>Ga0182017_10000004_pt1 | contig 159018 bp, 138 predicted proteins | sample 712E3DmetaG_FD_120492 | JGI IMG/M metagenome (GOLD analysis project Ga0182017, IMG submission 120492) | Permafrost microbial communities from Stordalen Mire, Sweden - 712E3D metaG | ecosystem: Environmental > Terrestrial > Soil > Wetlands > Permafrost | place: Sweden: Stordalen | collected... | reverse complement strand
GCGGGTGACCATTTGGAGAACCGGTTCGATGCCCAGTTTCAGCGCCGCCACGGAGGCGGCCACCGACGACAACGCCACGCCATGGGGGTTGTCGGCGAGATTGACGGCCACCGGTTTGCCGCCCAGGGACTTCAAGGCCGCTTCGGCGGTGGCGCCGGTCGCGGTGACACCCGGCGCATGTTCGGCGGTGACGATAAAATCTCCCGACTCAATTTTTTTTGCGAGTTTGCTGTCTGATTTCATGCAACCATGTGTTCCTGTTTGTTCATCACATCGCTGGGGGTGTGTCCTTGCGACAGACTTTTGACTCGTTCGATGAACTGCTTGATTTCGCCACAGGCCTGCCCGGCACCGTTCTGCGCGCACTCAACGACGGCCATCCGTCCCGCGCCGAGTCCAACTTCCTCCAGCAGCGATTCGACGGCCTCGGCGCGTTTATGGGCGCGCAGACTGCCCTCGAAATGGCGGCATTCGTTCTTCTTGCAGGCCACAATAACCACGCCGTCCGCGCCTGTTTCAAAAGCTTTGAGCAGGTAGGGCACATCCACTTTCCCGGAGCAGGGCAGACCGATGGCATTGACTGTGGCTCCGCTGATTTCCCCGCCAAGATCGGCTAACCGCTCCGCGTCCAAATTGTTCGAACAATAAAAAGCGCAAATTTTCAAACGTCGATTCCTCCCAATGCCTTCTTCACCAAACGAATTCCGCAACCGGCTCGCGCAATGATGTACGGCCGATACGTCCTGCCGGAACGCGGCAAACTCTTCGTAGTCAATGAGCCCTTTGGCCATTTGAACGCGCAGAGCCCGGACGAGAGTCGTGATTTCTGACGCTACGGCTGATTTGTCCTGCAGACTAGAGCAAGCCCCCTCGAAAGCATGGCAGACCGATTCCATTCTCATGATCTCGACCCACACCGCTTCCTGGCTCTCCTGCAAGGCGAAGAGCAAACGCGGGCAACTCCCTCCGATGACCCTCAAATACTCATCGACAGTTTGGTCGAGCTTGTTCATAGCGCGTTATGCAACTTCTTAAGTCTACGCATTTGGCTTCAAGCCAGCACTGCTTCGCGCATTGGCCTGACGCCGGAGGGTAGCAACTCTTTTACGGCCTCTTCTTCGGTATTGCCACGACAAACACCGCTCCATGGAAACAAACTCGGCCAACAACCCAACAGGCTGTCTTCCTCCCTGCATGGGACGAGTTTTAGATATTGGTCTCCGATCTTCACTTGGTTACTTCACTGACCGCATCACGATGGTGTTAAATACCACACGAACCCGCAAATCGTCAACTCTGAGGTCATCATCTAGGCCCGTGGTGAGTAATCTTTGTTGCACCTCAACGAGTTTGAAATTGGCTCCCCGGGTAGGGCTCGAACCTACAACCTAGTGATTAACAGTCACTCGCTCCACCATTGAGCTACCGGGGAACCTAAAATTGTCGCACGCCTATATACCGGCTACGCCGAGATTCGTCAACTCCAGCCGCACTTGATCAGGATTTTGATAGTGGATTCCGTACAGGCCCGCTGCCCGCGCGCCATCGACGTTGGTGGGGATATCGTCAATAAACACCGCGTGCTCGGCACGCAGCCCGAACCGTTGCAACGTCAGTTCGTAGATGCGCGGATCGGGTTTCAGTAGTCCAACTTCATGCGAGAGCACCAGCCCCTCGAGTTCACGCACGATTGGAAACTGGGCAAAGATATGATCCATGTGAATTGCGTTGGTGTTCGACAGAATCAGGCGGGTCACACGGCCTTTGAGCCGGCCCGCCAACGCAATCATCGGCTCGATCGGCGCGAAGATGTCAGACCAGATGCGCGCAAACTCGGCAAAATCGCCGTCGAACCCGGTGTCCTGCCGCACGATCTCGAAGAACCGTTGCGACGACAACTCGCCTCGCGCCAACTGATTCACGAACGGCGTGAGCATCACGTAACCCTCCAGCTCGCGCAGGGTCTTGCCAGTGCGCGCCGCCATCCGGTCCAACGCGCGCGTCTCATCCACCGCGATCAGCACATTGCCCAAATCGAAGACGACCGCCTCGATTACCGGCTGTGGCGCTGGCCTCACCGCAATCTCCGCAACTCGCCGGGCTTCACAATCCCCTGCTCCGTTATGATACCGGTAATAAACCTGGCGGGCGTCACGTCGAAAGCCGGGTTCCCCGCTCGTGCGCCGCGCGGCGCGAGTCGGACACCGCCGATGAATCGCACCTCGTCCTCGTCGCGTTCCTCGATGGGAATATCCGCGCCAGCCGGGCATTTCCAGTCAATCGTTGAAGTCGGCGCGGCCACGTAAAACGGAATCCCATTCTCGCGGGCGAGCACCGCTTTCTGGTACGTGCCAATCTTGTTTGCAGCATCGCCATTGGCCGCGATGCGGTCGGCCCCGACGATGCACAAATCCACCTCGCCGCGTTGCATGTAGAACCCCCCGGCGTTATCGGTGATGATCTTGTGCGGCACGCCTTCGTTCAATAGTTCCCAGCTCGTCAGGCTCGCGCCTTGATTGCGCGGACGCGTCTCGTCCACCCACACAAACACCTTCCGGCCTTTGCGGTGAGCGAGATAGATCGGTGCGGTCGCGCTTCCCCAGTCCACCAACGCCAGCCAACCCGCGTTGCAATGCGTCAGCACACGCGCGCCGCTCCGGATCAGCGGCAACCCGACCTCGCCGATGCGCCGCGCCCGAGCGACATACTCGTCAGCGATGCGTTCAGCCTCGGCTACAGCACGTTGGCCATCTGCGACACTGTAGCGGCGCTCTATGAGCGCCGCAGCGTTTCTCTTGAAAGTTACTCGGCGGTCATAGACCGCCGCTACAGCAATCAAGACTCGATCAACCGCATGTTTTAGGTCCACTGCCGTTGGCCGTGTCGTCACCAACGTTTCGTACGCTTTGCGGAGGTAAGACGGCGACTGGTTCTCCAGAAATGCCTGCGCCATGCCGTAGGCAGCCGTTGCGCCGATCGTGCCCGCGCCGCGAATAATCATTGTCTCGATGGCGCGCGCGGTCTCACGATGGTTCTTTAGGCGAAGCAACTTGAAACGGTGTGGCAGCAACGTCTGGTCAATAACCACGACATCATGGCGACCTGCGTGGCCATAGCCAGTTCTGCAGGGCGACGGCCCGCTCATCCATACTGCGCGATAATTCTTGCCTCGAACTTTCATCAGAGTTTGCGCCGTCCTTCGAGTGCGCGGGACAACGTGACTTCGTCAGCCGACTCCAATGCGCTGCCGGCGGGCAATCCAAGCCCGATCCGGCTAACGTTCACACCAAGCGGTTTGAGTTGCTCGGCGAGATAATGCGCCGTGGCTTCGCTCTCGACGTCGGCGCCCATCGCGAGAATTACTTCGGTCGGCTTTTCTTTTCCGACCCGTTCCAGCAACGCGGCGACGCGCAGTTTCTCCGGACCAATATCGTTCAGCGGGGAAATGCGACCCATCAACGCGTGGTAAACTCCGGCAAACGCCCCCGTCCGTTCGAGCGTGAGAATGTCGTTCGGACCTTCGACAACGCACAGAACACGCTGTTCACGGCGCGAGCTGGAACAAATCTCACATGGATCCTGCTCGGTATAATTGCCGCACCGGGAGCAGTTACGAATCTTCGACTTGGTTTCCAGAATCGCCTGCGCCAATTGTTTGCTGGTGTCACCGTCGGCTTTCAGCAAGTGCAACGCAATGCGTTCCGCCCCGCGTTTGCCGATCCCGGGCAACCGCGACAACTGGCTGATCAGGTTCTGGACTGGTCTCGGATAATCCATGATAAAAATCGTTACAACAGAGAAAAAAGAAGGCTGCGTCCGTGTTATTCTTTTAACGGTTTTGCCGGTTCTAACCGTTTTAACGCTTGTGCCTTTTCACATTCCGAGGCCGGGGATGTTCATGCCGGCGGTGACTTTGCTCATTTCTTCTTCCTGCGTTTTCTTGGCGCCTTCGAGCGCGTTGGTGACGGCGCCGAGCACCAGATCTTCGAGCATCTCCACGTCTTTTGGATCAACGACCTTCGGATCTATCTTGATCGAGACGATCTTACCGTCGCAATGTGCGATGGCCTTGACTGCACCGCCGCCGGCTGTGCCTTCGACTTCGCGCTGCGCCATCTCCTCTTGAATGCGCTGCATCTCTTCCTGCATCTTCTGCGCCTGCTTCAGTAATTTGCCTAAACCAGCCATGTAATCCTCCGAGGAATGGACAGGCGGCCCGCCTTCGCCAAGGCTTTGGCGGGCAGGGATACCTGTCCCACTATTTTCTAACTTCGACGATTGTTCCCTTGAAAACTTCCAGCGCCTTCTTGATCAATGGATCGTTGCGGAACTCTTCCAGGTTTTTGCCTGCGCCCGTAGTCGCAAAGCCGTTGGCCGCTGGTTTGAGTGGCGCGGCCGCAGGCGCCTTCGGCGCCGACGCAGAATGTGTTGACGGCGGTTCCGCAGCACCTTCAGCTATCTCAAACTTCAGCGACACGCTCATCCGCAGTTTCTCGCTGAGCTTGCTTTGGAGCAGTTCGCGGTTGCGCGCGTTGTCCACGAACTCGCGTCGTTCGGCAAATTCGGGATCGAATCCGATCACAACCACGTCGCCCTGCATCCGCAACGGTCTGGCGCCAACCAGATACGTCTTCGCCAGCGGCGTGACCTTGCCGAGGTGTTCCACCGCATAGGCCCAAGCGTCAGAGAGCGAAACCAACGTTGTAGCAACCGCCGTCTCGGCGGCAGAGACCGAGCGTGCTCGCGACGGTGTAAGACCAGTCGCCGCCGGGACGGCGGCCACTACACCAGCGCCTTTCAACTCGTTGAGTTTCTTCAGCAACGCATCTAGGCTGACCGCTTCACGCGCCTTGATTGCCTTGACCACTGCGATCTCGAACAGAATCCGTTTCGAGAGCGCATACCGCAGTTTGCCTTCTGTCGCGGCCAGTGCGTCAATGACCCGCAGGACGGCGTCGGAATCAATCCGTTGTGCCTGTGCCCTGAGCAAATCCAGCTCGGTCTCGGGAAGTTCGAGTCCGACATCCGTCGGGCCAAGCGTAACGACAAGCAGATTGCGGAAATGGTCGAGCAATTCAGCCAACAACCGCTGTAAATCTTTACCGGCCTCGTCGAGTTCCTTGAGCACTTTGAGCGCGGCATTCGTTTCACCGTCGATGATCGCATTGGTCAGCGTCGTCAGTTGTTTGTGAGCGACGAGGCCGAACACAGCCAGCACGTCTTTCTCGGCAATCTCATCGCCGCAAAACGCGATTAGTTGGTCGAGCGCGCTTTCCGCGTCGCGTAATCCGCCTTCGGCGCCACGGGCGATGGCCAGCAACGCCGCGCCGTCTATCTTCACCTTCTCATCCTTGGCGACTGCCTGAAGCCGTTTGACGATGAGGTTCGCCGGGATACGGCGCAGATCAAACCGTTGACAGCGCGAGAGAATTGTCGGCAACACCTTCTGCGGCTCAGTGGTGGCGAACAGGAATTTCACGTGCGGCGGTGGTTCCTCAAGCGTTTTCAGGAGTGCGTTGAACGCCTGCGTGCTCAGCATGTGAACTTCGTCTATGATATAGATCTTGAACTTGCTATGCGCGGGGGCGTAACGCACCGTGTCGCGCAATTCGCGGACTTGTTCGACGCCGTTGTTGCTGGCGCCGTCGATCTCCAGCACATCGAGAGAGCGGCCTTCGGCGATTTCCCGGCAATTGTCGCATTTGTTGCAGGGTTTGACGGTCGGGCCTTTCACGCAGTTCAGCGCCTTGGCGAAGATGCGGGCAATGGAAGTCTTGCCAGTGCCGCGCGGGCCGACGAACAGATAGGCATGGGCAAGCCGCTGTTGTTCGATGGCGTTCTTCAGGGTCGTCGCGACGTGGTCCTGGCCCACGACCTCATCGAACTGCTGCGGCCGCCATTTCCGGGCCAAGACTTGATATTGCTGCTGTGCCATAAGTCAGTAACCGGTGACCGGTGACTGGTTGATTCGGTCTCGAATCACCAATTACCGATCACTAAAAAAAGGTCGTGCACCCCGTTTTGGCCAGCGGCGCCGGTTTGCCCATCGCGGTTGAGGCTCCAGTCAGGCGCCCCGACGGCACATGGAACATCAAGCTTACCGTTGCTGTCTTCCGACTCTGGCGGGGTTCGCAGGCAACCATTGCATCGGACCCGGCCTTCAACGCCGCGCCGCGAAGTGCGCTCCCACGTCGCAGCCTGCACGGGGAATTCAGCCCAGCTGAGCGGGTTGCTGGTTACAAGGAACCGCTACCTCCCCGCCTAGCACGACCAAACTCTTTGCCGGTGTAGAGGCGCTTCACAGAAGCGCAGCTACATCGGTTCATCCTAAAGAACATGGAGCCAACTCCGAAATATCTTCGGAGATGCTCTACCTCTCTTCCGAAAACTGGAGCCAACGGTCGGAATCGAACCGACGACCTGCGGTTTACGAAACCGCTGCTCTACCAGCTGAGCTACGTTGGCTTCAAAACAACCTCGCACTATAATCTTATAAGCGAACGTTTCGCGCCGGTCAAGGTTCGCGTCGAATACCGAAGAGATGGAACTGGCAAACGGCGGGCTCTCCTCGTCTGCGCGGATGGAAGTTGCAAAGTTCCCGCGGTCTTGGCAAGTTGACGTAAGAATCGCAGGCCATGAAAAGGAGAACTTATGAACGCCTTGGAAGCTCTGAAAACACGGCGTAGCGTCCGCATATACAAATCCGAAACCGTCTCTGCGAACATCATTGAAGACATTGTGGATTGCGCGCGGCTTGCCGCCACTGCGCGCAACATCCAACCGTGGGAATTCGTTGTCGTCACGAATGCCGAGACGCGCAAAACGATAGCGGGCATCGTTGACACGGGACGATTCATCGCCGACGCGCCGGTATGCATCGCTGTCTTCTGCCGCGACACCAAGTATTATATAGAAGACGGCAGCGCGGCGATTGAGAACATCCTGCTGGCCGCGCGGGCGCACGAACTCGGTTCCTGCTGGGTTGCCGGCGACAAGAAACCGTACGCGCCGCAAATTGGGCAGATACTTGGTGCACCGGCAGAATTCAAACTCGTCGGTCTGGTAGCCATCGGGTACGCGGCCAAATCTTCGCCGATGCCGTCCAAGCGTTCACTCGCCGAAGTTCTTCACCACGAGAAATTCTGACACCGCGAGCCGTCGGCGTTTTCCCGCTGGGGATCGGGGTGCGAGATTTGCGTTGATTTTGCCGGTTGTTTCCAGCACACGTTACCTTCCATGAAGCGGATGGTATTCTGGCTCGGCGTCGTGTGGTGCGGCATCGTGGTTTTCACGGCGCATTCACAAGAAACCGGTCCGCTGGAGAGCTTGAAACGGTTCAGCAGCTTTTCGCATATGGACCTCGGGCGGATGCTCGATGGCGATATTCTTGCCGAACGCGGCGCGATGATGGAATTTCCCAACGGAATCACCGCTGAAACCTGTTTTGTCGTGCCGACTTCGGCAGAGGAAACCGTTAAACGATTGCAGACCTGGGATGCGACGCCGCATGAAGCCTTGAAGGTTTACGCTTTTCAGGCGTTGCATAACCCGTGCGAACCCGGCGACTTTCAGCGGCTGAGCTTCAAGTCTACTCAACATTCTATCCGGTGGCTGCTGGAGAAGACGCTGGCCAGCACCCCGGACAAGCCGGAACTCAATCTCTCCATCAGCGAGGCGCAAAAGCTTGCGGGTTGCGTCGATAAGAACTCCGATCCGGACAGGATTGCCTCCTGCCTTGCCAAATTACTGATGGCGCGCGCGGCCGCGTTCCAGCGTCAGGGAATCAATGGTGTGCCGCCATACGAAACCACGGGGGAAACCGTGTTGCCCATGAAGCAGCTGCGCACGATGCTTGCCGAAGATCTCCCGGTCGCCAATGAGTTCCATCCGATTCTGCGACGGATCGGTCTGTTTGGCATCACCAATGACGTTACGCCGCTTGAGCCGTTTTATTATTGGACCATGTTCGATGCCGATCATCACGGCACAATCAGCCTGGGCGCCTGCTATCAACTCGTGGTGGAAAATCATTTCCAAGTGGTTGACATGGAGTATTACGTCAGTGGCAACTATTTCACCTCGGTGACGCTTTACGAAATCTGGCCGATCCGCGTAGGCGCCAGGTCAGGATCATTGATCTGGCGTGACGATTTCTTTGCGGCACCCATGCTGAAGTTTACAAAAGGGACCGAACGCCTTGCGTATGGCGCAATCATGCTGGGCGAGATCAAGAAAGAGATTCGCTATTTTCAGGATGACATGGGAGTCAAGCGATGAACACACCCACACATACGGCAAGATTTTCGATGAAAAGATATTTTGGCTTGATGCTGGCCATCGCGGGATTGTTGGCGCCGCATACGGCAACCGCCGCGGGCAGCTCGATGGCCGTCTCGCAGGAACTCGACGCCCAGTACACATTCGTCGGCGGCGCAGCCACACGTGGCGCCGGCCCGGGTGTCGGTTCCGTGAGTGAGCACAGCGCGGACGTCAAATACGTCTTCTCGCCTCAAGTCACGAAGAATTTGCTGCTCCGGTTTGGTCTTGAGTGGCAGCGGTTTTCGTTCGACGTGCCCAGCCATGCGCCCATACCCGACACGCTACAACAAGTCAGCGCGGTGATTGGACTAGACTACCAGCTCGGCGATCAATGGCTAATACGCGCCGAGTTGGAACCGGGGATGTACAGCGACTTCAAGGACTCGAACTTCCGTGACTTCAACGCGCCCCTCGTCCTGGGCGCTGCTTATCTGGCTGACGCCGATCTCCAATGGTTCTTTGGTTTACGCGTGGATTTACGGAGCAACTATCCCATCCTACCGGCGCCGGGTGTCCGCTGGAAATTTGCCGATGAATGGACGCTGGATCTGGTGTTCCCTAACCCGCGACTGGAATACGACGTGAACGATAAACTTCAAGTTTACCTTGGGGCGAACGTCGAGTCGGGAACATTCGTGGTGGGCGACCGTTTCGGCACCGACCATGGTGTGCCGAAGTTGGATCACGCCACCCTGGATTACTTTTCCGTCCGTTTCGGTCCGGGCTGTTCGTGGAAGGTTTCACCCAGCCTGACCGTGGAAGCCGGCGCCGGATTGATGGTTCACAGGCGGTTCGATTTCTTTGACCAGGACATGACGATCCGCAATCACGAGGCGCCTTACGTGCAAATCGCCTGCCACGCCCGGTTCTGAAAACGCCGGCGCGCGGAGCAAAGGCTGGACGCCACCCCCCACGGTCGTTATAGTTTCTCACGGACAGCAGCGCGGGTCAGGCATGCGATGCCTGACCCGTATTGCACCTGTGGTTTGATGAACAATTCTGGACAAAACATTCTGGCGATCGTCGGGCGGCCCAACGTTGGCAAGAGCACACTGTTTAACCGCATCGTCGGCCGCCGCATTGCCATCGTGCACCAGGAGGCCGGTGTCACGCGCGACCGGATCAGCGCGCTGGCCCATTGGGGCGACAAGACGTTTGAGGCGGTGGACACCGGCGGCATCGCGTTTATGGACGACGAGAAGACCGCCGACGTGCTGGCAGCGGCAACGCAGCGTCAGGCTGAGGTGGCCATCGAAATGGCCAGCGTCATCGTGCTGATCGTGGACGTGACTGAGGGAGTGACGCCACTGGATCAGGAGATCGCGCGAAAACTGCGCGTCAGCGACAAACCCATTTTTCTTGCAGTCAACAAAACGGATAATAGGGCCAGGGTCGCCGGTGCCGCCGAGTTCTCGGCGCTTGGATTTGAGCAAATGTTTTCGATCTCCGCTGCCCACGGCGGCGGCGTGCCGGAGTTGCTAGACGCTGTCACCGCCGACTTCATTGCGCAATCGCCCATCGAGACTGTTCCGGCCCCGCGGATCGCCGTGGTCGGCCGCCCAAACGCGGGAAAATCCGCGCTCATCAATGCGATTCTGAAAGACGAACGCACGATCGTCAGCGAGATTCCGGGCACGACGCGGGATTCAGTGGATGTGCCGTTCATGTTGCGGCGGGGCGACACGGTAAAGCCGTACGTGCTGGTTGACACGGCGGGGTTGCGGCACCGGAGCAAGATCAGTTCGTCGGTGGATCAGTTCGGCCTGATGCGCGCCGAGCGCAGCATTCGCGAGTGCGACATCGCCGTGCTGGTGCTCGATGCCGTGGCGGGCGTGACGACACAAGACAAACGCATCGCGGGCCAGATCGCCGAGGCGAGACGCGGTTGCGTGATTCTCGTAAACAAATGGGACCTCGCTGCGGAAGAAGAACAAAAGACAAAAGACGAAGGACAAAGGACAAAGGACAAAGGACGAAGAGGCGGCGCGGCGAAAAAGCAATCGTTCCGAGAAGAATATCTTGAGGCGTTGCGGCGCACGTTGTTTTTTGTGGACTGGGCACCGGTGTTGTTTGTGTCGGCCAAGACCGGCCTTGGGCTGAGCGAGTTGTTTGACCTGATTGGGCGCGTCGAACAGGAGCTGGTGCGACGCGTGGATACGCCACAACTAAACCGGTTGATCGGGCGAACAATGGACGCCCAGCCGCCGCCGACCGTAAACGGGAAACGGTTCAAGATTTACTACGCGTTCCAGAAATCCTCGCAGCCGCCAACATTCACGCTGTTCGTCAACGACACGAAGTGTCTGACGCAGCATTACGAGCGGTATTTAATTGCCAGAATCCGTGGGGCATGGGGCTTTGATGGTTGTCCTGTGGTATTCGAATGCCGGCAACACCGGCAAAAAAATGTTACGAAAACGCTGCAAAATCGCGTCAATCGTGGCAGACGATGATTTTTTGCTTGAAACACAACATATGGGGTCTTAGTGTTTGCGTAGCACAATACAATGGGGGTTGGGGAATGCCGTTCAGTAGGTGCGAGCCCCGTTTTTACGCAATTTCGCTGGGAGGACAAGATGATCGGTTTGAAGCAGGGGGTAGGAGCAGAGTCGTCGGCCAAGTCGAAAGTCACTCGCCAAGGAGCCGTGTCTGAGATGCAATCAGCCGGACATCCCAAAAAGACATCAAAGCGTAGTCCATCCGTTGCAGGACGCCACACGCCCAACGGGTCGGCCCGAAAAACCGGGTTGGTTGTTCCGCGGATCTTCAGCAAGGCGGGCATCAGTCCATTCGATGAGATTGAGTGGGACCGACGGATCGCGGAGATCACCGACGACACTGGTAAAGCCATCTTTCGACAGGAAGACGTGGAAGTCCCAAAGAGTTGGTCGGTCCTCGCCACCAACGTTGTCGTCTCGAAATATTTCTACGGTGAACTTGGCACGTCGGCTCGGGAACGGAGCGCGCGGCAACTGGTTCACCGTGTCACGCGCACGATTGCAGATTGGGGGAAATCGCAGGGTTATTTCGCCAGTAACAAGGATGCCGAGACCTTTTATGATGAGCTTACCTGGCTCTGCATCAACCAATATGGTTCATTCAACTCGCCCGTGTGGTTCAACTGCGGGCTGCACCATCTGTACAACGTCGGCGACGGCAGCGGCGCGGGCAACTATTATTTCGACCGCGCCACGAAAACAATCAAGCGTTCGCCGTCGCAGTACGAACATCCGCAGTGCTCGGCCTGTTTTATCCAGTCGGTGGGCGACACCATGGAAGACATCATGGATCTGGCCCGTAGCGAGGCCATGTTGTTCAAGTACGGCAGCGGGACCGGTACCGACCTTTCCACGCTCCGCAGTTCACGCGAAAAACTTAGCGGCGGCGGACGACCCAGCGGGCCGATGTCGTTCCTGAAGGTGTACGATGCCATCGCCAGCGTCGTCAAATCCGGCGGCAAGACCCGGCGCGCGGCGAAGATGAACACCTTGAAAGTCCGGCACCCCGACATCAAAGAATTCATCGAGGCCAAACTCAACGAAGAGAAAAAGGCGTGGGTCCTGATCGAGCAGGGTTACTCCGGCAACTTCAACGGCGAGGCGTACGGATCGGTGCTGTTCCAGAATGAGAACCTCACCGTCCGAGTGACTGATGATTTCATGCGGGCGGTGCTCGAAGACCGGGATTGGCAGACGCGTTGGGTAACCAAACCGAACCAGCCCGGCCCGACGTACAAGGCGCGCGACCTGATGCGCGGCATCGCCGAGGGCACCTGGACATGCGGCGATCCCGGCGTCCAGTACGAAGACACGATTCAACGCTGGCACACCTGCAAGAATACGGCACCGATCAACTCCAGCAATCCGTGCAGCGAATACATGTTCGTCGACAACAGCGCGTGCAACCTCGCATCGCTAAACCTGATGAAGTTCCTCCACGACGATGGCACCATCGACGTGGAACGGCTCAAGGCTGCCGTTGAGATTTTCATCACGGCCCAGGAAATCCTCGTGGATAACTCCAGTTACCCGACGGAAACCATCGCGGCCAACAGCCATAAATTCCGTCCGCTGGGACTTGGGTACGCCAACCTCGGCTCACTCATCATGGCGTTGGGATTACCCTACGACAGCGATGAAGGCCGCGCGATGGCGGGTGCCCTGACGGCGATCACGCATCTGCATGCCTACACGCAATCGGCGCGGCTGGCCGAGCGGCTCGGCACGTTCGATGGATTCGCCAGGAACCGCGAACCGATGTTGCAGGTTGTCGAGATGCATCGCGACGCGGTCAAACGGATTCACCCCAGTTGCCCGACTTATCTGCGAGAAGCGGCGCAACGCTGCGGGGATGCGGCGGTCGAGTTGGGGCGGCGGTCCGGGTACCGCAACGCCCAAGTCACGGTTTTGGCGCCCACGGGCACCATCGCGTTCATGATGGATTGCGACACCACGGGTGTCGAACCCGACATCGCGTTGGTAAAGTACAAACTGCTTGCCGGCGGCGGGATGTTGAAGATTATCAACCGCACCGTGCCGATGGCCCTGAAGAAGCTCGGTTACAGTGAAAATCAGATTACGGACATTGTGCGGTACATCGACAAGAACGACACCATCGAAGGCGCGCCGCACATCCAAGACAAGCACTTGCCCGTGTTCGACTGCGCGTTTCGTCCCGCCAAAGGCAAACGCACCATCCATTACATGGCGCATCTGCGCATGATGTCGGCCGTGCAACCGTTCATCAGCGGCGCCATATCGAAGACGGTGAACATGCCACAAGAGTCCACCGTCGAGGAAGTGACGGATGTCTACGTCGAGGGCTGGAAACTCGGCCTGAAGGCCGTGGCCATTTATCGCGACGGCTCCAAACGGTCGCAACCGCTTTCAACCTCGAAGAACACCGGCAAGTCCGCCGCAGAAGTCAGCAGCGAGGAGGCCGGGACATTGAAGGCGCGCCTGGCTGAACTGGAAGCCGAGTTGGAAAACCTGCGCGTGAAGCTGGGCACGCCCAAGCGGCACCGATTACCCGATACCCGCCGTGCCGTGACGCACAAGTTCGACATCGCGGGACATGAAGGTTATATCACCGTCGGTCTGTTCGAGAACGAGCAACCCGGTGAACTGTTCATTACGATGGCCAAGGAAGGCTCGACCATCGGTGGTTTGATGGACACCATCGGCACGCTGGTCAGTCTCGCGCTGCAATACGGCGTGCCGTTGGAAACATTGGTCAACAAGTTTACGCATCAGCGGTTCGAACCGAGCGGGTTTACCAAGAATCCCGATATCCCGATCGCCAAGTCCATCTCTGATTATTTGTTCCGCTGGCTTGGTCACAGGTTCATACCCGGTTACCGGGAGGCAAGCGCGCCGAACGCCGGCCAGACCGAACTGCCATTGAAGGAAGTAGCTGAACAGGAACGTAAAGCGGTCAATCGCCCTGTAAAAGAACTGGAGCGAACGGGCGACCAGCCGTCACGGCCCCATGGCGGCGTGACCGCGAACAATTCAGCTGATGAAGCTGCGACACCGGTCCAACAACTCAACCGCACTGTGCAGCATTTCATGCAGGACGCGCCCACCTGCGACATCTGCGGCGCCATCACCGTTCGCAACGGCGCGTGCTACAAATGTCTCAACTGCGGCAATTCGATGGGTTGCTCGTAATGCCAGCGTGCCGCCGTTGATTGGCAAACGAATTCCGTGAGGACACCGGCTTGATGATACCAAATGTCAAGGAGGCCAAGGAGTTTCTGGAATCGAAACTTGCCGGGTTCAAACCGGAAATCGCGCTCATGACCGGTTCGGGTCTGGGCGACGTCGCCAAGGCCGTGGCAAATCCGGTTATGATTGCATATGCCGACATACCCGGTTTCCCCAAATCGTCCGTGCCGGGTCATGCGGCACAAATGTTGTTTGGCGAGTTGGCGGGGAAAAAGGTGGCAGTCCTGATGGGGCGCTTTCATTTGTATGAGGGGCGCACGTTGATCGAGGTCACCTATCCAATCCACGTCGTGGATGCTCTCGGCATCAAGATACTGATTACCACCAATGCCGCGGGCGGAATCAACCCGCAATACAAGCCCGGCGACCTGATGATCATCGAAGACCATATTAATTTCATGGGCGTCAACCCGCTGCTCGGCGGTCTCGGCGAGAATGGCGGCATCAAGTTTCTCGACTTGTCACAAGTCTATTCGACCCGGTTGCGGGAGAAACTGGACGATGCCGCTGCGAAACTGCATCTGCCCATTTGGCGCGGTGTTTATCTGGCTACGACCGGCCCGGTCTACGAAACGCCGGCGGAGGTCAAGGCGTTCGCCTGGATCGGCGCTGACGCCGTCGGCATGAGCACCGTGCCCGAAGTAATCATCGCGCGATACCACAACATCGAAGTCGCGGGCATTTCCTGCATCACCAATCTTGCCGCTGGTATCAGCAGTAAGAAACTGTCGCATGACGAAGTTCTGCAAGTAGCCGCCGCTGCCCAGGATAACCTGACCAAACTGCTGACGGAATTCCTCGGCACGTTGTGAACCGCGCGCATTTCGCCAGTGAACGCTGCGCGTCCTTGCAGACTGTGTCAATTTCACGCAGAGGTACGGAGCTTCGCCACAAAGGCACAGAGATCACAGAGAGTACAAAGTTTACCCCGACTCTGAGGTTTACCCCGAATCCCTTTCGGGGTCGGGCCGGCATTCTCTGGATACGCTGTCAAGAGTCGAGAGGTGCTGTGAAATATCCAGGCTAGCCGATCAGCGCGCGGATTGCGCTGATCACCCAGAACGCGCCCACAGCAACAAGCCCGGAACACGGGATCGTCAGCACCCAGGCCCATACGACGTTGCGCGCCACGCCCCAGCGCACAGCAGACATACGTTGCACTGAGCCGACGCCGATAATCGCGCCGGTGATTACGTGCGTGGTGCTGACGGGGATACCCAGTGCGGATGACGTGAATAGCGATACTGCTGCTGCGGTTTCCGCGCACACACCGCTGTGGGGATGCAGCTTGGTGATCTTCAAGCCCATCGTCTTCACGATGCGCCAGCCACCCGCCATCGTGCCCAACGCAATGGCCAAATGACACGCCAACACAATCCAGAACGGAAATTGTACCTTGCCTGCCGTGAAGGCTGCCTGGTCCTTTTGCCAAATGCTGGCGAATAGCAACGCGGCAATGATGCCCATGGTCTTTTGCGCATCGTTGGTTCCATGTCCCAAGCTATAGGCCGCAGCGGAGCCTAACTGAACAATGCGAAAGCTGCGGTCCACTTTGATGGGCGCGACCCGCCGTAACGCCCACAAAAGCAGAGTCATGAAAAGCAGCCCCAGCACCAAACCGGCCAGCGGCGCGAGAACGATAAACTGCAACGTGACAATAACCTTTGCCGTTTGCAAGACGCCACTCCACGTCCCCGCGTAGGCGATGGCTGCGCCGCCAAATCCACCCAGCAGTGCGTGAGATGAACTCGTCGGCAATCCAACATACCATGTGATCAAGTCCCAAATAATCGCACCGATCAGGCCGGCGAGAATCACGTCCACGGTCACGAACTCGGGATGCACCCATGTGGCAACTGTGTTGGCCACGTATACGCCGAAGAACCACGCCGCGGCAAAGTTCCACCACGCCGCCCAGCATACCGCCTGAAACGGACGCAAGACCCGGGTCCCAACGATCGTGGCGATGGAGTTGGCAGCGTCGTGGAAGCCGTTGACGTAGTCGAATGCCAGCGCCACTACAAAAATCACCGCAATATACGGGTGCTGGAAGATCTGCGTAAGATCGTGGAGAAACCGCGCAAGACCGTGGAGAAACGCTGCCATGTCAGGTCATCTTGACAATGATGTCTTGCATGACGTTGGCTGCATCCTCGCAACTGTCGGTGACCCGTTCAAGCGCCTCATAGATGTCTTTCCACTTGATAACTTTGATCGGGTCTTTCTCGGTCGCGAACAACTGCGCCAGCGCATCGCGCAAAAGGTCGTCGGCAGCGTTTTCCACCTCGTTGATGGCGATGCAGTCGCGCAGAACCGTCTCGTAGTGCTCGGAACTGTGCATTCCTTGCACGGCATCCCTCAACTTCTCGCAACCACGCAAAACTTGTTTGGCGAGATTGACGGCATATGGCGTCGGTTTGTCGATCTTGAAGAACGCAAGGCGGTTCGCCGTCGCGTGAATCAAATCCACAACATCATCCAACTCGACGCTGAACGCATGAATATCTTCGCGATCAATGGGTGTGATAAACGATTTGTTCAGCCGATCCATCGTCTTGTGAGTCACTTCGTCGCAGGCATGTTCCACCGCCTCGATCTCGCGCGCCAACAGATCGGCATCGGCATAGTTTTCCGTCATCCGTAGCAACAGTTTGGCTGCTTCCACGGAATGATCAGCCGCCTGTTCGAACAGATCAAAGAAAAGGTGTTCCTGCGGTAAAAATCTCTTCCACATAGCGTTTCTCCGACTTGTTTTGTATCGGATTCCCGCGCGTCTGGCAACATTTCCTTGCGCCATCATGCCGCCAGCGAGGGGGTATCGCCGGGGTCGTCTTGCGCATGTGGCTGGAGCCGATTAAACTGTGTCTGTGAACCCGCTGGAAAAGATCACCGACACAATTTGGGAACTGCCTGTCAGCTATATGTCGGGCATGCGCGTGCCGGGTCGTATTTACGCATCGGAAGCGATGGTTGAGCATATCGTGGGCGATAACGCGCTCGATCAAGTCGCCAATGTCGCCACGTTGCCGGGCATTCAAGGTTTCTCACTGGCTATGCCTGACATTCACTGGGGCTACGGTTTCCCCATCGGCGGCTGCGCGGCCACTGATCCTGACGAAGGCGGCGTGATTTCTCCCGGCGGCGTCGGGTACGACATCAATTGCGGCGTGCGGCTGATGCGCACCAACCTGAAGCAGGAAGAGGTTGCCCCGCACATTCGCGACCTCGTTGCCCAACTTTTCCGAGACGTGCCGTGCGGTCTCGGTAACGGCAGCGATCTGCGTTTGTCGCTCGACGACGAACATCGCTGCGCGGAACAAGGCGCATCATGGGCCGTTGCGCACGGATTCGGCAGGCCAGAAGACCTGGATTATATCGAAGAACGCGGGCAGATGGCCGACGCCGAATCATCTAACATCACCACGCGGGCGCTCGAACGCGGCAAAGGCCAGCTCGGCTCGCTCGGCAGCGGCAACCACTTTCTCGAAGTGCAGGTCGTGGACGAAATCTACGACGAACAGGCAGCCGCGACGATGGGTTTGGTCAAGGGACTGATTACAGTCATGATCCATTGCGGGTCACGCGGGTTCGGGTACCAGGTCTGTGACGATTATATCAAGGCGTTGCGGAACGCGCCGGCCAAGTATGGCATCAATCTGCCTGATCGCCAGCTCGTCTGCGCGCCAGTGCAGTCGCCTGAGGGTCAAGAGTATCTGGTCGCCATGCGTTGCGCCGCGAACTACGCGTTTGCAAATCGCCAAGTCCTTATGACCAAAGCGGAACAGGCGTTTCTGCACGCGCTCAGTATTTCGCCGCGCGCGCTTGGCATGGAACTGGTTTATGACGTGCCACATAACATCGCCAAGCTCGAACGCCACAAGATCGGCGATCGCGAGAAACTGCTCTGCGTTCATCGCAAAGGCGCGACACGGGCGTTCCCGCCGGGGCATCCGTCGTTGCCGGAACGTTACCGGCCAATCGGTCAGCCCGTGCTGGTGCCCGGTGACATGGGGCGTTATTCGTTCGTGCTTGTCGGCACCGACGCCGCCATGCAACAAACGTGGGGAACGGTTTGCCACGGCGCGGGCCGGATGATGAGTCGCGCTCAAGCCAGGAAAGAGCACAGTCTAAAGGATCTTCATCAACTGATGCATGAACGCGGCGTGGTAATGATGGCCCAGGGCCATGGCACCGCGCTGGAGGAAGCGCCGTGGGCCTACAAGGACGTGGAAGACGTGGTAGACGTTTGCCACAATGCCGGTATCGCGCGAAAGGTCGCGCGCCTGCGGCCGCTCGGCGTCATCAAAGGTTGAATATTGACACCCTGTCCGCTTCTGCCTACCGTACCGACATGCTTACCACGAAGATTGATGCAGACATGAAGGATGCGATGCGCGCCAGGGAGACGATACGGCTTTCGACGTTGCGCATGCTCAAATCGGCCCTTGGATACACCAAGATGGAGAAGAAGCAGGAGACGCTCACCGATGCCGACGTGATCGTTGTCATCAAAAAGCAGATCAAACAGCGACAGGACGCCATCGAAGGGTTTCAGAAAGGCAACCGTAGCGATCTCGTGGAAAAGGAGACTGCCGAACTGACGGTGCTCAAGGCGTATCTGCCCCCCGAGCTTTCGCCTGCGGAACTCGAACAGATCGTCAGCACAACCATCACCGAACTCGGCGCCACCACGAAAGCCGACATGGGCAAAGTGATGAAGGCTGTCCAGGAAAAGGCGGCCGGCCGGGCCGACAACCGCGCCATCAGCCAACTCGTTTCCGCCAAGCTCGTTTGAAGATGGGCTTCTGTGAAGCCGTCAGGCGAGAATGTCAGTCCGGATGATTTCCTTGAGGCGTGAGACGATGATGCGCAGTGGCGTGGACCAGCCACAGGAAATCTTGGCGCGCCCGCTCATGCCCGGCCGGAGCAATCGTTCCGTGTTATTGATTAGGAGTTCCGCCTGATACAAGCGCTGCGACGGTTTTTCGCCGCCGTTCGGTTCCGTTGTCGTCGGCACATCGCCGCCGGATTTGGATGAGAAAGCGGGATGCGGCAATTGGGATGAATCTTCCATGAAGGTTTTGCTGACCTCGCCGCTAAACACCTTGCTCGGTAGTGAATAGATGCGGAACCGGACTGGCTGGTCTTCACGCACCAAGCCCGCCTCGCGTTCACTCAACGACACCACGACTCGCACACGGTCGATTGGCAACACCTCGGTGAGCAATTCGCCTTCATGCAGGTAAGCGTTCAACTTGAGATCCAAGTCCGCCGTAAGCACCACGCCATTGATCGGTGTGCGCACATTAAGGGCATCCACGTCATGGCGGAGTTTGGCCTCCTGCACGACCAGTTTGGCCGTCTCGGCATTGACTTGCTGAACCATGACGGCGTCGTTGGTCACGGTGGCCCGATGCCGCAGCAACTCGGCGATTTGCAGGCGATCCCGGATGTCCGCAAGCTGATCGGACACATCCTTGTTCTCCAGCACTGCCAGCACCTGATTGCTCTGCACCAGGTCGCCTTCCTTGACGCGAATGATGCGCACGAACCCGGCCGTTTCGGGACGCACGGACACCCGGTTGCCGCCGTCAAGCACGCAACTGCTCGTGACCCGCAGTTTCCAGGGCACCAGAGCCAGCACCAACAGGACAAAACCAATGCAGATGCCCGCCACAGCCAGTCGCGCCAATACGAAGCCGCGCAGGTCGGTGCGTAATTTGATGCTGATTTGCCGGCCCAACATGATCACCGGTACCACGGCGCCCACGAAAAAGCTTGTTACCGCCATCGTCCCGCCCACCGCAGACAGCCCGATCGGTTCCAGTTTTATTTGCGTCATGCGGGAAATCCGGTACATCACGAACCACATATACAGGTAACTGGCCACCGCATAGAGGGGAAACAATATTCTCGCGCGCGGGCTGAAGGCCTTAAACATCGGCGTGGTTTCGCCCGTAAACGCCTTCTCGACAAAGCCGAGAACACCCTGGCGCGCGCGTTCGCGCAGGTTTGGCACTTCCAGCCAATCGGCCACGGCGTAGTACCCGTCGTATCGCAGCAATGGGTTCGCGTTGAACAGAACGGTGGACACGCTGCAAACGAGCATCACGTTGAATGCCAGCTGATTGATCACGCCGGGTTGCGTGAACACCCAGACAATAGTCGCCAGCGATGCCAGCCCCAGTTCCACGACGATTCCCGCAGCAGTCACGTATATCTTCTTCCACTTGTCGGGAAACATCCACGCGTCTGTCGCATTGCAATACAGGAGCGGCGTCATCACGATGAGAACCGCGCCCATCTCGTGGATCTCGCCGCCGAAGTGTTTGCAGGTCAAGCCGTGGCCGAACTCATGCACCACCTTCACCACAATCAGGGTCAACCACATCAGGAACAGATTGTTCAACGTCAGAAAGTCGGGCAACTTGGTTATGAACCGCTCCCTGTCCAATGCCACCAGACATAAGGCCAGCAGCAGCAATCCCAACAGCACTCCCATCGCCTTCCTGGTCCAGACGAATCGGATCTTTTTTTCGATCTTCGTCAACCATTTATCGGGATCGCACAATGGCAGTTGATAATAAAACACGCTGCTCAGAACAGTCATCGCCCCGCGTTTGCGCTTCTCCTTACGTTCAGCCTCCAGCATCGTCGCAAACAGTTGTTGGCCCTGCGCGCCGGAAAGATGGAAGAAACTTAGCTTAACAAAATACGTCAGAATGCTTACGACCTTGTCTTCATCGAACTCCGCTTCCGGAAACCGCTTCTGCATTTGCTCCGTCACGTCGGCCAGGGTCCGCTGTCCGTTCAGCAACCCGGCGAGATACAATTCCTGCTGGCCAATACGATAGTAGCGCAACGCCACCGGGTCTTTGATCACATAGTTTGTGTGCCCGTGGAACCTCTGCGGGCTGATGATCAGGTCCGGCCGCAACGGCGGCAGCACCGTGTGCGCGGTAAAAAACTCACTTTGTTGCGGAGGCATGCGCATCCTCCATCAAAACCACCTGACCCTTGGTGCCAGTGCCAATCTTGTGGTCGCTGTTCTCAACAACCACTTTGATCCGAAACAACGCGCTGGAGGGATCCACGACGGGATCGACAATCTCCACCGTCCCCGGAAACACCGTATCACCCTGAGTGGGAATCTGCACCTCAGCCCGTTGTCCGCGTTTGACCCTTGGAAGCTGCGCCGCGTCGAAGTAAATCACCACGTACACCTTGTCGATATTGACGATCTCGCCGTATCGTTCCAGTGCCTTGATAGCCTCGCCGCGTTCATGGAACCGCCGCATGAAAATGCCCGCATATGGGGCCTTGATCAACTTTTCATCCATGCTTTCCTGCGAAATTTGACATTGCGTTTCCGCGAGACGGGCTTCGATTGCCTTCTGTTCGCGGTCGGTCTTGCTGAGAATATTGTCCTTGAACAATTCATCCGCAGCCACCAAGTCATTGGACGACTTGGCGACAAGGGCTTTGTAGTAATCGTAGTTCAGTTCTTCCTTTTTCGATTCCATCCTGGCGAGGACCTGCCCTTCCTTAACCTCGTTGCCCTCTTCGACTAGAATCTCCGCGACAACCCCGTCGGTCCTGGACGCAAGTTCGGATTGACGATAGGGCACCACCAGGCCCATCGCCTTCAGCGGCTCCGGATCTTGCGCCCACGCCACAGCCCAACCGCCGAACAGCAACAGGGCGCCGAGCCAGCAACCGCAAAACGTTTTGTTATTCATTGCCAAACCTGCCATTTCCACTGTTTCAGAACAACCACCGCACATGCACGTAATTGACGAACTTCCGTATCGCCACCCAGATTACCGGGCGCCAGCCCACGGCCATCCTGCCACGGCCGCTGTAACCTGTTTTCAATTCCTGTTGCAATCGCGCAGGCACGTCAACATCGGCGCGCACCATGAACACGTTCGCCTGCGGTACTTGATAGGAAATCTGGCTGACTGAGTCCAATCCGCGCACGATTCCTCGCATGTCATCATTCGGCAATCCGTACAAGAGGAAGGAGAGAGGAATCTCTTTTCCTTTGCGCAGCGCCCGGTCAACGAGCAGAATCTCGCTCTCCTTGACGCGCGTCTCGACTTCCCACCGGCTCAAATCCGCCACGGCGCAGAACGCCGCGCCGACCTGGAGAAAGTCGCCAAGCCGCGCCTGCAAATCCTTCGTCAAGATCACGCCATGGATGGGGCTACGGAGACGCGCTTTTCCGATTCGCTCCTTCAATTGCTCGATCTGTCGCTCGGTGCGCGCCGCATTGATTAACGACAGCCGCCGTCCGCCATCGTCGCCGAGCATCTGCAAGCGATCGGCTTCGGTCTCGCTCTTGAGCTTCTCCTGCTCCGCCATCTTTAATGACTGCTGCGATTCAGCATCGTCCAACTGCGCCAGCGCCTGCCCGTTGGTCACTGTCTGGCCTTCTGTCACGAAAACCTGAACGATGCGCCCGGGGACTTCGGCTGCCACCTCCGCGCGTTTCACCGGCCGCACAACGCAATCGCCGGAAACCGACAACCGCCACGGCAGACAGGCCAACAGGACCACCCCTGCCGCGGGTAAACCCCATCGCGCGAGCATCGCTTTCCCTTCATCGCCGTAGAGTTTGTCACGCATCTTCTCGAGCCACCGCAGCTGTTTCGCCAGCGGCAGAAACTCCAGTTCCTGCGCCGCCGCCAATGCCCGGCCGCCCTGTGTGGCCACTGCCGCGGACAGTTTTTGCAGCGACTCGTCAATCGGCTGGTCCTTCTGGCCTTCCACCACCAACGCCCCGATAATCTTCTCCTCACGCCCCGTCAACGGAATCACCAATGCTTCACTGCTGTGACTATTGTCAAAATAGTCACCGATCTCCTTAACTTCCTGCGCCTTGGGTGACGAGCGCCGGTACAGCGTTGGGGTGCCGCTCTGCAGCGTCATCTCCACAAGCTCCATCATACTGCGCACCAACTCGCTTTTTTCGTCCACCACTTCCGCATTCGAAATCGCCAACGTCTTGAGTTTGCCGCTTGGTTTCTTGCCCAGCAACGCGCAACGGTCGCAACCGATGACCTCCCTGCCCCAGTTGACGATGGTGATCGCCAGCGTCACCATGTCAATTTGCCCGTTCAACTCCGAGACGAACCGGAGCAGTTGCTGCATCTTCTCCGTGCTGGACGCCAGAGATTCCAGCCGACGCGCCCGCAGGAACACGCTCGCCTGGCCCACGGCAAGTTGAAGGAAGGAAACAAAATCCTTGTAGCTCTTCGGATCAACGCTCGCGCCCACCCACACGTGCAACACCCCGGCTGCCTGCGATTGCCCAGACGACTCGCCGACGAGGATCGGCACGAAGAAAAACGGATAAGCCGTGTGGTTGATGATACCGTTGTCCTTCGGATCGTGGAGCGCCCCTTCAGGATCAAATGGACCGACGACGAGTGGGCGCCGGTTTTGGGTTACATCGCTCAGCGCATTCTGAATGCTTTTGCGCTGGACGTCATCGTTGTCGTACTCGCAGTCGGTAAATTTCGAGCTGCACGCCCGCTGGAACTCGGCGCCTTGCGGGAACCAGAGCGCCCCGCCCTGCCCGCCCACGGCGACAATGGTAACCTGCAGGAACCGCCGCAGATACTCATCGACCGGCATCTCGCTTCGGCTAAGAAAAGCGATTTCGTCGATGAACTTCTGCAGTTCCGCACCGGTACGAACGAATCGCGTTTCCTGCGTCATAAACTCTTTGAGCCTGCCGCCGCGGCGTACTGGCCAACACCGACCGTGGATTCAACCTCCGGCTGCCGCGGGCCGACGAAATGGGAAACGACTAGGCTTTTATCGAGTCGCGCATCCGTTTGCGCGGATCGAGTTCGATCTCGCCAAACCGCTCTTCATGCCGGCGCACCGTTTCCAGCAGCACCAGCGCCGTGCGCTTTGCGGCCTGATATCCCATGACGATCCGGTGATCGACCCTGAGCGACTCGTCCATCACCTGACCGAAGGCATTCGGATTAAGCGCGAAATCCATGATGACTTCTTCGGGCGTGCCCGTCACCCGACAAAAGTTGGAATACGTCGCATGAGCCGTCTCATCGATCGCCAGTTTCATTGTCTGCCCGGCTTGTGCCTTATTTTTCTCATCAGCCATATAGTAATCCTCCGTTTACAGTTGAATGCGTCCACAAAGTGTATAACTTCGTTGCGCGATCTGAAGCAAGCGCAATCTCTGCCCCGGCCCACGAACACTGAATGGGCGTTGCCGCGCGCCCAGCAGCGTGTCACGAGGCAAGCCACGAAGGTTTGCCCTGACACCGTCGGGGCCTTCGAGGCAAGCTTGCCCTACAGCGACTCTGTCATTATCCTGCTGATGGTGAAACTCACGACTCAAGATTTACCCTGCTTGGAGCAGGATAAACGTTTCATGCGGCGGGCGCTGGAGCTGGCCCGGCGCGGGCTGGGCAAGACAAGCCCGAATCCCGCCGTCGGCGCGGTGCTAGTCAAGAACGGGCGCGTCATTGGTGAAGGCTGGCACAAAAAAGCAGGCGGACCACACGCCGAGATTGAGGCGATTCGAAAGGCGGAGGGTAAATCGCTTCACGCTTCGCTCTCCACGCTCTACGTTACCCTCGAACCCTGTTCCACGCATGGCCGGACACCGCCGTGTACGGACGCAATCATCGCGGCGGGCGTGAAACGGGGCGTCGTTGGCGCGGTTGACCCGAATCCGCGACATCGCGGGCGCGGATTGAAGTTGTTGCGGCGCGCGGGCATCCGTGTCAAATCTGGCGTGCTCGCGCAGGAGGCTACCCGCTTGAATGAAGCGTTCAATAAATGGATCACGACAGGCATGCCGTTGGTGATCGCGAAAGCGGCGATGAGTCTGGACGGCAAGATTGCGACGCGGAACGGCGACTCGAAGTGGATCACCAGCGACACAACGCGGCAGTGCGCCCACAAACTGCGGGCGCAGGTTGACGCGATTATGGTCGGCGCGAACACGGTGATTCGTGATAACCCACAATTGACGGTGCGACACGGAGTGCGGTGCGCGAACCAGCCGTGGCGCGTCGTGGTTGACGCGCGCGGACGTACGCCCAACAGTGCAAAACTTTTCCAAGATAAATACCGCGGACGCACAGTTGTTCTGACTACGCCGCTATCCTCCGCACCCTGGCGCAGATACCTGGCACTACTAGGTGTCAACGTGATGGTTGTAGCGCAAAAAAATGGGCGAGTAGATTTACACGCTGCGCTGCGCGCACTGGGACTCATGGATGTAACAAGTGTCCTAGTGGAAGGCGGAGGCGAACTGCTTGGATCGGTGTTCGACAATGGATTGGTGGACAAGGTGGCGCTGTTTTACGCGCCGATTGTGATTGGCGGTAGGAATGCAGTGCCGGCAGTTGGCGGCGAAGGCGTACCAGCCGTGCGTAGCGCATGGCAGTTCACGCGCGATGCCCGCTGGCGGGTGATTGATGGGACGACGGCGCTGTTTGAAGGTTCGCGGGAAAGGAGAAAGACGCGATGATCCTAGTGGTTGGACTATCGCCGGCGTGGCAGCGGACACTGGAGTTCTCGCAGGACATTCAGCTCGGTGAGGTCAACCGCGCGCGGCGCGTGACGGAGACCGCGTCGGGCAAAGGTGTGAATGTCGCCCGCGTTGCGCGCCAACTGGGCGGCGACTCGCGGCTGATCACGGTAGTAGGCGGTCTGCGTGGCGACCTGTTCGCCCGCGCCCTGAAAAAGGAATCTTTTCCGGTGCGAATCGTCCGCGTCGCCAGGGAAACGCGACCGTGTCAGACACTCATCGCACCTGGCGCGGTGACGGAATTGGTTGAAGAAACGCGGCGGTTGACACCGCGCGAGGCGGCGGCAGTCGTTGCTGCGTTCGCAGCTGAGTTGCCGAGAGCGAAGTTTGTGATCCTGACCGGTAGCGTGCCACCGGGATGCAGCGCGGGTTTTTATGCGCGACTGGCGCGGGCGAGTTGGCGCGCGGGCGTACCGGTGTTACTGGACGCGCAGGGCGACCAATTGATGAACGCCGTGCGCGAGAAACCTTTCCTGGTCAAAGTTAACCGGTCAGAACTTGCTATGGCAACGGGTCGTAGTTGTGAAAGCGCGGCGCGCCAACTGCTTGCTTCGGGCGTGAAATGGGTGGCGATCTCGCGGGGACCGAAGAGTGTATTGGTGTTCGGCAAGACGGAGAAATGGGTCGTGACGCCGCCTGTGGTCGCCGCGGTGAATCCGATTGGATCTGGCGACGCAATGATGGCAGGGATCGCCACCGCATTGGATCGGGGACAGGCCATGGTTGAGGCGGTGCGGTTCGGTGTGGCGTGCGGCGCAGCCAACGCGTTGACAGCGACTTCCGGCGAAGTTCGCCGGGCCGACGTGATGCGACTGCTGCGTCGCGTGACCGTCCGTCGGGTATGATGCCCCGCCCCACCCTGAATAGTCCCGGCTAGACAGCGCCCGGACGGGTCGGTATGGTTGAGCCGCCATGTTTACAGGAATTGTAGAGGAAGCAGGACGGGTAGAGAGCATCCGTTCGGGGTCGAAATCCACCGAATTCATCGTGCGTCCAAAGAAGCTCGGCGGTAAGTTGCGCGTCGGCAACAGCATCGCCGTCAACGGCGCATGTTTGACAGTCGTCGGCGCGCGGAATGGTTTACTGCGGTTTGATGTGCTGAACGAAACGCTCCGGTGCACTAACTTTCGCGCAGTCAAACCGGGAGATCGGGTGAACCTGGAGCGACCGCTGCGGGCGAATGCAGGTCTGGACGGTCATTTCGTGCTCGGCCACGTGGACGGAACGGGTCGTGTTTGTCGCTACGAGAAGTCGGGGAAGGATTACGTGTTGGAGGTCGAAGCTCCGCCGTCGGTGATGAGGTACGTCGTCGAAAAGGGATCGATTGCCGTGGATGGGATCAGCCTGACGGTCGCAGCGCACGGACGGAATTGGTTCCGGGTCTGGATCATTCCGCACACGCACGAAGTGACCAACCTGTATGCAAGACGCGCAGGCGATTTGGTGAACCTCGAGTCCGACGTCATCGGCAAGTACGTGGATAAACTGTTGGCCGGCCGCGGTGGCGCGTCTCGACGCAAACGGGCGCGCAAGGTTGACACAGCCTGATAACAGGCTCTACACTCCGCCCCCACGGAACATGCTCGCGATTATAGAACAACTTTTGATCATCCAGGACCGGGACCGGCGCATCGCGCAGTTGAAGGCTGAAAAGGCGCGCATCCCCGGCGAGGTCGCGGCGGTGGATCAGCGGCTCGCCGAAACATCGCAGCGCATGGACTCGCTGCGGAATCAGCAGAAACATCTCGAGTCCGAACGCAAGAAACTGGAAATCGAGGCTGACGCGGACCGCAGTCAGATCATCAAGTACCGGATGCAGTTGAACCTGATCAAGTCGAACACCGAATACCAGGCGTTGCTGAAGGAGATCGCGAAGGCCGAAGAAGAGATCGTGCATGTGGAAGACCGCGAGCTGGAGTTCATGGAGGAATTTGAGCGGCTTCATGGCGCGATCAAAGAAGAGCAGACCACGATCAAGGAACTGTCGGCAAAAGCTGAGACCGTAAAGCAAGAGTTACAGAAGCGCGCGGCGAACATCGAGCAGGAGTTGGCGCAGTTGCAGGCGGAGCGCGATAAGTTGACGCAGGAAGCCGATCCCGGCGCGCTCGCGCGGTACGAACGATTGTTGCGAAGCAAAGGTGACCTGGCGATTGTGCCGATCCAACACGGCAACTGCGGCGGTTGCCACCTGCATTTGGCGCCGCAGATCATTCAAGACGCCAGGCACGCCGACGCGCTGACCAGTTGCGAGTTTTGCGGACGTGTTCTATATTGGCAGGCCGAGTGATTTGAGAGCGCGGCCACGAGCCGCAGCACTTCTAAGAAACGATGTTTGAAATTTGGAAAGGCGGATAGCCGCTGTCCCGTTCTTTGTTCGCAAAGAGCGGGGTGGAGGAAAGTCCAGACTCCATAGGGCGCGATGCCCCGCGAGAGCGACGTTGCTCCGAACGCTTTCGGAGCTCACGTTGTGCAAGCGGGGGACTTGGTTCTTTGTTTACAAAGGGCCGGGGACGGACAGTGCCACAGAAAATAAACCGCCCAGAGGCGAACCCGCAAGGGTGCGTCGAGGGGTAAGGGTGAAAAGGCGAGGTAAAAGCTCACCGCTCCGAGAGCAATCGAGGAGGCACGGCAAACCCCATCGGGAGCAAGACCAAATAGGCGGCGAGACGCGGTCCGCGTCGTTGGAGCCGCGGGTACCGGTCGCATAGATAAATGGCTATCGAACACAAAATCTGGCTTACAGCCTTTCCAAGTACGAAGCCGGGGCGGCGTAATAGCCGCCCCGGCGCCAATTTCATGCGTTACCCACTGTTTCTCGATCTCACCAAACAAAAGGTTGTCGTCGTTGGCGGCGGCAAAGTGGCCACGCGGAAGATCCGCGCGTTGCTCGCGGCGGCCGCGGCGGTGACAGTAATCAGTCCCAAAGTGACGCCGGCGATCCGACAGTGGGCACAAGCCAAACGCATCCGTTGGGTGCGGCGTCCGTACCACGCAGGCGATCTGCGCCGAGCCTGTCTTGTCGTCTCGGCGACCGACCGCGAAGAAATCAACCGGCGCGTTTGCGCCGAGGCAAGGCGGCGCAAACTGCTTGTCAATTCCGCCGCTCCGCCGTCGGCCGGCAACTTCATCGTGCCGTCGGTGATTCATCGCGGCGGAATCACCATTGCGATCTCGACGGGCGGGACAAGCCCTGCTTTCGCCAAACGGTTGCGCCGCGACCTTGAACGCTTATTCCGTCGCGGTTATCCTGCGCTACTGAAACAGATGGCGGCGATCCGGAAACGGCACCACGATGAATGACCGTGAGTTTCTCTGGCTGGCGCAGTTGTTCTATGCGGCGAGCGTCGCGCTGACGATCCGCCGGCTGCGGGTCGGCGGCGCATCGGCGCAGTTGCATCGCTGGAATTTCCTCACAATGCTCTTTGGCTTCGTGTTGCACACCGTCTTCCTGTACCTGCGCGGGATGCGGATCGGGCGTTGTCCGTTGACGAACCCGTTCGAGGTTCAGGTGTTTCTTGCCTGGGGCATGGTGGTGTTTTATCTGCTGATTGGGCCGTCGTACCGAGTGTTGTTCCTCGGCACGTTCACCGCGCCTGCCGTGCTGGCGTTGTGCGTGGTGCCACTGCTGGCACCAATCGACGTGGCACGCCAAGCGCCGGCGGCGCGGAGTCCGTGGATCGAGTTTCACGCGGCGATTGCATTGTTATCGTGCGGGGCATTTGCGCTGGCTGCGGTGATGAGCGTGATGTACCTGTGGCAGGAGCGACAGTTGAAAGCGCGGCGGGTGACCCCGTCGTTCCTGCAACTGCCGTCAGTGGAACAGCTCGACGTGGTGGCGCTGCGGCTGGTCATTGTCGGATTTGCGCTGTTTACCGTTGGGATAATCGGCGGATTCATTTCGTATCGGATCGTGCATCAGCTCGCCGCAGCGAAGATCGTGTGGGCATGGGCGGTGTGGGTTGCGTACGCGTTGGTGCTGGCGGCGCGGACGGCCGGGTCGGTCCGCGGACGCAAATTCGCCGTGATGACCATCACGGTGTTCGTCGTCATGCTCGGCACGTTCTGGATCATCAACCTGAAACATCTGTAACCGTGAACACACTCGTCATCGGCACACGCGGCAGCCCATTGGCGCTCGCACAGACGGAGTTCATCCGTGGTCTGCTCCTCAAGGCGCAACCTACCCTCCGGGTCGAAACGAAAATCATCAAGACCAGCGGAGATAAGTTTACCGAAATGTCGTTGCCGGCGGCTGGTGGCAAAGGACTTTTCACCAAGGAAATCGAAGACCAATTGTTGCGCGGCGAACTGCATCTCGCCGTTCATAGCATGAAAGATTTGCCGACGATGTTGCCCGACGGATTGACGATCGGCGCGGTGCCGCGGCGTGAGGACGCGCGCGATGTGTTTGTGTCAGAGCGCTATGCGACGCTCGATGAACTGCCGCGTGGCGCGCGGGTGGCCACTGGCAGCGTCCGGCGGCGCGCCCAATTGCTGGCGCATCGGTCTGACCTTCAGATCGAGGAGATCCGCGGCAATATCGAGACGCGACTGCGCAAACTCCGCGACAGTGACGCCCCTGCGGCGACGATTCTGGCGGCGGCGGGGTTGCTGCGGCTCGGTCTGAGGGAGAAACTCCGCGACGTTCACTGGCAATTCCTGGAGTGCGACATCATGATCCCAGCGGTGGGACAAGGCGCGATTGCCGTCGAAGTGCGCGAGGCAGATTTTGAGACGCAGGAACTTCTAGCGGTAGTGAATGATGCCGATACGCTGGCCTGCACCGAGGCGGAACGCGTCTTCTTGCGAACAATGGGCGGCGGTTGCCACGTGCCATACGCGGCGCACGCAACGATCCGCGGCAACCAGATGCGAATGATCGCCGGCAAGTTCAGTCCTGACGGGAAAGATGCGGCCCGTTGCGAAGTCATCGGCCCCAAGAACGACCCGCATGAGTTGGGAGAACGCGCCGCAAAACAGGTGCTGGAATGAGCGAAACAGGCAAAGTGTATTTGGTTGGCGCGGGCCCGGGCGATCCGGGGTTGATAACGCTGCGCGGCGTGGAATGCATCCAAAAGGCGGACGTCATCCTCTACGACAATCTTGTGAATCCGTCATTGCTGAGATATGCACGGCCTGACGCGGAATTGATCTTTGCCGGCAAGACCTCGAAGAAGCACACGCTGACTCAGGACGATACGAGTGCCCTGCTCGTCGCCAAAGCGCGCGAAGGCAAAATCGTCACGCGATTGAAGGGCGGCGATCCGTTCGTATTCGGCCGCGGCGGCGAGGAAGCGCAGGAATTGCAGAAGGCCGGGATCGTGTTTGAGATCGTGCCGGGAATCAGTTCGTCCATTGCCGCACCGGCGTACGCGGGAATTCCGGTCACGCATCGCGGCCTGGCCTCGGCGTTCATGGTCGTGACGGGCCACGAAGATCCGACGAAGGAAGAGACAGCGGTCAATTGGGAGCAAGTCGCCAAATTCTCCGGCACCCGCGTGATCCTGATGGGTGTGGAACGCATTGGTGAGATCGCCGCCGAATTGATGGCGCACGGCGCGGCGGCTGACACGCCCGTGGCGATGGTGCGCTGGGGCACAACGTGCCAACAGCAAACAATCCAGGGCACGTTAGCTACCATTGGCGATATCGCCGAGCGCGCGGGTTTCAAGCCGCCCGCAGTTACGGTGATTGGCGAAGTGGCGCAGATGCGCGCTCAGCTCAACTGGTTTGAGAAACGTCCGTTGTTCGGCAGGCGCATCGTGGTAACCCGCAGCCGCGAGCAGGCCTCCGAATTAGTGCAGCAGTTGACGGAACTCGGCTCTGACGTGCTTGAGATTCCGACGATTGCCATCAAACCGCCGAAGAAAATCGGGCCGTTGCGCGAGGCGATTGAAGGCATCGGTTTGTACGACTGGCTGGTGTTCACCAGCCCGAACGGCGTCGAGGCGTTCTTCCGCGAGTTTTTCGCGAAACACAATGACGTTCGGTCGATTGGCGCACTAAAGATTGCCGCCATCGGCACGGCGACTACGCAGAAGGTGACGGAACTGCATCTGGAAGTTGATCTGCAGCCGGCCGAGTTTACGAGTGAGGCGTTGCTTGCGGAATTCAAAAAGTCCGTCTCTTGCGAGAACCTCAAGTTCCTGCTGCCACGCGCTGATCTTGCCGATGAGCGGCTGGCGCGCGGCTTGGAAGACTTGGGAGCGATTGTTGATGATCTCGATGTCTATCAGACCGTGCCCGACACCGAAGATCGCAACGGTCACCGTGCCCGGTTGCTGAACGAAGGCGCCGACCTGATTACTTTCACAAGTTCATCCACAGTGGCGAACTTCTACGATCTGGTGGACGTGCCCGCGCTATTGAAGAAGTTCCCGCAGTTGCGGCTGGTCAGTATCGGCCCGCAAACGAGCCAGGCGTTACAAGCGCGTGGATTGTCTGTGACCGCCGAAGCATCCGTTCACACAATTCCCGGCTTGGTTGACGCTGTGCTGAAGTTATGCCGATGACATGTCCAGGTTAGAGCCTATCTCGAAACTTGCCTTTCTGTAGCCGCACCCTTTACGGGTGCGTAGAACGCAGGCATAAAGCCTGCGGCTACAGGGTTTTGGGATAGGCTCCTACTGAAACATATACGCTGGCAGAAAATAGAGTTTGCCGCTTTGCAGCTTGAGTTGGCTGGGCATGAGTTCGAGCTGGATCTTGGCGCGGTCGTTCTGGCCGAACATGCGGAACACGTTCTGCCATGAGAACGGGACGACGTACCGCACGACCTTCGCCTTCTTGTTCTTGATACCGCCAAGTTCTTTCGCCTTCTCGACGGCATCGTCGAAGTAACCAATCTCGTCCACGAACTTGGCTTCCAAAGCCTGTTTGCCCGACAAAATCCGGCCGTCGGCCAACCCGTCTTTCAGTTCCTCGACATCCATGCCGCGTTCATCGGCAACTATGCCAACAAACTTGTCGTACACTTCCATGATCAGCGTCTGGACCAGTTGTTTCTCGTCCTCAGTCGGCTCGCGAGTCGGGTTGAGCACGTCTTTGTACTTACCCGATTTGAACGTGTAGGATTTGACGCCAACCTTGACCATCAAATCGGCAAACGTGAAGCTCTGCATGATGACACCGATGCTGCCGGTGATTGTCATGTCCGTTGCGAAAATGTAATCGCCTCCCACCGCGACGTAATACCCACCAGACGCCGCGACCGAGTCCATGCTCACAACAATGTGTTTCACTTCACGCGCGGCAGCCACCGCATTGTAAATCGCGTCGGAGGCCACAACCTCGCCGCCCGGGGAATTGATGCGCAGTACAATCGCTTTGACCCGTTCGTCATCCAGCGCGGCCTGCAACTGTTCCTTGATGTCACCGACCATGCCATCCTCGCTGAGCGAACTCCCCGGATCAGACGTGATGATGCCGGTCAAATAGATGACTGCAATCTTGTCGCGGGCATCGGGATTACCGTCCACGAACTGCTCCAAATATGCCGTACGCCGCGCGGTATGCTTTGGCACGCCGTCGCTGAAGTAAAAAGCCAGCAGGACGCAATTTGTCAGCGCGCTGACAAGAAAAAGAAATGAGATGATGGCGGAATATACGACCCAGCCCGCGCGGCGCGGTGGTTGGTTTGATGACACCGGGTCTGCAAAAAAAACTGGCGGTTGATCCATGGCGGTAACATGCCCCCACGGCCGCGCAGCCGCAAGCGGAAATTGCGACAACGCAACACAAACTGAGACAACCAACCGCTTGTCAAAGCAGCGTGCCTCCGTTAAGGTAGCGCTCGATGGCGAAAGAGAACACAAAATCGTTGTTACTCAAAGCCAAGTCGTTCGGGTTCTCCGACCGGCAAATCGCGGCATTGGTAGGGAGCACCGAAGACAAAGTACGCGCGTTGCGAAAGAAGCTCGGCATCGTCCCGTCGTTCCGGCTCGTGGACACGTGCGCGGCAGAGTTTGAGGCCTACACGCCATACTATTATTCGACCTACGACACGATGGACGACGAAGTGCGGAAGACTTCGACTCGCAAAGTGATGATTCTCGGCGGCGGGCCGAACCGGATCGGACAGGGCATCGAGTTCGACTACTGCTGCGTCCACGCGGCGTTCGCGCTGAAGGAATTGTCCTACGAGACGATCATGGTCAATTCCAATCCTGAGACTGTCTCGACCGACTACGACACGTCGGACAAACTTTATTTCGAGCCGCTGACGCTGGAAGATGTGCTCCATATTTACGAGCGCGAACAGTGCTGGGGCGCGATCGTGCAGTTCGGCGGGCAGACACCGCTGAATCTGGCGCTCGGCCTCCAGAAACACGGCGTCAACATCATCGGCACCACGCCGCAGAGCATCGAGATCGCCGAGGACAGGAAGTTGTTCTCGGTGATGCTGGACAAGCTCCGCATTCCGCAGCCGCCGAATGGAATGGCCACCAATGAGGAAGAAGCGTTGGCGGTCGCTGGCAAGCTTGGATATCCCGTGCTGTTGCGGCCGTCGTTCGTGCTTGGCGGTCGCGCGATGCAGATTGTTTATAGCGATGACGAAATTCGCCACTACATGCGTTTCGCAGTGGAAGCGTCGCCGGAACGGCCGGTGCTGGTGGACAAGTTCTTGGAAGAAGCCATCGAGATGGACGTGGATTGCATTGCCGACATAGGCGTGGGCGGCGACACGGTGGTTGTTGGCGGTTTCATGGAACACATTGAGTTCGCGGGCTGCCACAGCGGCGACGCGGCGATGGTATTGCCGCCGCACTCGATGGCCAAGGCCGAGATCGAGACGATGCGCCAGTACACGCACGCGATGGCGCGCGAGTTGCGCGTTGCGGGTTTGATGAACGTGCAGTTCGCCGTCAAAGGCAAGGACGTGTGGGTGTTGGAAGTCAATCCGCGCGCCTCGCGCACGGTGCCGTTTGTGAGCAAAGCGATCGGCCATCCGCTGGCCAAACTCGCTGCAAAGGTGATGACGGGCAAAAAGTTGACCGAGCTTGGGTTCACAAAGGAAGTCTGGCCAAAGTATTTCTCGGCGAAAGAATCGGTGTTCCCGTTCAGTAAGTTCCCCAGCCAGGATATTCTGCTCGGTCCGGAGATGCGTTCGACAGGCGAGGTGATGGGCATCGGCTCCGACTGGGGCATGGCATACGCCAAATCGCAGATGGCGGCCACGCCCGCGCTGCCGCAAAGCGGCAAGGTGTTCATCAGCGTCCGCGACTCCGACAAGAAAAAGGTCGTGCCGATCGCAAGGAAGTTTGCCGATCTGGGTTTCGAATTGTGCGCCACTGATGGCACGGCAAAGGTGTTGCAGGATGCCAGCCTCAAGGTGGAGGCGCTGTTCAAGATACAGGAAGGTCGTCCGAACTGTCTCGACCTGATCAAGAACGGCGAAGTGCAACTGATCATCAACACGCCCGCGGGTAAAACGCCGCGTGTCGATGAGGTGAAGATCCGCACCGCAGCCGTGCTACACAGGATTTCCATCATGACCACGCTGGCTGGCGCACAGGCCGCCGCGCTCGGCATCGAAACGTTGCGCCAGCGCGGCCTGAAAGTCCGGTCGTTACAGGAATATCACGCCGCCGTCCGCGGTACCTGAGCACTGACTCACCGTCTCCGTGTTCCGCCCCTTCCCTACGCCACGGTTGCGCCAGCGCGCCGCTTTGTGTATTGTACGCAACTTGAAAAGAACATGACGCTCACGGAAAAAATCATGGCCCGCGCGGCGGGCAAGACGACGGTTCAACCCGGCGACAACGTTTGGGTGAATGCGGACATCCTCATGACCCACGACGTCTGCGGTCCGGGCACCATCGGCGTGTTCCACCGCGAGTTCGGCGCCAATGCGAAAGTATGGGACGGGGAGAAAATCGTCATCATCCCCGACCACTACATCTTTACAGCCGATGCCAAGAGCAACCGGAACGTGGACATTTTGCGGGAATTCGTCCGCGAACAAGGCATCAAATATTTCTATGACGTGATTGACGATCCGGACGGCCGGTGGGTGTTCGACCCCGTGAAGGGCAATTACAAACGCCAGTACGGTGCGCGTTACGCTGGCGTCTGTCACACTGCGCTCGCGGACAAAGGTCACACGCGTCCCGGCGAGGTCTTGTTGGGCACCGACTCGCACACCTGCACTGCTGGCGCGTTCGGCGAGTTCGCCACCGGTATCGGCAATACGGACGCCGGTTTCGTTCTCGGTACCGGCAAACTCCTTTTGAAAGTGCCGGAAACGATGCGATTCTGGTTCGACGGCGCGCTCCAACGCGGCGTGATGGCCAAGGACGTCATACTTCACATCATTGGCGAGATCGGTGTCGATGGTGCGACCTATCGCGCCATGCAGTTCCAGGGTCACGGCGCGAAGGCGCTCGCGATGGATGACCGCATGACCATCGCCAACATGGCCATCGAGGCCGGTGGCAAGAACGGCATCTTCGAGCCTGATGAGAAGACCTTCGCCTATGTCAACGAACGCACAAAGGCCAACGGAACGAAATCCGCCTACGACTCGATCTTATGTGACAGTGACGATCAACAGCGGTTCGTTTACGACAAGAAGTTTGATTTGGGAAAGATCGAGCCGACGGTCGCGTGTCATCCGAATCCCAGCAACCGCAAGCTCGCGAAAGAGTTGACCAGCATGAAGCTTGATCGGGCTTACATCGGCTCATGCACGGGCGGAAAGTTCAGCGATTTCCTCGCGTTCGCCGAGATCGTCAAAGGACGCAAAGTGAAGATCGACACTTTTGGCGTGCCCGCGACGCCGGACGTTGTCGCCGCGATGCACGCGACGCGGTTAAATGGCGCGACAGTCTGGCAGGCAATCGTGGACGCCGGGGTGCAGATGAGCGTGAATCCCGGCTGCGCAGCCTGTCTTGGCGGGCCGGCTGACACGTTCGGACGCATGAATCAGCCGTTGAAGTGCATCAGCACGACAAACCGGAATTTCCCCGGGCGCATGGGCCACCCTGAATCGCAGGTGTTCCTCGCCTCGCCGTACACCGTCGCTGCCAGTGCCATCACTGGCCACATCACCGATCCAAGAGAGTTTTTAGGTTGAAAAGCCGGCTCAGGCGCGCGCGAGGCCGGCGTTGCGCGCATCCATGAATTTCAGTTGACGATAGAGCGCTTCCAACCGTGGTGAGTCTGCGCCAGCGCGTTTTGCCGCGCGAAGCGGGTTGCCGTAAATCGCTTCGACCTCCATCGGCCGCCGCTCATCGTAGTCGATCTTCATGCTCGTGCGGTATGGGATCATCTTCGCCGTGTAAGCGAGCATCTTTTGGACAAACTCCTTGCCGATCTGGCGTCCGCACGCCGCGGCATCGGCCACCACCTCGCGCATCAACGCTTCTGCAAGCGCCCGCGCATCGGGATCGGCCATCATCTCCGTGGTCGTTGCGTTGAGCACGACCGACAAACCGTTGAATGGAATATTCCAGACCAACTTCTTCCAGCGCGCAGTCAATAAGTCTTCGTCCAATTCGACTGTAATCCCTGCCCGCTGGAAGTCCGCCGCGATCTGCCGCATTCGCTCGGTTACTCCACGCGGCGCGCCATCCGCGGCGTAGTCGGCGAAACACACCGTGCCGTAGTCGAGATGCTGAATGCGACCGGGGCCGACTTTGTTCGAGCAAAGAAAACACAGCCCCGCCATTACGCGAAGCGGGCCGACGATCCGCGCCACATCGTCTTCCACGCCAAGTCCATTCTGCATCAATACCACGACGCCGTCGTCTTTCAGAACATGCGGAAGAATATCGGGCAGGATGTGGTTTTGGGTGGCTTTCAACGTTACAGCGACGACATCGCACCGGGGCATCGCCTGCGCGTCGCGGTACACCTGAACGCTCGGGAGCGCGAAGTCACCGTCTTTCGATTCGATGAACAGCCCGTGCGCGCAGACGTGCTCGTAATCGCTATGCAACAGGAAGTGCACGTCCAGCCCGGCGCGTTGGAGTCGCCCGCCGTAAAACCCGCCAACTGCGCCCGCACCGATAATGGCATAACTGCGTTCCCGCATATCGTCAGGCTACCACGGTTAAACCAACGCTGTCACCTCTGACTGTAATACTCACCGGGGAAATGGCGCATCTTGGCAGTGCTAGCAGCGCGAATGCGTTGTTTCGCGGCGATTCTTTTCGTTTGCCGCGCCGGTTACTTCACCGAAAAGCGGTAGATGATCGTGCTCTTGCACACTTCACCGGGGCGGACCACGACCGACGGGAAGCCGGGTTTGTTCGGCGAATCCGGGTAGTGCTGCGGCTCAATACAGAAGGCTGTACGGGGCCGGTAAACCTTGCCGCCCTTGCAAGGCGTGGTGCCGTCGAGCCAGTTGGCGGTATAGAATTGCAGGCCCGGCTCAGTGCTCAACACTTCCATGACGCGGCCGCTTGTCGGCTCATAAACACGTGCCTGCATACCGAGTTTCCCGAGTGGCTTGTTGACCACCCAGTTGTGGTCGTAACCGTGGCCGAACTTGAGTTGCTCGTCGTCATCGTTGATGTGCGCACCGATGGTTGTCGGCTTGCGAAAATCAAACGGCGTGCCGGCCACGGACTTAAATTCGCCGCTCGGGATCAGGTCTTTGTCCACCGGGGTGATCTTGTCGGAATTGAAGTACACCTCATGGCCAAGGATGTCGCCATTGCCCTCGCCGGCGAGATTGAAATACGAATGCTGCGTCAGATTGCAAATCGTAGGTTTGTCAGTCGTGGCTGTGAAGTCCAGACGCAACCCGTTGTCATCGGTGAGCGTATAAACCGCCGTCACCTTGAGATTGCCGGGGAAACCTTCCTCGCCGTCCTTGCTGAGGTAGGTCAGTCCCAGCGCTGGACCGAGTGGCGTAACCGATGACTTATCTCGCCAGACAACTTTGTCGAAACCCTTGAGACCGCCATGCAACGAATTGGGGCCGTTGTTGACTGCCAGCGTGTAAACCTTGCCGTCCAGCGTGAACTTGGCGCCGCCGATGCGGTTGCCATATCGCCCTACGATGGTACCAAAGAATGGGTTACTCTTCACGTAACCGTCAAAATTGTCATAACCGAGCACCACGTCGTCGAAACTGCCGCTTTTGTCCGGCACCTTGAGCGACACGACGATGCCGCCATAAGTCATAATGCGCGCTTCGGTTCCACTGCTATTGCGGAGAGTGTAAATCTTGACAGGCGTGCCATCCGGCATTTTGCCGAATGGAGCCTCACTGATGGTCCTGGTTTGGTTTGTGGAGTTTGACATGGCGGCGAAGCTTACAAGACAAGTGACGCCCAGTCCAGCCGATACTAACACGACAAACCGCATGATCTTTTCCATTTTGGACACCAGTTGATTCACTTCTGTCCGTAATGCGCGCCCGGACCATGTTTGCGAAGGAAATGTTTATCGAGCAACGCGGATTGCATCGGTTTGATTCTTGGATTGATGCGCATCGTTTCGCTTGCCAGCCGGGCGATGAATTCCAGCGCCACCGCGTTATGCACGGCCTCGCGCGCGTCCTTGCCCCAAGTGAACGGCCCGTGGCTCGCCACAAGCACGGCTGGATGCTGCATTGGATCAAGCTTCTCGAACGTATCGACGATTACGCGCCCAGTGTTCGCCTCGTACTCGGTATTGATCTCTTTCGTGGTCAGCAACCGGGTGCACGGCACCGGCCCGTGAGAATAGTCCGCGTGCGTAGTGCCAAGTGGCGGAATCTCCCGTTGAACCTGCGCCCAAGCCGTCGCGTACAGGCTGTGAGTGTGCACGATGCCGCCGATGTTTCCAAAAGTGCGGTAAAGCACCAGATGCGTCGTCGTGTCGGAACTCGGTTCGAGATTGCCGTCAACAACCTTGCCGGTGTCCAGCGAAACCACGACCATCTGTTCCGGCGTCAGGTCGGCATATGGCACGCCGGACGGTTTGATGATGACAAGTCTGCGCTCGCGGTCAATACCGCTGGCGTTGCCCCAAGTCTGGATGACCAGACCTTCCTTGACCAAATCAAGGTTGGCTTTGCAAACCAGTCGCTTCAGATCTTCAAGCATAAGATAAAAGGATTATTCCCGGACGCGGGTCCGGATGTCAATCAGCCGTTTCATCACGTCGTACAGGTTCCCACTCCACCCTTTGGTGCCGAACGCGTCGTGCAACGTTCTGTAAAGCGCATATAACTCGCGATAAACTTCATGCGCCTGCGGATTCGGTTTGTAGATTCTCGGTTTGAGACCGGTCATCGCCTTCTGCGCGGCGGCGTAATTCTTGTGCGCCCCGGCCACAACCGCTCCGGCAATGGCCGCGCCGAGCGCGCAGGTCTGCGCCGACCGGCTGACTTTCATCGGACGGCCCGTCACATCCGCGTAAATTTGCATCACCACCGGATTTTTTTCCGCGATGCCGCCGCAATTGACCACCTGCTCGATTCTTACGCCGTATTCCTCGAACCGGTTGATGATGGTCAGCGCGCCGTAGGCCGTGGCTTCGATGAGTGCGCGGTAAATCTCCGCCGGGGTCGTGTAAAGCGTCTGGCCGACGAGCAAACCGGTCAGCCGCTGGTCCACCAGGATCGTGCGGTTGCCATTACTCCAGTCGAGCGCGAGCAGACCGGACTCGCCCGCCTTCAATTTTGCCGCCCCGGCCGTCAGCGCCTCGTGCGTGCCGGCCTTACCGCGAGGTTGAATGTAATTGACGAACCAGTTGAAAATGTCGCCCACGGCGGATTGCCCGGCTTCAAGACCGAAATATCCGGGCAACACGCTGCCGTCCACGATGCCGCACAAACCGGGCACGTCCGCGAGTTTCTTCCGGTTCGAGGCGATGGTGATGTCGCACGTGCTGGTGCCGATGATTTTGACGAGTGTTCCCGTCGCGACGCCGGAACCGACCGCGCCAAGATGCGCGTCAAACGCGCCGACCGCGACGGGAATGCCCGCCCGCAAACCGGTTTTCTTTGCCCACGCCGCCGTGAGTCCGCCGACGGCGCGGTCAATCGAATGGACGCGCGGCGTCAGTCGCGCACGAAGTTTGCCAAGCTTCGGATCGAGCCGGGCCAGGAATTGCGCATCAGGATAGCCACCCCATTTGGTGTTCCACATCGCCTTGTGACCGGCGGCGCAAACGCCCGCGATGAATTGGTCCGGATGCTCCGTACCGGTGAGCGCGGCGGGAACGTAATCTGCCAGTTCGACCCACGAATGCGCGGCATTAAAAACCTCCGGCGCGGTGCGCAGGCAGTGCAGAATTTTGCTGAAAAACCATTCGCTGGAATAGATACCGCCGCACTTGGCCAGGAATTGCAGACGGATTTTTTGGGCGAGCGCGGTGATTTCGGCGGCCTCGGCCACGCCGGTGTGGTCTTTCCACAGCCACGCCATCGCCGCCGGATTTTTGGCGAACCGTTTGTCAAACGCCAGCGGCTGACCTTTGGCATCCACCGGCAGCGGTGTGCTGCCGGTCGTGTCCACGCCGATGCCGACCACCTGCTCGGCGCTGAATCCTTTCACGGCTTTCTTCGCCGCGGCGAGCGCCTGTCTGATGCTGACTTCCGCGCCTTTGACGTAATCGGCGGGATGTTGCCGGGCGAGATTTGGATCGCGGCCCAGAATGACGCCGTGTGTTCCGTACTCGTAATTCCAGACGGCGGTACCAATTTCCACGCCATTGGTGGTGTTGACGATCAGGCAACGAACGGAGTTGGTGCCGTAGTCCAGTCCGATGGCATATTTGACTGACATGGTTAATACGCGGGTTATTTTCCCGCGCCGGGTTCAGTGGCAAAAAGAACAAAGGCAGCTAGCGCACAAAAGGACGGAACCGAAAGCCGCTTTCCCATTATCACAGGAAGGCGAGCCTCCTTACTCGTGGCGATAGACTTCCCAGCCAAGGTAGTTGCTCAGGGCTTCGGTCACGCCGGTGCCGATGTGAGTCGGGTTGATCGCAACGTGATGCTCGAACCCGTTCCGGCAGATGTATGCCAACAACTTCTGGAAGTTCGGGATGCGGCAGACCGCGTAGCCGCCGAACGTTTTGAGCGGGTCATTGGTCAAATCGCCTTCACCGATGTAGGCGCGGACTTTGCCCGCCGCATCATCGGTGCTGACGCGCAGGTAGGTGAACGGCGTGGCCTCTACGCGGCCGGCAATGGTGCCATAGGCATTTTCCTTGCCGACCGAGCCGGCGATGATCTCCTGGAAATCCATCGCTGGTTTGCCTTCGCCTTTCGTCACGAAAATGTCCTTCGGCAGGTTGCTGCAATGGAACAGGATGCCTTTGTCGGGATCCTCGCCGTAGTTGTTGTTCCAATCTACAAGCGCGCTCGGACGGCCGCTGGCTTGCGCCATCGCGTACATGCCGATCGCGCCGGTGACGTCTACTTCGCACGCGCTTGATGACAACGAGTTGCTCAGCATGCTCATCACCGTGCATGGCACAACGCCGAAGAATTCCTCTATCGCCGTCCAGCACTGGATCGCCGTGGCGTTGAGTTTGCAGTCGCGCATCCATTTGTCCACGGCGACGCCGAACTTCGCCATCTTAAGCAATGCCGCCGGCGGAATGTGGGCGGTGCTGACGTACGCCTGAATCTCCCGCAGTTTCGCCTGTACGGTCTTGTCGGTGTCCTTCATCCTGCCAACCCAGCCGAACAGTTCGAAGAGATCGAGCGTTTCGACGGAGATGCCCGATCGTTCCAACAGTTTCTCGCTGTAACGCACCGTGTTGAACGCTCCGGGCCGCGCTCCGAGCGCGCCGACCCGCAGACCGCGCAACGCGCCGACGACGCGGCATGTCACGGCAAAATCGGTGAGGTCCCGCCTGAAGCTGTCGCTCTTGGGATCCGTCGTGTGCAGACGCGTCAAAGTAAACGGGATATCGTATTGGGAGAGATTGTTGCAGACCGACATTTTGCCGCAGAAACTGTCGCGGCGGTTGCCCATCCGCATTTTGTCGGCCACATCGGCGAAGGCGTGAACCAGCACGGGCACGCGCAGACCCGACCAACGCAAGGCGTTGGCCACGGCGCGCTCATCGCCAAAGTTCGGTAGTGTCACCAGCACGCCGTCGATGTCGGCCCGGCGCTTGTCGAACAGCGCCGCGCACTTCTTCGCGTCACTGAGGCTTTCGATGCTGCCATACTTTGTGTCTTTCGGAGAGAGCGCGACGACATTGATGCCCGCTTTCGCCAACACATCAAGAATGACCACACGCCCTTCCTCGCAAAGTTTCGCTGGGAAAAACCCACGATCGCCGATAATCAAACCAAGGGTGACAGGTTTCATATATCCTTCTTTATGCTTTACGGTTCCAGCCGATACGAGTCGCACAACCACACCAGATTAGCACACCGCCCCGCACAATCAAGCCCGGTAATGTAACCAGTTCTCACCCAGCCCGCTTGTGAGCAAGGAGTGTTTGTTGATATCCGCACTTTCAGAGATGACATACTGATGGATGGCGGCAGTGGCAAGACGCGCCCCCGGATGCAGTCCCTGTGGCCGGTTAATGACGCGCCGGGCTAGTCGTCCTCTTTGAGAACGATCTGGTTTTTTTCCAGCGTGGTGCCCTCGGCCAACGCAAGGTTTGCCAGCGATTCGTCGTAGTCGGCGCGAGCGCGGATTTCCGAGGATTTCGCCGCGGCGAGTTGGGATTGCGCCTGCAACACCAGGAAGCTGGTGGAAGTGCCCGCCCGCAGTTTCTTTTCCTCGGCGTTCAGAGATTCCAGGCCGAGCCGGCTCGCGGCACGCGTGGCATCCACCCGTTTGAGGTTCGTTTGGACCTGGGCGACGGCGTTATCCACCGCGACGATGATGTTTTGCTCGGTCGCCTTGAGGTTGATCACAGCCTGCATGGATTGCAGACGGGAGATATGGTATGTGGCGCGCGCCTGCCTATTGCCCAGCGGAAAACTCAGGACGACGCCGACACCCCACGTTGGATTATCGCGTTCTCTGAGGCTGCCGAGAAAATCACTGAACGTGCCGCCCGTGCTTGGTGGGAATGGAAACGGACCGCCGGTTGGAGTTGGAATGCCATAGGGCGACCGGGCGTTGAATCCGTAGCTGCCAACAAGGTCCACCTGCGGCCAGAGTTGGTTGCGGTTGTACTTCACGACGATGTCGCGCAGGTCACACTGCTGTTTGGCCTGAATGTACTCTGGGCGTTTCTCCAACGCCGTGCGAATGCTGCGGGACACGTCCAGTTCCACCGCCTGGACCCCCGGGTAATCCACCGGCAACAACCCCATCCCGCGGAATTCCATCACATCCTGTGAGATAAGGCGTTTCAGGGCGTTCTCATTGTTCTTGATCGTCTGCGCTGCTGTGATCACGGCTTCCTCGCGCTCGGCCACTCCCGCCTCGGCCTGTACCACGTCCAACGGCGACATCATGCCGACGTCGACGCGCCTGCGGTTCTCGGTGAGCAACTGCTTGGCGCGGTTAAAATCTTCTATCACCGCCTTGTGGTTTTCAATGGCGTACACCAGTTCGTAGTAGGCGTTCTCCACGCTTGTGACTATCGTCATCACTTTGAGCACGAACGTCTCCTGCTCAATCTGCTTGTTCTTGCGGGCCACCCGTATGGCCGCGCTGTTGACACCAAATCCAGAATTCTTCAGCAGCGGCTGGGTCAATTGCGCCACGGCGCCGCCCGTGTATACGAAATTCGTGACAAGCGAGCCGTTCGGGTTCTGTGTGCCCAAGGCCCGCGTATCGTTGTATGTGAAATTGTACGTCGCGCCTGTCGGCAACTTGCCGTTCAATCCCAACTGCGCCTGCAATTGTTTTGTTTCCAGCGAGTTCATGCCCAGCGATGTGGCAGTGCTTGGATCCAACGGCTGATGGTTGTCGTTGTATTGGAATTGGCTCGACAAGACCGGGTCGTACACGCCTTGCGCGTTGACCACACCCCATTGCTGGATTGTCGGGTTGATCTTCTCCAGTTTGATGTCGAGGTTCTGGGCCAGCGCCCGCTCGATGCACTCGCGAGTCGTGACGGCTTTCAGCCCCGCTCCGAGCGGGGTCAATCCGTTGGTCACGCCACTGGTTACCAGCTCGTGCGCCATTTCCGTTCCGAGCGGGGCCAGCGCGTTGGTCATACTGTTGGCCACGTCGTTCGTCATCCGTCTGGCTGGGGCATTGGTCATGCCGTCTGTTGGCGCGTCGGCGCGGATTGATTCCGCGGCGCCAAAGCCAAGCACCGCCGCCGCGACAATGGCGACGGAACTGCCGAAAAGGAATGTCGTTTTCATGGAAGCTTGGCGCGCATGATACTGGAAACCCGCGGCAAGTCAATGCACTGCGGTGCTGGCTGCGGGTTCTCGTTGAGGCGAAAGTGGTCGTGGCGTGAAGTAACCCCCGCACCGACAGCAAGGCTTGGCGGAGAATGGGCGGACGACGCGGAAAAGATCGCCCATTTACCAAAGGTGTCGCTTGGCAAACGCATGACCAGAGCCGCTCTTGAGGTAGCGCTCAAAGTCTTCAGCGCGTTTGTCATCGTGGAAACGCAAGGCGACATGTATTTCCCACGGCACATACTTGGAGGTGTGCGACACCCGGCCGTCGTTGTGCTGGGCAAGGCGGGCTTGGAGGTCGACGGTGCTGCCGATGTATCGCTCGTCTGGGTGTGAAAGACTTTTAAGAAGATAGACGTATTTCATGGTCTCAGAGATGGCTTGCTATCCGTAGCTCGGCGCGCCGCAACACGCACTCGCCCTGCTTTGCCAAAGGCTACGCAGGGCATCCTCCATAGCCCCGAAAGTTTTCGGGGCGACGGAGGATGGAGGCGGTGGGAGTTGAACCCACGTCCTCTGCGCTGTCAACGTAAGCGACTACATGCTTATCTCATCTTTAAGTCTCGCCCGGCGGACTGCCAATGAGCAGGCCATCCGACGCGCCAGCCTCCAGTTAAAGTCTCGCCCGATGACCTGAAGACAACATCAACGAGCCAGCCTGCTGTCGTCGTTCCGGCCCCACTAGCAGGCGTCACAGGCGGAACGTCGCGGTCAATTAAGCCGCGAGTGCGAGCTCTTCGTTCGCAGTTATGTTTTTGCCAGGTGTTTAACGAGGCCGCCTGACAACCTCGGCATGCCGCTCACGCCCACTTCACAGAGTCGAATCCGTTTCGCCCCCAAAATTGGCGTGAATTACAGATTGAATATACCGCGTGCCGGCCCTGGAAGCAAGCCGCGCCTGAGGTGGACACGCCGGGCTGCTAGCTGTCGAGCGCTTCGCGGACTTTGCGGGCCAATACCGACGGGGTGAACGGTTTGGCGATAAACATAGTGCCCGGTTCGAATACTCCTTGGCGCGCGATCACTTCTGTGCTGTACCCCGACATAAGCAGTATCTTGATCCGCGGATACTCGGCGCGCAACTTCGCCGCCAGCTCCATCCCGCCCATCCGCGGCATCATGATGTCCGAGAGCAACAGATCCAGCTTGAGGCGTTTCTTCTTTTGAATGAGCTTGAGAGCTGCTTCACCATCTTCCGCCTCCAGCACCGTGTACCCAAGATCACCCAGTATCATCTGCGCCAGCTCGCGCAAAACGGGTTCGTCCTCGACAAGCAGGATGGTTTCCTTACCACGCGGCGGCTCACCAGTGGCTTGTTCGTGCTTCGCCACTACCGGCGCTTCCACCCGCGGCAGGTGCACCCGCACCGTCGTGCCACGGTCCGGTTCGCTCTGAATACTGATGTACCCGCGGCTCTGTTTGATAATGCCGAAACAAGTCGCCAATCCCATTCCTGTGCCTTTGCCGGCTTCTTTCGTGGTGAAAAACGGCTCGAACAAATGCTCTTTCACCGCATCGGTCATTCCTGAACCCGTGTCGGTAACCGCAAACATGACGTACGGACCGGGTGTCACGTCCGGGTTCTGGCGGACATACTCGGCATCAAATTCCACGTTGGCCGTCTCAATGGTCAACCGCCCTTTGCCGGACATTGCGTCACGGGCGTTCATAACAAGGTTCAGCAACACTTGTTCGATCTGGCCGCGATCGGCTCGTGTGTGACCCAACCTGTGCGCCAGCACCGTCTTAATCTCGATATCCTCACTTACCAACCCCTGCAGCATCTGCGCCATGCCGGTGATGACCGCATTCATGTCGAGCACCATCGGCTGCAATACCTGTTTGCGGCCGAATGCCAGCAACTGCCGCGTCAACACCGCCGCGCGTTGCGCGCCATCGGTAATTTGTTTGATGTTCTCGCGCAACGGTTCATCAGGCCCGAGAAGTTTTAGCGTCCGCTCGCCATAACCGATGATCGACGTCAGGATATTGTTGAAATCGTGTGCCACACCGCCTGCCAGCCGCCCGATCGCCTCCATCTTCTGCGACTGCCGCAATTCCTGCTCCAACTCCAGCCGCGCTGTAATGTCCACGCTAAAACCAATAATACCGACGATCTCCCCTTTTGAATTCCTGTATGGAATTTTATCAGTTTGAACCCACAAAACGCCTTGGGATGTTTTTAGCTCTTCAATAATATTTAATGCCGGCTTGCCGGAAGCCATGACTTCTTTATCTTTCTGCCAGTAATGTTCTGCCGCTTCTTTGGGATACAGATCCCACATCGTTTTGCCTTCCATCTCTTCTTTAGATAGCCCGCTTATCTTGGCAAACGCTTCATTGACGCGGACAAAACGATTTTCTTTGTCCTTGTAGAAAACCATTGCCGGAGAAGCATCAAGTATGATCCGTTGTTGTTCGATCAAACTTGAGATCTGTTCCTCTTTGGTCTTGCGCTCGGTAATGTCGCGGGCAACCGTGGAAATGCCGATGATCTTGCCTTGCGCATCGTGCATCGGGGAAATAGACAGCGATACATCGATGCTGCTCCCATCTTTCCGCCGCCGCGCGGTCTCGTAGTGCTCGATGTGTTCTCCCAGCCGGATCTTCTCAAGGATCGTCGCCAGTTCGTCTTCATGGCCCGGCGGAACAAGGATGGAGATCGGTTTACCAACCACCTCGTTCTCCATGTAGCCATAAGTCCGCTCTGCGCCCTTATTCCAACTGGTAATGATTCCATCCAACGTCTTCCCGACGATCGCGTCATCGGCGGATTGGACAATGGCCACGAGTCGGAGATTCTGATCCTCCATGCGTTTGCGCTCGGTGATATCTCGGATGTTGCACTGGATCACCTTCTTGCTATCAACCGCGTAAACGTTGCTGACAAATTCCACCTCAATATGCTTCCCATCCGCAGTTTGCAGCGGCAAATCCTCATACCGGACATATCCCTCCTGCTGCAATTTCAGAAGGCGCTCTTGACTGGCAACACTATCTTTGAAGAAACCCAACTCCCACAGCCGTTTCCCGACGAACTGCTCGTGTGTGTAACCCAGCAACTCAGTCATAAACGGGTTCGCGTCCTCGATCTCGCCCGTCTCCGCGTTCAGGATCAGAATGCCGTCTTTTGCCGCTTCAAAAAGACGCCGGTACTGGGTCTCCGAGTCAGCCAACGCCTTCTGCGCCTTCTGGCGGTCGCTGATGTCGCGCACGGTCGCCTGCAGAATCTTCTGTCCGTCCACTTCCAAAGCTGTCAGCAGAAATTCTGCGGGGAAGTTCTCGCCGTTATGGCGGCGATGCACCCATTCAAACGAGGCTGTTCCTTTGGTCAGCGCCTCCGCAATGTGTTGATCCACAGCCGCTTTGGAATCCTGGCCGGAAGGTTGCTTGGGAGGTGACACATCTGCCGGATGAAGAGCAATAAACTCTTTCTTGCTGGCGTAGCCGAACATCTTGAGGGTCGCCTCGTTGCAGTCCAGAAAATAGTTCGCATCCAACGTCATAATCGCGTCCGAGGAACCTTCGAACAACGTGCGATACCTTGCTTCACTGGCCTGTGCCTTCTTGCTGGCTTCCTCCAATTCACTGGTGCGAGCCTGCACCCGTCGCTCCAACGAGTCGCGCTCGTGTTGCAGGGCCGCAACATCACGACTTATCTGCGTGAACACAATAATGACGATCACCACGGTGACCAAACCGGCGAAAATGGTTAGAAACAGAAATCGTCGCTCAGTCTCGACGAAGCTGGTCTTGCTCTGCTGCACCGCTTGATCGATTTCACTGGCTTGGAGACGAACGAAGGCAAGCCATGCGTCGTGATAAGTATTGAGGAGCGGCAGCGTGACTTTGATCATCGCCTGTCGCGCTTCATCGGGCTTGTGCTCGGTGAGCAGCAATGACAGGGCTCTCAGATAACTTTCGATGTAAGGTTTTCGCGCCGTTTCAACGGCGGCAAGTAGCTTCTTTTCTTTTTCAGTCCTGAGGGTCGCCTTGATCGTATTGACCAACTCGGTGATACGTTGGGTGTTGGCGGCGCGCTCGGCGAGCAACTGCTGGATTTGTTCCCGATCGTCCAGCAAAAAGACCACGAGTGTGATGCGGTTATTGAGGTTGGAAAGGCGGAAGGCTTCGAGGACCTGTTCTTCTTCCGCCCACCGGACATAGACGGCGTTCTGTATCTGCGCATTCAGTTGATGCAGGCGAGAGACACTCTGCCACCCGAAAACGGCGAGCACAGCAAGCAAGACCGCAAATGCCGCGCCCAATCGGAACCGGACATCTTGGAGTATCACACCCATGGCTGATTATTAACCAATGGCCACGGGTAGAAACCCGTGCTCCGCTTCCATTTTGAACCGGTAGACCCCATTGCGTCCCTCATTCGTTTACCCGCCAATCTACCCCCGATCTCAGGCGGGCAACTCCGGTGAATCACTCAGCAGCCTGTTGAATTCATCGCACTAATCCCGCCGACTAGCAAGACAATCCCTTAAGCCAGTGATGGTACTGGGGTCAATCCCGCCTCAGAGGCGGGATTAATGCGGCAAACCGAACACGTAGTAGACCAGGCACAGCAATGCCAGTACCACCGCGCCGGCGTTCAATTCCTTGTACCGGCCCGCAGCCAGCTTCATTATGGGATACACTAGCAGTCCCGCCGTGAGACCGTTGGCGATGTTGTAAGTGAACAACATCATCGCGATCGTTACAAACGCCGGTACTAGTTCCGTCATGTCCTCGAAATCAATCTTCCGGATCGAGCCAATCATCAACACGCCGACTGCGACCAGCGCCGGACCATAGGCGTACCGCAACTGCTGCAGCGGCTCGACCAGCGGGATGAAGAACAACGACGCCGCGAACAATCCCGCCGTTACCACCGCCGCCAGTCCCGTCCGCGCGCCTTCGCGAATGCCCGTGGCCGATTCGATATACGCGCCGCTCGTTGAAGTGCCGACCAGCCCGCTGAACATGCACGTCATTGCGTCCACCAACATCGGCTTCTCTATGTCGGGAAAGTTGCCTTTTTCATCGAGCATACCGCCAGCCGCGCCGACGCCGACCAGCGTACCGAGCGTGTCGAGGAAACTCATCAGAAACAACGTCAGCAAAATCGGCAGGAAACTCAGTCGCAACACACCGGTGATATCGAGTTGACCGGCAATAGGCGCGAGACTGTAGTCACCAACAAACGGCATGGCCATGATGCCCTTCGGCGCATGCGCGAACCCGAACGCCAGCCCCAGCCCGGCGGTCACCGCGATGCCAATCAACAACGCACCTCGCACGCGCCGGTACAACAACGCGCAGATGAACAGAAATCCGAATATGGCCAGCAACACCTGCGGGTCGCGCAAGTTGCCAATCTTCACAGGCACATCCGGTGCCGACAGCACCTTCGCCCCGTGCGCAACGGCATCGACCGGCATTCCCGCCACAAAACTTGTCACAATACCCGTCTCATACAACCCGATGAACGCCAGGAACAACCCGATGCCAACGGCAAAACTGTGTTTCATGCTGGGCGAGATGGAGTTTGCCAGCCACGACCGGACCCGCAGCACCGTGATGAGCAGGAACCCGAGACCACTGACGAACACCGTACCGAGCCGTTGCTGCCAACCGATACCCATCGCCGCCAGCCCGAACGCGATAAAAGCGTTCTCGCCCATGTACGGCGCCACCGCAATTGGCCGGTTCGCCACGAATCCCATCAGCACACAGCCAAACACCGCCGTCAGAATCGTCGCCACAGTGCTCGGTCCAACTGGAATCCCGGCAAATGCGAGTATCGCCGGATTGACCACGATAATGTACGCCATCGTGATGAACGTGGTCGCCCCGCCCAACAATTCCATGCGCACAGTCGAGCCTCGTGCGCGCACTTTGAAGAACCGCTCGATCATGCCTGACCACTACCAAAAATCGCCCCGCTTGACGACCGCGAAAATCGGCGACGCGTTACTTACCAAAAACCGCGCGAATAAACACGTCGCCGTGCACCGTCCCGAATGCGCCAGCGGCACAACTTTGCTCGTCGAAACACTGAACGTCATCCGGTGATCTGCGCGGATCGCGAATCGCAAATGGAACGGCGTCGCGGACGTGAGTCCTTTTTTCAACCGGCGTCGGATGATCCGGCAAAATCGCCACGACCGCTTCCATCTTCTGCTTCTCCAGTCCAGTCAGGATGCGGCCGATCAGGCGGGCGTCAAGGTCTTCAATGGTGCGGATTTTCAGGTCGAGATTGCCGTCGTGACCGGCTTCGTCGGGCGCTTCCACGTGGAGATACACAAAGTCCACCCGCTTCAACGCCGCAAGAGCGGCATCGGCTTTGCCTTCGTAGTTGGTGTCGAAAAAACCTGTCGCGCCGGGGACTTTGAGGATTTCCAATCCGGCGTAAACCGCGATACCGCGAATCAGGTCCACTGCCGAAATCACCGCGCCGGTGACGCCGAACCGCTCGGAGAACGTCCACATTTTCGGGCGTTTGCCGGGCGACCACAGCCAGATCGAGTTGGCCGGGTCTTTACCTGCGGCCCGACGACGTTGATTGACGGGATGATTCTTCAGGATCGGCCACGAACGCCGGGTCAGGTCGTTGAGCAAATCGGCAGTCGGTTGCGCCTCCGGAACCTTGGCGTGGATGAGCAGTCCTTCCGCCGGTTCATTGGGATGATCGTGCGGCGGGGCGCAGTCGAGCCGCGGGTCCAACCCTTTGCCCACGAACAGGTGTCGATAACTGACGCCGGTGTAGAAGTTCAGGCCGGGGCCGCCGATTTCTTTCTGGAGCGTCTTGAGAATCTCGTCAGACTCGGCTGAGCTGATGTGTCCGGCGGAATGGTTTTTGATGCGACCGTCGTCAAACAGGCAAATCAGATTGCACCGCATCGCCATGTCGTCGTCGCGGATTTCGACGCCCATGCTGGCGGCTTCGAGCACGCCGCGGCCCTGTAACACCTTACGCGGGTCGTAGCCCAGCACGGACAGGTTGGCGGATTCGCTGCCGGTAGGCATGTCTTCTTCAATGGTCTTGAACAAGCCGCACCGGCCTTCGCGGGCGATCCGGTCCATGTTGGGTTTGCGAGCCGTCTGCAGGGGCGTTTTGCCGCCAAGTCGGGCGATTGGATAATCCGACATGCCATCGCCAAGAATGACAATATGCTTCATCGGCTCGCGTAGTTGTTGATCAGGTATCGCTTGAATTGGTCGTAGTCCGCCGCCATCCGGTCATAGTCCTCTGACAATTTATCAAGGGCTGCCATCGACGACGGCACGTCCGGTGAAAAACCCAAGAGGCGGTCGATTTCTTCAGGAAACTTGGCTGGATGCGCCGTCTCCAAGACCACGGCCGGTGAATTGCCCAACGGTTCGACTTGAATAAAATCAAGGAACCCGCGCCAGGCGACGGCGCCGTGCGGTTCCAGCAGGAGCCGGTGGTCGGTCCATGCTTGTTTGATTGTCGCGCGGGTACGATCGTCGGACACCGACGTGGAGAACAAGTCGCGCCGCATCCGCGCCATGTCCGGCTGGCGATGGATTTTTCCGGTCTCATCCATCTGTCCGCCATAGACCGCGACCAGCCGGGCCAGATTGCTCGGATGACCGACGTTCATGGCGTTGGACAGGCAGTTCTGCGACGGCTCGATCTTCTCGTACACGCCGGTTTCGAGGAACCGCGGGAATTCGTTATTGCCGTTTACCGGCACGACAAGCCGGCGGATTGGCAATCCCATCTGGCCCGCGAAGACTGCGCCCATCATGTCGCCAAAATTCCCCGACGGCACGGAAATCACGAGCGATTCGCCCGGCTTGGCCACGCGCGACGCGGCATAGAAATAATAGACGCTCTGCGGCAGCAACCGGCCGATGTTGATGGAGTTGGCCGATGACAACGGGATCGCTGCCAGCGACGGATCGGCAAACGCGCGTTTCACCAATGCCTGGCAGTCATCGAATTTACCGTCCACTGCAACGGTGCGGATATTGTCCCGCAGCGTGGTCATCTGTTTGCGCTGGCGGTCGCTGACTTCGGCAGCGGGGAATAGCACCAGCACGCGGACGCCCGCAACGCTGTGAAACGCGTTGGCCACGGCAGAGCCGGTGTCACCGCTGGTGGCAGTCAGGATCATCAACGTCTGCCCCGCTTCGCGCACAAACCGTCCGACGAGCCGCGCCATCATCCGCACCGCAAAATCCTTGAAGGATGCTGTTGGTCCCTGGTCCAGCCGCATGACATGCACCCGGCCATAGATTGATTCCAGCGGCACGTCGTAGTTGTAGGCATCGGCACAGAGCGCGCGTAATATCGCATCATCCACAACGCCTACGGTAAACCGGCGGAGCACTTCAAAAGCGATTTCTGGGTAAGGTTGACTGGCAAACGCTGCAATCTCATCCGCTGACAACCGGGGAAATCGCTGTGGCAGGTAAAGACCGCGATCGGGTGCCTGACCTTTGAGCAAGGCTTCGCGCAAGTCTACCGCCATGGCTTTGCCGTTGGTGCTGCAAAATAATGACCGTTCCATAAACCAGCCTGAGACTTGAACAATTTTCAGTAGCGTAGCGGCTTACCGGGTATGAAGTCAACTGAAGTACGCTTCGCAGGCGCGCTTGCCGGCTGGCTCAGCGGCTCCGGCCCGGCCATCATGTGCGTGACCGAACAGAAAGAACGCGCTGTGGCCGACGCGATGGCCGGCGTATTCGTATGCGACCGCATCCGGTGCGACATGCAGATTCTTCACGTCGACAACGACGGCACCCGGGTGAAACGAGGTTGACCTGCTCACCTCGTCGGTTGTTCCGCGAGTTTCGCCAATAAGTCCCGCGCCGCTGTGTTTTTCGGATCGAGATGGAGCGCGTTTTCGAGATGCGCCCGGGCCAAATCGAGCCGGCCCAACTGCGCGTAGACTGAGGCAAGCGCGATTTGTCTGTTCGCGCTGTAAGGGTTGATCTCGGTTGCCCGCCTCAAATACGGCAACGCTTCTTGAAACCGGCCCTGCGCCATGTAAAGCTGGCCGAGGTTGTAGGTCACGTCGGCGTAGTCGGGCGACAGTTCCTCAATGAGCAGGCATTGTTCGATGGCTTGGTCGCGCTCTCCATGCTTATCAAGCATGCCCGCCAACATATAGCGCACGGTTGAACGGAAAGGCTGGAACTCAAGAGAGCGTCGGGCACCAGTTTCCGCCTCGACCATGTCGCGGCGTTCCTCGGCCATTCGCGCCTTGCGTTCCCAGAACTCAGCCATCACCGGCCGCGCGACGCCGGCAATCGTGATCCAAACACTGCCCAGAACGCATATCGCTACAATGATCGCTCGCATAAACCGCGAGCGCAATCGCGCTACAATATCCATATCGGTTGAGGGCACGCCAGACCGCGCTCGCGTGTCCTCTGGCAATCCATTCCCGCAGACCATCAGCCCCAGCAAAAACCAGAACAAAGTCTGGTTCGGCGGATACTGCAGCCCGACATCCAACATCCCGTGCAACAGCAGTACCGTGATTCCACCCAGAATTCCCAAGCTCAGTCTCTGCTGGTCGTTCGGTGCGCGCAACGAACGCACACCCCTGTAGAAGACGATACCCCACAACCACAGCGTGGCCGCCAAGCCGAGAAGCCCCTGTTCCGCCGTGATTTCCAACAATTCATTGTGTGCGTGGTCCGTGACATTCGTCGCCAGGCTGCGCAGGAAATACTCCGGTAACCGAAACCGGGGGTATTCCGTCACAAAAGTTCCCAACCCGTGGCCGAGGAAAGGCCGTTCCGCGATCATATGCAGGGTAGATTCCCAGATTAACGGCCGCACTTCCGTCTGCCACTTGCGCATTGCATAGCCGCACCCAAACACAACCGCCGCGACCACGAGCGTCACACCGACAATCCTGCAGGCAGCGCGAGCTTTCGGCTTGCGCCAATTTCCCAAAAAGAGCCAGAGCACCGCTGTGACACCAAGAGCCAACCATGCCCCGCGAGATTGGCAGAAATACATCGCTGTCAGCAGCAAGACGCAGATTACCGTTGCACGTTTGTCCCACAGCGATACGCCCAAGGCAATCGAGGCAGCCAGGTATGCCCCAAGAAAATTCCGATTGCCGATTGTGGAAATAACCTCTGTCTCCGACCGCAACCGCGCAATTTCGTTGATGGCTACCAGAGCCGCTATGAACAACCAGACCCAAACCAGTTTTCGACGCGCGTCCACGGGAAACCGGGTTACCAGAAGAAAAACGGCAAAGTTGCTCAGCAACATCGGTAGAAGGCCGATTGATATGCGCGGGTGTTGACTGAAGCACGTCGAGATCAGCCAACTTAACAGGAGCAGGACAGAAGGCCAGAGAATCGCGGCGGAAATGCCGATCTCACTAGAGGATCGCGGGAAGCCCGCGATGGCGCCATGAGCAGGCGCGGCGGGTGACTCACTCCTTAATGTCCAGCATGCGGTCGCCAGCAACAGCCCAACCAACATCACCGCCGCAATTGGCAGTGTCACAATGAAACGATAATGAGCAACCTGCTGCGGTAGCCAGCTTAACGGAATGCTGAACAGCGGCAAGGTCGCCACCAGCAACAACCCGATAATTTCCAACGTTCGCGAGCGCATTTGCAGTAAAGACCAGTATCGGTTCAGGATTCCTTCTAAAGCAAATCCCTTAAAAACACAAACCCCGACACCAGAGTGTCGGGGTTCGCGCGTTTGATTTGAACTGAGTTAAGCTTATTGCGGTGATTGTACGAAGGGGTTGGGGTTGTTCGTACAAGGCATCGACGGCAATGCCGCCTGCCACGCAACATGCCCGTCATTGAACAACACGTGGCCACCCGCAATCTTGTGAGGTGACACCGAGCTCCATGTCGAGCCCGCGTTATAGTTGCCAGCAGCAGTGCCATTCGCCTCTAGTCGGTCGAATGCCAAAATGGAGTCGGGGCTATCCTGCCAAAGAATAGCCGGCACCAGGTCGTAACTGACACTCTTGCCGGAAAGCGGATAGGTCGTTGAGGTCGTTTCTGCGTTACTACTTGGGCATGCGAAAACCTTTGCCGACGAAACGACGTTGCTCAGAAGACCAAAAGAAGTCTCGCAAGGTGTGGTGTGAGCCTTGCCGTCCCAGCATACACGGTTCGCGTTCATGTCCGCGTACATGGCGATGCCCAAGCCGATTTGTTTCAAATTGCTCATGCACTGTGCGCGCCGCGCTCTTTCCTTGGCCGTAGCCAGCACTGGCAAGAGCATGCCCGCCAGAATGGCAATGATGGCGATTACCACCAGCAGTTCGATCAGTGTAAAACCGCCGAACTTTTTGTTGAACATCTTTCTCATTTTGTCGTCCTCCATAGTAGGTTGTTTTGTAATCCGCTGTGGTTGTCCCCGCGCCGGCGGGGATCCTCCGCTCGCCTCAGGGTCTTTCGGTAGAAAGCGCCTGAATGCTAGCAATCGTCACACCACCTGTCAACAACGGAAACGTTCTTAAAGAACCACACATCCGCGAGCCTTTGTATCCGCTCGCTGTTTTCCCCTTAAGCAATGTTCATGCCACGGCTTGTATACTTGGTTTTCCTGCATTATTTCCGCATGCCGCAACGCTGGCGGGCGTGAAGTTCACGCTTGTGGCGTGAAAACCACGCATCGGCACCCCGGTACAAGGTGTGGGGTCCGCCTCAATGCCGTTTCACCGTAAAGCTCGCCACAATCGGCGTCGCCAGTCGCGCGATCCAGCGCCTCCAAGTCCACGCGGTGGTCTGCGGACAGCACCGCCATGATCACCTTCGCGTGGTACTTGCCTTTCACGTGCTTGATGGCTGCCAACTCATACTTGTCCATCTCTGACGGAGAATCGGTCTGGAGCAAATCCCTCAAAAAAACACAAACCCCGACACTTTGGTGTCGGGGTTTGCGCGTTTGGTTTAAACTGAGTCACGCTTACTGTGGTGTCTGTACGTACGTCCTTAAGTTGTTGCCGTTACTGACGTCAAAAAAACCAGGCCGAGACGGCAACTGCGAGTACCACACAACATGTCCATCATCGAACAATACGTTGCCACCTTGAGACTTGTGAGGTGCGAACTTGGTCCATGGCGAGCCCCGCCTATAGTCTCCAGGAGCAGCCCCATTCGCCTCAATTCTATCAAATGCCAGAATAGAGTCGGCGCGATCCTGCCATGCAAGCACCGGCACCAGGTCGTAACTGATATTCGTGCCGGCAAGCGGATAATTAGTTCCTGGCGTTTCTGTGCCACTTGGGCAGGCTAAGACTTTTACCGATGTAAGGACGTTGCTCAGAAGACCAAAAGAAGTTTCGCAAGGTGATCCGGAGCCGCCGCCGTCCCACGGCACGCGGAGAGCCTGGGTTTCCGCGTACAAGGCGATGCCAAAGCCGATTTGTTTCAAATTGGTCGCGCACTGGGCCCGCCGCGCCCTTTCCTTGGCCGCAGCCAGCGCCGGCAAGAGCAGGCCCGCCAGAATGCCAATGATGGCGATTACCACCAGCAGCTCAATCAGTGTAAAACCGCAGAATTTCTTATTGAACATCCTTCTCATTTTGTCGTCCTCCATACTAAGTTGTTTTGTAATCTGCTGTGGTCATCCCCGCGTTGGCGGGAATCATTCGCTCGCCTAGTGATACTTTCCGTAGAAAGCATCTGAGTACTAGCAAAAGTCGCGCCAACCTGTCAACAACGGAAACGTTCCAAAAGAACCACGCATCCGCGAGCCTTTGTTTCCCTCGCCGCAACACCAGCGCGCGTGAAGTTCACGCTTGTGGCGTGAAAACCACGCATCGGCAGCACAGACATAAGGCGTCGGATCCGCCTCAACGCAGTTTCACCGCAAAACTCGCCACAATCGGCGTCGCAAGTCGCGCGTAGTCCTTGTAGCTCATTTTGATCGCGTCGGCATGTGTGCCCGCCTCGAAAATGATGAACTCGTCCTCGGTCAGGCTCTTGTCCACGTACGTCGGCACGCCGTACAGATTGCCGAACGGCGGCATCGTGCCCACGGCGCAGTCCGGGAAAACTGCCTTGAACTCTGTCTCCGTCGCCAGCGCGGTGCGTTTACCAGTCGCCCGATCCAGCGCCTTCAAGTCCACGCGGCGGTCTGCGGACAGCACCGCCATAATCATGCCGCCGTCGGCCTTGGCCATGACCACCTTCGCGTGGTACTTGCCTTTCACATGCTCAATGGCCGCCAACTCCTGCGCGGTGAACGCTTCAGGGTGATGTATGATCTGGTAGCGAATCTTGCTCTGATTGATGAACTCAACGAGCTTGGACGGTATTCCCATAATGCACCTCATCGGACAGTATAGGCTTCACCTGCCCACAAATCAAAATTCACCCCGAAGGCCCCGACGGTGTCGGGGCAAACTTTCGGAGCTGCTCTGCGCCGGCCACGCCCAACAGAACGCGCATCCGAGCAGAGAAGCCGGGGTTGTCGCGAAGATTCGCCAATTCTTCGTCCGTGGTTGCCGACCGGGCGTAGGATGGTTCGACTGCCAGCAGTTCCTGAAGAGCCCGATAAGCGTCGTCCAGACGGTTCAACCGGCTGTACGCGCATGCCAGAGCGTATTGAGCATCGCGCATATCCGGCTTCAGCCGCAACGCCTCCTGCAATTCCACGAGCGCATCGCGGTCCTGATGCGTCTTCAAGTAAACCTCGCCCAAAGTCGCGCGCATCGGACCATAAGTCGGGTTCTGCCGCGCTGCTTTGCGCGCATAAACCAGCGCCTTCTCATATTGGTGCTGCGCCGTAAATGCGAGTGACAGTTTCCAATTCGTCAGAACAGAGTCGGGAAAGTACCTGACCGCCGCTGTCCACAACGTTTCATCGTCATGCCAAATGCCAATCTGACCTCGTGTCTGGAATCCGTAAAATAACAGCAAACACCCCAGCGATCCAGTTAACGCGCCGCGTCCGAGCAGGCTGAAATGCCGCCAGAGCCAGACACATCCTGCTGCTACCAGCAAGAGGATGGGGATCATCGCGAGATACATGAATCGGTCGCCTGCACCCTGGCCGCCGGCCTGCATCAGTCCAGACACGGGCGCAATCAGGGCCAAGTAGGCGCACCAAGCGCCCCAGACGGCAGGCGCTCGCCTGCGCTGCCAGAACGCGAGCGCGGTGACAGAAATTACGCCGATCACCGAGAACACAAATTCCGGAGCGCCCAAAGGAATTTCTCCCTCCAACGGATAGTATGGGGACAACCACGCCGGCCAAATCAATTTCCAGACATAGAAGATGATATTGCGAGCGGCAACAACACATCTAGCGATCGCACTGAATCCAGCCAGATTCGTAACCGCTCCAGCCCGCGCTTGGGAAATGATCGTCGCAACTCCCAATGCCAGGCAACACGTGAATAAAACCCATTTCTCTTTCACGAGAGCCCACCAACGCCAGCGCGTCTGCCGCCGGAGCGGAAAGAAATCCAACGCCAGCATGACGACGGGCAACGACACCGCCATGGGCTTTGATAACAGCGCCGCCAAAAACAACGCTGTCATCACCCACCACCAGCGTCTTCGCGGAGCTGCCGGTTCGGACGCCTGCACGTCCGCAACAGCCCGTAGATAGGCACACAGACAAAGTAACGAAAACAACCCGCACAACACCGTCTTGCGCTCGGCCACCCATGCCACCGGTTCTACTTGGAGCGGATGGATTCCGAAGGTGACGGCGACACCTGCGGTCATCGCAAGGCGTGTCGAAGCGGAGAGGTTCCCGACCGCGCCTGTGAGCATCCAGACAAACAGAAAAACCAGGCCAGCGTTCACTCCGTGCAGCAAGACACTCGAGGCGTGGTGGCCCGCCGGATTCCAGCCCCACAACTGAAAATCGAGGAGGTGCGAGAGCCACGTTAACGGGTGGTAATACAGGGGCAAGAACGCCGTGGCGATCCATTTGAGGGCCGGGAACGAAATATGTCTAAGCTGCGAAACGTTCCCGAGATAAAGTGGATCATCCCAATGAACGAAGCCGTTGTACACCGCCGGCCAATGAACGAGGATCGTCAGGAATGCGATCGCCACCGCTGCCAGGGCAATCCCGCCACAGCAGCCAAGCCGCGAGGGACGTAATTCCGCTTTCGTCCAGTTCATTGGATGCGCGCTCCGCCAACCAACGTTCGGAACCGTTCTCCGTACGCGGGATCATCGCGCAAGCCGCTGAGTTCGCTGTCGCGCGCGGCCAGTTGAACGAACTGCGGCTGGAACGAGCAAAGGTTCTTGAGCGTTTCGTAAGCTTCTGAAAACCGGCCGACCCGGCTGTAGGCGCAGGCCAGATTATAACGTGTCGCCTGCAAATTGGGATCCAACCGCGCGGCTTCCTGCAGTTCCGGAACCGCCTCCGCAAACTGGCGCGTTTTCAGATAGATCAGCCCGAGCAGCGCGCGAACAGGCGCATTCGTCGAATCCAATTCCGAAGCTTGTCTCGCATAAGGCAGCGCTTCTGTAAACTGCCGCTCCTTCACGCGCGCGACGGCCAATTGAGAGCACACATTCTCAAGTACGTCACGCGCCACCGGATAATCGGGAATGTCCGCGAAAGCCGCTTGCGCATGCGGCAGCGCTTCCTCGAAACGTCGTTGCTTTGCCAGTTCCATGGCCAGATGACCCTGAGCCACGCCCGATTGTGGGAAATGACCGAGCACAATAGTCCATAACGTTTCGCTGTCCCGCCACACTGGAATTTGCTGGCGCGTCCTGACACCCAGAAAGATCAGTTCACCGCAAACCAATAGAAGCAATACCGGCCGGGCCGCCGGATGCAGGTGTCGCCACAACCAGATGCCACCCCATCCAAGCACGAGCAACGGCGCGAGCATCGCCACATACATGAACCGGTCCGCCACTGCCTGCGAGCCTACCTGCATAAAACCCGAGACAGGAACAAGCACCGCGAGATAAGCGCACCAGGCGGCCAGTAATGCGGGGGCGCGTTTTCGGAAGCAAATAACCAGAATGCTGATCAAAATGACCAGAATCACCGGCACTAGAAACTCAGCCTGAGAAAGCGACATCGTTCCACCCAACGGATAAAACGGACAGAGCCATCCCGGCCAGATCAGTTTCCACAAATAGAAGATGAATCCGCGTGACGCCGCCAGGCAACGCTCTTCCACGCTGTGCACTTGCATCGCCATCACGGCGCCGCTGCGCGCCTGGCCGATCACCGTCAACACCAGATCGGCAGCACTCAGCCCGAACAACAACAATTTCTCCCGAATGAGCCACAACCACCCAACGATTTCATGCCGACGCAACGGACAAAAATCCAAGGCCAGCATCACCAGCGGCAACGACATCGCCATCGGTTTGGACAGCAAAGCCGCTGTAAACAACAACGTCGTCGCCCATCGCCAAGCCCGACTCGATGGGCGCCGCGTCATCTGCAAATATGCGCACAAGCTCGACAAAGAAAAGAATCCGCACAACAGTGTCTTGCGTTCTGCCAGCCACGCGACCGGTTCGACCTGCAACGGATGCAACCCAAACACCAGCGCCACGCCGCCCGCCAGCGCCAATCGTTCACCAAACGACGCGCCGATATTCCCGAGCAGCAGCCAGACAAACACCAACACCAACCCGGCATTCAGTCCGTGCAACAGCAAGTTGGTAAAGTGATGTCGAAACGGATCATTGCCCCACAATTGATGATCCGCCACGTGCGATAGAAAAGTGAGCGGATGATAATAAAACGGTACCGTCGTGGAAAATGCCCACGAGACCGTCTGCCAACTCAGCTTCGGATGCCGAGCTACTTCCTCAAGATACGAATCATCGTCCCAATTGAGAAACCCGCCATGAACACATGGCCAGTGCACCCAGAGAGTGATCGCCATCACCGCCAGCGCCAGAACGAGAACCATCCACGCCCGCCGCATGAATTGACAGTCTTGTGCTGTAAGACTCACGGCACATACTTTACCATCTTGTCATTCTGAGCACCACGCCGAAGCCCGCCATAGGCGGGCAAGCCCTGAGCAGCGAAGGGGAAGAATCCCTGTAGCTTGATCTGCCATTGAAATGGTGACGACCAGTTTCTAATGACTTCTCAATCCAGACTCGCCAAACATAGCCTCCGCGTACTGTTTCGCATCGAACGGCTGTAAATCGTCCACTTGTTCGCCGAGACCGATGAACTTCACGGGGATTCTCAGTTCGTGGGCGATGGCAACTACAATACCGCCCTTGGCTGTGCCGTCGAGTTTGGTGACAACGAGTCCAGTCACACCGAGCGCCTCATGAAACTCGCGCGCTTGGGCGAGCGCGTTACTCCCGGTGGTGGCGTCGAGGACAAGCAACACCTCGTGAGGCGCGGTCGGCAACCGTTTCTGGAGCGAGCGGTGCATCTTTTTCATCTCTTCCATCAGGTTTTTCTTCGTGTGCAACCGGCCCGCGGTATCGATCAAGAGATAGTCAACCCCGCACTTCATGGCCGCATCCAGCGCGTCGAAGGCAATCGCCGCTGAGTCGGCCCCGTATTGACCGGCGATCACGTCGCAGCCGACTCGTTCTCCCCAGATTTTGAGTTGTTCGATGGCTGCGGCGCGAAACGTGTCGCAGGCTGCCAACAACACTGTGTTCCCCTGCCCTTTCAACCAATGAGCGAGTTTGGCAGCCGAGGTCGTCTTGCCAGTGCCGTTCACACCGGCAAGAAGAATGACGGTCGGAGGAGTGGTGGCGCGCGTAAGTGTTGTAGTGGCCGCCGTCCCGGCGGCAGGCAGAGTCCCGGTGCGCCCGGGGACGGGCGCCACTACACCGGCTAGCTCGCGTTCAATCTCAGCGCGGGCGATGGCGAAAACATCGACGTTCCCGGATTCGCGACTGCTTTCTTTGACTTGTTCAACGATGCGCGTTGCAGTTGCTACGCCGATATCGGCGCCGATCAGCACCTCTTCGAGGTCATCGAATGCATCATCATCGAGCTGTGGCGCGCGCGTGACAATCCGTTTGATCTCTGACGCCAGTTTCGCGGAGGTTTTCCCCAGTCCGTCCCGGAATTTTTGAAACAGGTTCATCGTCGTGTCTTCGCGCAATTGCCTGCCCGCGCCTTGAGCGCCTCGATTCGTTCCCGCGGCAGCCGGATGGAACCGAACACGAGTTCATTCCGCATTGGGCCGTGGCTGTCGCTGCCGCCCGTCGCCAATAGGTCAAGCTGTTCGGTCATCTTCAGATACCGGCTGGTCACCGATGGTGAATGCCCCGGGTGCCACACCTCCAGCCCAGCCAATCCGAGCGTGACCAATTCTTCGATTTGGCTGTCTCGGTTCAACAATCCCGGATGCGCGAGCACGGCGATGCCGCCGGCGCGTTCGATGTGGCCAATGGCTTCAGCGATACTGATTCGCGGTCGATCCACAAACGCGGGACGCCCGCGCCGCAGGAACCGGCCAAAGGCTTCCTCCACGCTGGCGACAACGCCCCGCCGTTGCAGCGCCAATGCCACGTGGAGCCGGCCTGTCGTGCCGCAATCCGAGCAAGCCATCACGTCGGCAACGGTCAACTGCACGCCGAGCTGATGCAGTCGCGCGACGAACCGTTCGATACGTTCGAGCCGCAACTGTTTTGCGCGGTCGAGGATTGCGCACAACGCCGGCGCCTGCCAGGTGTCACCGAGAAAATAACCAAGCACGTGCGCCTCAGCACCATCGAGGTCGGTAGTAACCTCCAGACCAGCGATGACTTCGACCCCAGTTTTATTTCCCGCAACCAGCGATTCAGGGATGCCATCAAAGGTGTCGTGGTCGGTCACCGCAATCGTCCCGAAACCGTGGCGTGCGGCCTCTTGCACCAACTCGGCCGGCGTCCAGCCGCCATCGGAAAAACGGGTGTGCAAATGCAGATCGGCGGAGAACGATGGAGTATTGGACGTGTCGCCTGCTTTCATTTCCCCGCTACTCCAGTGCCAACGCCGTCAATCCTGTCTGCCCGACGCCGTCCGCCCGGGACGCGGCAGGTCAGCTTTCATGCGGTCGAGGATGCCGTTGACGAACGCGCCGGATTCGTGCGTCGAGAATTTCTTCGCTATGTCCACCGCCTCGTTGATACTCACCACGGGCGGAATGTCGTCGCGGCAGAGCATCTCATACATGGCGAGCCGTAGTATATTCCGGTCCACGGCGGCAATGCGGTGCAGTTCCCAGTGTTCGGTGTATTTCCGGATGTTCTCGTCCACCGCCGCGCGGTTCGCGAGGTAGCCGTGAATCAATTCCGTCGCGAACGCGCGCACCGTATCATTGACCTCGTTCTGCGTCAGCCAGAACAACCGGAGCTCATCCTCCGGTTCGCCGCCGCCCATGTCGCACTGATATAGAAACTGAATCGCCAACTCGCGGGCAAGACGGCGTTTACCGGGTTGTTTCAACGGTTTTTCCATAACGCCGCCATTTCGATTGCTGTCTGCGCAGCCTCGCGTCCGCGATTGTGGTTATGGCCGAGACAACGCACCCGCGCCTGCTGAATATTGTTTGCCGTGACAATCCCGAACACGGTCGGCACGCCCGCGTCGACGGCGATCCATGTCAGGCCATGCGCAACGGCATCGGCTATGAGCTGCGCGTGTATGGTTTCGCCTTTCAAAATTACGCCGAGACCGATCACGCAGTCGAACTTTCCAGATTTTGCCAGCCGCGCCGCCGCGGCGCTGATCTCAAAGCTCCCCGGCACCCGCAACACCTTGATATCGCGCTCGCGCGCTCCGGCCGCAGTCAACGCCATAACACAATTCTCGACCAATGCATCCGCCAAATCGCTGTTGTACCGCGCCGCCGCGATGCCAAAACGCAAGCCTGCGGCCGATTTCTTCACGTTCGATTTTTTTGCCCGCAACATTGTCGTCAGAATCCTGTTTGCCTTTCCTCTTCCGCCTTCAGATCGCCTAACAAAACTTGTAGTCGCAGGCTTTATGCCTGCGTTCTACGCACCCGTAAAGGGTGCGGCTACGATACGGGCCGAGTTTTGTCAGCCGCCTTCCGCCTTTCATAATGCGTGTCCCATCTTTTTCTTCTTCGTGGTCAGGTATTTGATGTTGTGCGGATTCGGCGGAATGCGAATCGGAACCTGCTCGACAATCTTCAATCCGAATCCATCGAGGCCGACAACCTTTTTCGGATTGTTGGTCAGGATGCGGATCGTCCGCAAACCAAGATCGGCGAGGATCTGAGCGCCGACGCCGTACTCGCGCAAGTCGGCCTTGAACCCGAGTCGTTCGTTTGCTTCCACCGTGTCCAGACCCTGCTTCTCCTGGAGTTTGTAGGCGTGAATCTTGTAGGCCAGCCCGATCCCGCGCCCTTCCTGTCCGCGCAGATAGACAATTGCGCCAAGTTTCTCATGCGCGACCATCTTCATCGCCTGTTCCAGTTGCGCGCCGCAATCACACCGCAACGAATGGAATATGTCGCCGGTCAAACACTCGCTGTGCATCCGCACCAGCACGTTCTCCCGGCCGCGCACGTTGCCGTAGGTCAGCGCCACGTGATACTCGCCGTCAATCACCGAGCGGTACAAATGCAGCGTAAAATCGCCGAACTGCGTCGGCAGCGACACTTCCTGCTCTTTTGCCACAATCTTCTCGCGTTGTCGCCGGTACTGAATCAAGTCGCGGATGCTGCACAACTTCAGCCCGTGCTTTTTCTTGAACTCCAGCAACTCCGGTTGCCGGGCCATTGTGCCGTCCTCACGCAGGATTTCGCAGATCACGCCCGCGGCCGTGAGTCCGGCCAACCGCGCAAGGTCAACCGCCGCCTCTGTATGCCCCGCGCGCCGCAACACGCCGCCTTCTTTCGCCTGCAACGGGAAAATATGCCCGGGCGCGACAAGGTTTTCGGGTTTGGCCTTTGGGTCGGCAATAATCTGAATCGTTCGAGCGCGGTCGTGGGCGCTGATGCCGGTCGTGATTCCAGTCCGAGCGTCCACGCTGACCATGAAATCCGTTTTGAAACTTTCGCGGTTCTCCGCCACCATGCGATGGATGCCGAGCGCTTTCAAGCGCGCCTCGGTTGTCGGCACGCAAATCAGGCCGCGCCCGTGTCGTGCCATGAAATTGATCCCAGCCGGCGTCGCCTTCTCCGCCGCCATTACGAGGTCGCCTTCGTTCTCGCGGTCGGCATCGTCCATGACGATGATCATCCGGCCCCGTCGAATGTCTTCAAGACAATCCTCGACGGAATCGAATTGGACGCGCCTCGCTGAGAACGTTTTCTTCATGGGGTTCGCGTCAAAAGTAACAGCAACGGCGGCGGAAGGCAATCACCGCCCGATCAATGCGTCGCTTTGAAGCGCACGCCTTTCAGGTGCAGCAGCACGATCCAAAACCGGCACAAATCCAACTTCTCATCGAATCGCGCGTAGTTCTTGGCAATCAAACCGCGCACGATTTTATCCATTTCGGGGTAGCTCATCCCGATTTTCGAGGCGATATCAGGCAAATCCATGACTGCGGTCAACCCCAGTTTCCCGCCCAACGCGCCCAGTATGAATTTCACTTCTCGCTTGCTGAGCCCCATCGGCTCGGCATAGGTCAATATGTCCCGGGGAAAGTCCAGCCATTCGAGCATTTCCTCCGAGACGGTCTCGGGGAAATCCACCTCGCCGATGTGCGTCTTCTCCCTGACCACAGCATCGACAAGAACAATCTCTTCCATGTCACAAGTCTAGTGGCGGACGGATGCATGAGGCAATTCAAAAGACGCGGCGGCATCAGCAACATATTGTTCTGAATTTGACACGCGCCGTCACGACCGCTAACGTAGCGCCCATTCATGGTCGCCACGGAAAAACTCAAACGCACACCGCTTTACGCCGCGCATCTTGAATATGGCGCGAAGATGGTCGGGTTTGGCGGTTGGGAAATGCCGGTCCAGTACACCAGCATCGTTGAGGAACATCTTGCCGTGCGGCGGCGCGTCGGGTTGTTCGATATCTCGCATATGGGCGAAGTGCTCGTGGCCGGGCCGAACGCTGAGCGCGCGCTAAATCATCTGGTCACGAATGACGTGCGTCGTCTGGCGGTTGGCCAGGCGCAGTACACGTTGCTCGGTAACGACAGCGGCGGCATCATTGACGATCTCATCGTTTACCGGCTCGAACCAACCGTTTATCTCCTGATCATCAACGCCTCGCACATCGAACGCGATTTCGATTGGATGACTACGCATGCCGATGCCGCGTGCGTACTGGAGAACCTCAGCGATCAAACCGCGGCGATGGCTCTGCAAGGCCCGGCGGCAACGCGGTGCCTGCCCGAAGCCGCTGGCCTGAAACGATTCCACATTCAGCAGTTGCGCGTGAGCAGCAAGGATTGCAGAGTCGCACGCACGGGTTACACGGGTGAGGACGGATTTGAATTGTTGTGCGCACCGGCGGATGCCGTTGGGTTATGGACGGAACTGCTGGCGCGCGGCCGTGAGTCCGGCATACAACCATGCGGTCTCGGCGCGCGCGATACGTTGCGCCTCGAAATGTGCTATCCCCTTCACGGCAACGACATCACCGACACGACCACGCCGCTGGAAGCGGGTTTGGATAAGTATGTGGCGTTCGACAAAGGCGATTTCATAGGGCGCGCGGCGCTCGAGGAACAGCGCTCAAAAGGCGTGACGCGGAAGCTCGTTGCGTTTCGGATGACTGAGAAATGTCCTCCGCCACGCCAGCACTACCCGATCGTTGCCGCCGGGCAACGGATCGGCGAGATCACCAGCGGCACCCAATCGCCATCGCTCGGTGTGGGCATCGGCATGGGTTACGTTGCCGCTGGAGCCGCGAAACCCGGCACGCGGATCGAGATTGAAATCCGCGGGAAGAATTATCCCGCGATCATTGAGAAACCACCGTTACTAAAGAAAAATACATGAATATTCCAAAGGACCTGAAGTACACCAAGACCCATGAATGGGCGCGCGTCGAAGGCGATGTTGCCGTCATCGGCATCACCGACCACGCGCAGCATGAACTGACGGACATCGTTTATGTCGAACTGCCGCAAGTGGACGCTCGTGTCGAAACGAACAAGGAATCGGCCATCGTCGAGAGCGTCAAGGCGGCCAGCGACATTTACGCGCCTGTCTCAGGCGACGTGACTGCCGTCAACAACGAACTGGCTGCCACGCCAGAGTTGCTCAACAAGGATCCTTACGGTAAAGGTTGGATGTTCAAGGTGCGAATGAGCGATCCCGGCCAGCTCGGCGAACTGCTCACGGCAGCGCAGTACGCCAAGCATATCGGAGCATAGACAGACAATTTCATGGATTATATTCCAAGCACCGAAGCTGATCTGCAGACGATGATCGCCGACATCGGCGTTCGCGATTTCGAGCAGCTCATCGCGTCAATCCCGCGCGACCTGCGCGTCGCGCGGCTGAACCTGCCGCCGCCGTTGACCGAGCTTGAACTGGTTCGCGAACTCCAGCGGCTCGCCGGGCAGAACCGTTCGCTCGATCAATTGGTGTCGTTCCTCGGCGCGGGCGGCTACGAGCATTTCATCCCGAGCGCAATTGATCCTCTGGTGATGCGCGGCGAGTTTTACACCGCGTACACGCCATACCAGGCCGAGGCGAGCCAGGGCACGTTGCAGGCGATTTACGAATACCAGACGATGATTGCGCGGCTTACCGGGATGGACGTGTCGAATGCCTCGTTGTACGACGGCGCGTCGGCGCTCGCCGAAGCTGCCCTGCTTTGTCTGAACGCCGCGCCCCAGCGCAAGGCGGTCGCCATCAGCAGCGCAATTCATCCTGAATATCGCCAGACTGTGCGGACGTACTTGCAGGGCCACGATGTCGAGATCATCGAATTGCCGGTGCATGACGGCCAGACGGACGTTGGCGCGCTCGCGGACCGGACCGATCTTGCCGCCGTGTTAATGCAATCGCCGAACTACTTCGGCTGTGTCGAGCCGATGGCGCAGGCGGCAGAGGCCGCGCACGCGGCCGGCTCGTTGTTCGTTGCGTGCGTCAACCCGATCTCGCTCGGTGTGCTCGCGCCGCCCGGCGAATACGGCGCGGATATCGCCGTCGGTGAAGGCCAGCCGCTCGGCATCCCTGTGGGTTATGGCGGGCCGTGGCTCGGCTTCTTCGCCACGAGCAGGAAACTGGTCCATCGCATTGCGGGCCGGATTGTCGGGTGCACGCGGGACGCGTACGGCGAGCGCGGGTTTGTGTTGACGTTGCAGGCGCGCGAGCAACACATCCGCCGCGAGAAAGCGACGTCCAACATCTGCACCAACCAGGCATTGATGGCGCTGCGGGCCTGCATCTATATGAGCCTGATCGGCAAACAAGGACTCCGTGAGCTGGCTGAACTGAACGTCCGACGGGCGCATCTTTGCGCCAAAACCATCGCGCACATCCCCGGCTACCGGTTGAAATACACCGCACCATTCTTCAACGAATTCATGGTTGTCTGCCCAATTCCCGCGCAAACGGTTTGCGATCAATTGCTGGCCGAAGGGATTGTTGCCGGCCATCCAATGGGCAATGACCTGCTTGTCTGCGTGACGGAAACCAAATCGGAAGCCGACATCGACCGGTTTGCAAACGCCCTGATGAGAGTCAAACGATGAGACGAGACCGACTGATTTTTGAGCAGAGCACGCCGGGACATCGGGCCGTCACGTTCCCGCACAGTGGTAATAGTCCCATGGAATCGTTTCTGCCGGCGGAGATGCTGCGCCAGCACGAGGCCGACCTGCCCGAGGTGTCGGAACTCGACGTGGTCCGGCATTTCACGCACCTGAGCCAGTTGAACTTCAGCGTGGACACGCATTTCTACCCGCTCGGTTCCTGCACTATGAAGTACAACCCGAAGGTGAACGACTACGTCGCCGCATTGCCGGGCATGGCGAACGTCCATCCGCTCCAGCCCGTGGCGACGACGCAGGGATTACTGCAACTGCTGGCGGAATTGGAACAGTTTCTCTGCGAGATTTGCGGCATGGACGCGTTTACGCTCCAGCCGTGCGCCGGCGCGCAAGGCGAATTGACCGGCATGTTGATGATCCACGCCTACCACAAGACCAAGGGCCGGCAACGGCACAAGGTGCTTGTCCCCGACAGTTCGCACGGTACGAACCCGTCGAGCGCGCACCTGTGCGGGTACGAAGTTGTGATGGTGCCGTCGACGAGCGATGGCGAAGTGGATCTCGCGGCGTTCACGAAAGCGCTCGACGAAGACGTGGCTGCGGTGATGTTCACGAACCCCAACACGTACGGGTTATTCGAATCGCGCATCGTCGAACTGGCGCGCGTCGCCCACGCCAAGGGCGCCCTGCTCTACTATGACGGCGCGAACCTGAACGCGTTGTGCGGTTTGGCGCGACCGGGCGACGTGGGGTTCGACGTCGTCCACGTCAACACCCACAAGACGTTCTCGACGCCGCACGGCGGTGGCGGCCCCGGCGCCGGGCCTGTCGGCGTGAAAAAAATACTGGAACCGTTCCTGCCGGTGCCGCGATTGCGCCGCGAACGGAACGGGTGGAATTGGGATGATAACCGTCCACAGTCAATCGGGCGTGTGCGGGCGTTCTACGGCAACATCGGCATACTCGTCCGCGCATACGCCTACATCCGCGCACATGGGTTTGAGGGGTTGCAGCGGAACTCGCGCGCAGCCATCGTCAACGCCAATTATCTGAAGGAAAAACTTAAGCAAGATTTCCCGCCTGCGTTCGACAGGCCGTGCATGCACGAGTGCATCCTGATGGCGTCGCAGTACCGGGCGAACGGGATTTTGCCGCGCGACATCGCGAAGCGGTTACTGGACTACGGAGTTCATGCCCCGACCATCGAATGGCCCGTGCACGGCGCGCTGATGATCGAACCGACCGAGACAGAAAGCCGCTCGACACTGGATAAGTTCATCGAGGCAATGCGACAAGTCGCGCAGGAGATTCGTAGCGATCCGGAGAAGGTCAAGGGAGCGCCTCAGACGATGCCCGTGTCACGGTTGGATGAAGTGAAAGCGGCGCGCGAACTGGATATCGTTTTCAGCAACCCACTTTGATTAGTCAGCTCGGCCCAAACGGCCACCACCATTTCTTCTTTGGCTTCGGTGGCGGCGCCGACGGCGGTGGTGGATTCAATTCTTCCGTGGTCAACATTCGCTCGGAGCGCGGAAAGACTTTCTCGCCGCCGCGCACGGTCACGGTCCCACTCAAATCACTGATCAGTTCGGGTTTCGACGAATAATCGGAATATCCCGCGCGATCCAACACGTGCGCAGACGAATCCACACATATATACCCAAAGGCGCGTGGCCCGGACTGGTAAAGCAAATGGAGACAGGCTGCCTTGTCAAACCGGACACTTGGGTCACCCAGCGGAATGTACGGTCCCATCTCAAGCAAGCCGTACACGATACCCTTCTTGTCGTCACGGACGCAGATGTAAAGGTGGTCAGACTGACCATCCCGCCGCGTTTGCAGTGAAAACGTGCGGTATTCCGCGGGCTGATCCTCGGTCGCAGGCAGTCCTACCGTCTGGACCCAGGTTTCCCGGCCCTGAATGATGTTGAACCGCAACGGCGCTGATAACATCCGCATGCCGCCGTTGTTCACCGCCGCCTGCACGCGATAATCGCCACGTGTCCGCAGATCGTACAACGGCAACAGATCGACTGTTCGCGTGATGGTCTGATTGGGGCGAACTGCTATGGCCCCTTCGGGCTTTAATCCGGCCAGAGACAAAACCTCCCGACCGTCCTCATAGGCTATGGTGAAGTCGAGCCAGTGCCGGCCTTCCGATTCTTCGAGTTGAATCGGCCGGCCCGAAATGTTGCGGATGGTCACCTGAACGGGAAGCGGTTCGTACAACAGAAATACATCGCGCTTCATCCGCGCTTCCACGGTCAGTTGCGCCTGCGCGCCGGTCCCGAACACGCCAGCCAGCGCGGCCACCAGAAGAAAAATAACTCGTCGCATCGTTGTCACGCTATCACGGCAAGATTGCGTTGCACAAGGGCAAATCGGACGGCCAGCTCAGGATGCCTTGGCGATTTGAGTAAGGAATTCCTTGTTCGTCTTGAACTTCGCCAGGCCGGTAAGCAGCTTCTGAATCGACTCGACCGGCTCGGCGCCGCTGAGCGCGCGACGCAGCCGCGTGATCGCTTCCAGGTCCTTCGGCGCCAACAGTAATTCCTCGCGCCGCGTGCCCGACATGTTGATGTCAACCGCCGGCCAGTACCGTTGCTCGGCGAGTTTGCGGTCTAGCACTAACTCGGAGTTACCAGTGCCTTTGAACTCCTGAAATATCAACTCATCCATCCGCGAGCCCGTCTCAACCAGCGCGGTGGCGATGATCGTCAACGACCCGCCCTCTTCCGCCTTGCGCGCGCTCGCGAAGATGCGCCGCGGCTGTTCCATCGCCCGGGCATCGAGACCGCCCGTCATGGTGCGACCAGTCGAACCGATGTAATTATTGAACGCCCGGGCCAGCCGCGTAATCGAGTCGAGCACGATAAACACGTCCTTACCGAACTCGACCAGCCGTTTTGCGCGTTCGATGGCGCTTCGCGCCGTGCGAACATGGTCCTCGATGGTCTGGTCGTTCGTGGAGGCTATAACCTCGGCGCCCTTGACCGAGCGGCGGAAGTCCGTGGTCTCTTCGGGACGCTCGTCCACCAGCAAGACCATCACGTGCACGTCCGGATGATTCGTCAGGATCGCGTCGGCAATGTGATGCAGCAACGTCGTTTTGCCCGTGCGCGGCGCGGCCACAATCAGTCCGCGAGTGCCTTTGCCAACCGGCGCAACGATGTCCAAGACCCGCGTCGTGTACCGGTCCGGCACGGTCTCCAGCACGAACCGTTCATTCGGGTTGATGCTGGTAAGGTCGTCGAATTTCTTCAGCGAAGCGTACTTCTCGGGCGGCTGGCCGTTAATGGTGAAAATCTCCGCTAGCTGCGGGCTGCCTTTCCTCGGCGGCACCGCGCGACCCTCGATTTCCAGCCCGGCCCGCAACCGGTACTTGCGAATGACGTCCGGCGACACATAAATGTCGTTCGGGCTGATCTGGAAGCTCTTGGCGGGATTGCGCAGGAAACCAAACCCCTTCTCGCCAACCTCCAAAACGCCGTACGCGCGGCTCTCGGCCGGTTTCGCCTGTTCCTTCGGCTGCTCCTTCGGTTGTTCCTTTGTCGGCTCCGTTGGCGCCGGTTTCTGTGGCGGCTGTTGTCCCGAAGGTTCACTCCGAATGTGTTCGGGGCCAGTTCGGGGCTGTTGTTGTTTCCCGTTATCGCTCACGATACTTTTGTTTCCTCGTTGGTGTTGTTCCAATGGATTCCCCGCACCGGTCATGCGGCGACCGGTATATGATGTATTTTTGCTGAGACCCAAAAGTGGATCATCCGCCGTTGCGCTCGGCAACAGCCCCGAACACTTTCGGGGCAACAGTTCAATTGGATTTGGCGATCAGTGTCGGTAACGAATCGGCTACAAACGTCTTTTATGCGTAACAGTTATCGGGCGATCCCGCGCTCGGACTTACGACAGAAGTCGATCAAGTGTGCGAGCTCATCACTGGGCGGAACCTTCGTCGTAACAGTATCCAAAGCATTGCCAACTGTCAACCCTTCTCGAAACATAATCTTGTACGCCTCCCGCAGCCCGCGCTGCACGTCTTCGGACACGCCCCGGCGTTCCAGGCCAACCTTGTTGACGCCGCGCGTCTCGGCGGGATTGCCGTCGGCTATCATATACGGCGGCACGTCCTGCACAACCTTCGCGCAACCGCCGATGATCGACATCGTGCCGATCCGGCAGAATTGATGGATCGCCGCCAGACCGCCGATCACTGCGTAGTCCTCAACCAACACGTGCCCGGCCAGTGTCCCGCAGTTGCTGAAGATGACGTGATTGCCCACTTGACAGTCATGCGCCACGTGCGAGTACGCGAGGAAATTGCCGTGCGACCCAATCCGCGTCACGCCGCCGTCGTCAGTCGCCGTGTGGACGGTGACATGCTCGCGAAACACGTTATCGGACCCGACCTCAAGATGACACTTGCCGCCTTTGTGCTTCAAATCCTGCGTTTTCAAGCCGATGCACGCGAACGGGAAAAACTCGCACCGCGGCCCGATGGCTGTAAAACCGTCGAGAACCACGTGTGAATGCAGGTGGCTTCCCTCGCCCAGTTTCACGTTCGGTCCGATGACGCAGTACGGCCCGATCTCGCACTTGTCGCCAATTTGTGCGCGCGGGTCAATAATAGCTGTAGGATGGATCACAGACTGCCCCATAAGAATACGACCATCTTCTTACCGAAACTTCGCCTCCGGGTCAATCACCGATGCCGGCGCTGCATTCCTCACCACGAAGTACACGAAGTTTACCCCGAATCCTTTTCGGGGAACACGAAGGCAAACAACGGTTGTCACTCCGAGTGAGCCGCCGTCCTGAGTAAAACGAAGGATTGTCGAAGGGCCTCTGCCCCACTACACTCAGCGGCCATGGTTTAGGCAGAAACGAACGGTCTGCCCATTTATTGTCAACCTAGAGTTATGAATTCGAACAATTTGCAGGACGTCGCCGCGCTCCTCCTATACTTGGGACTTGGCGTCTGGGTGGGCCGATTCTTCTCAGAAAAGTCGGCACAAAGATTGTTTCGCATCGAGACGATTGCTTTGATTGTCCTGCTGATTCTATGCGTGCCGTTTTCCAGCGCCGTTGCTGTTCGTCCCGATATGCCAGTCATCCTGCGATTCGCTATTTTTATGAGTCTGGTCGTCGCTGTTCTGGTTGTTTTTGTTTCGTTCTGGGTCGGGCTGGGTTTGGTTTCGCGCCCGTCACTTCGTCGTATCGGCTTTCAGGTCTTGCTCGTAGCCGCACTGCCGCTTTTTATTATTTGGTGTCTGGTGATGTTCTCCACGAAATGATTCACAACATCTCACGGAACCGGTTCCGTGAAAACAGTTACGGCAGTGGTTCGCTGCGCGCGGCAGTCAACAGGTGATACCATTCTTCCCGGCTCAGATCGATTTCGGTTGCGCGCATCGCATCGCAAATATGCCGGGGATTGGTCGAACCAACTATGGGCATGATGCCCGCCGGATGTTTCATCAGCCATGCCAGGGCAACTGCCGACCGGGTCACGCCGCGTTGCGCCGCGAACTCCTCAAGCAACGGCAGCACCTTTTCAGTCCGATAACCCTCCTGGCCTTTCAACAATCGTCTTGCGCCTTCGCCCAATTGTCCCGCGCCAAGCGGACTCCACGCCATCGGCGTGATCTTCTTCTCAAGACATTGGTCAAGCGTGCCGTCCTCGAACGCGCCGAGGTTGCAGAGACTGATTTCGACCTGATTCACCACGAGCGGCATCGGACAGGCAGCCTGCAGCGCGTTGACGAGTGACGGACGGAAATTGCTGACCCCAAAGAACCTGACTTGGCCAGATTTTTTGAGCTTCGCAAATGCCCCGGCCACGTCCGCCGGGTCAACGAGCCAGTCTGCGCGGTGCAACAACAGAACGTCGATTGTCTCAACGCCAAGCCGTTTAAGAGAACCTTCGCACGAACGAACAATGTATTCACCGGAAAGATTATAGTGATACGGCGAACCGGACGGATCATCGCGTCGCCGCACGCCATTCTTGGTGGCGATCAAAATCTTTTCGCGCATCCCGCTGACTTCGCGAAGTGCTTCGCCGAAAATCTTTTCCGAGTCGCCCCCGCCATAAATGTCCGCGTGATCAAACAGCGTGTAACCGGCTTCGTATGCCGCGATGACCGCGCGTTTGCCTGCAGCCCATGTTTCGGACTTCGGTTCGCCTGCATTTCTGGGATTCGCCAATCGCCAGCAACCGTAAGCCAACCGGCTCGCGCGCAACGGACTTGTCCCCAAAGTCAGGGTTGGCATGGATGATTTCGATGTCTTTGCCATGAGTTTATTCTCGTGCCTGCGTTTTGCGACCACTTGGAATCTCCAAAATGAGCCGCAACTCTAACAAGGGCCCCCGTTATGTCAATGAAGACTCAATCCGGGTAGTGCGTCAGTTTGCTGTAGCGGCGCTCCCTGCCCCGCTCCTGAGCGGGGTGAACGAGCGCCGAAATCGCATACGTCGGCGGTCATAGACCGCCGCTACAACCTTCAAACTGTACCACTGCCGGTTGGCAAGTCAGAGTTGACATCAATTACGGATGTGATTGACTGGTAGCAGTAACCACAAAGGAGGCTTGCTTATGAGAAGCGCATTGATGACGACGCTTGCGGTCTTGGTGAATGTCACAGTTCTATGTCTGCCGGCCACCGGCCAATCGGAGAATCCAGCGGCGCAGGATCTGGTGATCAAGAGTGAAGTTGAAACGGCGATCAGCATGCTTCAATCCATCGCCGCAAAACAGCAACGGGGGGAAATGACTCTCGATCAGGCCAAGAAACTGGGTGCCGACCTGTTACGGGAGCTTCAGTATGGGACCGACGGGTATTTCTGGGCGGATACAACGGAAGGCGTCAACGTGGTTCTCAATGGCCGAAAAGATGTCGAAGGTAGAAACCGTCTCGACGCCAGGGACACGAAAGGCACGTCCTACATAAAGGAAACCATCACCAAGGCAAGGGCTGGCGGCGGTTATGTCGAATACTGGTTCCCGAAAAAGGGCCAGACCGTTTCTCAAGCCAAGCGATCGTACGTGTTATTGTTCAAACCCTTTGGATGGGTCGTCGGGACCGGCTACTACCGCTGAAACGTCCCGTAGAACCGCGGCTCCATAGCCCTGCCGTTTGGAGGGTTTAGCTCCCCGTGAGGGGCGTTGCCCCAACAGGGGCTCACGCCCAGCTAAACCGTTCATGGCAAGAAGACTCACGGTGGGCCACAAACGAAACGGTCGCCTCGCGCGCTGCTGATGGGACTGGAATTCCGTCTGCCGTAGGTGTATGATTCTCTCATGGCAACGACGTTACCACTAAAAGAAATGACGCTTCGCGAGAAGCTTGCTGCCATGGAGTCGCTCTGGGAAGACTTGACTCGCACTCCTGAGTCCTTTGAGTCGCCTGCTTGGCACAAGGACATTCTTGATGAGCGCCGGCAACGGATCGCGGACGGCAAAGCCCGTTTTGTGGATTGGGATATGGCCAAAGCGCAACTCCGCGACAAGCTGCCGTGAGGATCGAAATACTTACCGAAGCCCAGGCGGATCTGGCCTTGGGCTATCACTTCTACGAGAAACAAGAGAACGGCCTTGGCTCGTACTTTCTGGACTGCTTGTTCTCGGACATTGATTCCCTGCACCTTTATGCAGGGGTTCATCAGGTTGTGTATGGCTATCACCGGTGTCTGTCCAAGCGTTTCCCTTTTGCCATCTACTACAGCGCCGACGGCGACTTGGTGCGCGTCCACGCGGTTCTGGACTGTCGCCGCGATCCGTCGCGGATCAGGAAGCGGTTGAAGGAAGACGCGTAACCAGATATCTCACAGGTGCATCTGAGTACTGCCACCACAGTTTAACTCCTTGTCATTCTGACCCCGCAGTCGCGGGGGAAGAATCTCAGTCGTCGTGCCGATATCGCAAGCCCGGAACGACAGATACCCTTCTCCCGCGACTCGCGGGATCAGGGTGACAGACCGGAGAATGGCAGCAGCATCCCTGCACGGTATGCATGGGAACCCGACAACGGCCTCGCCTGTCCGCAAAAAGAGTCGGAGGATCAGGCATCGGCAAACAACATTTGGTTTGCGCCGGTGTGACTGGTAACGGTCAGATTTCATAACCTGCACGTTCAACATTGAACGAATTGCTCCCGTTGATCGTAGGCAATGATATATCGCTTAGCGATATATCGTCAGGCGATATATCTGGTAAATCTGTCGCGATCGGAGTGGTGCCTGAGGTTCTTGCGGCGGATTCCATCGCCCTACGCCGTTTGGAGGGTTTAGCTCCCCGTGAGGGGCGTTGCCCCAACGGGGGCTCACGCCCAGCTAAACCGTTGCTGGCAATCCGGCACCCCGCCGCCTCTTCGGTCTTTACACCGGAAATCACCGGGCGCATCCTCTGGGCCGAGGTAGTAGGCAGAAGCGGACAGTTTGTCTGTTTATTGTTGGGCGGCACGAGTATGACTACCACCGACACGCTGTACGCTGAATTGAAGCCAGACATCGGCATCATTGCAGACCAGCTGTTCGATCTCTCCGAAACGTTCCTTCGGAAGCGAGGCAATTTCCTGCCGCATGCCGCGGTGCTGACGGAGGAAGGGGAAATTAGACTGGTCGCCGCGGCTCCAGACACGTCAAACGACCTTACCAATTCCACCGAAGTCCTTCCCATGTTGCATGACGGGCTTCGGCAACAGGCGAAGGAACTCCATCTCAAAGCGATCGGCGTCGCCGAGAACGTCACCGTCACCCTAGAGGGTCAGCGCCCGACTAAGGCCATAAAAGTGCTCTTCGAGCACAAGCGCGGTCTGACGGTTGCCCTGTATCTGCCCTTTGAGAAGAAGTTTCTTCGGGGCTACGTCATGGGTTCTCCGTTCTCTCTCCAGGCAGCGCCAGAAGTCAATGCGTGGGCTCAGAATGCGTCCTAATCACTCGCTTCAGTCGACATGCAACGACGCGCCGCCATTCCCGTGGCTGAGTTTTGGACGTTAGACCAAAGACACCGAGGGGCGTGGGTGGCTAATCTCCGGCGCGATCACTTATCCATGACGCTGAACATCACTTCGGCTTCGCTGACGATCTCACCCGCAACCTTGCAGACGCCTTTGGCCTTGGCGATGTTGCTCCGGGCGCGGCCCATCTCAATTTCGATAATGAGTTGATCGCCGGGACGGACTGGTTTGCGCCATTTGACGTTGTTGGCGCTCATGAAGTACGCCACTTTGCCTTCGTTCTGTCCCTGACGCAGCATGAGGATGCCCGCCACCTGCGCCATCGCTTCCAACTGTAACACGCCCGGCATGATCGGGTGACCGGGAAAATGTCCCTGAAAATATGGTTCGTTGATCGTGACATTTTTCAGTCCAATGATCTTCTGGTCGCCTTCGATCTTGAGGATACGATCGATCATCAGGAACGGATACCGGTGCGGCATGACGTTCAGCAACCGGATGGTGTCCATTGCCACCGCATCGGTGCCGGTGCCGGCCGGAACCGGTGGCGGCATGGTCGCGAAGACAGGTTCACTCGATTCTGCCAGCGCACGCGCCAGCGCCTTCGTCAACTCGGCGTTACCGGTGTGGCCGGGCCGGACCACGACGATGTGGGCGGCCAGCGGACGTCCCAGCAACGTGACATCACCGAGCACATCGAGCATCTTGTGACGGACAAACTCGTCACGGAACCGCAACGGCGCCGTGGCCAGCACGGTTTCACCGCGGATCAGGACGGCATTCTCCAGACTGCCGCCTTTGATCAGGCCTTTGTCGATCAGGAACTGAATCTCATCATAAAACGCGAATGTCCGGGCCGGAGCGATCTGTGTCCGGAAACTTTCCGGCTCAACCGCAAGGCTCAGGAATTGCGCGTCCAATCCGGGCCGGCCGTACTGAATCGTGCAACTGATTCGCAGATGATCGCTCGGCAACACTATCGCCAGCGAATCGCCCACCTCGACGTGCACCACTTCGCGCGGCTGGAACACCTCGCGTTTGCCTTCCTGCGGCTGGACGCCAGCTTCTTTCACCATCTCAACAAACGGCAACGCGCTGCCGTCGCCAACAGGCGGTTCGTTGGCATTCAATTCGATCAGCACGTTATCAATACCGGATCCATTCAGCGCGGCGAGAACGTGTTCGACGGTATGGACGACGGCGTTACCGTTGCCGAGAGTCGTCCAGCGGGTCGTGTCGCCGATGTTGGCGATGAGCGCGTCTATGACGGGCTTGGTATCGAGGTCCACGCGCACGAACTTGATGCCGTGGTCAACGGGCGCGGGTTTCCACGTCATGCTGACCTGGTTACCCGTGTGAATGCCGATGCCCGAAAACGAGACAGGCCGTTTGATGGTCTGCTGTTGCTTGAACATGCGCCAGCTTCTAACACAGCGCCCTATCAGTGGCAAGCCCGGAAGGTCTTTGGGGTTATTTGCAGAGTCGTAGGTAGGGGCAGACCGCCGGACAGACCGGTGTCAGATTTCGAGCAACTTTGGAAACTGCGTAAGACAGCGGGACCGGCGGACACCGATCAGGGCAACATCTTCCAAGCGCACGCCGCCGATGCCCCAATAGTAGAGACCGGGTTCGACCGTAACCACATGGCCAGTCTTTAGCGGCGCCGATACAACGCTGAGCCGCGGCAGTTCATGCACTTCCAATCCCAAACCGTGACCGGTGCTGTGGAAGAACCCCCGCATCCGCCCGCGATACTGACCGGTTGGATAACCTTCGCTTTTGAAAAAGTCCACGACGGTTTGATGCACGTCGCGTCCGTCAACTCCCGCGCGCAGTTTGTCGAACGCGATATCCTGCGCCTGCTCGACGGTCAGCCACAGTTTCTTTACGGCATCGCTGGCGCGACCGCGCACGACGGTGCGCGTGATGTCGCCGTGGTAACCGGTGCTCATGTCTCGCGGAAAAATGTCAATAATGATCGGCTGGTGCGCCCGTAACGGCCCGTGGCCAGACTCGTGCGGGTCGCAGCCCTGGTTCCCGCAGGCGACGATTGAACGCCATGCCACGCCACCCAATCCGGCCACCGCGGCGCCGATGACGCCCTGCAGATGTTCGGCAGTCACTTTCTGGCCGCGCCGGTACAGAAAGTTGTCCCGCCCGATTCGACATGCGTGCAGCGCATCCATCGCGGCGCGCATCCCCTCCTCTGCCATCCAGAGCGCCCGGCAAATCTTCCGCACTTCCTGCGGCGTTTTCACCTCGCGTTCGGGGAAGAACGGCTCCGGCATCACCCGAATGCGGATGCCGCGCAGTTTCTTTGCGAGACCGAGCGGGAAACTTGACGGCACCGCCACTGTCCGGACGCGAAACTCTTTCAACACCAAGCGTACCACATCGCTTAGCCGCGGCTTCGAAATGCCCTGTCGCTTCAGCAAATTCAGGTATCGGGTGCACGACAGCACCCGGTCCACCGTGGCCTGCCTGCGTGCGCGGTCGATCTCCAGATCGCTCAACACCGCGTATCGTTTGCCGCGTATCTCGAGAAAGATGAATGGGTCGGGCGCAAAAAATCCCGTGGCGTAAAGCAGGTTCGCATCATGCTCGCTGTCGGCGACAATCAATCGTGCTGTCATGATTCAGACTCCAAGGCCAATCGAGGGCGCCGCTTCGAGCGAAAAGTCGCTCGTCTGTCCGTCGCGCAATTTGTGGTACGCCAACGTGGCGATCATCGCCGCGTTATCGGTGCAGAGCGTCGGAGCCGCCAGCAACGGCCGCAAACCGTGCTCGGCGCAGGCCGCTCCGAGTTTCTCGCGAAATCGGCTGTTGATCGAGACACCGCCCGATGCGCTTACCGCCCGCGCATCGTGCGCAAGAGCAGCCCGGATCGCCTTGCCGACGAGCACGTCAACTACGGCTTCCTGAAAACTCGCGCAGACGTCTTCAATGCTGACGCTCGCGCGCGTTTTGCCGTTGGTAGGTACGGGCGGCTCGACCGTCCGCGGCGCGACCGGCGGTCGCGCCCTACCTACGACAAGCGGATTCTTTCGCACGTAGTACAGCACCGATGTTTTCAGGCCGCTGAAACTGAAATTGTAACTCGGGTCGTCGAGCATGCTCCGCGGGAACGCAATTGCTTCAGGGTTGCCGCGTTTTGCAAGCTTGTCGATTTCCGGGCCACCGGGGTAACCGAGTCCGAGGAGCTTGGCGACTTTGTCGAACGCCTCGCCTGCGGCATCGTCAATGGTCTGGCCGAGGATACGATGTTGTCCGATGCCGGTCACGAGCGCGAGGATGGTGTGTCCGCCCGAGACGACAAGCGAGATCATAGGCAGAACGTCAGCAGCCGGGACGTTCGCGCTATTATCCGACAGCAGCCACGGCGAATACAGGTGTGCCTCGACATGGTTGATGCCGATAAACGGTTTCTCCAGTGTCAGCGCGATACCTTTTGCAGCGTTCAGTCCGATGAGCAGCGAAGAGGCCAGCCCGGGGCCGTATGTCGCGGCCACAGCATCAATGTCGGAAAATGTTACTTTCGCCGCTGTCAATGCGTCGCGAATAACGGTGTCGATAAGTTGCAGGTGGTTGCGTGACGCCAACTCCGGCACGACGCCGCCGTACGGGCGATGAATGTCGATTTGCGAACTGACGATGTTAGAGAGAATCCGCGCGCCATCGCGGACGACCGCCGCGGACGTTTCATCGCAGGACGTTTCCACGCCGAGAATGTTCACAGCACACACCTTTTATGCGACGACCAGCGGCCCGGCGGAGCGCTCACTTCGTGGAGACCGCATCTTGAGCGGACACGTTGCTTAGTCTGGTCTGTTTGGCAAAGAGTTTGGCACCTTTGATCGCGTCCACGGCGCGATCCAGTTGCACGTCGGCGACCGGCTCGACTTTTTCCGCACCATCAACCGGCGGCACGCTCGCGCGTATCCGCTGTTCGAGCAGTTTGCGCTCGGTCTCCTCGGAAACAGGGACAACGATAGTCGGCGTGATGCCTTTCTCATGGATGACCTTGTGGCTCGGCGTGTAGTATTTCGCCGTGGTAAGCCGCAGAGCGGAACCGTCCACCAGTGGCAAAATGCTCTGCACCGAGCCTTTCCCGAACGTGGTTTCGCCCATCACTACCGCGCGCTTTAGGTCCTGCAACGCGCCTGCAACAATCTCACTGCCGCTGGCGCTGCCGTTGTTCACAAGGATGACCAGCGGGATGCTCAGCCATTTCCTGCCGCCGTCGGAGTGATAGACCAGTTTCTGGCTGGCATGTCGGCCCTCAGTGGAAACGATGAGCTGGCCCGCGGGCACGAACCTGCTGGCAACCTTGCGCGCGGATTCAAGCAGACCACCGGGATTATTCCGGAGATCAATAATCAGCGCATCCATCCCTTGTTTATCCAATTTGACCAATGCCTGCTCGAATTCGTCCGACGTAGGTTCATTGAACTGAGTGATGCGGATGTAGCCGATGCCGTCCTCGATGAGCCTGGCGTCCTTGACGCTGTCGGATTTGATGATGGCGCGGGTGATGGTGTAATCCTTGATTCTCTCGCTGGGATCTTTCGCTTTCGCCCGGAAAATCGTGATGGTGACCTTCGTGTCAGGCTCGCCGCGCAATTGCCGGACGGCGTCCTGCAACGTCATCCGCTCCGTGATTTTTCCCTCGATCTTGATGATGCGGTCGCCCGGCATTATCCCAGCTCGCGCTGCCGGGGTGTCTTCGATAGGCGCGATCACCGTGAGGAATCCGTCCTTCGACATGCCGATCTGAATCCCAAGGCCGCCGAACTTGCCTTCCGTGTCCTCTTTCATGTCCTTGTAGATGTCCGGTTCCATGAACTGGCTGTGCGGGTCGAGCGAACTGACCATGCCTTTCAACGCGCCGTAGGTAAGGTCCTGATAACTCACCTTCTCGCTGTCCACGTAATCCTTGCGGATCAACTCCATGACCCGGGTCATGAGTTCCATTTGCGTGTATGGATTGTCCTTGTCCTGTTTGGCCAGCGCTTCCGAGTAAACCCGCACCCCGACGAAAAGGTTTACCGTCAACAGAACCACGGCCACCGCGATCACGAGTCGTTTGGTTGTTATGATTGTCTTCACATTAAATTCCTGACTATGCGTTGAATGCTACGCGTTCCCGGCTGGTGAATCAAGCTTGCCAAAATATGCGACCGACAATGGCCGCGCCAAGCGAGCCGCATCGTTCCATGCTACTTCACCAACTTCAGCGCTGCCGCGCGGAACCCGGCCAGTTGCCGCGTTGAGCGCGCTTCGAGGTAACACCGGAATACCGGTTCCGTGCCAGACGCCCGGAACATAACCCAACAACCGTCACCGAGCAAAAACTTGAAACCATCGATGGTGACCGTCCCTGTCACGCGCCGCCCCGCGAACTCATCCAGCCCGGCCGCAAACTTCTTAAGTAATTCCTCCTTGCGTTCCGGCGTCACGCGCAGATTGATACGGTCGCTGACGATCGTGCCAGTCTTCCGCTCGATCTCATGCAGAATCCGGCCCAGACTCCTGCCCTCGTACGCAACCAACTCGGCCATCAACAGACACGCCAGAATTCCGTCCTTCTCCGGTACGTGCCCTTTCACACTCAACCCGTTGCTTTCCTCGCCGCCAACGATGATTGGCTCGCGTTCCATGAGCGCGCCGATGTATTTGAATCCGACCGGTGTCTCGTACACCTTCACCCCGAACAACCCCGCCACCGCGTCCACGAGATGACTCGTGGCCACCGTCCGCACCACCGCGCCAGTCCAGTGGCGGTTCTTGGCCAGGTGATACAGCGTCAACGCCAGCACCTGATTAGCGGTCATGAATGTGCCATCGCTGTCCACCACCGCGAACCGGTCCGCGTCCGGGTCAAGCCCAAGCCCAAGCGTCGCTCGCGACTTCTTCATCCGCGCCAGCAACTCGCCCATGTTTTCCCGGATCGGCTCCGGATGACCGTTGCCGAACAACGGATCCACCGCGCCGTGCAGCGGTTCCACCCGCCAACCACCGCGTTTCTCCAGCAACACGTCGAGATACCCGCGCCCCGTGCCGAACATCAAATCCACCACCGCAGATTTCCGCCGACGGCGCAACGCCGCGAAATCCACCAGTTTCCGTAACTGCACAAAGTATTCCGGCCGCGGATCGAAAATCTTCACAACACCCTTGTGTAGGAGCGACGCTTGCCCCGAAAGCCTTCGGGGTTCTGTCGCGATTCCGCTGCCCGCCAGTTCAGCAACCTTGGCCTCGATCCCGTTCGTGACTTCGGGAACCGCCGGGCCGCCATCGGCGCCGTTGAACTTCAGTCCGTTGTATTCCGGTGGGTTGTGGCTGGCGGTAATATTGATGCCGCCAGACGCCTTGTGAACGCGAATCATGTGCGAAATGACCGGTGTTGGCGCATCGCGATTGGTCAGCCAGGCCTCGAACCCGTATCCGGCGACGATCTCCGCGCATCGCGTTGCGAACTCACGCGACAAGAACCGCGTGTCATGTCCGACGATGATCCGTTTCGCCGCGCCCGGCGGCGGGTTCTCCTGTAAGAACTGCGCGATGCCATGCGCAGCCAACTCCACGTTTGCGAACGTGAACGTGTCGCTGATAATCCCCCGCCACCCCGACGTGCCAAATTTGATGACCGACATAAGGCTATCACCTTACCACCACGCCACGCCGCGGGCAAGAACCCGCCACGGTTCCGTTGAAACTTCTGAAAAGTTGCTTCTGGTCGCAGAGAGGATGGCAAAACTTCTTTACTTTGCCGAGCCGGACTTGTCCTTGGTGGCGGTGTATAACATCGGGCGCTCGTTCGCCAACGCGTCGTCACCGATCACCACAACGACCGGCATTGTTACCCACGCGCCCGGTTTCACGGTCTGATTCACCAAACCGTGAGTCGCCCATGGCTCACGCCAAGTACCTTTTGCCAGCTTGGCGGTCAGTGTCCACAAGCCCGTCTTCTTGTTACGTGTCAGTTTGCAGCTTCCAAAAGGACTCACACCGCGCCCCTTGACATCCATGGTGAACGGCACCTGCGCCCCGCCGATGTTTAGCGTGATGGGCGTCTTGTTTGTCACGCTGAAGCCCGCATCGAGATTGAGTATCGCGCTCAGACTGGCGCTGTCTGCATACGGCTTGGCGAAGTTCACCTTCACACGCATCTTGGTGACAGTCAGTGGGCAGGCGATGGTCACCAGCCCGGTCGCGTTGGTCCAAGCGAGTCCATCGCTAATTGCCACGCTCACCGCGTACTGTCCGCAGTTCGTGAACACATGGCATGGATCGCAATCGGTACTTGTCGCGCTGTCCCCGAAATCCCACTGGCAACTCAGCGGATTGAAATCGGGATCAAACATCCCAACGGTGAAACACAACGGCTCGTTTTCGGCCGCCACCGTCATCGTATCCACCTGCGCCAGCGCGTTCGTTGCTGACGGCGGCGAGGTGATCGACGGAGGGGCATTAACGATTACCGTCACGTTAGTGCTGGTTGACAACACCCCATCCGACGCCGTCAACCGCAGCACATACGTACCATTTGTTGAGAATGTCGCTGTCGTGTTGAGCGCGTTGGTGTTGCCGAACGCAACGGAACCGGTGCCGCTCACCTTTGACCACGCGGTGCTCACCGTCCCGGACGGCGCGCCCTCGTCGGTTACCGCTGCGCTCAGATTCGCCGTCAGCATAGGTAGAGTAATGGGCGAGACTGGCGTAATGCTGACCTGTGGCGCGGTATTTCCAGCTTGCGTCACTGTGAAGGTCAGGCCGGCGACACTGACAGTACCGGTTCTTGCGTTACTTGAACCGTTGGGAGCGACAACGTATGTCACGGTGCCGGAATTTACACCGCTCCCACCGCTCAGGATCGTCAACCACACGTTGTTCGTCGTGGCGATCCACGGACATGGACTGGTGGTATTAACGTTAAACGTATTGGTACCGCCCTTCGCCGGGGAACTTGCGCTGCTGCTGCTGAGCGCGTAAGTGCAAACGCCGATACCCCTCACATCATTGGTTGAGGCCCCGCCGTTGCTGGTGAATATCACCGACCCGGTGAACGTGCCGCTAGCAACCGGGGCAAACGCCACGGTCACTGTCTGGGTTTTACCAGCGAGCACCGTGTAGCTGCTACCGCCGGTGACGCTGAACGGGCCCGAGACTAAGGGGGTGGCCACGCCGCTCAACGGCTGGTAGCCGGTATTGATCACGGAGAAATCTAGCCTATTGATCTGGCCGATTGCCACTGCCCCGAAATCAAGGCTGCTGGGGTTGACCACCAATACTGTGATGCCGCACAAGTCATTGATCAGGTTCGTTCCGCTTGGCGTGCCCCAACCAGTGCAGAGGTCGTAGCCGGGACAGGCGAGAAAGAGATTGTGGCTGTTGGAATTCGCGTTGTTGCCGGTGGTGATATCGTGGAAGTCAGTAGCATAGTGCGTGCTTTTGCCAACGGCAGAGATGGCCGGATTGATAAAACCAACCACGGGCTTGCCATTAGTAATGGCCTGCTGATTGACCAATGCGATAAAACCCGCCCACAACGGCGCGGCGCAACTGGTGCCGCCAACATTACCTGTGAAACCATTATCTGCTATGATGAAAATGTTATCAGCGGTCATGGCGACATCGGGAACGTTCCGCATGGTGGTCGAGCCGTGGTTGGCAGTCATGTCGATGCCCTGTTGCCAGCTAGGAATGGCGTAATAGGTGCCGATCCCACCGCCACTGCCTATATACTTCCCCTGGGAAGCAACATAACCCCAATTCCAAGTCGTTTCCGATATCCAAGAACCAACAACGCCGACCCCTGTCATTGCGCCGGTTACCCTCCAAGTCCCGCCGGCTGGATCATATAACTCCGCACTGGAAAGAAAGCCACTGGTGAGGCTAAAGCCCGCCACGACTAGCACGTTCCCATTGGTCGACAAGGTCGCCGTGTGACCGTAGCGGCCGGTGATCATCGAGCCAGTCAGCGTCCACGTCCCGGCGGCCGGATCATATAGCTCCGCGCTAGAAAAAGAGAGGGTGCTGCCATTGTACCCCCCCGCGACCAGCACCTGCCCATTGGTCAGCAACGTCGCCGTGTGATTATAGCGTGTGGCATTCATCGCACCGGTCGGCGTCCATGTCCCGCTGACCGGATCATATAGCTCCGCGTCGGAAAGAGGGATCCTGTGTTTAATAGGGTCCCCTGTAACACCCCCTGCGACCAGCACCTGCCCATTGGTCAGCAACGTCGCCGTGTGCCATACGCGACCACCATAAGACGCCATCGAACCAGTTGCCGTCCACATTCCGGTAGCCGGATTATACAGCTCCGCGCCGCTGCCAGCACCCGCGACCAGCACCAGACCATTGGTCAGCAATGTCGCCGTGTGAGCCTCGCGTGCAGCGGTCATCGAGCCGGTATTCGCCCATGTCCCGGTAGCCGGATCATACAGCTCCGCGCTGGGAACAGAGCCAGAACCGTTATCGCCCCCAGTGACCAACACCTGCCCATTGGTCAGCAATGTCGCTGTGTGATCCATACGTGGGGTGTTCATCGAGCCGGTATTCGTCCATGTCCCGGTGGCTGGATCATACAGCTCCGCGCTGGAACTCTCGCCCCAGCCGCCACAAGCACAAAAGCCCCCCGCGACCAGCACCAGACCATTGGTCAGCAACGTTGCCGTGTGAAACTCGCGTGCGGTGTTCAGTGCGCCGGTCAGCGTCCATGTTCCCCTGGCTGGATCGTACAGTTCCGCTGGACCGGAAATGGGGCCGCCACCCATTACATCACTGCCCCCCGCGACCAGCACCTGCCCACTGGGCAACAACGTCGCCGTGTGAAACCAGCGTCCAGGGCTACTGGCCGTCGTTAATGTCGTCCCACCGACTTGCGTGATGTTTGTGCTTTCCGCCGGAAAAGGAATTCCATTGATGAACGCATCGGAATCACCAGAAGCATTGAAAAACGACTGCCCTTGCGCAGCCATCTGCTGAAAAATATGCTCGGAAGTCGGGTCGGGAGGGCCGGGAGAAGAATTCCCCCACGAACAGCTCAATTGCTTGGCCAAATTGTCGTTGGCCATGCGGTTGAGAAGGTCGGCCCACGGGCTTGGATTTGGCGCCTCATAAACGATGATTCTTGAAACCCCCGGCGCCATGGAGATTGCCATTTCAATGTCCAACGACACTTCAACGACGGCATTTGTATTGATCGTGGGACTCCCGCTGAAACCTCCCAATAGTACATTCGTTAATGTGACGCTCGGCAATCCAGCCATGCTCTCGTAAGCCGCAATATCATTCGAATAATAACCGTCAAACTCCAACAGCCCCACCATTTGCCCAGAACCATCCAACGTGACACCCGGAGCGTAAGCCGCCCGAAAATCATTCCCCACAAAAGTCCCTCCCGGACCGGAACCGGAATTGGGCGTCGCGTTCATCGCCTGATGGTCGGGAATTGGTCTAACAACATGCAGAGGCCGCGGCAGAGCAGAATTGTCCAACCCGCTGATGTGCAATATGGGAACGGTCAAGTCCACTGACGGCTCGACATCCGGCGCATAGAATGTGCGGGCTTCCGTCGGATGGTTGTAAACGCGCATTGTCACATGCAGAGCTTTCTCGATGTCCGCCACCGACCCTTCCACATCCAGCACCACGCGGTTGGGATGCGTGGTGGTCACAGTCAGCCCGTTCGCCTTCGCGAAGTTGATGACCGCCTGGTAATCCTGTTCCGTCGGGCCAAACATTTCTGTAAATTGCTGCGGCGTCAGATAGTGACGATACTGGGGACTTGCAGGGTCGTAAATCTGTTGGAGCAGTCTGTCGAGCGCTTCCTTGTTGCGCAACGGGAGTCCAATGGCCAGATGTAAGCGCTGCGAGCTGGAAAGGCGGCTCACTGACTGCAAGTTCCTGTTCTTCACAACCTGTGGTATGTGACCGCCTAACACCTGTCGTTGCGCCGCTTGGCCGAAGGTGGCGTCAACCCATCCCACCACGGGAGGTACCTGCAGAGTGGCGGCACTGGCCGGGTTGCTGGTCACGCCGCTGATGATGTTGGTCTGGTAGTCTGCTGTGTGTTGCGCCTCGGATGATCTACATATAAGCACTATCCCGACAAGTAGTCCGACAATCAGACAACCATGTCGCACTCGGTTCGAAGATTTCATGGTTTATTTTCATTCCTGATTTTCAGTTTTATAGTTTTTAGTTTTATGGGGTCAAACCAACGGCTTACCTTGCCCATCGGCATGATACCAACGTCCCCCGCATGGGGGTAGGATACACGCTGTCGCTCCATTTGTCAAACCCGTGACCGAATCGCGCGGGGTCAAACTGGGAACCGGTGGGTACATCGTGACCCCATTTCTTCAGGAGCGACACCCGTCACTTCACCAAGCAACGAACCTCCGCAGCTCTGCGTGCTCCGCGAGAGAGAAGGCTACTTCTTTCGTTTGGGTGGGGCGTGGATGGTGCGGCCAAGTTCTTCAGCAGTCAATTCTGACCGAATCGCTATCGTCGCTTCGGCAATCAACTCGGTGGCGTGCGGGCCGACTGCGGCATCAAAGCTTATTGACCGCGATGCGGACCTTGTTGTACCGTCTTGTTGATTCTCCAGGGGAAACAACGTCATGGCTGAAAGAACTTTGGACAACATTGATCGTGTCACCCGTGACCTGTTCGAGAAGGCCGACTATGCGGTAGCGCGCGGCAACCTCGATTATGCCATCGAGATGCTCATGCAATGCGTCAAGACCGAACCAAATTTCATCAAAGGCCGCCAAATCCTGCGTGCCGTGCAGATGAAACGGGCGGAAGGCGCCGGCGGTTTCAAACGCGCGTTCTCTGCCGCCAGGACCTCCCCTGCGTTGACAAAAGGCAAGATGCTCGCGAGCAAGGACCCCATCGAGGCGATGAACGTTGCCGAGGAAATCCTTTGCGATGATCCCAAGAACGGCGGGGCTTTGCTCCTGTTGTCCGAAGCCGCTGCGAATGCCAATTTCCCTGAGACCACGGTTCAAACGCTTGAACATTACACCAGACTCCATCCGCGCGACGCCAAGGCGCTGCACTGGTTGGCCCGCACCTACACCCTCATAGAACGGTACGACTTGTCGCGGGACGTTTATGACCGCATTCTTGAGCTTAACCCGAACGATTTCGACGCGCAAAAAGGCGTTCAGGACGCCATCGCCCACGGCGCCCTGCAAAAAGGCGGTTGGGAAGATGCCGAGTCCTATCGCGACGTCATGAAAGACAAGGACGAAGCCGTCGCGCTCGAACAACAGTCCCGCGTAGTCCGCGCCGAGGACATGATCGATAACCTGATCAAGGAAAACCTCGAGAAGCTGAAGCAGGAGCCGGAAAACCCGGTCATCCAGCGCGAGTTGGGCAAACTCTACGGACAGAAAAACGACTTGGACACGGCGCTCCAGTACTTGGAGAAGATATTCAAGGCGGAAGGCGGCGCAGATCCCTCGCTCGAAGAGGAAATCTCTCTGGTCCGCGTCAACCGCCTCAAAGCCCGCCGCGATGCGTTCAAGAAACAGTTGGCCGCCGAGCCTGCCCGCGCCGCCGAGTTGAAGAAACAAATTACCGACATTGAGCAGGAGCACGACAAACTTCTCCTCGCCAACGCGGAGCGGTTGGTCGAACGGTATCCGAACGACCTGCTTTACCGGTACGACCTCGGCGCGCTTTACATGAAAATGGGCAACCCGCAGGGGGCCATCGAGCAATTCCAGAAATCCGTCGGCCAGCCGCAACGGCGCGTACCCAGCTTGAATTTCCTCGGCCAATGCTTCCAGCAACTCGGCCTTCACGACCTCGCCGTGGACCAGTACATCAAGGCCGCGGAAGAACTGCCGACGCTGGACGGTCTGAAGAAGGACATCCTCTACAACCTCGGCAAAACTTACGAGGCATTAGGCCAAAACGAGAAAGCCATCGCCGAATACAAGAAGATTGCGGCTGTGGATTTCAGTTTCCGCGACGTGCGCGAAAAGATCACGCTCAAACCGGCCAAATAGGCCCGCATCCGCCACAGCGGCATTGCACTGTTTACGGAATCACGCCCGAGAGGTGGATGAACCCGAAGTCGTCCCGGATTTGTATGACGCGGCCCGATAAATCACCGGCATCACGCACCTGCTGGGGCAATGGATCGCCAAAGTGTGTGTCCCGCAGGAACCGGGCCGATGATCCCGTTTTGCTCGCCGTCATCGTGCCGGCATCGATTAACAGGTAGGACACCTGATTGGTGCTGTCGGCGATGAAGACATGGTACACCTGGCCGCGGGTAAGCTTCTTCGCCTGCACATCGAATACGGAACGGCCCTGACTGCCCAAAAACTTGACCGCGATCTTGGCTGTCGCACCGGGGCTTGGAGGAGGCACCGCGCCCGGAGGCGTCTGCGCATTCTTGCGTTGATAGCTGAGCGCGGATGGGTTGGCGCTCAATGGATAGAGTGGCGCCCACAAACTTGAGGTAACAAGGTTCGTCACATCTGGCGTCGGCACCGGAATGCCGTAGATCACGTTGGTGACATTGCCAACCACATTGGTTACACCAATGATCAAGTTGTTCTGACCGGGCATGGAGACATCAACTTCCCAGTTTGCGAGGTTGCTGAGATCCGGTACCAACAACTGCGGTGGGGCTTCGCCGACACCCACCAATTGTCGCGTCCAGTTCCCTTTCTTCGCGTTGGTCCGATCCAGTGGCGCCACGGCGTACACGCAGCAGCCAGTACTGAAGGTCGGGCGATCACCGACGTACAGGGCAAAGGATTCAATACCCAATTGTTGCACGGTCGCCTGAAATATCTGTTGAGTACCCTTTTTCTGCATCAGCACGGAACCATACGCACTGCGCGGGGATGGATCGACGGTGCGCCGTAACTGGCTCCGGGAGTAAGTAACGGCGGTTTGGGCTGTCAGCGGCATGGTTACGATAAGCAGAACACATCCGCTCATCAGACCGGCGACAAAATTACGTCGTTTCATAACACGCTCTCCTTCGTTGGTTGGGACACACTGTTCGCCGCATTCTATACTCCACGAACCGCGCAAGCGCAAGCCAGGAAAAGTGGGCGCGAAAGTGGCGTTCTCTGGACAGTGCGCGGAGCATCGAGTAAACAGCAAGCGTGACCGAAGAGTACATTTTGAAGCCCGCGCGCGGCGGCCGGGACTTGCATATTGATTACGCGGCGGAATTGAATGAGCAGCAATTGTCCGCCGTCACCGCCACGGGCGCGGACGGCGCCGTCAATTCCGGGCCGATGCTGGTGATCGCGGGCGCAGGCAGCGGCAAAACGCGGACACTGACCTACCGGGTCGCGTGGCTTGTCGAACACGGCGTGTCGCCAGCGCGCATCCTTCTGTTGACTTTTACCAACAAGGCTGCCCGCGAGATGCTGCGCCGCGTGGAAGGACTATTACCGACCGACATCTCAGCTATCTGGGGTGGCACGTTCCATCACGTCGCCAACCGCATGCTGCGTCGTTACGCGAAACTCGTCCCGAAGGATTCGGGGCTGGCCGGCTACGAGAGCGATTTCACCATCCTCGACCGCGAAGACGCGAAGGACATGCTCGACGCCTGTCTTGCCGAAGCGAAAATCGACACACGCAAGGAACGTTTTCCAAAAGGCGACGTGCTGGCGGATATTTATTCGCTGATGGTCAACATGGAACGTCCGCTGGAACGCGTGTTGGCCGAGCAGTATGCCTATTTCGCCCATCTTGCGGGACCCATCCAGACGTTGCGGGCTGTTTATACCGAGCGCAAACGCAAAGCCAATACGATGGACTACGACGATTTGCTGGTGAACTGTCTGGCGCTGTTGCAGGATTGCGCTGAGGCCCGCGAGCGGTATCAGGAGCAGTTCCTGCACGTGCTCGTGGACGAGTATCAGGACACCAACAAGATTCAGGCTGATTTCGTGGACCTCATCGCGGCGAAACACCGCAACCTGATGGTCGTCGGCGACGACGCGCAGTCCATCTACTCGTGGCGCGGAGCCAACTACCGGAATATCCTGACGTTCCCGGACCGTTACCCGAACGCGCATGTCCACAAGATCGAGGTCAACTATCGCAGTCTGCCGGCGATCCTCGAACTGGCCAACGACGCCATCAAAGGCAATGTCCGGCAGTTCGCCAAGAACCTGCGACCGGTCCGGACCGGCGGCGGCAAACCGTGGTTGATAGCCGCCAGCGATTCGAACCAGCAGGCGGAGTTCGTTGCCCAACGGATTCTGGAACTGCGCGATGAAGGCGTGCCGCTGACCGATGTCGCCGTGCTGTACCGCGCCCATTATCACTCGATGGAGATGCAGATGGAACTGACACGGCGGAACATCCCGTATGTCATCACCAGCGGCCTGCGGTTTTTCGAGCAGGCGCACGTCAAAGACGTCAGTTCCTTTCTCAAGATCGCCGCCAACCCGCACGATGAACTGGCGTTCAAGCGCATCCTGCGCCTGTTGTCCGGTATTGGCGGCAAGACCGCCGACAAGTTGTGGGGTAAGTTTCATCCGACCATCGCCGCCGGCAAACCGCTGTTGCTGACCAGCGACGCCATACCCGTCAAGGCCCGTGACGAGTGGAAGAAAGCCGCCACTGTTCTGAATCATCTACGCAAGTTGGACCCGAAGAAGCCCGCGCCGATGATAGAGCAGACGGTGGACGGGTTTTACGGCGAGTACCTCAAGGTCAAGTACCCGAATGCCCGGGCCCGCGAGGAAGACCTGCATCAACTCGCATCGTTCGGCATGCAGTTCGAAAAGCTGGAAGATTTTTTGAGCCAGTTGGCGCTGTTGACGAATCTCGAAGCGGACGATGCTTCGTTGTTGGCCTCCGACGAACAGGAGTTCGTGCGTCTGAGCACGGTGCACCAGGCCAAAGGCCAGGAATGGCGCGCGGTATTCGTAATCGGGTTGTGCGATGGGATGTTCCCGCTAGCGCGGTCGCTCGATCCCGCCGGCTCGGGAGAAGGCGAGGAAGAAGAGCGGCGCCTGTTCTATGTCGCCATCACGCGGGCGAAAGACGAACTTTATCTCACTTATCCGCTGTTCCGAATGAGCAGCGGCGATACCGGCGGGTTTCAGCGTCCGTCGCGCTTCATCGCGGAAGTGTCGAAGGAACGTTATCAACAACTTGCGCTCCGTTACAACGCGCGCGACTGGTAGCGCCCCAGCCGTTACCACCAGCGTTCGTCACGATGCGTCACGGGATCTCGCCTTCCAAGAGGATGGTGTCGAATTCGCCTTTTATCAAGACAGCACGGCCCGATAAGTCGCCGACCTGTTGCGCCTGCATGGGTAACGGCTGGCCCTTGCGAGTATCGCGGATGAAACGCCCACTTGCTCCGGAAAGCGAAAGCGCAAGAGAGCCAATGTTTGTGAAGCTTGCGCCGTCTTCCATCCACACCGCATACTCGTGGCCGCGCGGAAGAGCCTTGGCGCGTATGTCGAGAACGGATTGCCCTCGCGCGCCGTTGAACTCGGCTTTGATCAATCCGCGTGAACGTGGGCTTGGCGCGGGTACCGGTAGCTCCAGCGCTCTTATTCTCTTGAAATTCTCCTTGCTGGGGTTCGCCGAAAAATCGGGAATAGGCGCCCACAACACCGCACCGACAATAAGATTGGTCACACTACCGACTACGTTCGTCGTGCAGTCGACCAGATTCGTCACACCGCCGACTACGTTCGTCGTACAGCCGACCAGGTTCGTAACGCCGCCTGTGATGTTCGTGGTGCCCGGTGTGGCAATATAAATAATCTTGTCCACGAGATTGGTCACGTCGGCCACGCCGAGTTGCAGCGGCGCGCCGCTCTTGGAAGCATACTTCAAAGACCAATGGCCCGTCAGAGCGCTTGTTTGATCCAACGCCGCGATCAAGAAGACGGGTAAATTGGTCGAGAAGGTGTCGCCGCGGAACACGCCGTAGTTTGAGCCAACCAGGTTGCGCACAGTAACTGTGAACGACTGCTTGGCGCCTTGGCGATCGATCACCACCGAACCGGACGCGCCCGCGACCCCGGTAGCCCCGCCACTAACGCCACTGTCGATGGTGGCCCGAAACGTAGTCGTGGCCGAAATCTTGTTCTGCGCGAGAACTTCGCAAGACATGACTGATATCGCGGCTGCGACCGCCACTACCGCGAGCGCGGCTGGAATCGTGCGGCAAGATGCGTTCAACATGGCGGCTACCTCCTCATTTGCTGGCTGTTTTCTCGTTCCCGAATGACACCGATTAAAGCAGAAACTGCGTTAAGTATGCCACATGAATCATCCGGTGTCGACCTCACAATGGCTCGACAGTGTGGTTGACAAGGCTATAACCGCTCTTTTATGGTTACGACGTGACTTCGATCGCCAATTCGGAGAGCATCCCGCCCGCCTTGCATGACGTATTGGTCAGCACCGGGTTGTTCCCTGCGCCACAAGTCGATGTCCTGCTTCAAACGCCACGGGATGCCGCCCAGCCGTTGATTACCGCACTGGTCGAATCCGGCAACGTCCAAGAAGAAGCATTACTGCAAGCCCTTGCCCGTGTCCTGCACCTTGACTTTACGCATCTCGGCGAACAAGAAGTGGACGCCGCCGTGCGCGCCATGGTGCCGACAAAAGTCGTCTTCCAATATAACATCATGCCGATGCGCGCCGAGAACGGCACGCTGACCGTCGCTACCAGCGACCCGTTCAACCTTGCGATGGTCGAATCCATCCGCATGGTGGCGCGCTGCCGGGTCAAACTGTCCTTGAGCACCCAGGTGGATATCGCCAAGGCGCTGAAACGTTATTACGGCGTCGGCGCCGAGACGCTCGACGAGTTGATGCAGAAGAACAAGGACGTGCTGGACATCGACAGTGTCACGCAGATGAGCAAGGAAGACCTGGAAAACGTTGACCAGGAAGCCAGCGTCGTCAAGTTCGTCAATCAGGTCATCGGCGAAGCTGTCAAGGAGCGTTCGACGGACATCCATCTCGAACCGATGGAGAACGATCTCCGCATCCGCTACCGCGTGGACGGCGTCCTCCACCAGACGCCCGTGCCGCCGCAGCTCAAACGGTTCCAGGCCGCCATCATCTCGCGTATCAAGGTCATGGCCAACATGGACATCGCCGAACGCCGTCTCCCGCAGGACGGTCGTATCAATGTCCGCAGCGGTGGCGGCGAGATCGACGTGCGCGTTTCAACCATCCCCACGGCTTATGGCGAGAGCGTCAGCTTGCGTCTTCTGATGCGCACCAGCCTGCATATCGGCCTGGAAAAACTAGGCCTCGATGCGACGGACGAACGTACGGTGAAGAAACTCGTCGAGCTGCCACACGGCATCATCCTTGTCACGGGGCCGACTGGTTGCGGCAAGTCAACGTCGCTGTACGCGTTCCTCAGCACCATCAACTCGATTGATCAACGCATCATCACCATCGAAGACCCGATCGAATACGAACTGCCCGGCGTCAACCAGATGCAGGTCAAACCCGACATCGGTCTGACATTCGCAGGCGGCCTTCGCCATATCCTCCGTCAGGATCCCGATGTCATCATGGTCGGCGAAGTTCGCGACCTCGAAACCGCCGAGATCGCCATTCGCGCTGCGCTGACGGGCCACCTCGTTTTCTCCACGCTGCACACCAACGACGCGGCGGGCGCGATCACGCGGTTGATCGATATGGGAATCGAACCGTTCCTCGTCAGCTCATCGTTGGAAGCCATTATCGCCCAGCGCCTCGTCCGCACCGTTTGCCCGACCTGCAAAGAAGAATATCGGCCAGACGTCGAGATGCTCCGCAATGTTGGTTTCCCCGAAGATAAACTGGCGACGAAGTTCTACCGCGGCCGCGGCTGCGACGAATGCCGGTTCACCGGTTATCGTGGGCGCATGGGTATTTTTGAAATCCTGATAATGAACGAAGCGATGCGGCCGCTGGTCATCGAACGCACGTCATCCAGCACGCTCAAGCAAGCTGCCTGCGCCAAAGGCATGAGAACGTTGCGCGAAGACGGCTGGGCCAAGGTCTGTGCCGGCATCAGCACCGTTGAAGAAGTCGCCCGCGTCACCCAGGAAGACGAAGAACTCGTAGGCACCTGACCTGCCGTTATCGCCGGCGATATCGCCCCGCACGACGTGCTTCTGTTCAAATTGAGCCCGGTTAAATAACTTTCCCAAAGACAGGCTTTTATTTCACCTCAGTGCCGGTTATCTCTGCGACTAGGCGGAAGAAACCCTTTTTGCGCGGACTGCTGAGGCCCCAGTTGACCGGCACACTCTGGTAGCCGTCGTTGAAACCCTCGCCTTGCATGCGGTAATCGAAGTACCCCCACGAGGCGTGTTCGCTGACAGCTGCGGCGAGATTGTTTTCTGGCTTGTCGAAATTGAAATGGTCGTCTTCGTTGAAAAGGATCGGCTTGACGATGTAGCCCGGTACGGCGCGGGTTTTCCGGACCATTTCGGCAATTATCTTTGGATCCGACACGCCATTGCCGTGAATTAGTAGAAAATCGGAAACGCGGACCACATTTTCCTTTGGAATCGTGCCGCCGCCGTAGGAAGTGCCGGCCAGCAGCCGCCGGCCGTCGCGTTTCATATCTTTCACTCGCTGGATCAATTCGTGGACGCGGCCGGGCCGAAGAATTTCGTGATGGAAATTGATGTCGCACTCGTTGTTCACTTCGACCAGCACATTAAGCCAACCGTGGTCGAGGACCCAACTGGTGGCGTTATCGACTGCGCGTTTTACCGCCGCTTCGTCACTAAGCCGCTGGTCTTGGCCCCAGTAAAAACAGCCGAGTATCACGACCATGCCCAACTCGTCGGCGCGATTGATGATGCGTTCCATCCGCGCGGCATATTCCGGCCGCAGCGATCCGTCAGCATCGAACGCCGAATTATGCCAGGGTTGTTGGGGGCCAACATATCCTTTCGGCGAGCCGCCTTGGAGATTGATGGTGAAAGCCAGTAAACCATGACGCCGCCACTCCGGCATCGCGGCAATGAACTCGCGCGTATTGCGATCGGCGTCCCACTTGCCGGTGTCGGGATAGACCCACAGGTTTGTAGTTTCCGGGTTGAGATCGTCGAAAACACCCTGGACAAGCCGCGCATTCAGGAGCAGACCCTGAATTTTGTACCCGTGCCAGGTCCGTCCGGCATACGTTGGTTTCCCATTGATCTGGAATTCATCGCCGATGATGGAAACCGCGGTCTTCCGCTCCGGCACCGGTGCTGCCAGCAACACCCACGGCAGGCAGAGCAGACCCAGCGTCAACCTGACCAGCACTCTATATGTTCGGCGCATTTGATTTTCTCGAGTTTATAGATTGATGGCGACTTGCTGTCTCTGTCGCGGAAACCACTCTTTTTCTTGAACGGTTGGAACGCTAGCCAAACACCGATGACGGGTCAAAGCAATTTCAACTGCGCGATCATTTCCTGCAGAACCGCGGCGGACCGCACAAGGGCATCTTGTTCATCTGTCGGCAGACTGACCTGCAGGATGCGTTCAACCCCCTTCTGGGAGAGGACGCAGGGAATCCCAATACTCACTCCGCTCAGGCCGTATTCACCGTCCAACACCGCCGAAACCGTGAGCACGCTGTTTTGATTGCGCAGGATGGTCGCCGCGATGCGCGTGAGGGCAAGACCGACGGCAAACCAGGTTGCTCCCTTGTAATCAATGATATGATACGCGGAATTTCTCACCGCTTCGGCGATTTCGTGTCGTGACGTATCCCTGTCACCACATTTACTGCAAGAAGCGCAGTATTGGTCGATAGGCATACCCGCCATGTTGGTCATGGACCAGGCAGCCACTTCGCTGTCCCCGTGCTCGCCGAGGATGTAGGCGTGGACGTTATGCACGTCCACCCCGCAATGCTGGCTCAATAAATGACGGAACCGCGCGCTATCCAGCACCGTGCCGGACCCGATGACGCGGCCGCGCGGCCAGCCGGAACGCTTCTGGGCGACATAGGTCAGGATGTCCACCGGATTGGCCACCACCAACACGATGGCCGGTGAATTTTGTCGCACGATTTCATCCATGATGTCCTGGATGATTTTCGCGTTTCGTTGCAGCAATGCCAGCCGCGATTCACCGGGCCGTTGTTTGGACCCGGCCGTGATAACGATCAGATGGGCATCGGCATAATCCGCTTTTTGTGCTTCCCGAATCTGGACGGAGGGGAAAAAGGCCTGACCGTGGGACAAATCGAGCACCTGCCCCATCGCAAGTTCGTGATTGGCATCCAGCAGCCCTATCTCGTCGGCCAGTCCGCTTTGTGCAAGCGCATAAGCAAAGGTGGAACCCACGGCGCCGGCCCCGATGATCACAACCTTTCTCGGTTTCCAATTATCGTCATTCATTGATGTTCCTCGACTGCGGAACCTTGCGCGAGACTTTTGGCGAATTGTTCCATCCGAGCGATAACATCGAGCCCGATGGTTCTGTCAACCTCGGCAAACTTCTCGCTCAACTCCTTCTGGTCGGCGTTGGTGAGAATCTTGTCAGCCATCGGAAAGACCATCGCGTCCTCTTTCCAGATATGGTTTTGATAGAGGTCGACAATCGCCCGCAGCGTTTTGACAAGGTTATCCTGCGCGCCGGATTTCTTCTGCTCGTAAGACGTGACGCACTCTTCTAGGGAACCCACCAGCGCGCGTCCCTTTACGTGTTCACTGTTGAGTCCTCCAATCGGACAACCTTGCGGGGGCACGCCGCGTTTGACGAGCATCGGGAAAAACAACGCCTCTTCCTTGCCGTGATGAAGTTTGTCCGCATAAACGCGGAAGAACTGCACCGCTGTTTTCAGCAGGCTAACGTCGGCGGGTTGGCCTTTCTGAATGGCAACCGCGATGTCGCCGAGAGCTTTCGCCACGGTTTCAATATTCCGGTGTTCCGCTTCCATTACTTGAGTCGCTGTCGCAGTCATGGTCTTGTGGCCTTATTGGTTGTGTTTGTCCTCAGCGTGCTCCGGTGTCATGTGGCTAACGTCCATTAGGCCACATGGAAATGCTCAAGATCATCTTCCGAAAAATGAGGTGATGTCAAAATAAATGGACTGCGGCTGTCCATCGATAGTAACAATGTCCATCTTGTCGTAAGCACGCCCACTGGCTCCGCGCAAGCTCTGAAATGTAAGCTTGCAGCCCGGATAATGCTCGCGCAGCCAAACATGCTCCGCCCTGATGCCTGAACTCTCGCCGGAAGCTCCAGAGATGATAACGGCCTGCTCAAAACTGGAACCGTCACCGCCGGAAAACGTAACACCGCCAGTCTTGAGAGCCTCGCAACCAACCAACAATACCACCAGCAATATAGTGAAGAATGCTTTCATATTCATCGAGCGCGTGATGTGGCCTAACAATAAATGGACAGTCTGTATACACCGGTAAAGGCGGACTGTCCGTCTCTGCCTAAACCGTCGAACGCTTCAGCGTTCTTTGTCGCGAGCCGTTGATAGACCAGACATTTCATATTGAACAGGCGGTTCTGGTTCGTTGAGTGTAGCGGAGCGGAGACTCTTCGACAATCCTTCGTTTTACTCGATAATGGTACGATCAGACTAATTGCTATGAACGGTTTTCGGATCGGGACCCACCCCTGCCCCTCCCGAGAGGGGAATTCGGAGGAGACTCCCCTCCGTCGGAGGGGTCAGGGGTGGGTGAGCGTCAGGGCTATCTGAAATGACTTTCGGCGGTCAGTCTGGTTGTGCCACCACCTTTTACTCAGGACGGCGGTTCGCTAGGGTGAACTGACACGGAAGCGGTCGCGCTGGAGCGCGACCCTCCAAAGTTCTTCGTGTTCTTCGTGGTGAATTCTTCCCGGTCCGCGCGCGCAGCGGAGTGTTGCCTTGCGGGTGGAGTTCCGTTACCGTGGGGAGCGACGACGGTAACGCCATGCCCACGTTTCAATATACGGCGAAGACGCCAAAGGGCGAGGTGGTCAACGGTTCGCTGGCAGCAGCCGACCGCCGGCTGGCGTTGGCGCAACTCGGTAAGATGGGTTACTACCCGTTGACGGTCGATTTGGAAGGCGCAGATGCCGCCACCGCAACTCCAAAACAACTGCGCGGTCACCGGGGACGCGTGGCGACACGCGACGTGTTGCTGTTCACCAATCAACTCTGCAGTCTGCTGCGTTCCGGCATGGGACTGAGCGACGCGCTCAGCGCATTGGAACGGCGGTCGTCAAAGAGGAGCCTGCGCGCCATCCTCAGTCAGGTGCACAAAGACATCACGCAGGGCCGAAGTCTTTCGGACGCGCTGGCGAAGTATCCGAAGGTGTTCCCGCGTTTGTATGTGAACCTCGTCCGTGCCGGCGAAGCCAGCGGCACGCTCGACGAGATATTGGTGCGACTCCAGCAACATTTCGAGCAACAGGCGGCGTTGCGCGAGAAAGTCAGCGCGGCACTGATCTATCCGGCCATCATCGTCCTGTTCGGTATCGGCACGATCACGTTTTTCATGACGGTCATGGTGCCGAAGTTCGCCGAGATGTTCAAAGAAATGAACCGCGTGATGCCGTTGCCGACGCGTATTCTGATCGCCGTCAGCCATATGGCGACCAGTTACTGGTGGATTCCCCTGCTGCTGGCCGTCGTGGCGGCGGTGTTGTACCGTCAGCGGGCGCGAACACCCGAGGGCCGGCTGGCGATTGACGCGTTGAAATTGCGGCTGCCGGTGCTTGGCCGCATCGTCAAGACGAGCGCGTTCGTGCAGTTCGCGCGGACGCTGGCGACGTTGTTGGAGAACGGCGTACCGGTGTTGACCGCGCTGCAGATTGTCGAGGACACGATGACCAACCGGGTCATCGCCAACGAAATCCGGCAGGCCCGGACACGGGTCACGGACGGCGCGAGCATTTCGCAGCCGCTGGCGCATGGGAACATCTTTCCGCCGTTGTTGCTGGACATGCTGTCGGTCGGCGAGGCCAGCGGCGAGGTGGTGCCGGCGTTGAAAACAATCGCGGACACTTACGAAAACGAGTTGTCGTATACGTTGAAGGTCTTTACCACGTTGCTGGAGCCGGCTATCATCATCTTCATGGCGATGATCGTTGGCGGCATCGTGGTGAGCGTGCTGATGGCCGTGTTCGACATCACGTCAGGCATCGGCAAATGAGCACAGAGGAGGATTTATGAACGGAGTCAGACGAAGTTGGTTGTTCGGCCACAAAAACCCCGGAGCATTCGGGACATACTTTCGGGCCACGGCGGGGTTCACCCTGCTGGAAATCATGTTGGTGGTCGTTATCATGGGCATTTTGATGACGGTTGCCGTCGTGAAACTGGGCGGGAAAACCAAGCAGGCGCAGATTGCGGCGACACAGGCCGACATCAAAGCCTTCAGCCAGGCGCTTTCCCTGCTCGAGATGGACTGTGGCTCCTATCCAAGCACTGAACAAGGTTTGCAGGCATTGGTAGTGCAGCCGCCAAACTGCACCAACTGGAAAGGCCCGTACATCGAGTCGGGCAAGATCAAGGACGATGCTTGGGGCAGCAAGTACATTTTCAAGTGTCCCGGCGAGAAGCTGCCCCACAGTTTTGACCTGTACTCGGCCGGTCCCGACAAGGTCGAAGGCACTGAGGACGATATCGGCAACTGGCAATGACCGCCGCCGGTTAAACGACATGGCGGCATTGGACGCGTCGCTCAGGGTTGTGATTATGATGACAACATCCAGACAAGGCCGGCTATTGAAACACAGCAGCAGAATGGCAGGTTTTGGGTTGTTGGAGATTTTGATCGTGGTAGCCATCTTGTTTATCATGGTTTGGTTGTTGGGGGGTAAACTGAGTCCCGTGGCGGATGCACAAAAGATGACAGTCCGGGGCGATATCGAGGTTCTTAGCGCCGCGCTCGACAGTTTTGAAAAGGATTGCGGGAGCTATCCGTCTAACGAACAAGGATTGCAGGCGCTGATCGTCCGGCCACCCAATGGCGCCAATTGGAAGGGACCGTACCTGAAGGCGACGAAGATCAAGAATGACCCGTGGGGCAGCAAGTATATCTACAAGTGTCCCGGCGTGAAGACGTCGAGCAGCTTCGATCTGTGTTCCCCGGGACCCGACAAGATCGAAGGCACTGATGACGACATCTGCAATCTGTTTTGATCCCGCAGTCGCGGGACGTCGGGCCGGCGCTGTGGCCTTCACACTGGTCGAGCTGAGCATCGCGGTTTTTATCCTGTTGGTTCTGATGGCTGCGGCGGTGCCGTCGTTTGTGCGCTCATTCAACACCTCAGTGGTGAGCGCCGCCGCGCGTTCGCTGGCCACAACCTGCCAGTTTGCCCGGCACCAGGCGGTGGTTTATCGGAAACCCACGGTGTTGCATCTCGATTTGGACAAGCGAATCTACTGGATAACACAGCCCGCCACGACCAATGGCGATGCCGAAGCGGATATTACGTTGTCCGTTACGGAACTTTCGCCGCGTGTCACGCTGGTATCCGCGCAACTCGGTGACGAACCGGTCCAACAACAAGGTCAGGTTGAAATGATCTTCCACATAAATGGCACGTGCGACCCGCTTACAGTCGTGTTTGGCGGGCAGGAACGCGGCAGTTTTATCGGCCTGACGATTGACCCCATCACAGCCGGCGCCACGGCATATCCGGTGCAATGATGAAACCGCAACGTCACCGAACTCTTCTTCGCCGTCGCGACAACGCGGTCGCCGGGTTCATCCTGCTGGAAGTGCTCGTTGCGACGACAATCCTGACCATCGGCTTGTTTGCGTTGATTGACGGATTAAACCAGTGCGTTGCGTCTGCGCGCCGCGTGCAGAACTATTCGACAGCCGAGACCATGCTCGCCAACAAGTGCTACGAGTTCCGTGTCGAGCGCGCCACCGATTACCTCGACCAGGAAGGTCCGTTCGACGATTACCCCGGCTTCTCGTGGGAGCGGAAGTTCGATCAGACCGATGCCGACGGACTTTGGCAGCAAACGATCACCGTCTACTGGTACGAGCGCGGGAAACTCTTCAGTGATTCGGTGGTTGAATATCGGTATCTGCCGCAGAAACCAATGTGATAACCATGCGACGACGCGCATACAACGGATTCACCTTGCTGGAGGTCATGCTGGCCGTGACGATCTTCGCCATCGTCATCACGGCGGTGTACGGCATTTGGAGCGTCAGCCTGCAGGCGTGGCGGCGCGGCGAGAATGCGGCAGCCATGTTTCAGCGGCAACGCATCGTGCTCGAGAGCTTGAGCGAGCTGACCAAATCGGCGGTATATTTCGGCTCCAATCCCAGCATGTATCACCTGTCCGGTCGGCACGACGAAAACGCAGGCGACTTGATCTCGTTCGTGACGGCATCGGACGCGTTGCTGCCGCCGAGCGAGATGTCAATCGCGGGAATGCGACGGGTCACCATCTGGCTGGCCAAAGATCAGCTTGACCGCCCAGTGTTGGCCATTGCCAATGCCCCGGCTTTGGAGATAGAGGATGCTCCACCGCTCCCATCGCACGTGCTCTCAACGGACGTCAGCGGGTTCTCCGTAAGATACTGGCACGCTTCCATGAGCGAGTGGCGGGACGACTGGCAGGAAGACAATTCAATCCCCGACGCGATCGAGTTTACGGTCACGTTCGGCGGCACCGGCGACGGCGAGCCGCCCATGGCTGTGACGCGCTCCATAGAGTTCCCCATCGCTCAGTATGCGAACGAACACGTCGGCCAGGTTGGGGTTGGGAACCAAAACAGCGGCACAACACCAATATCCACACCCGCGCAACCCGGCGGAGGAAATTCGCCCAACACGACTCTCCCGCGACAGGGCAACCAGGCGCGGCAGCCAAACAAATGACCATGAAGCGGCACAACAGTTTGATCTCCTGCCCACGCCAGCAATGTGGCGTGGCGTTGGTTGTCGTGTTATGGGTCATCATGGTTTTGTCCTTGATGATTGGCGGGTTTGCTTTCACCATGTACGTCGAGACGCAGGTGGCGTCCTACGGCCGCAAGGAATTGAAGGCGGAAATGCTGGCACGGGCGGGCATCGAGGTCGCGCGGATGGAGTTGGTGCTGAACAAACGCACGGCCGCGGAGGCCGGCATCGACACGCCGCAGCAAGAGTGGGCCAGCAACGATACCTGGTACGTGGACCATGCGCTGGGTGAAGGGACGTATAACGTGAAGGTCATTGACGAGGAGAGCAAATTGCCGATCAATTCGGCCACGGTTGAACAGCTTCACCAGTTGTTCGCCGTACTCGGCGTCGATGCCTCTGAATCGGACATCATCGTCGATTCGATCCTGGACTGGAGGGAACCGGGCGATCTCCACCGCCTGAACGGCGCCAAGACCGATGACTACTATAAAAACCTCGACCCGCCGTACCGCTGCAAGAACGGCCCGCTGGATCGCATTGAAGAACTGCTTCTCGTGCGCGGCGTGACTCCGGAACTGTTTTACGGCGCGCCCGCCAAGGACGAAGACCCTGCGCGGCCGGGACTTGTCAACCTCGTCACCACCACTTCGCAGGGGCAGATCAACGTGAACACCGCAACGCCTGAAGTGCTTCAGGCCGCGCTCGGACTCAACGATGCGCAACTCGAAATCGTCCTCGCGCGACGCGATGGTCCCGATGGGATTCTGGGCACCGAAGATGATTTGCCATTCCGTTCCGTTGACGAGTTCATGCAACTGCTTGCCGGCATGCCGAGCGGATCGCAGCAGCTCGCTCGTTCGCACATCGCCGTGGCCTCCAGTTTCTTCACCATCAAGTCCACTGGCGAAGCCAGCGGCGCCAAGTACACCATCGTCGCCACCATGCAGCGCCAGAGCGGTAATGTTGCCATGGTCGCGTGGCGCGAACAGCGAGGGGGTTTATGAGTCCGTTTCGCGCCGCACGACGGTTGACCCGATTGCACACCCCGCGGACATGGGCCGGCTTGTTCTTCGGCGATGGCGCGCTGGAACTCGTTGTGGCTGGTCCCGCAGGCGCTGAGATCAGCGTTCTCCAACAAGCCTCGGCCACGGCGCCCATCGCGCCCAGTGCCAGTGACGAGGCCACGGCACCGGTGTTGCAGTGGCGGACTGCCGCGGAGGAATTGCGACGGCAATTTGATCCGCGCGACCGCCAAATCGTCACCGCCATCGGCTGCGAGGACGTGCTGTGCGAAACGTTGCAACTGCCAACGACGGATCCATCCGAACTGCAGCAGATGCTCGACCTGCAAATTGATAATCTCAGTCCGTTGCCGACCGAGGAAATAGTATACGGTTTCGAGCCGCTCGATGTGGCCGACGGCCAGAGCCGCGTGTTGGTGGCCATCGCCCGAAAAGCGGCAGTCAACGAGCGCGTCGCGGCGTTGGAGGCCGCCGGGTTGCCAGCTGAAATCGTCACCGTGGATGCGTTGGCTATGTTCCGCGCGCTCTGCCAGCGCCAGCTGGCGCCGGTTGACGATAAATTGAACGTCGTTGTCCTGCTCGGCACGGCAGCGGTCCACCTGGTGGTCTATCGACAGACGCAGCCGGTGATTGTCCGGTCGCTTCTTCTTGGCGCGGAAACGCTTGGCACCATCGAAGGCCAGACTGCGGTGTGCGAGGAGTTTAAGCGCACGCTTGTCTCGGCGGAGACTGCCACGTCAAGCTGTTTACGCGGGCGCGCCATCTTCGTGGCGTTACACGACAACGCGGACGCCGCGGTAACTGCGCTCGCCGGCAGCTGCGGTCTGCCGTCGGAGTGTTTACGCGATGGCATAGTTCCTTCACCAGCGTTGAGTTTGTGTCTGGAAGGCGCTGCTGCGGCAGACCGGCCCCGGCTGAACCTACTTCCCGACGAGTGGCGCCAACGCCGACGGCACGTGCGATCGCGACGACGCCTCGTGCGCGGCGGGATTGTGTTGGCGGTGGTTTATCTGGCCGCATTGGCGATGTTCCTGACGGCGCTGGGGGTGCGCAAGACGAGACTACACGGTTTACAGAACCAGGTCAGTCAATCGCAGAAACCATACTCCGATGCGCGGCAACTGCACACCGAATTGGTGGCGATGCAGAAGCAACTCGACTCGAAGTATTCGGCGTTGGAAGTCCTGCGCGATGTCAGCGCGTTGAAGCCAGACGGTGTGTACTTTAATTCATTAATCTTTCGCAAGGATCAAACTCTGACGTTGCGCGGACAGGCGCAATCGGCCAAGGCCGCGCTTGATTTCGCGGGGCAACTGGAAAAGAGCGAGATGTTTTTCAAGGTGGAAAACAAGGGTGTCCGCACCGACCCGGCGAACGGCTTGACGCGCTTTGAGATTCTCTGTAGTCTGCGGCCCGCTGCGGGTGCGATGACCAGCGTTCCCAAGTGATGAAACAATGGCGCTAAACAAACGAGAACGGATTCTGCTGGGGGTGACCATCGGTTCGCTGGTGGTTGGCGTCAGTTACTTGCTCATCTCGCCGCTGACCAAGGCCTGGACATCGCTCCAGCGTGACACGACCACGCAGCAGGGCGAATTGCGGATGATCACGGCTACCATCGAACGCAAGTCCGGATGGCAGCGGGAATACGACGCGTTGCGCGGAAGTCTCGGCAAAACCAGCAAGTTTGCAAGCCCGACAGATGTGCTCAAGAAAGTTCAGGAAGTCGGCACTGCTGCCGGCGTGCAGATCATCAACAGCAGCGAATTGCACAGCGTCGAAAAGGATGTGTACCGTGAGCTGCCGGTCAAGTGCACCTTCGAAGCGACCACGGAATCATTGGTCAAATTCCTGCACGCCCTTCAAACGGGCGCGGGTTTGATGAGCGTTGAACAACTCCAGGTCACGCCGCGGACGGACAACTCGTGCATATTGCGTTGCGACATCCAAGTCCGCGCGTTATCCGGCAAGACGGAGGAATCGGGAACATGACGCGGGGATGGGGAACCATCTGGGCGGTCACAACCGCAGTAGCGCTGGCGGCGCGCACGGTTGAGGCAACCGACGGGGCGCATGATCTCGGCCGATACGAGGTAATCATCGATCGCGCGCCGTTCTGCGCGTCGGCGGGCGCAGCGGCGGCGGCGCAGCCAAGCTTTGTGAGCCGGTACGCTTTCGTGGGGATGGTCAGCACCACTGAGAACAACCATCCGCTGGCGATCATTCAAGACAAGGAACAGAATAACCGCATTTACTTTAAGGCGGAGGGCGATATGATTGATACCATCAAGGTGGTAAAGATCGGCCAATCTCCTCCCAAGCTGGTATTGCAGCAAGGTTTGGAAGTAGCCACGTTGTCGTACCAGGCGCGTGGGGGTGGCCCACTGCCAGTGCTGGCGCCGGGTATGGCGCAACCAATGCCGAACATGCCGAACATTGCCGCGCCCGGTACAACTGCGCCGGGAACGTTTGCACGCACGCAACCGACGCCGCGGCGTATTCCATTCCGGCGCGGAGGAACAGAGTGAGATTCAATCAACCACGTCGTTTCGTTCTGGCTATCATGCTGGGTGCACTGGTGTGTATCGGGCAAACCTGCGTCGTCTGGTCGCAGGAGGAAGGCGATACCTCCACGGTGAGCGAGGCAACCTCGCCAACGCCCCCGGTTACCGTGATTTCCCCCACCCCCGCCGTGACTGCCCCCACGCCGACCGCGCCAGCAACGCCCGCGGTGCCCGCAACGCCGGCGGCACCGGCAAAACAGAAGTTGGATATCATCGAGTTCCAGAACGCGCCTGTGAACGCGGTACTTGATTACTATGCCCGGCTCACCAACCGTTCCATCATCTCCGCTCCGAATCTCGCCGGCAACATTACATTCCGCAGTCAGACAAATCTGACGCTGGATGAAGCGATCCAGGCATTGGACACCGTGTTGGCGCTGAACGGTATCGCCGTGCTCCCGCAGGGAGAAAAGTTCCTGAAGGTGGTCCAGATCACCGCGGGACCTCAGGAAGGACCGCAGGTCGGCGGCATGTTGCCCGTGGGCGACTCGCTCGTGACGCAGGTGCTCCCGCTCAAGTACGCCGATGCGCAAGAGGCGGTCACCGCGATGCAAGTCTACATCCATCCATATGGCAAGGTGATGGCGTTGGTCAAATCCAACAGTATCCTGATTACCGAGACGGGGGCCAATATTCATCAGATGCTCGAGATCTTGAAGTACATCGACCTGCCGTCGGCGCTGCGCATGGAAACGAAGATCTACACGTTGGTTCATGCGAAGGCGGCGGATGTGGTGCAACGGCTGCAGTCCATTCTCCAGGAAGCCCAGCAACTGGGCGCCCGCGGCGGCGCTGGCGCACAAGCTGGCGGGTCGGCGCCGGTCACTATTCGGCCTACCGTTCCGCAGAGGCAGGCAGCCGCCGCCGCGACCGGGACACCCGCTGAGGACATGGTCGTCGAAGGCAAGGCCATCATCACGCCCGACGAACGCACCAACAAGATTTTCGTGTTTACGCGCCCATCGAACATTTCGTTCTTCGACCAGATGATTGCCGAGCTGGACGCGAAGATCGAACCGGATGTCATCACCAGGGTCATTTCGCTGAATTTTGCCGATGCGCAGGACGTCGCCGGGTTGCTGAACTCGCTCATCAGTGGCGGGTCGGCGCCGACCACGTCGCGCCGTTCCAGCAGTTCATCAAGCAGCAGCAGTAGTAGTAGTAGTAGCACGCGAACGCCGCCACCGCCAACTGTTCCCACTGGCACATCGTCCGGTGGAGGCGCTGCTGCGGGCGCCGGCCTATTCCAGTATGCCGAAGGCGTGCGCGTTTTGCCCGACCCGCGGACCAATTCACTCCTGGTCATGGCCACAAAGGAAGACATGGCACGCATCGAGGCGTTGATCCGTAGTGTCGATACGGCGGTCTCGCAGGTGCTCATCGAAGTCGTCATCGGTGAGGTAACGCTGGATAACGAATTGGATGTCGGAGTCAACCTCCTCAAGCGGCTTCTCAAGGAAGGTCAGGTTAATATGATCGGCGGCACCGCCACCGGCGGCGCCGTTCCGGCTCAGGGCCCGGTCAATTTGTCGGGATTGCCGGTAGGGTCCGGCCTACCCAGTGGCGCGACGTTGTCGAGCGCCCTGACATATTTTGCCACGTTCCGGAATCTCAATCTGGATGTTGCCCTGCAACTGCTGGCCAGTACATCCAAATTCCGGGTGCTATCCACGCCGATCATCCAGACGTTGCACAACAAGGAGGGCAGCATCAAAGTCGGCGAGTCGCTCCCCATCATCACCTCGCAACTGTCTGGTTATTCCACCGTAAGCGTGAGCAACCAGACGGCCAACGGGCTGCAATCGCAAGTCGAGTACAAAGACGTCGCCATCGAACTGACCGTCACGCCGCTCATCAACCCCGATGGTTATGTCACGATGGAGATCGATCAGAAGGTCAATGACGTCGCCGGCTCGGTCAACATTAGCGGCAACTCGCAGCCGATCATCACGACGCGCGAAGCCAAATCGTCGGTGACTGTGAAAGACCAAAGCACCATCGTGCTGGGCGGCTTGATCAAGGAGAAAAAGGGCGTCGCCGAAGCCAAGGTGCCATTCTTGGGCGATATCCCTTTCCTCGGCCACCTGTTCAAGAACAAGCAGAACACCCTGACCCGCACCGAGTTGATCGTCTTCATACGCCCGACCGTGTTGCGGAACGATGCCGAAGCCGTGGCCGAGGCGCGCCGCCGCAGCACGATTATGAAAATGGGAGAGGAACTGGGACTGGACAAGCTGTTCAAGGGCGCCGACACAAACCGGATCAACAGCGCGGCGCCCGAAAAGACCCAGAAGACTGAGATCAACCGCCCGTCCGTCAATACGCAACGCTAGGAAAGTCAAAGCCCTGCGGTCGCAGCCATAGATATCCGCGTGTCGTTTGGTCTGAATCCCGCATGGCGCCGGACGAACCCCGCGCAGCGCGGGGTAAACCTCACACAGCATGAATGCACAGGCGATGAATGTGGCACGGCAATGGGTCGAGCACGCCATCGGATTGGTTTATCCTAGGAACTGTCTCTTCTGTTCCACAGCGCTGGCTGAACAAGAGCGCGGAGTGATCTGTGCGGCTTGTTTGACCACAGTACGGCGGATTGAGCCGCCATTTTGCCAGCAGTGCGCCGCGCCGTTCGCCGGTGCGATAACCGATACCTTCGTGTGCGGGTATTGCAAGGACCTACGGTTTGCTTTCACCCGCGCGGTCTGCGGTTGTCGGGCAGAAGGGATCGTCCGGGAGAGCATCCACCGTTTCAAGTATAACCGCGAAATGTATCTCGGCCCGCATCTGGCCGAATGGCTGATCGAAGCGGCACAGCAGTGGATTGATTGGCAGACGGTGGACGCCATCGTGCCGGTGCCATTGCATCCGCGCAAAAAACGTGAGCGGGAGTTCAACCAGTCCGAGTACCTTGCGGCCGCGCTCAGCCGACATTTCGACCGACCGGCGCTTGTCGGCCAACTGCGCCGCGTCAAGGACACGGTCACGCAAACGGCGCTCGACGCCGGGCAACGCGACCGCAACTTGCGTAATGCGTTTGCTGCGAGGCGAATGGACGCTTTTTCGGGGAAACGGCTTGTGCTGGTGGACGACGTGTTTACAACTGGCGCAACGCTGAACAGTTGTGCTAGGATTCTGTGTCGTGCGGGCGCCAGCAGTGTGATTGCACTGGCGGTGGCCCGGGGAGTGTGAGGATATGGCCGTGTTCGAAAAACAACCAAAAATTAGCAGTACCCGAACGAGGAAACGCGATATTCCCAGCGGTCTGTGGTTGAAATGCAACGACTGCGGGGAGATGATTTTCGGCTCGGAACTGACCGCCAAGCTGAAGGTCTGTCCGAAGTGCGACTACCATTTCCCTATGACCGCCGCTGAACGCGTCGCTTCGCTGGCTGATGACGGCGCATTCCGCGAGATGGACGCTGACCTCATCAGCGTGGACACCCTCAACTTTAAGGGTGTCGCCGCCTACAAAGACCGGTTGAAAGCCTACCAACGCCAGACGGGATTGAACGACGCGGTCGTTAGCGGCCTGTGCCAGTTGAATGGACACGACGTGTCGCTGGCAGTGATGGATTTTTCTTTTCTCGGCGCCAGCATGGGCGCAGTGGTCGGCGAACGTATCACCCGCGCAATTGAACGGGCGACGGCATTAAAGATCCCAGTGATCATCGCGTCCGCCTCGGGTGGAGCACGCATGTACGAGGGCATTTTGAGCCTGATGCAGATGGCCAAGACCAGCGGCGCGCTCGCGTTGCATGCTAGAGAAGGATTGCCCTATATCTCCGTGCTGACGCATCCGACGACTGCCGGCGTTATGGCCAGCTTCGCGTCTCTGGGCGACGTTATTATTGCCGAGCCGAAAGCGCTCATCGGTTTCGCCGGGCCGCGCGTCATCAAGGAAACCACCCAGCAGGAATTGCCTGAAGGATTTCAAACCAGCGAGTTCGCGCGCGACCACGGCTTGGTGGATGCCGTCGTCCACCGCAAACAACTCAAACCTACGATCGGTCTGATGCTCGACTATTTCTCCGGACGCGGCAAACGGAAGTTCAAGGCGGCCAATTAACGACAAGGGACTGTAGTGTTGGAGAATCTTCGGCGCCAACATCCCGATATTCCAACTCTCCACTCGCCCATGACGTACTCCGAAACTATTGAGTTTCTTTCCGGGATCCGACTTTTTGGCCAGAAACTCGGTCTGGATACGATGCAGCGTTTGCTTGGCCTGATGGGCAACCCCGAACGCGCGCTGCGGTTCATCCATATCGCCGGCACCAACGGCAAAGGCAGCGTTGCCGCAATGTCACAAGCCGTTCTGACCGCTGCCGGCTACAAGACCGCCCTCTACACCTCGCCGCACCTGGTCTCCTTCTGTGAACGTTTCCAGATCGATGGCACGCAAATCGCCGAGGCCGATATCGTGCGGCTCGTAGAGCAAACTCGTCCGTTGCTGGACAAGGTCGCCACGCTGCCGGATTCGCGGCCGCCGACGTTTTTCGAGACCGCCACCGCATTGGCCCTGTGCTATTTCCGTGAGCAAAACGCGGACGTGGTGGTCTGGGAAACCGGCCTTGGCGGACGACTGGACGCGACCAACGTTGTCACCCCGCTAGTCTCGGTCATTACCAACGTCGCTTTCGACCATATGCAATATCTCGGCGACACGTTGGAGAAGATCGCAACCGAGAAATGTGGCATTATCAAACCGGGCCGCCCAGTGGTCACCGCGTCTGCCGCGCCGGAAGCGCTCGCCGTCATCCAACGCATCTGCGCGGAATCCGGTTCCCCATTGACCATCATCGGCCAGCACATCCGCGGCGAGCAATTGGGCGAAACCGTTCACGGGCAGCGGCTTCGCTTGAGCGGCACCGGCCGCGACTACGGCACGCTGGAGATTCCCCTGCTCGGCACGCACCAGACGATCAATTGCGCCACGGCAGTCGCCGCATTGGAGGCGTCAGGAATCCGTTTTGGCGTGGAAGACCTGCGGGATGGTTTGAAGGGAACCCGATGGCCGGGCAGGTTCCAGATTATTCACAGCAAACCGCCGGTGGTGCTCGACGGCGCTCACAACGCCGCAGCGGCCGAAGAACTGGCTGCCACCATCCGCAAGCGTTTCCCCGGTCGCTACACGACGCTGATCCTCGGCGTATTGCGCGACAAGAATTACGACCAGATTTGTCCTCTGCTCGCGCCGCTAGCCGCGCGCGTGTTTTGTGTGCCGGTCAACAGCGAGCGCACTTGCGACCCGCAACAACTGGTCCCGCTCTGCCGCGCGGCAAATCCGCGCGCAGAGGTCAAAGCTTGCGTCAATCTCCAAGAAGCCTACTCGCAAGCAGTGCGAAACAAGGATGACTTGGTGATTATAACCGGCTCTCTGTTTCTAGTCGGCGAAGCGCTTGGACGATTACGATTAGCGTCGTGGTCGCCCCCGTCCAGCGAAAAAGAATTCGTCCTGCAGTAAATTACCCGCGCGCGCCGAAGACCGGTTGCAGGGTCTTCTCCATCTGCTCCTCGTGCTTTAGCAGTTGGCTGCGCATGGTGAAATGGTACGTCTCTGCCTTGCTCTGTGTCCGCGCCACCAACCATCGCGCCCGCAGTCGCGCCCACGTTGAATGCGCTTCTCCGCCATCAGTGGAGCGCCCGTGTCCCGCTGCCAATACACCTGCCAGACGTTTCGCTGCGGCCGGGTTATAGACCTTGAATAGTTCGTCCTCCAGCGACAGGAAAAACTGCGACGAACCGCGATCGCCTTGACGGCCGCTGCGTCCTGCCAACTGATTGTCAATACGACGCGACTCGTGTCGTTCCGTGCCAAGCACGTGCAACCCGCCCAGTCCCTCGACGCCATCAGCGAGTTTAATGTCCGTTCCGCGCCCGGCCATGTTCGTGGCGATGGTTACCGCGGCGCGTTCCCCCGCCTGCGCCACGATTTTCGCTTCGATCTCATCGTTCTTGGCATTGAGCACTTGATGCTGGATGTCGAGCGCCTGGAGTCGTTCACTAATAATCTCCGATCGGCCGATTGATCGTGTGCCAACCAGCACCGGTTGGCCTTTGGCGTGCAACTGCGCGATCTCCGCGCATACAGCGTCGAACTTCGCTGTTTCCGTCACGAACATCCGGTCCGGCCCGTGATGACGGCGCAACGGCCGGTTTGTCGGGATCTTTGCCACGCGCAACTCATACACCTCGGCAAATTCCATCGCCTGCGTGCGCGCCGTGCCCGTCATCCCAGCAAGCTTCGTGTAGAGTTTGAAATACCCCTGATAGGTGGTTCGCGCCAAGCCGTCCTGACGCGTCGTACTCGTGATGCCTTCCTTGGCCTCGACGGCCTGATGCAACCCGTCCCGCCACTGCCGTCCTTCCAAGGCGCGCCCCGTGAACTCGTCCACGATCAATACCTGTCCCTTGCGCACAAGATAATCGCGGTCGCGCTCGTAAAGATTGTGCGCAACCAACGCTTTCTCGACTTTCTCCTCCCAGTCCAGCACTCGGTCTTCAGGTTCCAGAAACTGGTTAACCAGCCGATGAATATCGTGTTTACCGTTTGGCGTCAGTTCCACACTGTGACGCTGCAAATCCACCTCGAAATGCGCTTCCTCGCGCAACTGCCGCGCCAGCCAGTCGGCTTTCTGCAACAAACCGCTCTCACTTGATGTCCCGCCGCCGCTGCCGCTGATGATCAACGGCGTCCGTGCTTCATCAACAAGGATCGAGTCCACTTCGTCCACGATCGCGTAGTGATGCGGTCGCTGAGCCAGGTCGTCGAGCCGGCTCTGCAATACCGCGACGGCGCTTTCCAGAGGCGAGTACATCGAGTAATTCGTTTGCGCCGATGCCCGTAGTTTGTCCCGCAGATAATCGAACCCGAACTCCTTGTTCGTACCGTAGGTGATGTCGCACCGATATGCCTCGCGCCGTTGCGCAGTGTTCAGGTCGTGCTGGATCACGCCCACTGTCAAACCGAGCGCACGGTGGATCGGCCCCATCCATTCCGCATCACGCCGGGCCAGATAATCGTTCACCGTGACAATGTGGACGCCTTTGCCCGTCAATCCGTTCAGGTACGCAGGCAGTGTTGCCACCAGCGTCTTGCCTTCGCCAGTAGCCATTTCCGCAATGCTGCCCTGATGCAGCACAATCCCGCCGACCAACTGCACGTCGAAGTGCCGCAACCCGATTGTCCGTCGCGACGCCTCGCGTACCACGGCAAATGCCTCCGGTAATAGATCGTCGAGCGTCTCTCCTTCCCGTAATCGCGCCCGGAACTTGCCTGTCTTCGCGCGAAGCTGTTCGTCGGTTAATTTTTGGCAGTCAGGTTCAAAAGCGTTGATCTGCCGCACCAGCCGGGGAATCTTGACGCGATCCGTCCACCATGAAGTCAGCGTAAAAAGAACCAGCAACGGCGTCATAGCGTTCTTTCACCCCTGCAGGCCGCGCAGCGTGACGCGTCCGTCGTAGAGGGCTTTGCCGACGATGACGCCGACAAGGTTTGGACGTTCTGCCGATACCGCCTGAAGCCGGCGCACGTCTTCCACTTGCGAGACGCCGCCCGACGCAATCACGTCGCACTGCACGGCGGCGCATACCGCCGACACAGCCGCAATGTTCGGTCCCTGCAACATGCCGTCGGTGGATACGTCGGTGAAAATAATCGTTTCAACACCGAGTTGATCAATCCGTTGCGAGAACTCGACGGACGGCCACTTCGTCTTCTCGACCCAACCTTTGACCGCCACGAACCCGTCGCGCGCGTCAATTCCGACCGCAATCCGGTTCCCGAATTCAGTCACCAGCGCGCCGACCAATTCCGGTGACTCGCACGCTTTCGTGCCTACCACCACGCGCGTCACGCCCATCGCCAGCGCTGCCGCCGCCTGTTCACGCGTTCGCAATCCACCGCCGAGTTGGACAGGAATCCGCACGGCGCCAAGTATTGCGCGGACGCTGTCCCAGTTGCGAGGCACGCCCTCGAACGCGCCATCGAGGTCCACAACGTGCAACCACTGTGCGCCATCGCCCACCCAGCGTTTCGCCACCGCAACGGGGTCATCACTATAGACGGTCTCGGCGTCGGCGCGGCCCTGCTGCAATCGCACGACTTTGCCGCCGCGCAAATCGATCGCAGGATAAATTTGGAACAATTTCATATGGAAGGAGTCAGAAGTCAGGAGACAGTAAACAGAATAGCCGATGCATAGGCATTAAATAATCGGCTGACTTCATCGAGTTGGTTATGCAGTTTGTCGACCTCGTCATAGCCCAAGTCGGCAGCAAGGATCAAATAGTACCGGCATTCCTCAAGCGACCCTTGGGCTATGTTCATAAAGCGCGCTTTGTCAGCGCGTCCGGTCTTCTTGAAACCTTCAGCGATATTCGCCGGTACCGACGCGGCTGCGCGCCTCAACTGACTAGTTAGTCCGTAGGTTTCGGATTTAGGAAAGTTCTCGCTCAAGCGATAGAGAGCCAAAACAAGTTGATGCGCTTTCTGCCATACGATCAAATCACGAAACGTCTTGGCTGGCACACGCTTCATTCTGTCTCCTGTCTTCTGTCTCCTGTCTTCTTCTCGAGTTTTACAAAATTTTCCAGCATCTTCAGTCCGACCGCCTGAGATTTCTCAGGGTGGAACTGCGTGGCAAACACGTTACCCGACCATAGCATCGAGCAAAACTCGATGCCGTACTCGGTCGTCCCGCACACCACCGCCGGGTCTACCGGCTTGCAATAGTAACTGTGCACGAAGTACACGAAACTGCCGTCGGCCACACCGTTCAGCAGCGGACAATCAGGCCTTTTGATCCGCAACTGGTTCCAGCCCATGTGCGGCACCTTTAATGCCACTCCTGTAGCCGCACCCTTTATGGGTGCGCCTGCTTCGCGCCCCGCAGGCGTAAAGCCTGCGCCTACGGCATCGAAGCGAAATCGTGGCACGCTGCCGCGAAAAATCCCCAGCCCCTTGACGCCCGGCGCTTCCTCGCTTGAATCGAAAAGCCCCTGAAACCCGAGACAGATACCAAGAAACGGCCGGCCTGTTGCAATAAACTCGCGAATTGTGTCGGTGAGTTTGAGCCGCGCGAGATTCTTCATGCAATCGCCGAATGCGCCAACACCCGGCACGACAAGCGCATCGGCGGCCAAAACGTCGGCCGGGGCGCTGACAATACACACGTCCGCCCCGCTCCGCACCAACGCCTTTTCGACGCTGCGCAGGTTGCCCATCCCGTAGTCCACCAATGCAATCATCTCAGCGAGAGATTACACGGATTCCAGTGGCGCGGGCAAGCCATAGTAGGTCGGGCGTCCCGCGCGGTTTCCCGCGTGAGGATTCGGCTTCGGCTCCGTCAAAGCCTGCACCGCGCAGGCTCTACGATATGGCTGCGCTTCTCCAAAAGTAAACTTGCTTTTGCGGTCCCCCGCTCTACAATTCAGCCGTGTTGGAAGTCGTCGCTCCAAAGTTGTTAGACGACCTGATCCACCAGGCTGAATCGGTCTGCGCCAGTGATATCCATCTCCAGATGCGTGGCGAAGCGGCCGAGGTTTCTTTTCGACTCGATGGAATCGTCACCCCGGTCTCGAGCTTTCCCAAGGAAGTAGCTGAACGCGTTTTTGGCCGCATCAAATTTCTAGCACGGTTGAAGACGTATCAGGATTCGCTCCCGCAGGATGGCCGCATCGACAAGGCCGATGTCAGTGCGCAACAGGACATCCGTGTCGCCACCTATCCGACCGTCACAGGCGAAAAAATCGTGCTACGATTGTTCAGCACAGCCGGCGCGCCGTCGCTGCGTGAACTGAATTTCGCAGAACCTGTCTGCGTGGAATTGGAGACGTTCCTCCGCCAAAGCGCCGGCCTGCTGCTCCTGACTGGCCCGGCCGGCAGCGGCAAGACGACCACTATTTATGCCTGCTTGCGCCACCTTGCCGAATCCGGCTCGCGGCACATCATCACCGTCGAAGACCCGGTCGAGCAAATCATTCCCAACGTGATGCAAACGGAGGTCAACGAAGCGCGCGGACTGACGTTTTCCAAGGCCGCTCGCCATCTTTTGCGACAGGATCCGCAAGTGCTGGTTATCGGCGAAATCCGCGATGAAGAAACCGCAAACATCGCGGTGCGCGCCGCGCTCACGGGTCATCTCGTGATCACGACCCTGCACACCGGCTCGTGCCGGGGCGTCGTCGAACGATTGCTGGTCATGTGTCCTGACAGGTTTGCCGTGGTGTCGGTGCTGGGTTTAGCGCTCAACCAGAGATTGGTCAGGCGGATTTGCGACGTTTGCCGGGGCGAAGGCTGCGAGAGTTGTCTGAAGACGGGGTACAAAGGCCGCGTGCCGTTGGTGGAATGGGTCAAGGTGGACGAACCGCTGCGTTCCCGTCTCCAAACAAACGGAGCGGCTGCGGTGACACCGTCGGAGTCGTTGGAAACCGCTGCCCGTGAACTGGTGCGGCGTGGACTTACGGACGAGGCCGAAATCAGGAGGGTGCTGGGCATATGAAACTCGACGAATTTGCCTTCTTTAACCAGCAGTTGGCCGCGATGCTGCGCAACGGCATCCCGTTGGAAAGCGCGCTCGGCCAACTCTGCGCTTCGATGCGTCGGGGCGAGTTGCGGGACGAACTGGAAAAATTGCGCGCTGATCTGGCCAACGGCACTCCGTTCCAACAAGCGCTTGCCGCACGGAAGCTCCCGCCGTTTTACGTTCAGATGCTGCAGGTCGGCGTCAAGAGTAATGACCTGCCCGGCGTGTTGACGTTGGTGGCGGACTATTATCAGTCAGCAAATCTGATCTGGACGCGACTCAAAGGTTTGATGGTGTATCCGGCAATCGTGCTGGGCGCTTGTTTGGCACTTTCGGTCTTTCTGGCCATCCTGTTCGGTGGCGTGAGCGGTGGCATAAAGAGCACGTCTTCTGTTTTGTTTGATGCAGAGCACCTGCCCGCTTTCACAAGGTTTAGTCTTCAAGCAACGCCGATTGGTCTGTGGTTGCCGGTGGTGGTGTTGGCCATCTTATCCATTGCAGTAGGCGTGGCAATCGTCCAGCCGAGACTGCGATCCTGGCTGCGGTGGCGGCTGCCAGGATTTCGCGAGGCGAGTCTCTGGCAGGTCGCTTCGGCAATGGAAATCATGATCAAGGGAGGTTGCAGTTTGGATGACGCCATCGGCTTGATGGCGCAGGTGGAACAAGATTCCGCGACAGCCGGTGATTTGGCGCAGTGGCGGACACGACTGGCGAGTGGTCATGGCGATTTTGCAGGCATGGCAACACCAACCAAGCGTTTCCCGCCTTTGTTCATCTGGCTGGTCGCCAGTGCCCGGAGCGACTTGGCGGCAGGACTGAAACGAGCGGCCGAAATCTATCACGCCCGCGCAGAATATCGGACCGAAATCCTGCTGCAAGCAGCGTTACCGGTGTCAGTGCTGGTACTCGGGGCCTTGATCTTTACACAAGTGTACACCTTGATTCAGGCAATAATTGGAAGTTTTCTGCCGCTAATTTACATGGGGGGATAACTATCATCGCTGTTGTTATATACTTCCTCGTTTGGCTGTTAGTCCTGCTGGCAGTGATCGACCTAGCCTACTGCCTATTGATCTTGCCGCTCCAACGGCAGGAGCGGGCGCGCTTTTTCCTCGATCTGCTCGATACCGGCTTGGCGGACGGGCAAAGTCCGGAAACCACAATCGTGGGAATTGCCAGATCTCGTGATATGACGCTCGGCTACCGCTTTCATCTGCTGGCGGCCTATCTGGAAACGGGGCTGCGACTGTCCGAAGCATTGAAAAAGGTTCCGGGTCTTTTGCCGGTACAACTGGCGGCGATGCTGGCGGTCGGCGAGAAGGTCGGCGATATCCGGAAAGTCATGCCTGCCTGCTGCAAGGCGTTGACACGTGGTTTGTCCAAGACCACCAGCGCGGTAAACTATCTGATCTTGTTCTTGGCGCTGAATCCATTCGGGGGATTGATCTGGCTATTTCTCATTGTGAAGATTGTGCCGACATTGCAGGCAACTATGATCGATTTGGGCAATGGGCACCTACCGCCAATCTTCCGATTTCTGACAGCGCATAGCACTCTGGTAAGCGTCGCCCAGTTTGGATTAATAGGTGTGATCTTCCTCGTGCTGTTGGTTTATGTGCGCGGTCAGCAAGGAATCCGGTGGCTGGCTCCCGTGTTGAAGCCGGCAATCGACGCCATTAATTACCGGTTGCCGTGGCGACGGAAGCGGCTGCAGCGGGATTTCTCGGCGATGCTGGCGATCCTGTTGGACGCAGAGCTGCCCGAGGAACAGGCGGTGACACTCGCGGCACAAAGCACCGACAACCGGGTTTTCATTCGCCGGGGCGAGCAGTTGACGCAGCGATTGCGCGAAGGTGTGGCACTCACCGAAGCGGTGCAAGTGATTGACGACACCGGTGAGTTTCGCTGGCGGCTCACGAACGCGGCGCATGGGCGCGGTGGATTCATGGCTGCATTGTCGGGCTGGCACGATGCGTTGGACGCCAAAGCCTACCAACTGGAGCAAGCCGCCTCGCAGGTGATCACAACGTCATTTGTCATCATCAATGGCTGCATCGTAGGCTTGATCGCCATAGGCGTATTTCAGGTGCTTACTTCGATTACGCGGGAGGCCGTACTATGGTGAGACACGCACAGGGCAAGCTCGGTAGTCTGACGATCGAGTTGGTGGTGGCGATGGGCATCCTCACGGCAGCGGTGTTTCCATTGGCGTATTCGTTTATGGAGGAACAGCATGTGTGTCGCGTCTATTACTGGCGCGCCGTGGCGATGGAGATCGTGGACGGCGAGATGGAGATTCTGACTGCGGGCGATTGGCACAACTTCAGCGAAGGCATTCACCCCTATGCGGTGACGGCTGGTGCAGCGAAGAACCTGCCGCCCAGCAAGTTTGTTTTGAACGTGCGCGGCCGGCAGTTGCGGCTGGAGTGGCGACCGGACAGTCCGCGCAATGGCGCTCCGGTCGTACGAGAGGCGGTGGGGCGATGAAACGCCGCGGCGGATATATGCTGCTCGAGTGCTTGGTGTACATCGCGGTGCTGGCCGTGGTGTTGAACCTCGCCTACGGGGCGTATTATCGCTGTCAATTCAACTCGGCCAATCTGCGCCGCAATGCCGAGGAGATTGTCATCACGGTGCGCACCGGAGAGCGTTGGCGCGCGGACGTCCGCGCGGCCAAAGCGCCACCGAAGCTGGAGGGCAACAGACTCGTGGTTCCTCAGGCAGCCGGTGAGGTCGTGTATGAATTTGTGGACAACACGATGTGGCGCCAGGACGGCACAGCCCGCATCGCGGTGCTGCGGCAATTGCGGGCATCCACCATGCAATCCGACGCGCGACCACAGGTCACAAGCTGGCGTTGGGAGGTCGAGTTGATGACAGGGAAAAAACCGGCTCGCCTCAGGCCGCTGTTCACCTTCACTGCCGTGGCAGGAGGCAGCCAATGAATCGGGAACGCGGTAGCGCGACACTTGTGGTCATGACGTTTCTGTTGATTCTGTCGGCCATCGTCATCGCCAACGCCATGGCCATGCATCAACTCGGTAAGGAACTGCGTCTCATTGACAAACAGCAACAGAAGAAGTTTCAACCCAAAACACCATGAATAAGGTCCGCGTGATAGAACAATCGGTAGCTTGTCAGTCATTTGGGGCTTGGAGCTTGGTGCCGCTGATTGGCATCGGCCCTGCCATTGAGGCGCTGCGTTGCTATCGGCGCGTTCGCGCCGAGGTAGGCGACGAGTGGAACCCCGCTCGACCACAGTTGATCCGCGGTATCGCCCTCGCGTTGACGGGCGTATTCGTCACTTTGGCAATCATTACATCTGTGGTGCTGCTGATTGGTATCACACCTTAGTGCCTATTCCAAAACGGTGTAGCCGCAGGCTTTAGCCTGCGATTCCCGCGCACCCGTAAGCCGAGTCGGACGAGACGCCGCAGTCGTATGCGGCAACGGTGCGACTACAGGGTTCTGGAGGTTTTGTTTGCAGCTCCCAGCGGCGAACTTGTTGGCGACGGCACGGCGTTACTTCTCGGTTTTCTTTTCTGCTTCGCGCCGGGATTTGACGACCTCATCCACAAGCCCGTAGTCGCGCGCCTCGGCTGCCGACATGAAGAAATCGCGGTCGGTATCCTTGGCGATGGCCTCGACGGATTTGCCTGTGTGCAGCGAGAAGATCTCGTTGAGCCGTTCGCGCAGCCGCAGGATTTCCTTGGCCTGAATACTGATGTCCGACGCCTGGCCCTGTACACCGCCCCACGGTTGATGGATCAGGATGCGGGCGTTTGGCAGCGCATAACGTTTGCCCTTCGTGCCAGCAGCAAGCAACACCGCGCCCATGCTGGCGGCCTGCCCGACGCAGTAGGTCTTAACGTCGCATTTAACGAACTGCATTGTGTCGTAGATGGCCAGGCCAGCCGTGACCGAGCCGCCCGGGGAATTGATATAAAGCTCGATGTCCTTGGCGGCGTCCTCCGACTGCAGGTAGAGCATCTGGGCAATGATCAGGTTTGCCACATTATCGTCAACCGGCGTGCCAATGAAAACGATACGGTCTTTGAGCAGCCGCGAGTAGATGTCGTAACCGCGTTCGCCGCGCCCGGTCTGTTCGACCACCATCGGAATCAGAATCTGCGATTTCTCCATGACCTCAGCCCTCCGTCACAGTCTCGACCTTACCATTGCCGAGCAGGAAATCAAGGGTCTTGCTCACGCGGATCTGCTCCTCGATTTCGTCCAGCCCGCCCTTTTCAACCAATTGCGCCCTCATATGCTCGGGCGTCACGCGGTATTGTTCCGCGAGTTGCGCAATTCTCTCATCAACTTCTTTCTTCTCGACCTTGATCTGTTCCTTGTCGGCTATGGCCGACAGGACGAATGATGCGCGCAGACGTTCCTTGGCGCTCTGCATGGCAAAGCCGAAGATTTCGTCCTTCCGCTTTTCGAGTTCCTCCTTGGTAACGCCGCGCATGGTGTTCTCCCGCACCATGTCATAAATGATGCTGCGGGTTTCCGCCGCGACAAGCGATTCGGGCAGGTCAAACGGCGTCCTGGCCAGCAGCTGATCCACAATCTGTTTACGCAAGTCGGCCCGCGTTTCGTTCTCCTTTTCTGCCGTGATCCCGTCCCGGATCTGTTCTTTGAGCTTATCAAGACTCTCCGCGCCTATCTTCTTGGCAAACTCGTCGTTCAACTCGGGCAGCTTCCGCTCTTTGATCGCCGTAACATCCACAAAGTACGTCGCTTTTTTGCCGACAAGCTTTTTCACAGGAAACTCGGCGGGGAAATCCACCAGTACCTGCCGTTTCTCGCCGATCTGCGCGCCCAAAAGCTGGTCGCAGAAACCCGGCAGAAATGACTCGGATTGGACCAGCACCCAGAAATCCTTTCGTTCGGCAATTGTTTTCGCGGCCGGCGCGAGTTCGGCCAACGGTTTGCCCTCGGCGACGGCGCTGTAGTTGAGCACGGCAAAATCGCCCGTCTGCAACCCGCGGCCCGTCACATCCGCGAAATCCGACTGCTGCTCCTGCAGATGCGCCAACGTGTGCTGCACGTCTTCGTCCTTGACCGGCGCGTCCTTTCGTTTTACAGCGATGCCTTTGTAGTCCGGTAGCGCGAACTCCGGCGCCGTGTCAACCGCCGCCACGTACACCAGCGGTTTGCCCGCCGTGTATTCGACGGACTCGACTTCCGGGTAACCGACCACGCGCAGGTTCTCCTGGCTCAACGTTTCCCGATAACTTTCCGGGACCAGCCGTTTCCGCAATTCATCGTCAATCTGTTTGCCGAAGTTCTTCTCGACAAGTGGCGCGGGCACTTTACCGGGTCGGAAACCCGGCAGCGCTGCGGCCTTGCAGAACTCGGCAAAGATTTCTGCGCGCATATCCGCCACGCGTTCGGCGGGGATTTCGACGCGCAATTTCTTTCGACACGGTGATACGTTTTCAATCTTTACGGACATAGAATTCTTTCCAATGTTAAAACGTTACATGGCGGTTTTCACGAGGCACCGGCAGGCCCACAGGAAGAACAGCCTCTCTCCATATAGAGTCTCGGGCTGGAAGCCGTCAAGCATCCAGTCGCCGCGGGGTCTGTGTGCGACGCCCGAAATACCCTTCACCTTAATCCTCTCCCCCGAGGCGCTGACGCGCGCGGGGGCGAGGAAACTCCCCTCTCCCTTCTTGAAGGGAGAGGGTCAGGGTGAGGGTTCCGGCCAAAGGGTTTGGCGCATCCAGTCACCACGGCGCCGCTTCTTAAAAATCAGAACCGTCTCGCAGTGCTGCAATGGTCCATGTCATTACCAGATGGCAGTGCGCCTGTTCCCGTATGGAATAGTCCTTAAAACACAGCAGAAACGCACACTCCGGGACTGTTGGCATCCTGACTGCTTAAAGGGCGAGTGCCCTATACCACAAACCTCGTCGAAAAGCGCTTCTCCGCGCTGACCGACCCGAGAAGGCCGAGGCCCCAAACCTCGGCCTCTCATTTTTAAGCCCGGATTATTTCGCGAAGTATCGCGAATAATCCGCCCGAAGGGCCGACAATCCGCCGTTCGGTGGATTGTCGGGGCTACCCCGACGCCGACACCGTGTCGGCGTCGGCCTTGGCCGAAGGACTTCGGCCAAGGTGCCTTATTCACGAACGGCCACTAATTCGTGAATAAGGCAGGTTAGGGCTATTGCGCTGATTACAGCGCGGGATTCCGGCCCGGTATGCCGCTCGGCGATTCCGATGCCGGAGCGGCGGGCTTAACAGAAGAGTTGGTCTGGGATTTGCGGATGAACGCGATAAGAATCAGAATCAACAGGATGATCAGATACGCCCGCAGGAAATAGAGCGCCATCTTCACCATCGGAGTCATTTGAACGCGCGGCATGATCAACCTCAAGTGAACGAGCGAGCCGCCAACCCTTTTATGATGTCCTTGTGATGAACGACGCCCAGTATATGATCCTTGGTATCGACGACCGGGATGATGCGGAAATGATATTTGATGAACATTGCGGCCAGATCTTCTTGCGAGTCATTTTCCTGCACGGAAACCACCGGCGAAACTGACAGGTCGCCGATGGTCGTGTCATCGGGCGCCAACACGATATCACGCAGATCACTGATCCCCGCCAAAACATTCTCGTCCGTGACGACATAGACATAGGAAATGGTGTGTGGCACGCGCTTGGAAGTGCGAACGTCGTTCAGCACTTCAGCCACCTTGGCTCCCTTGAGCACCGCGACGTAATCGGTGGACATCAACGTCTTGGCGGTCACTTCGCGCTTGGCGATCAGGTCCTGTAATTTCCTAGCTTGAGGCTTGGGCAGCAATCCCATCAGTTCCGTCATGTCATCGTGTGGCAATACAGAAAACAGCGCCGCCAGTTGCGGCACTGACATCTGGGAAAGGATGGTACTTGCGCGTTCCTTCCGCAAATTGGCGATCAGCTGGCGTTGCGCGCGCGGTTCGGCTTCGATCAGCACCTCGGCGGCTTTCCCCGAATCCAATGCTGAGAACACCGCTTGTTGTTCATCACCCTCCAACTCTTCCAACGCGTCGGCCAAATCTTCGCTCGGCAGGTTCTTGATTCGTTTACGGGCGATTGACAGCGAGACGGTGTCCGTGCCGGTGTCTTCCACCGACAGCGGTTGCACATACTTCCACGAGATAAACTGGTCCTTGATCCAAGTGAGCCATCCGAGTCCCCACTTTCGCAGGAAACCATTGAAAGAAATGTCCACGTGCACCAGCACCATCCGTCCCTTCGACTCCAGCAAATGCACGTCGTTGACGACTTCCGTCCGCCGCCCGTCGATATCCAGAATCGTTTGCCCCATTAGATGTTCGTTCACCAGAATCCAACCGGGCTGATCTACAAATGGCGGGTACGGCGTCCCATCCTCGCGTGGCGCGACGAAGATCGCGTCGTCCTCGATCTTCACCATCTTGTCCCACGGCACGAACTCGTTGGGTTTCCCCCAGCCGTGGTCCAGCAGGATGCCAACTGCATCGGGGTACGGTTCCGCCATTTTGAAGACGAGATCGGTCACCCTGCCGATCCGATCCTTGACCTTGCCGGCGCAGACGGGGCGCTTGTACAACTCCGAGAAGAAGTAGAATTGAAAATCCTGCGTCCCGTTCGAGGGCGGCGTCGGAGGCTTGGGCTGATTGTCGGGCTGCGAGTTCATAACGCGCGTTCTAGGATTTGCCACCAAACCACTCGGGGAAAATAGTCGATAGACCGTATAATGTCGAGATCATCACCACAAAAACGGCGATTGACCAGTTGGCGATGTTCTGCCAGCGCGTGTTCACGTGTTCGCCCATCACCTGTTTGTCGTTCAGGATCAGGATCAGGAAGAACAGCGCCGCGGGCAACAGCGTCACCGCAACCACCTGCACGAAAATCGTAATCATGTCCTGAACTCTTGTGGCAGCCACCAGCGATACCACGCCTGCCGACAACAACATCACCACGTACGCCACGTAAAACCACGGCGCTTCGCGCACGCTCTTGTTTAGCGAGTGCGCCCAGCCGAACACCTCTCCCAGCGCCCACGATGTGCTTAGCGAAATGCAAAGTGCGCCGAGCAATCCCGCGTCAAACAATCCGACGGCAAATAGAAGTCTTGCCCACTGACCCCAATGCGTGCCAGCAGGCATGACTTCGGGCATCATCGCGGCAGTCTGCGCGGCCGATTCGACAACAATCTTCCCGCCGGGATGGTAGTAAAACACACCAGCAGTGGCGATGATGATGAATGCCGCCACGATGCACGTCAGCATCGAGCCGGCGAAGGTATCAATCTTGCCCATCTTGATGTCGCGGACATCCATCCCCTTGTCCACCACTGCCGATTGCTGGAAGAAGATCTGCCACGGCGTGATCGTGGTGCCGATATTGGCCATGATCAGCGTGATCAAACCCACCGTCAGACCGCCCGGTAAGCTCGGAGCGTAGAACCCGCGACCTACCGCGGTCCATCCTTCGTTCACATTGCCCGTTTTCATGGCCCAGATCGCGGCGGGAATATAAACGAGGTTGAAAAGACAGAAAACCAACGTGATTTTCTCAAACGTCCAATACTTGCCCGACACGACAATTCCAAACAGGAGTGCCGTCACACCGATGCACGTCAGCAACGGGGGGATATTGAACAGCTTCATCGCCTGAGTCATGCCGATGTACTCGGTAACCAACGTCAGCCAGTTGATCAGCGCCAGGTCGAAAATGCTGAACCAGCCCCAGACCGGCCCGAACCCGTCAAATATCGCTTCGGCATGACCGCGTTTCGTGACCGCGCCGAGCCGCACCGTCATCTCCTGCACATAATACGCCATCGGAACGAGTATGATGAACATCCACAGCAGGCTAAACCCGGTCTTCGCGCCAGTCTGGGCATAAGTGGAAATGCCGCCGGCATCGTTGTCGGCAACCATCGTGATGATGCCCGGCCCGAGCACCGCTAGAAAAATAAACAACCGGCGGCGGCCACGAGCCAGTTGATGAATGCCTTTGCTGATCCAGTACATCTGACAATCTGCTTTTAACTCTTTGCAGCGAGCGGGGCAATCAGAAGTTTCGATTTCGCGCAACTTTTAGTCACGCGATCACCGGCTACGCGACCGAACCGTCGTGGCGCAGCCTCCATTTTCGCGCCAGCCGCCACATGATGATGTAGCTGAGCAGTGCGACTGGGACGCCGATAAGCACTCCGCCAATGAAAGTGGCGGCAAACACGTCCCAGCCCATGTGGAAAACCTCTCCGAGATGCGCGCGGTCAAACGCCAAAGGTCTCTGGACCGGGTTGATGAGGATGCCAAGGCGGTACTCAGCGGTCCAGAGGAATGGCACGACAGGGAAATACAGCAAGGTAATGCTCTTGCCGGCAAACGCGGCAACAACATTCTGGCGAAGCAACCAGGCCAATGCGATGGCCACAACCGTCCGCAGTGGAATGATTGGCAGAAAACTCACGAAGACACCCAGCGCAAACCCCGCCGCGATTTGGTGAGGGGTGGCACGAATGTGTGCGAGTTTGTTCCAAACCTCGCGGACTCGTTGTTTCAAGACGGAAAACATTGCGCACAGGGTATCACAGTTGTAGCCGATACCAGGCAATGGTTTTCTCGATGCCTTCGCGGAAGCTCACCTGCGGCGTCCACCGGAGCAACTGCCGCGCTTTAGCGACGTCGGCCTGGCTGTGCAGAATGTCGCCGGGTCGCGCCGGCGAAAACTCTGGACGAACCTTCTTGTCCGCAATCTTGTTGATCGTGTCCACGAGTTGCAGCAGCGATATTCTTTCGCCGCAGGCGATATTGAACGATTCACCCAGCGCGTCCTTCGACGCCGCGCATGCCGCGAGGTTCGCCTCAACGACGTTGTCAACGTGCGAGAAATCCCGCGTCTGCGTCCCGTCCCCGAAAATCGTCGGGGACCGCCCGGCAAGGATGCTCGTGATGAACTTAGGAATCACCGCCGCGTATTCCGACTGTGGATCCTGTCGCGGGCCGAACACGTTGAAATAGCGCAGCGACACCGTTTCCAGCCCGTATAATTGCCAGAACAGGCGACAGTAATATTCGCCGGTGATCTTGTGCGCGCCGTACGGCGAGACCGGCAACGGCGCCATGTCTTCTCGCTTCGGCAACGTTGGCGTGTCGCCGTAAACGGCCGACGATGAGCTGAACACCACGCGCTGGCAGCGCGCCTCTCGCGCCGCAACCAACAGGTTCAATGTGCCGTTGACGTTGATGTCGTGCGTCATCAAGGGATCTTCGACCGACCGCGGCACACTCGGTAACGCCGCCAAATGCAACACGTATCGCACACCGGCCACCGCTTTGCGCACTTGCTCGAGATTCCGCAGATCGCCTTCGACAATATCAATCTTCGCTTTAACATCCCGCAGATTCTCGCGCCGACCAGTGGAGAAATTGTCGAACACGCGGACGCTCTTGCCGTCGCGTCCGAGCCGCTCGACGAGGTTCGACCCGATAAATCCCGCGCCGCCCGTGATTAGGAATTCCACATCCATAGTTTCAAAGGTCGCAGTATCTTCACAGGCTCAAGAAAGTTCAAGGCAAAGCGGAACCCTCACCTTCATCGGGCACATCTTGGCACCGGAATTATGTAGCCACGGCGCTCTGTCGCCGTGCTGGAAGCGCCCCGGCAGAGCGGGGCGGCTACACGCGACTGATCATGGCGGCAGTATCCAGATGCGCACATCACACCCAAGGCACAAAGTGCGAGGTTGACGCTTGCCACGTTCGGTTTTAGTCTCTCCACTTGCGATATGAGCACCAAAATTAGAACAGTCACGATCTATGACACGACTCTGCGCGATGGCGCGCAGGGCGAAGGAATCTCATTCTCCAGCGCCGACAAGATCCGCATTGCCGAGCGGCTCGACGCCCTCGGCGTCCATTACATCGAAGGCGGATGGCCGGGTTCCAATCCGAAGGACCTGGATTTCTTCGCCGCGGTCGCGGCGCGGAAGTTCAAGCACGCGAAGATCAGCGCCTTCGGCAGCACGCGCCGCGCGAAAATCAAGTGTGCACAGGATTCGCAAGTTGCCGCGCTCGTTAAGGCCGAGACTCCGGTGGTCACGCTGGTCGGCAAGACGTGGCCGCTGCACGTCACCGAGGTCCTGCACACCACGCCAGCGGAGAACCTGGCGATGATTGCAGACACGGTGCAGTATTTCAAACAACTCGGCAAGGAAGTCGTCTATGATGCCGAACATTTCTTCGACGGTTACAAGGACGACCCGCGTTACGCGCTGGCGACGGTGCTGGCCGCGCAGGACGCGGGCGCGGACGTTGTTGTGCTTTGCGATACCAACGGCGGCTCGCTCCCCGCGGAGGTGGGTCTGATCACCGCTGTTGTTCGCAAAGGACTCAAGTGCGCAATCGGCATCCACACCCACAACGACAGCGGTTTGGCGGTAGCCAACGCGCTGGCCGCAGTCGAGCAAGGAGCATCGCAGGTTCAAGGCACAGTCAACGGTTATGGCGAGCGCACGGGCAACTGCAATCTCATGAGCGTGATCCCATGCATCGTTCTGAAAATGGGCGTGGCATGCGGCATCCCGAAGGAAAACCTGCGCCACCTACGCGAGTTGTCGCTGTTTGTTGACGACCTCGCCAATGTGCGTCACGACATCAAGCAGCCGTTCGTCGGCGCCAGCGCGTTCGCGCACAAGGGCGGTATCCACGTCAATGCCGTTGAGAAAATTGCCCGCAGCTACGAGCATATCCCGCCCGAAGTCGTCGGCAACCGGCGCCGCGTGCTGGTCAGCGAACTCAGCGGCCGCAGCAATGTATTGATGAAGGCTCACGAACTTGGCGTGACGTTGCACAAGGATTCATCCGAAGTCCGCGATATTCTCCATCAACTCAAACAGCTTGAGCATGCCGGCTATGAGTTCGAGGCTGCAGACGCCAGTTTCCATATCCTCGTTCAGAAGTTGCTGAAACGGCATAAACCATTTTTCAACCTGCTCGGTTATCGCGTCATCATGGACAAATACGGCGAAGACGGCCGCAGTATTGTCGAGGCCAGCGTCAAACTTTCCGTCCGCGGCGAGGTCGTCCATACCGCGGCGGAAGGCGATGGGCCAGTCAACGCACTCGACAGCGCCTTCCGTCAGGCCTTGTCGAAGTTTTATCCGTCCATCGCCGCCGTGCGACTCGTGGACTACAAGGTGCGCATCCTCGATTCACAATCCGGTACTGCCGCCAAGACGCGCGTAATGATCGAGTCCACCGATGGCAAAGACATCTGGGGCACTGTCGGCGTTTCCGACAACATCATCGAAGCCAGCTGGGAAGCGCTGGTGGATTCCGTCGAGTACAAACTGTTCAAAGACGAACAGAAGCGGTGATTGGGAATCGCGGATCGTGGATCGCGAATTGCGGATTGAACGGCTAGACGCGGCGGTTGGTGCGCGCGGTGCGGCCGGAAGCGGTGAAGATGGCCGTCAACTCCTGAGCTTCTCTCAGCAATGGTGCAACTTTCGCCGATGGTAGAAGTCGTCCCTCAATGACAAGTTCGAGCCAATAGCATGTCTCATCGACTTCTTCTTCTACAACGCCGATCTTGGAAATGAACTCAGCGTGCGAGCGCGCCCGTGTCGCCACTCAGTAGTTTGCCCCGACCGACGTCGCCGATCGTAGAAACTGATTCCCCACAACGCGTCCTTTGGCATTGTTTGGAAGCAACTCGACCAGTTCCATCGCCGCCAGCGCGAACCTCTTCGTTCGTCCCTTCAACTCCTCAGGGTCCATCGTCTTCGCCAATCCTCAACTCACGATCCCCAATCCGCAATTCCCGATCCCCAATCCGCAATTCCCGATCCGCAATTCGCAATCCGCGATTCCTCACATTCCCAAACCGCTTCCGCCGGCCTGTTCCAGCGTCCGCCGGAGTTCGGCGGAAAACTCTTTCATGTCGGCCTGCGTCGGTTTTTCGGAACCGAGTTCCGGTTCCAAGCCGAGCCGGCCCATTTCATCGAGGAACCAGTGCGCTTTTGCGCCCGAACTGAACCGGACAAACCCACTCAACACGCAACCGGGCTGCGGGATTTGATCCATGCTGATTGAGAGCTTACCGCCGCTCGTCTCCGTTCCTGCAACCGCAGGCTCCACGCCTGCGACCGGCGACGGTGGCGTTGCCGGCGGCAATGCCGGTTTCAGCAGTTCCTTCTCCGGTAACTTTATATCGGGCATTTCTGACAGCAACAGCCGCAACTCCATGTACGTGATCGAATCGCCCTTCTCCTTGCAGAGGTAATCCTGAACTTCGGAAAGTGTCCGGCCATCAGCCAGCAATTTCTTAACGATCTCCTTGCGTTCCTCGTTGGTCATGGCGCAAAGATTACACGCAACTCTTTGGCGGCGCAAGCTGCCCGGAGGACTTGGAACCGCTAACACCCCCCCGACCCTGTAGCCGCACCGTTGCCGCATGCGACTGCGGCGTCTCGTCCGACTCGGCTTACGGGCGCGTGTCGGACACAGGCTAAAGCCTGCGGCTACCCGGTTTTGCCAGGCGCCCTTATTCTGGATCGCAAGATTAAGCTTTCGCGAAGCCGCCTACCCCATCCAGCTGCCGTATCCACCCTTTCGACTCTTGACTTGACCCATGTGGTGCCTTCCCCTATAGTGTCTGCTGGATTATTTGGCGGTGTGGAATCAGTGGGTGGAATGACCCACTTTTTTGTTCCCTTGAGGGGTACGCCGCCACACGAAAACGACATGAACGGCGAACTGATAGCAATATTGGATTACTTGCAGCGCGAGAAAGGGATCGACCGAGAGATCCTTATACAGACCGTTGAGCAAGCTCTGCTGCAAGCATCAAAGAAGAGCGCGGGTCCGGCCCGTGATCTCCGCATTGAGATTGACCGCAAGACAGCCGCCATCCGGGCGCTGGCCAAAGTGGTCGTTGTGGAGCACGTGGTGAACAAGCATGACGAGATCACTCTCGCTGACGCGCGGCGCCGTTTCCCCCAAGCCCAACTTGGGGAAGACATTGAGATTGAGGTCACGCCCCAGAATTTTGGCCGGATCGCCGCGCAAACCGCCAAGCAGGCCATATTGCAGCGGATCCGTCAGGTCGAGAAAAACATGGTGTTTGAAGAGTTCAAGGGGCGCGCTGGCGATATCCTCTCCGGAACGGTCCGCCGATTCGAGCGCAGCGACGTAATCATCGATATCGGCCGAATCGAAGCCGTCATGCCGAGCAGCGAACGCGTCCCGACCGAAGGTTACCAGCCGGGCGACCGAATCCGCGCCTACATTTTGAGTGTAAGCAACGAAGTGCAGGGGCCGTCGATCATTCTGTCCCGCAGCCACGTGGATTTTGTCCGCCGTCTGTTTGAACTGGAAGTAACAGAGATTGCCGACAAGACCGTGGAAATCAAAGTGATCGCCCGCGAACCGGGGTACCGCAGCAAGATTGCCGTCATTTCCCACGATGAAAAAGTCGATCCGGTCGGCGCCTGCGTTGGCATGCGCGGCATGCGCGTGAAGAACATTGTGCGCGAGCTTGGCGGCGAGAAGATCGACATCATCCGCTGGGATCCGAACGTTCTCCAGTTCATCGCCAACGCGCTCGCCCCTGCCAAACTGAAAGGCGTTACTGTTGACGAAGCGACGAAGACAGCGAGAATTCTTGTCGATCCCGATCAGCTATCGCTGGCCATCGGTAAGAAAGGCCAGAATGCCCGTCTGACGGCGAAGCTGACCGGCTGGAAGATTGAGATCGAGAAACAGGAGACCGTGCCGCTCGGGTTCGAAGAGAAGATGGCGCTTGCGATTGAACGGATGGCGGCGATCCCGGGTATCAGTCGCGAATCTGCGGATATCCTGGTCAAGCACGGTTTCCATTCACTGGAAGATTTGCTGACAGCCGGACTGGAAGACTTGGTGGCGATTCTCGGCGCCGAGACGGCCAACACCGTGCAGAAAGCCGCGGAGGCCGAGCAAGACCGGCGCGAAGGGACGACCCCGGAACAACCGGGTGTTGAAGGCGCAAGCGAACAACCGACGCAATGAGTATCCGAGTTCACGACCTGGCCAAACACTGCGGCATCTCCAATAAGGAGATGATCGAAAAGCTGCGGGCCATGAACTACCCGGTCAAGAGCCATTCCAGCACCGTTGACAAGATTACTGCCGAATCGCTGGAGAACGAATACGGTTATGTGCAACCAGCCCCCGAGCCGCCGCCGACGCCGCCCGCAGTGCCTGTAGCTCCCGCGCCCGCTGCTCCCGCCGCGACTCACGAACGTCCTGCCCCGCTTGGGCACGTGTCTCCCGTGCGACCAACAACTTCAATAGTCACCCCGACACATGTGTCGGCGCCGACTTTCGTTACTCCACACGTTACCGCGCCGGGCGCCCGGCCTGCCGCTGCTTGGGCCAAGACTCAACCGCCAGTGGCGCCGCCAAAGCTTGTGCTAACGCCCAAGCCGGTCAAGCCCGTCGCCGGCGGTTCGCCGCCACGGGTTGCGCCCCCGGCCCCGCGCCCTCCTGCTCCACCGACACCGCCTGCCGAACCTTTGTTCAGCGTCGATGCGCAAGGGAACAAGGTCATCCAGATGAAGCCGCCGATCGTCGTGCGCGATTTGGCTGCCCGCATTGGCAAAAAACCCCACCTCCTGCTCATGGAACTGATGGAGCTGAACGTGTTTGCCAACGTTAATGAGTCTATTGGCGAAGATATCGCCCGCAAGATCTGCGAGCACCACGGTTTTCTGTTCGACTTGGAAAAACGCGAGCACGGCGCGGGCACCATTCACCGGCCGCCGCCCAAGGCCGAGATTGTTGACGAAGAAGACAAGACTGAAGACCTGCAGTCGCGTCCGCCGGTCGTCACCGTCATGGGCCACGTTGACCACGGCAAGACCTCCCTGCTGGACGCCATCCGCAAGACGAATGTTGTTGCCGACGAAAGCGGCGGCATCACTCAGCACATCGGCGCCAGCGTGGTCGTGTTGCCCGATGGCAAGCAGATCACTTTCCTAGACACACCGGGCCACGAAGCTTTCACGAAGATGCGCGCGCGCGGCGCAAACGTCACCGATATCGTTATCCTCGTTGTCGCAGGCGATGACGGCGTCATGCCGCAGACGATTGAAGCCATTAATCACGCCAAGGCTGCAAATGTGCCCATCATCATCGCGGTCAACAAGTGCGACCTCCCGACAGCGAATCCGGACCGCGTGAAGAAACAACTGCAGGAACACGGTCTCAGTCCGGAATCATGGGGCGGGGAAACGATTACCGTCGACGTGTCGGCCACCACCAAGAAGAACCTCGACCACCTGTTGGAAATGATCCTCCTGCAGGCCGAGATGATGGAGTTGAAGGCGAGCCGCAAACGGACCGCCAAGGGTAACGTGATCGAGGCGCAACTGGAGCCTGGCATGGGACCGACCGCCACGGTGCTCGTGCGCAAAGGTGTGTTACGCGTTGGCGACGCGGTTATCTGTGGGCCATACGGAGGCAAGATTCGCGCGCTGGTTAACGACAAAGGCCGACGTATCAAGGAAGCGCTGCCGTCGATGCCGGTAAAAATTGTGGGGCTCACCGGGCTTCCCGAAGCCGGCGCTGAGTTCTCCGTCGTGGAATCCGAGAAGGAAGCCCGCCAGCTCGGTGAGCAGCGACAAACGGATGCGCGCACTCAAGCCGCGGAACCGTCCGCGCACCGTGCCACGTTGGAAGATCTCATGAGTCAGATCGAAGATGGCAAGAAAAAGATTCTGCCCATTGTATTGAAGGCCGACGTGCAAGGTTCGCTGGAGGCTCTCATAGAATCTCTTGGCAAACTGAAGAGCGACAAGGTCGAGCTAAACCTGATCCACGCTGCTGTCGGTAGTATCACGGAAAACGACGTGCTGCTCGCCAGCGCATCCGACGCGGTGATTATCGGGTTCCGCGTCAAACTCGAGAGCGGCGTTACCGATGCGGCCAAGCGCGAGAACGTGCAGATCAAGCTCTACGCCATCATTTATGAGTTGTTGGAACATGCAGAAAAGGCGATGGAAGGCCTTCTGGAGCCGGAGTCCCGCGAAACCGTGACTGGACATGCGGAGGTTCGTCAGGTGTTTGCCGTTTCCAAGGGGCCTGCTGTCGCCGGTTGCATGGTCACCAAGGGACGCGTCACGCGCGGGTCGCGTGTGCGTGTGTTGCGGAGCAAGGCAGTGCAGTACGAGGGACGCATCGCGAGCCTGAAACATTTCCAGAACGACATGAAAGAGATCAAGACCGGCATGGAATGCGGGTTGCGGTTGGAGAATTACCAGGATTTCCTGGTGGGCGACATTCTCGAGTGTTATACGGTCGAGAAGGTCATGCCAAAACTTTAGCATCGCATTTTCTCACAACGCGGCGGGTAAATCGGCGGGTGCAACTGCAAGCGCGTTGGACGCCATTTCTAACCGCCAAAGACGGTATCGCCATGGGTAATCATCGAATTCAGCGGGTTTCGGAACTGATAAAACAGCAGGTCAGCGAGATCGTCCAGGGACTGAACCTCAACGATTGCGGTTTCATCACCGTGATCGCAGCGGAAATCAGCCCCGATATCAAGGAGGGACGGATTTACATAAGCGTGATTGGCTCGACGGAGCAACGCGACCGCGCCCTGACCGCCCTGCGCCACCGGCATGCTTTGGTCCAACGGGAACTGGCGCACCGGGTCGTCCTCAGATACACGCCGCATTTGCAGTTCTTTCTCGACGAAACCGAGGTTCACGCTCAACGAATCGAGCATCTTCTGGATGAGATCAGCCATGAGGACGCACACTAGCCATACGATCACGGACGATCCGTCGGCGGAGATCTGCAAGCTCTTTCGTGAGCAGCAGAGCTTCCTGATCATGACGCATTACCGTCCTGACGGCGACGCGATCGGGTCGCAACTTGCGCTGGCGATTCTTCTCAAAAACCTCGACAAAAAGGTCGAGACGTGGAACGACGACGATGTGCCCGTAAAATTCCATTTCCTTCCGCAGAGCGCAATGATCTGCCGGCCGCCGCGTGAGCCGCAAGACTTCGATGTCGTGGTGGCGATTGACTGTTCCACGCTGTCGCGGCTCGGTGCGGGACTGGAACGCGTCCGTAGCCGGAAGCATTTCATCAACATTGACCATCACGTTAGCAACGAGAAGTTCGGTGAGATTAACTGGATTGTTCCCAAAGCGACTGCATCCGGGGAAATCGTCCATCAACTGATCCAGCGCGGCGGTTTCCCGTTGACTCGCGATATCGCCATCTGCCTGTTTGTGGCCATTTCCACCGACACGGGTTCGTTCATGTTTGGCAACACGACCGCTGAATCGCTCCGAGTCGCAGCCGACCTCGTTGAGAAAGGCGTGAATGTTGGCGAGATCAGCCGTCATGTGTACGAAAGCTATCCTTATGCGCGGATGCAGTTGCTCCAGCGCACGCTGGCCGACCTGAAATTGGTCGAACACAATCGCGTCGCGTACTTCTGGGTGACCAACGAGATGTATGAACGGTCCGGGGCCAAACGAGAGGACACCGAGGGCCTCATCGATTACGCGCGCTCGATTGACGGCGTTGTTGTCGCGGTGCTATTTGAAGAGCTTGATGAACCGGGCAAGATTCGTGTCAGTTTCCGATCGAAACATCCCAAAGTGGACGTGAACTCCATTGCCCGGCACTTTGGCGGAGGCGGTCACCGCGAAGCCAGTGGCGCCCGTATCGCCGGGCAGCCGCGCGACGTCGAGCAGCGGGTATTGGAAGCGATTCACACCACGCTCAAAGAGGCGGGACTGTAATCTCGTTGTCATGCGACCCGAACTCACACCATCTGATGGCGTTCTGCTTGTGGACAAGCCGAAAGGGCTTACCTCGCACGACGTGGTGGATCGCATACGCCGGCGTTTCGGCTTTAAGAAGGTCGGACACTGCGGCACGCTCGATCCGATTGCCACGGGATTGCTGGTGATCGTCCTCGAGCGCGCCACGAAATTGCAGAATCATTTGATGGCCGACGACAAAGCCTATGAAGGCATCATGCGCCTCGGAGTTTCCACGGACTCGCAAGATGCCGATGGCGAGGTGATCGCTGAGAAACCCGTGCCGCCGCTCACGTCCGCTGATCTGGAACAGGTGTTCACAAAGTTTCGTGGCGATCTTCAGCAGGTGCCGCCAATGATCAGCGCCATCAAGTATAAAGGACAACCGCTTTATAAGCTGGCGCGCAAAGGCCAGACTATCGAACGCGAGCCGCGCTCCGTTCACATCTATGAGTTGCGTTTGCTGACGTTCGATCCGCCAAACGCCGGTTTCCGCGTTCAATGTACAAAGGGCACCTACGTGCGGACATTGTGCTCGGATATCGGTGATGTGCTGGGCTGTGGCGCCCATATTACGGAGTTACGACGCACGCGCTCGGGGCAGTTTGACCTCAAGGACGCCAAACCGCTCGATGCGCTCTTGAACCTGACACGCGAACAATTGCAGGCGTCCATTATCCCGATGCTGAAACTTCTCCGCTTGCCCGGTGATGCGCCGACATTGTGACCGTTCCGATGCGTATCGTGCGGACATTTGAACAACTGCCGCACGTCGTCGCCAGCGACGTGTGCATGGCAATTGGCGTGTTTGACGGCGTCCATCTCGGCCACCAACGCGTTATCGCGGAGGCGCGCGCCGACGCCAAAACCGTCGGCGGCACGTCGGCCGTGTTGACGTTTGACCCTCATCCACTGCGCGTGCTGCATCCGGAAAAGGCGCCGCCGTTGCTCACGTCCACGCCACACAAACTTCGCCTGCTCGAGCAACTGAACGTTGACCTTTGCCTGCTGCTCACGTTCGATAAACCGTTCTCCGAACAACCGCCGGAGCGGTTCATCGAGTCGCTCGCACGCCACACCCATCGTCTCCATGAGATTTGCGTTGGCGCGCGATTCCATTTCGGGCACAACCGGTCAGGCGACGCCCGCCTGATCGAGAAACTTGCGCTCACGTATGGTTATATCGCCAAGGAAGTCGCTCCTGTGAAACTTGGCGAGGAAATGATCAGTTCCACAGCCGTTCGTCAGCATGTTATGCACGGACGCCTAGACCGCGCCGCTGCCATGCTAGGCCGTCCATTCTCCATCCTTGGCACGGTTGAACCGGGCGACGCCCGTGGTCGCAAGCTCGGTTTCCCGACTGCCAATCTGAACCCAAGCAATGAGGTTCTGCCGCCCAATGGCGTGTACGCGGCGCGGACATTGGTGGGACAAGAACCGTTTGCTGGCGTCGTCAACATTGGCACGCGTCCGACATTTGGAGGCAGCGACCGCCGTAACATCGTCGAACTGCACATCTTCGATCTCGCTCGCGACCTTTATGGCCATGAGGTGGAAGTTTCGTTCGTTCAGAAACTCCGGGACGAACAGAAATTTGATTCCGCCGACGCCCTGAAACGCCAAATCGGCGCTGACATCGCCGAGGCGCGAAGCATTCTTGCCAAACAGTGAACGGCAGCGCCCGCTAAACTTTTCGCCCAAACTTCTTTTCAAGCTCAGCGTAGGAGATCTGGATCATCGTGGGACGCCCGTGTGGGCAGGTGTACGGCAGATCGCAGTGGTGGAGCTGCTCCAGTAACGCCCTAAGTTCCTCCCCTTTCAACAGGTCACGCGCTTTGACGGCGTGACGGCAGACGGTCGTGGCGATCTTATCTTCACTCAGTCGCCGCGCATGGATTTGCTCGCCAGTCTGGCGCAGTTCGTCAAGGATGTTACGGAAGACCTGCGGCAGATTCGACAACGGAAAATACGGCGGCAACGCGTCCACGAAAAACGTCTTCTCGCCGAACTCGTTGAGGCCGATGCCAAGTTTGTGAAGCATGGCGAGGTTGCTTCGCAGGAACACCGCATCGCGCGCGTCCAGCTCCAGCGTCACGGGCAACAGAAGTTTCTGGGACGGAGCAGCGTCCGTCGCCAGTTGTTTCAGCATCTTCTCGAACAGCACGCGCTCGTGGGCGGCATGTTGATCTATCAGCACCATTCCTTCAGGCGACTCCGCGATTACATAAAGTTGGTTGATGACGCCGAGAATTCGCCAGCGCCCTTCTTCGGTTTGGACTTCCTGTGGCGGCGCGAAGACGCCTTCACCCTGCAACGGCATCGCCATGGCGGGTTGTTGGTAGGGGCGACTCGCTGAGTCGCCCGCTCCACCCACGAGCGGCGGGCGAGCCGGCGGCTCGCCCCTACCAGTCAGGCTTGATTGAACGGGCCGAACTGCGTCCGTCGGTTCGAGCGCCTGTCGCACAGCATCAATTACACATTGCCGTACGGTAAACTCATCGCGGAACCGCACTTCTCGTTTTGTTGGGTGAACGTTCACATCCACCAGCGCGGGATCCAGCTCGATGAATAAACACGTGATCGGGAACTGACCTTTCATCAATGCCGTGTGGTAGGCCTCGAGCAGCGCGTAGTTGACGCCCCGGCTTTCGACGGGCCGGCCGTTGACGAACACGTGTTGCCGGCTGCGGTCGGCCCGGCTGACCCCCGGTTTACCGACATAGCCGGCCACCTCGATATCGCCGCGCTCCAGTTGAACCGGCACCAGTTGCTCGCAAAACTGTCCCCCAAACAGTTCACGCACCCGGTCGAGCAGATTTGCAGTCGGCGCAAGGTGGAACACGTCCCGTTGGTCTGCCACGAAACGGAATGCCACTTGAGGATGTGCCAGCGCACAGAGTGTCACGATGTGTTCGATGTGCGCCATCTCGGTCTGCTCTGACCTGAGAAACTTCCGGCGCGCGGGCAGATTGAAAAACAGGTTCCGGACTTCGACGATTGTTCCTTCGGCGGTCCCAACGTCGTTCACCGACACAATTCGTCCACCGGCTATCTCAATCGCCGTGCCGCTCAGCGTGCCGCGTTCCCGTGTCGTCAGCGCGAACCGTGACACCGCCGCGATGCTCGGGATGGCTTCACCCCGAAAACCGAGGGAATGGATGTTATACAGGTCTTCGGCGCAGGAAATCTTGCTCGTGGCGTGGCGTTCCAACGCCAGCAACGCGTCATCGCGACTCATCCCGCAGCCGTCGTCTGTCACCTGCACGGCCGATCTGCCGCCGTTCTTGACGACAACGGTAACGTGCTGCGCCCCAGCGTCGAGCGAGTTCTCCACCAACTCCTTGACGACTGAAGCAGGACGTTCGACAACCTCGCCCGCGGCGATCTGGTTGGCGACATGCTCTGGAAGCAGGCGAATACGGTTCACGCACGGGATTATAACGGACGTTAGAACCGTTAAAAGTGTTAAAACCGCCAAGAGTGGCGATGGCTTGACCCCCTATTGCGGCAGTGCTAGAGTTCGCGTTGCTTTCGGTAATTGACGGTGGCCGTAGCTCAGCCTGGTAGAGCTCCAGATTGTGGATCTGGCTGTCGCGGGTTCAAATCCCGTCGGTCACCCCATCTCTTGACTGTGTCCGCTCCAGGCTACCAGCCGGTTACTTGAACGACAACTTCAGTGGAGCGCCCTTGAATTGGTAGCCGGACTGGAGTTCAAATCCGTCGGCGGTTTCCGTGTAAACAAACGGCTGACCGGTGACAGGATCAGGATGCGATTGGAGCGCCTCTGTTCCATTCTGCATGACCGCAAAACCGGCAACAACCATCGCGCTCCTGACTGTCGTTGCTTGTGTTCTATCCACTGTCTGTTCGATGACAGGCAAGAACATCTGGGCCATTGGATTTGTTTTTCGGATGGATTCCAGTCGGGCCAACCATTCACGATATTCTGCATCCGAAGAACCCAGTGCCTTGGTGTATTCCCTTTCCAAATCTGCGACTTGACGCATTGCCGCAATAACTTGCACCGTGTCCACCGACTGCGACTCGGAATCGTTGCCCGCTAGTCCCTTCAGTTCGCGCGTCACCTCCTCAGGTGGCATCGTAGCTAGCTTGTCGGCTTCCGCACTGCCCATGTCGGCCTCCTGCTCGATCGCCCGGTACAACCCCTCTTCGTAATGAGCATCATTGAAGAGTTGAACCAAGCGTGAGTCGCCTACCCCGGCCAACATGCTGGCATGTTCCGTCACGGCATCGATGACTCGACTCTGTATTGTCAGATCCACGAGGTGGCCAATCAGGGCAGGCGACAGATTCTGGCCTAGCCGAGAAGTCGCCACAAGATCGTCAACCGCTCCTGTCGGATCATCCGCCCGGCAGTGCGTAGCGCTCCAGACCGCCGCTCTCGCTATTGATAGACACCGCGCAAGATGCGGTAACTTTGTGGCGAATGTGATTGGCTGTTCCACTCCCCAATCGCAATTCGTCAGCGCTGCCGCCTTATGCATCAAATCGCAAATCGGCTGAATTTTCTCACAGAGTTCCGCCTCGACCGACGCGTCAACATTGGTCCGCCAATCACTAATAACTTGCTTCTGTTCGTTCGACAACGCCTCGTAAAGCGCGAATGCCTGCCGGTAGATCGCCGCGGCATTGGTTGTTGCTGACTCGTCCAGCCGGTTTGCGGTCGTTTCCGGCGATGAATTATCCGCAAGTGTCAACGGATGGGTAACCTCACGGATGCGGGGTGGCGCGGTTGCGACCGTGGCCGGGTGTCCGCTCTTGTCCGCCGGCGGTTCGCGCAACGCGACCCGGCAGACAAAGATCAATAGCGCGACGACACACACTTCAGCCACGGCATACCGGAACATTCTGCTCTGGGACTGGTTCATCTAATCTGAACCTCGCCGCCAAACCATTAGGTTGGCGCATTGGCCGCATCTCAGCACCGCCATCTGTTGTAGGCCGACTCTATGAGTCGGCGTATAACTTCCCATGCTACCAGCCGCGCCGCCTCACAGAGGCGGCCTACATCACCCGCAATATCTCAGTCGTCCGCGCTTTATGACATTTTGTAGGTCGTGACGGCACGAATGTACTGGGCGCGCTCGAACGCCGTCGGATTCTCGCACTTAAGCTGGCTTATGCTGCCACGCATCTGGCTGACCGACTCGTACTCGTGTTTTTCCATCCAATTGCGCATCTCCTGCTCCACTGTGCGCAGGTGGTTGACACCGTTCTTCAGGAGCGCCGAGCACAACATCGTCACGTTGGCGCCGACCATGAGCATCTTGATGGCGTCCTCGCCGGTGTGAATGCCGCTTGTGCCAGCCAGGTCCGCCTTGATACGTCCATGCAGGATCGCGATCCAGCGGAGCGGCAGCCGCATAGCCTGTGGCGTGCTCAACAGCACTTTTGGCGTCACTTCCAGCGCGTCCAAATCAATATCAGGCTGGTAAAACCGATTGAACAACACCAGTCCGTTCGCGCCGGCGTCATCGAGACGTTTGGCCATGTTCGCGATGCTGCTGAACTGGGCGCTCAACTTGACTGCGACCGGGATTTTCACCGCCGACTTCACCGCCTTGAGGATGTCGAGATAGGTTTTCTCCACATTTGCGCTGCTCAGGCTCAGGTCTGCCGGTACGTAATAGATGTTCAACTCCAATGCGTCTGCCCCGGCCTCTTCGATCTGCTTGGCGAAATCGGTCCAGCCGCCGAGCGACATGCCGTTAAGACTGGCGATTACGGGAATCTTGACCGCCTTCTTCGCCTGCTGGATGTGTTTCAGGTATCCCTCGGGACCAAGATGAAACTCGCTCGGTTCTGGGAAATACGTCAACGATTCGGCAAAGCTCTCGGTACCGGCCGTCATGTGATGGTCCAGCTCGCGCGCTTCCATCCGCAACTGCTCTTCAAACAGCGAGTACAATACCACGGCCCCCGCACCCGCGTCCTCTGCGCGGCGGACATTGTCCAGTTCCTCCGACAGCGCCTGTGACGCCGACATCACCAGCGGGCTTCGCAGTTTCATTCCAAGATAAGTTGTCGTCAGATCCATGTTAGTATTCCCCTTCTTCGTTAAGCGTTCACGGCCGGTGTCGTCGGTTCCGCCGGTTTATCCTGTCCCGCGACTGCGGGTTTTCGCGCCGCCAGATATTCGTAGAACCGGAACCGCGTCTCCGCATCTTCCTGCGCCATCTTGAACAGCAGTTTGGCGTGGTCCGGATTGATCTTTGTCAGCATCTTGAACCGGTTCTCCATCATCAGATACTCCTCGACCTTCTGCTTCGGCGGCCGCGAATCCAATTGCAGCGGGTTCTCGCCCCGCACCGTGCGCCGTGGGTCGTACCGATACAACAACCACTGCCCTGAGTTGACCGCAGCCTTTTGGTCCTGCATGCCGGTCGTCATATTAATGCCGTGGGCGATGCAATGGCTGTAGGCAATGATCAACGATGGGCCGTCGTACGATTCCGCTTCCAGGAACGCCCGCAGCGTGTGTTCGTCCCGGGCGCCCATCGCCACGGAAGCGACGTACACGTTGCCGTAACTCATCGCAATCAATCCGAGATCTTTCTTAAGCCCGGGTTTCCCGCCGGCCGCAAACTTCGCCACCGCGCCGCGTGGCGTTGACTTCGACATCTGTCCGCCGGTATTTGAATACACCTCCGTATCGAGCACGAGCACATTGACGTCGCGACCGCTGGCCAGGACGTGATCCAGACCACCGAACCCGATGTCGTAAGCCCAGCCGTCACCGCCCATGATCCACACGCTCTTCTTGACCAACATATCGGCGACCGCGATCAACTGACGGGATTCAGGCGTATTAATCTTCTGCAGTTTGGCTTTCAGCGCCGCGACCCGCTGCCGCTGCTCATGAATGCCCGCTTCGTCTTTCTGGTCCGCCGCCAACAAGCCCTGCACCAGATCGTCGCCGAGTTGCGGCGCAAGTTTCTTCACCAGTTCAGCCGCAAACTCCTTTTGCTTGTTAATGGACAACCGATAGCCATACCCAAACTCCGCGTTGTCCTCGAACAACGAGTTGCACCACGCCGGTCCGCGCCCGTCGGCATTCTTCGTCCAGGGCGTTGTCGGTAGATTGCCACCGTAAATCGAGGTGCAACCTGTCGCGTTGGCGACAATCATGCGGTCGCCGAACAACTGGCTGGCCAGCTTGATGTACGGCGTCTCGCCGCAACCTGCGCACGCTCCGGAAAACTCGAACAAAGGTCGCTCGAGTTGTTGCTGCGGAATGCTGCCAACCTTCAGTTTGCGACGATCCGTGTCGGGGAGCGACAGGAAGAAGTTCCAGTTGACCCGCTCAGTCTCGCGCAATGGCGCTTGCGGCGCCATGTTGATCGCCTTGAGCTTCGTTTGCGTCTTGTTCTTCGCCGGGCAGACTTCCACGCACAACCCGCATCCCGTGCAATCCTCTGGCGCAATTTGAATCGTGAATTTCATCCCTTTCCATTCGCGGTCGCGCGCGTCGATGGATTTGAACGTCGCCGGCGCCTTTGCCAGCAGTGCCGGGTCGTAAACCTTCGCACGGATCGTGGCGTGCGGGCATACCATGATGCACTTTGCACATTGGATGCAGGTCGCGGGATCCCAGACTGGAATATCGAGCGCGATGTTGCGTTTCTCCCATTGCGCCGTGCCTGTCGGGAACGTGCCGTCGCATGGCAACTTGCTGACCGGCAACTCGTCGCCCCGACCCGCAATGATCTCGCCGAGCACGTCCCGCACAAATTCGGGCGCCTCAGGCGATACCACCGGCGGCAACTCAAACCCGCCATCTTTACCAGCCGGAATCTTCATCTCGAACAGATGACTCAAGGTGCTGTCCACGGCTTTGAGGTTCATCTGCACGATTTCCTCGCCTTTCTTGCCATAGGTTTTGCGGATCGATTTCTTGATCTCCTCGACCGCATCCTCGCGCGACAGCACGCCAGAGATCGCAAAGAAACAGGTTTGCATGACCGTGTTGATCCGACCGCCCATGCCGCTTTCGCGGGCAACCTTGACCGCGTCGATGACGTGAACCTTCAGTTTCTTGTCCACAATCTGGTGTTGCATCCGTTTCGGCAGATGCGACCACACCTCTTCCGGGCCGTATGGCGTGTTCAACAGAAACACGCCGCCGGGCACGATGTCTCTCAGCATATCGTAGCGGCTGAGGAACACCGGTTGATGGCAGGCCACGAAGTTGGCTTTGTTGACCAGATACGTCGAGCGAATGGGATCCGGTCCGAACCGCAGGTGTGACACCGTTATCGAACCCGACTTCTTCGAATCGTACACGTAGTAGCCTTGCGCGTAGTTTTGCGTGTTCTCGCCGATGATCTTGATCGAATTCTTGTTCGCACCAACCGTGCCGTCGGCGCCCAATCCGTAAAACACCGCTCGCGTGACCTTCTCGGATTCCGCCGAAAATTCGGCGTCGTATGGCAGACTGGTGTGCGTCACGTCGTCGTTAATGCCCACCGTGAAATGGTTCTTCGGTTTCGCCTGCCCAAGATTGTCAAAAACCGCTTTGACCATCGCCGGTGTAAACTCCTTTGACGACAACCCGTACCGGCCACCGACGATTTTAATGTTGCTGCGGCCTTGTTCGCTCAATGCCGTGACGCAATCGAGATATAGCGGTTCGCCCGGGCTGCCCGGTTCCTTGGTGCGATCCAGCACCCCGATGACTTTTGTCGTTGCCGGCAATGCTTCTGCGAACCGTTTCATGTCGAACGGCCGATACAACCGCACCTTGAGCACCCCTATTTTCGCTCCCTGTCGGTTCAGGTAGTCCACCGTCTCATGCGCCGGTTCGCAACCGGAAGCCATGAGCACGATCACCCGTTCCGCATCGGGCGCGCCGTGATATTCAAACAGCCGATAACTCCGGCCCACAAGTTTCGCGAAACGGTCCATCGCCTTTTGCGTGATATCCGGACAAGCCAGATAGAAAGAATTGCACGTCTCGCGCGCTTGAAAGAATACATCGGGATTCTGCGCCGTCCCGCGCAGCACAGGCCGATCTGGTGTCAGGGCGCGGGCACGATGCGCCGCGACAAGGTTATCATCAATCATCGCCCGCAAATCCTCCTCGGCAAGCACCTCGATCTTGGCCTCCTCGTGCGACGTCCGGAATCCGTCAAAGAAATGCAGGAATGGCACGCGCGACTCCAGCGTCGCCGCCTGCGCTATCAGCGCGAAATCCATCGCTTCCTGTACCGATGCAGAAGCCAGCATCGCCCAGCCGGTGCTACGGATGCCCATCACGTCACTGTGATCTCCAAAAATGGATAGCGCATGCGTCGCCACCGTCCGCGCCGACACATGAAACACTGCCGACGTCAGTTCGCCGCCGACCTTGTACATGGTTGGAATCATCAGCAACAGACCCTGAGACGCAGTGAACGTGGCACTGAGCGCCCCCGTTTGCAGCGCACCGTGCACAGCGCCTGCCGCGCCGCCTTCGCTCTGCATCTCCGCTACTGTCGGGATCGTGCCCCAAATGTTCTTCACGCCTTCGGAGGACCATTGGTCCGCCCATTCACCCATGTTCGAAGACGGCGTGATTGGGTATATGGCCATAACTTCGTTGATGCGGTACGCCACGTATGCCACCGCTTCGTTGCCATCCATCGTCATGAATTTTCGGTTACTCACTTTTGATTCCTTGGTTTTCATAGTTCGTTTTTATTAACCCCGCTCGGAGCGGGGTTAATTCCTATTCAACAAATTCTTGGCAAATCTTCGCCCGTCGGCATATCCATAATCCGTTCGGCGCCAATCGTCGTGCGCAACAATGCCATGCCTTTTGGTTTTTCCGTCACCTCGCCTATAACGCAAGCGTGCCGTCCAAGCGCGTTTGACTTCATCGCGCTCAACACACGCTCGGAATCGACGGCCCGGCAAAATACAATCACTTTACCTTCGTTGGCAATCGTCAGCGGATCCAACCCCAGCAGATCGCACGCGCCACGCACCTCGCGGCCAATCGGTAATGCCGTTTCCTGCAGCCGAATTCCGACGCCCGATGCGCGAGCGATGTCGCACACCGTCGCGGCCAGCCCGCCACGGGTCGGGTCGCGCATGGCGTGAATTTCGGCGCCTGTGTCGAGCACTATTCTTACCAGTTGCCACAACGCAGCGCAATCACTGACTACACTCGTCTGAAACGCTATCCCCTCGCGCCGGCTCAGCACCGCCACACCGTGTTCGCCCAGGTTTCCGCTCACAATCACCGCATCGCCCGGTCGCACCTCTGTCGCGCCCAACCGCCGTGGTGTGACGATCTCGCCAATGCCCGATGTATTGATGTATAAGCCTTCGCACTTGCCGCGTTCGACAACCTTCGTGTCGCCCGTTACGACCTCAACGCCCGCTTCAACTGCCGTGGCCCGAATCGAACCGACAATCTTCCGTAGATCGGCCAACGGCAATCCTTCCTCCAGAATAAAACCGAGGCTCAGCCACATCGGCCGCGCGCCTTGCACCGCCAAATCGTTCACCGTACCGCACACCGCCAGTTTCCCAATGTCGCCACCCGGAAAGAAGTACGGCTTCACAACATAACTATCCGTTGTGAACGCGTAATTCTGCGCTTTCAACGATAGCACCGCGCTGTCTTCGAGAAGCCGCAACCGCGGATTATCAAATGCCGGCAAAAACAGCTCCTCGATCAGTTCGCGCGTCAGCGAACCGCCGCCGCCATGCGCCAGTAAAACCCTATCGCCCTTCATCACGCCGTTTCTCCCGCCGGTGTCATTCTGATCCCGCAGTCGCGGGAGAAGAATCTCTGTTGTGCCTTTGTCTTCACAACCGTATTTCGCTTTTCATTGTTTCTTCCCCGAGGGTAACTTCAATGAGCTACCCGTCTTCTTTCGGTGAACGACATACCGGGCTTTGCCTTCCTTCACATGAAACCCAATTTCCTTCTTGGGCGGTTCTGGTCCTGCTGGAGGATTTAGCAGATCCTGCATTTGCCGCAACAAATGCAGAATCGCCTTCTCGTGCAGATTGAGACGGTCAGTTAGCTTGCGCTCCAACTCCGCCAGTCTTGTGGCGAACTCCCGGCTCAGGCCAAGCTCGCGTCGTAGTTTCACAAAAGCGCGCACCACAAAGACGCTCATCTTCATCGCCCACGGACTGCGCGACACATTCGCCGCCATGATCGCGCCCTGCTCAGTGAAGGCCCACGTCGGCTTACGTCGGCCACCGTGCTGCAAACTTGAAGTACCAATTTGGCACTTCAAGTTTGTAACTTCTTGGCGGGTAAGCTGAAAGGCAAAGTCGGCAGGGAAGCGATCTGCATTGCGTTTGACCGCCCGGTTCAACTCTTTCGTCTCAACACCATAGGTCGCCGCCAAGTCCCTATCCAGAATCACCTTCTCTCCACGCACGGTGAAGATGACATTTTCGATTGGTTTCGTCGCCCCGTACGTGATTTTGGTTGTTTTCATCTTCACTGCCCCTATGCCGCACGCTTCCGATCGTATTTGAAAAATGCCGCGCAAGTCCCCTCGTTCGACACCATGCACGGCCCGACTGGGTCCGTAGGCGTACAAGCTTTGCCATACAGTTTGCACTCCGGCGGCGTGATTACCCCGCGCAACACGTCGCCGCACCGGCACCCCGGATGCGGCCGGGCCGCCTCGAACTTCACACCGAGCGCCTTTGCCGCGTCGAACTGCGCATATTTCGCGCGAATGGCCAGACCGCTGCGCGGGATGTTGCCTAGGCCTCGCCATCCCGCGTCACATTCCTCGAAGACTTCCGCCAACAATTTCTGTGCCGCGACGTTCCCATGTTCATTGACCGACCGGCTGTACTCGATCTCCACCTCGGCACGACCATCGGCAATCTGCGCAAGCAACATTTCAATTGCCTTCAACATGTCCCACGCTTCAAAACCAGCGACAACACATGGAATCTTGTACTTCTCGCAAATGAACCGATATATCGCCGCGCCTGTGATAACGCTGACGTGCCCGGGACAAACAAAGCCGTCGATCTTTATTTCCTTGTCATGCAACAACGCCTCCATCGCGTGCGGCATCGTCTTGTGCGCACAGAGCACGGAATAGTTTTGTACTCCATCCTTCGCTGCCTGAACGATGCTCGCGGCCACTGTTGGCGCGGTAGTCTCGAACCCGACACCGAGGAACACCACCTGTTTCGCCGGGTTCTCCCGCGCAAGCGCCACAGCATCGGTCGGCGAATACACCACGCGCACGTCTGCTCCCGCCGCGCGCTCGCGTTCCAGCGATCCGCCAGCCGACGGACTTCCCGGCACCCGCACCAGATCGCCAAACGTCGTCATCATCACGCCGGGACGCCGACAAAGCGCAATAGCCGCGTCGATATAGTTGGTGTCCGTCACGCAAACCGGGCAACCGGGACCGGAAATCAGGCGGACATTGGGTGGTAACAATTGCGGTAGTCCCGACCGAAACGCCGACATCGTGTGGGTCCCGCAAACCTCCATGAGACGCACATCCCGCCCAACGCGACGCGCAAGTTCGTTGATCGCCGGCACCAATGTCTTCACGTCGTCACTCCCGGCAAACCCGCCGCTGCGCGTATTGTCTCCCACTCCTCTACTTCGCTCTTTTCCCACTTATGGATGGCGAACCCGGCGTGTACCAACACAAAATCACCCAGCCGCGGCTCTTCGATCAGCGACACGTCAACCTTGCGCTGCGCGCCATCCACTGAAATGACCGCTGCCGTGCCGCTCAACTCCACAATTTTCGCTGGAACCGCTAAACACATGGTGAGATCTCTCCGCCTGTCGTTGGTAGGGACGAGCCGACGGCTCGTCCGTTGTGGTTATCCAAGCGGTCGGCCCGGCGGGCCGACCCTACCTCGGATATCCGCGCCGCCGCCACCGCTGCCTGCCCAAGCGCCAGACCACCGTCATTTGGCGGCACAAGCGTGTTGGTGAAAACCTTGAACCCTTGTGTCTGCAACGCCTCAACGGCGCGGCGCAGCAACAACTCATTCTGGAAAACGCCGCCCGACAACGCCACGGTCTTGATCCCGCGCTCGTCACGCATCCATTGGCAAGTCCGCACGATTGCAGCAGCCACAGAATTATGGAACTTCGCCGCAATCACGCCGACATCTTCACCACGACGTTTATCCTCAAGGATGGCGCGGATCGTCCCGCCAAAATCCAAAATCCGTGACGAACTTTGTGTCCCGATCTCAAACGGGTAACTCTCCTGCACCCGCGCATCCGCCAGCGCTTCCAACCGAATTGCCGCCTGCGCTTCGTAAGTGGCAACATCACAGAGACCGAGTATGGCGGCGACCGCGTCGAAGAGGCGTCCTGCCGATGAAGTCAGCGGCGCATTAAAATTTGCTTCGATCATTTTCTGGATCGCTTCGACATTGTAGCGGCGGTCTATGACCGCCGTGCCGTCGCTGACCTCTTCACTTCGGCGCTCATAGAGCGCCGCTACAGACGTATCGAGTTTTTCCGTCAAAAGCATGCTGGCTGCCATCCGCCACGGTTCTTCGATTGCCTTGTCGCCGCCGGGCAATGGGTACGCCTTGAAATGCGCGAGACGTTCGAACTCGGCGCGGTCGGCCACAAGAAATTCGCCGCCCCAGATCGTGCCGTCAGCGCCGTAACCGGTGCCGTCGAGCGCCACTCCGATGACCGGTTCAAGCAACCCGTGTTCGGCCATAACGCTGGCGATGTGCGCGTGGTGATGTTGGATACCGATCTTCTTCGCGGCAATATGCTGCCCGGCGAACTTTGTCGAGAGATACGCGGGATGCAGGTCGTAGGCGACGATTTCCGGCTCGATACGCATCAGCCGCTGCCATTCAGCGATTTCGCGGGCGAAGTAATCGTATGTCTTGTAGTCTTTCAGATCGCCGATGTGCTGCGACAGAAACGCGTACCCGTCGCGAGCAAGGCAGAACGTGTTCTTCAGTTCCCCACCAACGGCCAGAATATGCGGAGACGTTGCCGCAAACCGGACCGGATTCGGAACGAAACCGCGGGCGCGCCGGAAAAACTGCCGTTGGCCGTTGACGACGCGCACCACCGAATCATCGCACTTGTGGACGATGGGCCGATTATGCGTGAGCGCGGCATCGGCAATCGGACCCAAAAAAGCGGATAATTCAACTTCATCGCTCACGATAGGTTCGTCGGTGAGATTGCCACTGGTCATCACGAGAGCATCGAAGCCATGCATCAACAGATGATGCAATGGCGTGTATGGCAGGAACGCGCCGATGGTCAAACAATCGGGAGAAATCGTAGGAGCGATTTGTAATCGCGACCGGTCGCTAATTGAAATTGCCCCCACGATGACAATCGGGCGCGCCACGGATAATAGCTCCGCTTCCTCTGCCTCGTTCACTTCGCAATAACGCTTCAACGTCTCGATATCGCGAAACATCACGGCCAGCGGTTTGTGCGGACGACGTTTGCGCTGACGGAGACGCTCCACGGCTTCCGTGTTCGCGGCATCGCACGCAAGGTGATAACCGCCGAGACTTTTGATGGCGACGATGTGGCCGTGGCGGAGAAGATCTACGACTTTCGTCAGTTGTAGTCGCGAAGCGTCTTCGCGGCTCCCCTCCCTCCGCGAATGGGATTCGCGGCTACAATCTTCCGGCGTGATCAGGTCGAGTTCCGGTCCGCATCTTTCGCAGGCGTCCGGTTGCGCGTGGAATCGGCGGTCGAGCGGATCGTGATACTCATGCTCGCACGGCTCGCACATCGTGAAACCGGCCATCGAAGTTTTGTCGCGATCATATGGCAAGTCGCGGATGATCGTGAAACGCGGGCCGCAGTTGGTGCAATTGATGAACGGATAACCATGACGGCGATCCTGCGGATCAAACAATTCCCGCAGGCAATCGTCGCACGTCGCCAGGTCGGGCGAGATATGCACGGCAGCGTCTCCATCAGGCTCGGATTCCACAACCTCAAACCGTTCGTAACCTTTTTCGGCAAGAACCTGTGTACTGATGTCAGCAATCACTGCCTGCTGAGGCGGTTCGGTGGTCAGATGATCAAAGAATGCGCTGACTTTCAGGGCGTCACCTTCCACCTCGACCGTAACGCCGTGCGGGCCGTTGCAGACAAAACCGCCGAGGCCGAGTTGCGTGGCGTAACGATAAACGGTCGGACGAAACCCAACGCCTTGGACGCGGCCAACGATCCTGGCGCGCATGCACGTCTTCATCCGCGCTTTACCTCGGTATGATGTTGCCGGTGCGGATGCTGGTGCGGCTGGACGACGGCGTCGAGATCGGGCGAAGGCGGATGTGTATGCGGCTCAATCTTGATCTCGCCCTCCGCAACGTGCTCAAGCCAGTGTGCCCATTCTTCAATCCCCTGCCCTGTCCGGCAAGAAACCTGGAAGACCGGCGCGTCAGCGTTGAGTTTGCGGAAATCACTGAGAAACTTGTCGTAATCGAAATCGGTGTAGGCCAACAGATCAATCTTGTTCAGCACCAGCGCGCTGATTTCGTGAAACAGCAACGGATACTTGGCGGGTTTGTCGTGACCTTCGGTGACGCTTAGGATGCCCACCTTGGCTTTCTCGCCGAGGTCAAACTCGGCTGGGCAAGCGATGTTGCCGACGTTCTCGATGAATAGCAAATCGAGCGCATCCAGATCGAGTTCCCCCAACCCACGTTGCACCAGTGGCGCTTCGAGATGGCAGGCTCCGCCTGTAAGAAGTTGAACGACCGGCACACCCAGCTTCGCGATCCGGTCGGCATCGCGCGTCGTGGCGATGTCGCCTTCAAGGACGCCAATACGGTAATGATCTTTGAGGGCGGGAATCGTCTTTTCCAGCAACGACGTCTTACCAGCGCCCGGCCCGCTGATTAGATTGATGGCTGCTATCTTCTTGGCTGCGAGCTGGTTACGAATGTGCGACGCCAACCGGTCGTTGGCTTCCAAAACATTGCGTAAAACTTTCACGTTCATGAAGAAGATGCGGCATCATCGGAGCGACGCGGTGTGTTGTCAATCGCGCCGCAACGTGCGCAGAACGCCGCCCGAAGCCGCGTCCCGGATCGTAACAATCATCGGTGTCTGGCCAATGGCATGCGTGGCGCAGCCCAGGCATGGGTCGTACGCACGGAACGCCATCTCGACTTTGTTGAGCAATCCCTCGCTCACCTCACCACCATGGATCAGACCCTTCGCAGCTTTCTCGACGCTCATCGCCATGCGGGCGGCATTGCCCTGCGTTGCGACGATGAGATTGGCTTTGGTAATGATCCCGTTGTCATCGGTCTCGTACTGGTGAATCAACGTGCCACGCGGCGCCTCGACCACGCCGATGCCGACGGTCGGTTTCGCGGTCGGGATGACCCGCAGATCCTTGCTCGTAATCTCTGGATCGTTGATGAGTTCGTTCATCCGCTCGGCGGCGTACAACATCTCGATGACGCGCGCCCAGTGGTTGGCCAGCGTGTGGTGGACGGGTTTGCCGCCCAGCGTAGCGTAGAATTCCTCGTACGCCTTCTGTGCCAGCGGCGTCGCCATGCCGTCGGACACGTTCAATCGCGCCAACGGGGCCACCGAATAAATGCCACTCTTGTCGCCCTCGGTAAAACCGTTCCATCCGACGGGTTTCAAATAGCAGAACTTCATGTAACTCCACGGCTCGACGTGTTCGGCCACGAAATCGCGGTACTGTTGCGCGGAAAACTTGGCGTATTCCTTGCCTTCAGGCGTGACGACGCGAATCTTGCCGTCGTAGAAGTTGATCTTGTTGTTCGCGTCCACCATGCCCATGTAATAGGTGCGATGGGTGTAGGTGTCCGACGTGATAAGTTTCACGTAAGCTTCATTCTTCAGGACGATGTCCTTGAATACCTGCAGCGTGAACTGCGCAAAATCCAAACCGTCCTTGGCCAGTTGCTGGAACTGCGCCAGGTCCGACGGTGATATCCCCTTCGCGACACCGCCGGGCAGGCCGAGCACGGGATGAATCACCTTGCCGCCGAGATACGTGATCAACTCGCGCAAACGGCGGCGCGTGGTGATGACCCGCTTGCCAATCTCAAGACCAACCTTCTGAATCACGCCAACGACGTTGCGCAGTTCGGGAGGCGCATCCGGGCCAACGATGAAATCCGGTCCGCCGAGGATGTAAACGTGCAACGCGTGGTCTTCGAGCATGAACGTGGTGTACACCAATTCGCGGATCTTCTTCGCCGCCGAAGTCGGCTCGACTTTGTACAAATCGTCCAGCGCCTTTGTTCCCGCCATGTGATGCGCCGTCGGGCAGACGCCGCAAATGCGTGACGTGATCTGCGGCATATCTTCGGCAGGACGGCCAATACTGAAGATTTCGAACCCGCGCAATTCAGGCACCTGAAAATACGCGCGTTCCACGTCGCCTTTCGGGTCGAGAAAAATATCGATCTTGCCATGGCCTTCGAGCCGGGTGATCGGGTCAATGGCAACGTGACGCGCTTTGGTGTACGCGTTGGCTGCCTTCTGCTGACCTTGATTCCAAAGTTGTTTAACTTGGTCATTCATGACTGGTGACCTTTCCGCGAAGCATACACTTCGCCAAACCGTAACGATAAAACGTGCCGACCGGATCAGGGATTCCGGCCAGGGTCTTTTCGATATCCTTTTCTTCTTTGCCGGCGGCGGTCGAAGCCAAAAAACTCAGTATCTTCGCGCCGTGATCCTGGACGCGGCTGGTTGGACCGAAACAGCCGGTGCACGGCATGTTACCCGTGATACAACGCGCTTCGCAACCGCCTCGCGTGGCCGGGCCCATACAGAGGAGGCCCTGAGCCAGCAGACATTTGTCGGGGTCAATGATGACCTGATGCGGACGCTTGAACTCGGTCAAGCTCAGGTCCTGCGGTTTGCTGTCAACGCGCGGGCATTGCTCGCACAGAGCCATGTCGGGGGCGAGCACGCTGCCTTTCGGCGGCAGTTTGCCGGACAACAGCGCCAGCACCGCCTCTTTCAACAGTTTCGGCGTGGGCGGACAGCCGGGGATGTAGTAATCAACGTCCACTACCTGGTCGAGCGCGCGAACCACGTTGCGAAACACGGGCAGCGTCGGTTCGCGACCGTTGTCCTGACAAACCGGCACCGGGCGCGTCTTGTCATCATTCACCACCGTGGACGCTTCCTCGTAAACGTACTTCATGATCTGCTCGCGGCTGAACTCATTGGCGAGACTGGGAATGCCACCGGTATGGGCGCAGGAACCGTATGCGATTAGCACCTGGCTTTTGCGGCGCAACAAGCGCGCCATCTCTTCCTGCTCGGAAGAACGGATCGCGCCGTTGAGCAAGGTCGCCACGATGGATTTGTCAGCCATCGCCTCGACGTCCTTCTTCTTGAAATCCATCGCCACGGGCCACAACACGATGTCCACGGCATCGAGCACCATGAGAACGTCCTCAGCAAGGTCCACGACGGATTCTTCGCAACCACCGCAAGACGCGCACCAATAAAAAGCAATTTTCGGTTTAGTGGACATGCGCAGTTGCCTCCTCATTATTCTTGGCCTGGACTCTACCGTTCAGTTCCTCAATCTCTTTGTCCCAATCCTTGAATTTCCCGGGCATGTTTAGCGGTCCAAGCGCGCGGACTTTCTCGACGATATCGTTAACGGCCCACTTGACCTTGTCGCCTTCGCTGGCACTGATCCATTCGAGGCGGACGCGGTCTTCCTCGATGCCAAGGTCTTTCAACATCCGTTTCAGAAGATCCATCCGTCGGAGCGCTTTGTAATTGCCCTCGACGTAATGGCAATCGCCCGGGTGACAGCCGCCGATGAGCACGCCGTCCGCGCCTTTCACAAGCGCGTCCATGACGAATTGCGGGTCCAGCCGGCCCGAGCACATCAGGCGAATGATGCGAACGTTGGGCGCGTATTTCATGCGCGACACGCCGGCCAGGTCTGCCGCGGTGTAGGTGCACCAGTTGCAGAAGAACGCGACGATGCGCGGCTCAAACTTGCTGTTTCCTGATTGTTTCACGTTAACTTTTGCTTCCATGGACAAGTCTCCTTGCTAGCCGATGACCGCTTCTATCTCGCTGAAGATTTCTTCGTCACTGAACAGGTTCTGGTGAATCGACCCGCTCGGGCAGGCCGCAACGCAGACGCCGCAGCCTTTGCACAACGCCTCGTTGATGACGGCCTTCTTTTTCACCTCATCGCGGCTGATCGCCGTGTACGGGCAAAGCGGGATGCAAGTCTTGCAGCCGCTGCAATCGTCAGCGATGACGTAGCTCGTATTCGGTTCAAGCTCGATTACACCGGCGTTGATCAGCGCATACGCCTCCGCCGCGGCTGCGCCAGCCTGCGCGACCGTGTCGGGGATGTCTTTCGGGCCCTGGCAACAACCCGCGAGGAAAATGCCGTCGGTGAACGTGTTCACCGGCGCGAGTTTCGGGTGGCGCTCAAGGAACCAGCCTTCGGTCGAACAACTGATATTGAACATCCGTCGCACATCCTGTGAATCGGCTTGCGGTTCGAGACCGTTCGCCAAAACAACCATGTCAACCGGGATACGCCGGACAAACCCGGCAAGCGTGTCCTCGACGCGAATCACCAGTCTGCCTTCCTCTTCCTTCCTCGCCGCCCAGTCGGTGACTTCGGCGACGCGGCCACGGATGAAATGGACGCCTTCCTCCTGCAACCGCTCGTAAAACTCCTCGTAACCTTTGCCGGGCGCGCGGATATCAATGTAAAAGTTGAACACCTCGGCATCGGTATGCTGTTTGATGAGGTGCGCCAGCTTCATCGAATACATGCAGCAGACGCGCGAACACCAGCGGTTGGTGCGGTTATCGCGCGAGCCGACGCAGTGGATGATGCCGACCGCCTTCGGTTGGCTGCCGTCTTTCAATTTGATATGGCCTTCGGTCGGGCCGCTGGCATTGACCATGCGTTCGACCTGCATCGCGGAGAACACGTTTGGATGCACGCCGTAGCCGTACTGCGGCAGGCGTTCCCCATCGAATGTCTTGAAACCAGTGGCAAGAATGATCGTGCCGACGTTGATCTCGACGAGTTCTTCCTTCTGGTCGAACTTGATCGCGTCGCGATCGCACACCTCAACGCAGGTCTTCTTGCATTTGCCCGTCTTGAGCTGGATACAGGCGTCCGGATCAAACAACACCACAGGCGGCGTCGCCTGCGGGAACGGCATGTACACGGGTTTGCGCTTTGAAAGACCTTCGTTGAAGTCGTCCTCGGTCTTGCCTTCCTTGTACACGCATGCCTCAACGCATTTCATGCAGCCGACGCACAAATCCTCGATAATATATCGCGGTTTGCGTTTTACCGTCACCTTGTAGCTGCCGACAAAACCCTCGACCTTCACGATTTCCGAGTAGGTCCACAGTTTGATGTTCTTGTGCGAGCCGACAGCCGACATCTTCGGCGTAAGAATGCACGCCGCGCAGTCGAGCGTCGGGAACGTCTTGTCGAACTTCGCCATGTGGCCGCCGATCGTTGCCTCCCGTTCAACGAGATAAACGGTCATGCCGCCGTTGGCCAGTGTCAGAGACGCGTGGATTCCGGCAATCCCGCCACCGACCACCAGCACGTCGCGATTGATCTTGGTTTCCTTTTTCTCGAGCGGTTTCTGCAACGCCACGCGCTTGATCGCGGCGCGCACCAGCGCCCGCGCCTTCTCGGTAGCCGGTTCACCCGGTTCGTGCACCCACGCGTCATGCTCGCGGATGTTGACCATCTGGAGACAGAACGGATTCAGGCCGCCGCCTTCCAAAGCGTTGCGGAAAGTGTGCTCGTGCAACAGTGGCGAGCACGACGCGACGACG
>Ga0182017_10000003_pt1 | contig 162469 bp, 148 predicted proteins | sample 712E3DmetaG_FD_120492 | JGI IMG/M metagenome (GOLD analysis project Ga0182017, IMG submission 120492) | Permafrost microbial communities from Stordalen Mire, Sweden - 712E3D metaG | ecosystem: Environmental > Terrestrial > Soil > Wetlands > Permafrost | place: Sweden: Stordalen | collected... | reverse complement strand
CAGCATAACGGATCAAAACTGTTGCTGGTCCACGTGGCCGACGGTTGGGCGGCCCGGTACTACGGTGAAGAGGCTGATTCGCCCGAAGTGCGCAACGACCGCCGGTACCTGAAGGAGCTGGCCGAGAGATTGCGCAAACAGGGGCTGGAAGTGGAGACAATCCTCGGTTTCGGCGAGCCCGGCGAGGAAATCATCAAGCTGGCTCGGACACGGAAGTGTGACCTGATCGCGATGACGACGCACGGTCATCGTTTCATTTCGGACCTGCTTTACGGCAGTGCCTCGCGAAAAGTACGGCACGGCGTGGATGTCCCGGTGCTCCTGCTGCGAGCGCCCCGTACGAAACGTTGAACGACTCCCCCAGTTCCAGCTTGCTGGTGTATGGCGGTTTTGGATAATGTCACGGGAATGACGACAGCGATTTGGATCGGTTGTGCGGTCGTTTCCTATCTGCTCGGCTCGATTCCCACGGGTTTCTTGTGGGCAAGGGCGCGTGGCATAGATATTCGCGTCGTTGGCAGTGGGAACATCGGCGCAACCAACGTGATGCGCGCGCTCGGCAAAGGCCCGGGCATTACAGTGCTATTGATCGACGCCGCCAAGGGTTTCGTGCCCGTTTTTGTCGCGCCAGTGTTTTTCCCGCGCCTCGACCATGATGCGCTGCAAATTCTTTGCTGCGTCTGCGTTATCGCGGGTCACAACTGGCCCTGTTGGCTCCGTTTCAAAGGCGGCAAAGGCGTGGCGACGAGCGCCGGCGCGTTGTTGGCGTTTCTGCCGGTGCCGCTGTTGTGCGGACTGGCGGTTTGGGGCGTGACGTTCGCCATCTGGCGGTACGTATCGCTGGCGTCCATTTGCGCGTCGGTAACGATCCCGCTGGCAACGTGGTTCGTCACGAAAAACATGACATTGGCCGCGTTCACGACTATTCTTGCCGCGGTGGTGGTTGTGAAACATAAACCGAACATCCAGCGGTTGCTTGCTGGAACGGAAAACCGGGTAGGCAGGGCGGCCTCGGAACGCAAGAACAACGCATGAAGGTTACAATCATCGGCACGGGCGGCTGGGGCACGGCATTGGCGGTGTTACTGCATGGTAATGGGCATGCAGTGACGTTGTGGGGCCGGCTTGCCGAAGAAGTTGACCCGATTCTGGCCAACCGCGAGAACAAGGCGTTTTTGCCGGGCGTGAAGATTCCGGAGACGATCCTTGTGACACTTGATGCCGCAGCCGCGGGACGCGGCGCCGAATGCGTGGTGCTGGCAGTGCCATCGCACGGGATGCGGTCCATCTGCCAGAAGATTCAGGAACATCTACCGCCCAGCGCAATGCTCGTTCATGTGGCAAAAGGTATCGAGAACGAAACGGGCGCGCGGATGAGCGAGGTGATTGCCGAGACGCTTGGGCGCAAGGATGTCGTGGTATTGTCGGGGCCGAGCCACGCCGAGGAAGTCAGCCGCGGCATTCCAACGGCGGTGGTGGTTGCTTCGCAGGATGCGGCCCTTGCAACGCGGGCGCAACGGTTGTTCATGAACGAGCGGTTCCGAGTGTACACGCATCACGACGTGGCCGGCGTCGAACTGGGCGGCGCGTTGAAGAACGTGGTGGCACTGGCCGCAGGGGTCTGCGATGGAATCGGTTTTGGCGACAACACGAAGGCTGCGCTCTGTACACGCGGGTTGGCGGAGATGTCCCGGCTTGGAGTCAAGCTTGGGGCGAAATCTGAGACGTTTTTCGGATTGAGCGGTGTGGGCGATCTGATCGTTACGGCGTTCAGCCGTCACAGCCGGAACCGGCGATTCGGCGAACGGCTTGGCCGTGGCGAGACACCCGAACAGATCGTGGCGAGCACGCCGATGATCGCCGAAGGCGTGAAAACGGCAAGATCAGCCCGGCAACTGGCGCAGTCCCGCGGCGGCGGGATCGAGGTGCCGATAACACGCGAAGTGTACGCGATACTTTACGAAGGCAAACCGCCGAAACAGGCGGTGCGCGACTTGATGCTGCGCGAAGCGAAGCCGGAGTTTGATTAGACAGACCGCGTTATTTGCCGGTCAACCCCCGCAGTTTTTCGGCAATATGTTTGTTCTGAGGCTCGACTTCCAGCGCGCGACGCAACGTTGTCACCGCTTCATCGCGCTGACCGAGCTTTAACAGCACGTCGGCCAGGTGGTCGAGCACAGTCGCATCGTCTTTTTCCAACTCGGCAGCGCGGCGCAAAGGTTTAAGCGCTTCGTCGGTGCGTCCAAGTTTGAACAGGACCCAGCCGAGGCTGTCGAGGTACGCGCCGTCGTCGGGTTCAAGTTCGAGCGCCTTCTGGATGAGTCCCAACGCTTCATCGAGATGCGTCCCCTTCTCCGCCCACATGTAGCCGAGGTAGTTGAGCGCGGCATGATAGTTGGGGTCCAACTCGATGGATTTGCGGAACATGGTTGCAGCGCGGTCGAGGTCGCCTGTCCGCTCGCAAGCCGCGCCAAAATAGAAATAGAACGCGCCATCAGGCTTGGGTTCCTGGGGCGACTGCTCCGCGAGGGACTGCGCGGTGGCATACAATTCAATCGCTGCCGCATATTCCTTCTTGTCGCTGTAAACCAGTCCGGTAAAGTACGGGATCTGATAGGCTAACGGGAACTGTTCCTTCGCCGCGGAAAGCGTCCGCAGTGCATCATCATATTTCTTCTGCTTTAAGCTAATCACTGCAAGCCGCAGGCATGGCTCGAGTTGGTTGGTGTTGATGACCAGCGATTGCTGGTAGTCGGCTACGGCCCGGTCGTTCTGGTCGAGGTCTTCGTACAACTCGCCAAGGTAGTTGTAGATTTTGTAACGGAGCGGTTCGCGGCGGATAATGTCCTCGAGCACCTTAACCGCTTTGTCCTTTTGATCTGCGCGGACCCAGTTCAACGCCAGTTGTTCACGAAGCTGGGCTGCGGCTGGCCGAAGAGCCAGTACTTGCTCATAAGTTTCGCCGGCTTTGACGTAGTTGCCGTTGTCGGCATAGGCTTCAGCCAGCAACACCAGTATATCTGGATCGTTGGCCGCCAGCGCATTGGCTTTCTCATAACATTGCTGCGCGGCCTCGGACGCGACGAGCCTGCCCAGGGATGGTTTCCCTTTCAGCGCGTCGGTGTAAATCCGGCCGAGCCACACCCAGTGCCGCGGGTCATTAGAGCGTTGGCGGAACGCGGCGGCGAGCACGTTCCCCGCCTCTGCCGTCTGGTTCTGATCCAGAAGCAGTCCCACCAATGCATGCGTTGCACCGAGGTGCGCCGGATCAATCCTGAGCGTTTTCCGAAACGCGGTCACGGCTTTTGCCGGTTGATCGCTCAACTGTTGTGCCGCGCCAAGCCAAAACCACGCGTCAGCGACGTTCGGGTTGGCCTTGGTGGTTGTCTCCAACATCGCGACGGCTTTCGCGAATTCCTTCCGCGTGAGGTAAACGTTCGCCAGGCGCGAAGCCAGATCGACATTATGAGGGTCAAGTTCCAGCGCACGCCGATACTCACCCAGTGCCGCGTCGACGCCTTCGTTCTGCGCGATGGACTCCGCGGTAGCGTAATGCGCGAGCGCCTCGGCGTGGCACTCAGCATCGGCCGACAACTCCAGCACCGGCGGAACAACTTGTTTCTCCTGCGGCGCTGTCGCGCCGTGTCTGGGCATGGTTTGACAGCCCGCGGCGAGATACAACACGCCGCTGAACACGAGAGCCGATATGCCGGCGCGTGCCCCTGAGGGATGCATTTCCGCTGTCCCGTTTGCCTAGCGGATCCGCTTCTTGTGACGCATCGCCTTGAGGCGTTTGCGCCGTTTGTGACGGTTGATCTTTGCTTTGCGGCGTTTCCTCAGTGAACCCATGCTTCCTCCTGCTTGAATCAGTAAATCACTTTGTTTAGCGGATACTCGATAATGCCTTCCGCGCCCGCGTCCTTCAAGGCGGGAACGATCTCGCGCACAACCCGCTCGTCAATGATCGTCTCGATGGCCACCCAGCCTTCCTGCGCCAATGGCGAGATGGTCGGATTACGCAGCGCCGGCAACTGCTGCAGCAAGCTGTCGAGTTTCTTGCGCTGCACGTTCATCTTCAAACCGACCTTTTCGCCCGCAACAAGCGCGCCTCTCAACATCAGCGTCAGCGTCTCGATCTTCTTCCGTTTCCACGGGTCAGCCCATGCCGCCTTGTTGGCAATCAACTGCGGGAAACTGGTGACCAGTGTGTCCACGATGCGCAGGTTGTTTGCTTTCAGCGATGAACCCGTCTCGGTCAACTCGACGATCGCATCCACCAGTTCCGGCGCCTTGACTTCCGTGGCGCCCCATGAGAACTCGACCTCGGCGGTGACCCCATGTTTCTTCAGCCACCGCTTTGTCATGCCAACCAGTTCGGTGGCGACGCGTTTGCCCTGCAAATCCTTTACCGATTTGACCGGCGAATCGGTCGGTACAGCCAGCACCCAGCGGGCGGGACTGGTTGACTGTTTGCTGTAGGCCAGCTCGCAAACGGCTTTCACATCGCTGTCGTTCTCGGCGACCCAGTCGGCGCCGGTTATCCCGGCGTCGAGATACCCATGCTCGACGTAACGGCTGATTTCCTGCGCCCGGATCAAGCGCAACTCAAGTTCCGTGTCGTCCGTGCGCGGCACATAACTGCGGTTGCCGGTAAAGACCTTCCAGCCCGCCTTCGCCATCAGGGCGAGCGTGGATTCCTGCAGACTGCCTTTCGGCAGCCCGAATCGCAACGTTTTGTCTGTCGTCTTCATTCCGAAATCCTAACTACGCGGCCTTCAATCTTTAGTTTACCTTCAGCAAACAACCGAACCGCCATCGGATACAACCGGTGTTCCACCACCTGAATCCTCTGATGCAACGATCCCGCCGTGTCGCCCGGCAATACCGGTACCGCTTTCTGCAGGATGATCGGGCCGGCATCCACGCCTTCATTCACGAAATGCACCGTGCAACCCGTTACCTTCGCGCCGTGGTTCAACGCCTGTTCCCACGATTCTAATCCGGGAAACGCCGGCAACAATGCCGGATGGATGTTCACGATCCGGCCCGCAAATGCGTTCAACAGTGGCGTCTTCACGACGCGCATATAACCCGCCAACGCCACCAACTCGACGCCAGCTTCCTGCAACGCCTTGACGAACTGCTGTTCCAGTTCCGGTTCCAGCTTCGTCTTGAACCGGCTCGGCCCGATGAACTTCGCCGGGATACCGTGCTTGCGCGCCCGTTCGAGTATGAACGCGCCGGCAATGTCGCTGAGCACGATAACGACCTTGCCCGGAATCTCGCCGCGACTGCACGCCTCGATAATCGCTTCGCAGTTCGTTCCGCTGCCCGATCCCAGCACGCCAATCCGCAATCCACCGCTGCTCACGCCCATTTTCTAACGGATGCTAGGAGAAAACACAAGCGTGCTTTCGCCGGCCGCGTTTTGTAGCCGCGAAACATTTTCGCGGCGGAGAAATACCGGGAATTGTCGCGTTGTAACCGCCCCGCTCTGCCGGGGCGCTTCCCACACGGCGACAGAGCGCCGTGGCTACATTCCGGCGGCGGCGCGGTGGGCCACCGCGCCCTACCCCTCCATTCACCGCCAATACGGGTGGCCGTAGGAGAAGCCCCACTCAGAACGAATCTCGTCCGAGTCGCGCCGGCGCTGTTCCTCCATCGCGACGCGCGTGTAGGTATCTAGCAGATACGTCACCACGCCGTTGCTGACCCCTTCTTTGCGCAGCAGGACCACGTCATCCGCAGCCAGCTTGAAAACCGTGTGCGTATCTTCCACGCGACCGATAATCTCCGCGTCACTCAGCCCCACTTTCGTCATCGAGATGATGTCCGCCAGACTCAGCGGCGTCGGGCGCGGCTTGGCGGTGGCGCATCCCATCAGCAACGCGACAACCATACATACGAGGAATTGTTTCATCAGCGAGAGTTTACCGCATCCACCGCCAAACGCAACCGGGTCAAGGTCGTAACTTGCGCCTATTTGGCTGACTCAAGCTCAGCTACACCGACCGCATGGGGGCCCGTGCTTCGGCAGCAAGCGTCGCTCACGAAATATCCCGAACCGTCAGACTGCAAGCGCGGAGGCGGTTCGCTCCGCCGATTTTGTTAGGTACAGCTTGTGGCATCGGAACTCCTCGCACGCAAGGTGCAAAACAGCAGGAAAAGCGACTTCACACACTCCGGTACGGTCGCCGCGAGCTTGTCGCCAATGGGTGTGCTCGGAAAACAAAAGATGAGGACAGATGTAGCCAACAGAGCCCGTAAAGCTACGAAGCAGAATGCAAATCTCCAAAAGGTATCCGGCCGAACAAACAGCAAAATGCCAATACTCAGGCTCAAGGCACTCATCCCGAACCTCACCCAAACCGACCACCACAGCGATAGCATCGGCGGATAAACCGTTGGCTGATGAAATAACAGATTCAAAAGCCCAATGAAACCACCGAGTATGAAAAAACCTGATACGATTCCGATATATTTTGACGTGTTATTTGTTTTCATACGTGTTGACAGTGTGTTGACCGAACATAGCTAATGGGACAAAGTCATAGGCAAGAGCGGATCTTCGCGATCAGGCTCGTGGTGGAAAAGCCGCGCACAAATGGCACGATACGGATTTGGGCACCCAGTTTCGCGAGCACCGCGCGCTCGCTCGCGTCAAGCGTCTTGGCGGTGTAATCGCCGGCCTTGACGTAGATGTCAGGGCGGACGGCAGCGAGAAAACGGTTAGCGCGACGGTCGTTGAATATCACCACCGCATCCACACACGCCAACGCCGCCAGAACGGCTGCGCGATGTTGTTGGCGAACCAACGGACGGCCACGGCCTTTGAGTTGTCTAACCGAGGCGTTCGAGTTGAGGCCGACAACCAAAAGGTCGCCGAGTTTCCGGGCGCGTTGGAGATAATTCACGTGGCCATAGTGGAGGAGGTCGAAACAGCCGTTCGTCGCCACAACCCGCTGTCCGCGGTGGCGCGTGGCCGCCGACCATCGGGCCGCCTGTACCATCGTTAACACTTTGGACGTGGGCGTTTTACCTTGCTTCGTCGTCATGACGCACTGATACTCCTGCCGCAGCATGGCTTATGGGATTCGACGGGTCAAGGTCGTTTTGCCCGTCGTTGCGAGCTCGTGCGGGTCAAGTCGGTGTGGATATCCACAAAGGAAGCGCATGCATTATGTCCATTTAATCGGGACGATCATCTATTTCACGATGTTGATCGGGTTATCGTGTTACGGCCTGCATCGTTATTGGATGCTCTACCTCTATTACAAGCACCGCAAAGAGACGCCGACACCTATGGGCCGGTTGGATCCACTCCCCAAGGTGACCGTCCAACTGCCGTTGTACAACGAAATGTATGTGGTCGAACGGCTGATCGATGCCGTTGTTGCCCTTGATTATCCCAAGGACAAACTTCAAGTCCAGGTGTTGGACGATTCCAACGACGAGACCGCGGACATTGTCAATCGTAAGGTGACGGAACTGCGCGCCGAGGGTTTCGATATCGCCGCGGTGCGGCGGCTGGACCGTACCGGTTACAAGGCCGGTGCGCTGCAAAACGGGCTGCTGATGGCGACGGGCGAGTTCATTGCGATTTTTGACGCAGATTTCGTGCCGCAGCCGAGCTTTTTGAAACGGACGATACAGTTCTTTTCGGATCCGAAGGTCGGCATGGTGCAGACCCGGTGGGGTCACCTAAACGGAAATGATTCGCTGCTGACCCGCCTCCAATCCATGTTTGTGGACGGTCATTTCATTATTGAACAGAGCGCGCGCGCCCGTTCGGGACGTTTTATGAACTTCAATGGTTCGGCCGGGATTTGGCGGCGGCTTGCGATTGAGAGCGGCGGTGGCTGGCATGCTGATACACTGGCTGAAGATCTGGATCTGAGTTACCGCGCGCAACTCAAAGGATGGCGATTCCTTTTCCTGCCCGAGGTCGTGACGCCTGGCGAATTGCCGCCGGACATGAACGCTTTCAAGACGCAGCAGCACCGCTGGGCGAAGGGTTCAATCCAGGCTTCAAAGAAACTTCTGCCACGTCTCTGGCGAAGCCATCTGCCTCTAAAAGTGAAACTGGAAGGCACGATCCATCTGGTCAGTTATTTCAACCACTTTCTGTTGTTGTTGCTCTGTGTGACGCTTTATTCCTCGGTCAGCGCCACGACGGCGGGAGTCTTTGGCCTGCATTCACCGGTCAAGTTCCTGCTGGTGGACGTGCCGCTGTTCTTTGCGGGCACGGTGAGCGTGGTGGCGTTCTACATGTGCGCCCAACGAGAGTTGAAAGGCAGTTGGTGGAAATGCCCGTTGTATATGCCGGCACTGATGGCGGTCGGGATTGGCCTGTCGGTCAACAACGCTCGCGCGGTCTTGGAGGCGTTATTCAACCACAAGAGTGAGTTTGTGCGGACCCCGAAGTATGGCGATAGCCGTCGCGAAAAGACAATACTACCCGGCAAGTACTTTGCCCTGCGCGGCCTCGTCCCGTACGTCGAGCTGGGGTTTGGTGTGTACTTCAGCTATCTGCTGTTCCAGGCTATGAATCGCAATCAGTGGTCGATGATTCCATTCGTTCTGATCTTCCAGGTCGGCTTCCTTTACGTCGGTTTGATGTCGGTCGCACAGACGAGTTTCCAGTTGTTTCGGCAGACACATCAGACGGCACTGTCCGCTGCGGGCGCCTGAAACGCTGCATTGCTGCGCTGCCCGTGTACTACCCGCTGTTACTAATTGTTCTCCGTCTGCGAAGCCTTCAGTTTCTCGATGCGACTCTTGGTGTCAAGCGGGCGAATTTCCTCAGCCGCCAATGTGTCCCCTATCAACACCTCGACCACGTAGCCAAGCGCTTCGCCTCCCTGATGGGAGATCTGTGTCGTGTACGCCCTGCTCGAAGTCACGCTGCTCAGATCAAGTGATTCAGTGTCGAAAGCGTATTTCTGGCCGACTGCCAGGCTGCAAGTTCGCTCTCCTTCGAGCGTCTTCAGATTCGGCCCGGGCGCGTCTATACCACCGTTACTCCGCGCCGTCGCCTGACTCGAATCGTAGAGCAAGGTCCACTTAATCTTAACATCCGGCCGAGGTGTGGTACTGAAGTTAACGATCTCGATGTGGTAACGAACTGTCTCGTTAATCTGCTGGTTCCGATAAGCGCCACTGGCGTCCTGGTAAACGATCTTGATGTCTTTCTTGCTTATCTTTTCGACTCTAATACGGAATGGTTTGATCTGGGCGTAAACAACCGGGGCGAGAAAAACCGGTAGCACGAACGCAACGAACAGTCGCCCGAATTTGCCAGTCGGAATCATGTTTGTTCTCTACAAGACTTTGTGTTTATCCGTCCGCAATCGACGGCATGCTCTCATCCAGTCGCCGGTCGTCGGAACAGCGCGACCGCGATGCTTAGCGCCGTCATCATCGCACAGCCAGCCACGAATACGTCTCCGAATCGCGTATAAAATGTTTGCGTCCGTGCCAGCGACACCGGCAGTTCCCAGTTCGCCGCGCCTTCCGAGAACGGTGTCAATCGTTCGCGCACGATTCCGAACTCGTCCACGACGCACGTCATGCCGTGATTTGTCACGCGCACCAGCGGACGATGGTTCTCGGCGGCTCGGAAGACCGCGTTGGCCAAATGCATTTCTGCGGCAGGCGACGTCTTGAACCACGCGTCATTCGTCAGATTCACCATGAACTCCGCGCCGCGCTTGACGAATTGCCTGTATAATCCAGCCGCAGTGTCCTCGAAGCAAATCACCGCGCCGAACGATACGTCGTTCACCCGAAATAGTGTGTACTGATGCCCTCGCTCGAAGCTGTCGGGAATCGGCGTCAACCATTTCATGAACGGCAACGCCTTGCGCATCGGCACGTATTCACCGAACGGCACGAGATGAATCTTGTGGTAGATGCCTTGCAGCGTGCCGTCGGGCAACACAAACATCGCTGCGTTGTAGTACGCAGTTCCGTCTGCGACGGGATCCGAATCGAGAGTCCCTGTAAACAACGGTACATGCGCCCGCGCCACAAGATCCGCCACCATGCTAGAGGATTCCGGATCGTAGCGCAGTCTGTCAGGCACCGCCGTCTCCGGCCAGATAATCAGATCGGGCCGATTCATAATCACAATTTCCGTGAGCGTGCGGTATCGCTCGAGGATCATGGGTTTTTCCGACGCCACGAACTTTAACGTCTGCGGAATGTTACCCTGCGCCACCGCCAACCGCAGCGTCTTCCGTGATTCGACGCGCTGGATATCGTGCCATCCATGCAGGAACGCCGCGCAGACCAGCACCATTGCCGCGTAAAACTCCCAGCTCAACCGTTGCCCGGTCTCCGGCTCGCGCATCTGGCGCAGAAAACGTCGCAGCGTAAAATACAGGGCGAAGTTAACGAAGCACACCAAGGCCGACACCCCATACACGCCGGTCACACTGGAAAACTGGAACAACGGCGCCGACTGCCATAATGCCACTCCGATAAAGTTCCACGAGAATCCGCCAAACGGGAACACACCGCGTACCCACTCCAACGTCACCCACCCCGCCGTCCCCATGACCGCCAGCAAAAGGTTTCGCGACACCGTGTCCGTTCGGTCATCCAGCGCCGCGCGTAACTTCATCCAGCCCACTGACGCCAGACCGAAGTACAACGCCAGAAACGCAACCAGTGCCACTGTGCCAAGCAACGCCAAGAACAGCGGCGCGCCTGCAACAGTCGTGTACACTGTCCACCAGATCGTTGAGCCGAAGAATACGAACCCCGCCGCGTAACCACGACGGAACGCCTGTTTCGCTGCGCAATCTTCGAGCGCAAACAGCAACGGCACAATGGCGAGCCACGCTGATTGGCTGACATTGAATGGTGGAAACGCGCTGGCAAGCAGCAGCCCCGTGACAACGGGGAACAGCCAGGCTCTCGCCGACTGGAGGGCTCGGTTCCAGCCGAGCCGCCCGGTCTTAGCGCCCACGGTCGGGCTGGAGCCCGACCCTCCAACTGGAGGATCAGAGGTCAAGCATTTCGCCCGCAGCAGTTCTTGTATTTCTTGCCGCTCCCGCAAGGGCACGGATCGTTGCGGCCAATGCGCGGCGCATCGCGGCGAATCGGCGCCGTGGTTTCCTGAATAGCCTCATCTACCACATCGCTGCCGCGCGATGCGCTGGTTGTAGCCGTCGCGGCCTGTCGCCGTGCGGTTGACGCCGCGTCGCTGTAAGCACCGCCGGAACCCAGTTCCGGCGCGATGAACTGCTGGGGCAGCGCGCGCAGGAAATTCTCGAATGCCGCCAACGAGCTGGCCGAGCGGAACACATTATTGGCGATCTCGTTCTTCACGTTGCTCATCATCTCCTCGAACATGTCGAACGCCTCGGCCTTGTATTCAATCAGCGGATCACGTTGGCCATAGCCGCGCAGGCCGATGCCGGTGCGCAACTGGTCCATGTTATAGAGATGTTCCTGCCAGAGACGATCGAGCGCATTGAGAACAATAAGCCGTTCGATCGCCTTCAACGCATCGGGATTCTCATGCGCCACCTTCGCCTCATACGCCTTTAATACGCGCTCGAAGATGTGTTGGATGATCTCGTCCGACGTTTTGTGTTCCACCTGTTCGCGCCGCAGGCCGATTGGGAAGGCAAGGTTCGCCCATCGCAGCAGGCCGTCGTAATCCCATTCGTCGGCTGGCTTGTCGGCCTGACAGAAGTTCGCCGTGCGCGACTCCACGACCTCCTCGATAATGTCGAATACCGCGTGGCGCGGGTTGTCCCCGCGGATGATTTCGTTGCGGAACCCGTACAGCACCTCGCGCTGCTTGTTCATCACGTCGTCATACTCCAACGTGTGTTTACGGATGCTGAAATTGTGTTCCTCGACCCGGCGCTGGGCGGTCTCGATGGACTTGTTGAGCCACCGATGCTGCAAATCTTCGCCCTCCTTCATGCCGAGTTTTTCCATGATGTTGCCGATGCGCGCACTGCCAAACAGGCGCATCAAATCGTCCTCCAGCGAGACGTAAAACCGCGACCCGCCCGGATCGCCTTGTCGCGCGCAACGACCGCGCAATTGCCGGTCAATGCGCCGTGCTTCATGGCGTTCGCTGCCGATAACGTGCAGCCCGCCCGCTTCCGGCACGCCGGGGCCGAGTTTGATGTCCGTGCCGCGGCCTGCCATGTTTGTTGCAATGGTTACCGAGCCGAACTGGCCTGCGCGCGCCACGATCTCCGCTTCGCGTTGGTGGTATTTAGCGTTTAGCACGTTGTGCGGAACCCCTCGCCGCTGCAACATACGCGCCAGCACCTCGCTCGCGTCAACGTTCACCGTTCCGACCAGCAACGGCTGGCCTTTGGCGTGCCGCTCGGCGATCTCGTCAATGATGGCGTTGAATTTCTCGCGCCGGGTTTTATAGATGCGGTCGTTCTCATCCAACCGGACACATGGTTTATTGGTCGGGACCACCGCGACCCCGAGCTTGTAGATGTTCTGGAACTCCGTCGCCTCGGTCTCCGCCGTGCCAGTCATGCCCGCCAGCTTCCTGTAGAGACGGAAATAGTTCTGGATGGTGATCGTCGCCAGCGTTTGCGTTTCACGTTCGATGGCAACGCCTTCCTTGGCCTCGATGGCTTGGTGCAGCCCGTCGCTCCAGCGCCGGCCCGGCATGAGCCGGCCCGTGAACTCGTCCACGATGAGGACCTTATTCTCCTGCACGACGTACTCGACGTCTTTCTCGTACAGACAGAACGCGCGCAACAACTGCGAAATGCTGTGGATTTTTTCGCTGCGCTCGTCGAACGCATGCTGGACCTGTTGCTTGCGCTTTTCCTTTTCCTCGTCCGTTATTTCCAGTGTGTCGATTTCCTGCAACGCTATCACGAGATCGGGTATGACGAACGCATCAGGGTCGCGCGGATTAAGTTGTGTGCGCCCCTTTTCGGTCAGATCGGAATCGTGCTGTTTCTCGTCGATCGTAAAGAACAACTGCTCTTTCAGTTCGATCAATTCTTTCTTGCTGGAGTCTTTGAGTACGTCCAGCTCGGCTCGGTCGAGAATCTGGCGCTTTGCCGGATCTTCGAGCATCTTCATCAATTGCTTGTTCTTTGGCGTGCCGAGCTTGACCTGATACAGCAATTGCCCCGCGCGATACTCGCGGTCGTCGTTGTTGTCCGCCTTGTCCGATTTCTCACCCTCGCCGTTGTTGCTTTCGAGCAACTGCTTCGCCTCGTTGACGAACCGGTTGCACAACGTCGTTTGCGCCCGCACCAATTCCGCAATCTGCGGTTTCAACCGGTCATAAACCTGCGATTGCGTGACCACTGTGGACGGTCCGCTGATGATCAATGGCGTGCGCGCCTCGTCGATCAGGATCGAGTCCACTTCATCAACAATGGCGTAAAAATGTCCGCGCTGGACCTGTGTCTCGGCGCTGGTGGCCATGCCGTTGTCCCGAAGATAATCGAATCCGAACTCAGCGTTCGTGCCGTATGTGATGTCGCAGGCGTATTGCTCGCGCCGGATTTGCGGCGATTGGTCATGCTGGATGACGCCAACGGTCAACCCGAGGAACTTGTAAACCTCTCCCATCCATTCGGCATCGCGCGCGGCGAGGTAATCGTTGACCGTGACCAAATGCACGTTGTAACCGGTGAGCGCGTTGAGGTAGAGCGGCATGGTAGCAACCAGCGTTTTGCCTTCGCCAGTGGCCATTTCAGTGATCTTGCCCTGATGTAATACGATCCCGCCGAGCACCTGCACATCGAATGGCACCATGTCCCACTTGTACGGACGATCGCGAACCAGCCATTCCCTGCCGAGAAGCCGCCGACAGGTGTTCCTCACCGCGGCGAATGCCTCGGGCAGGATCTCATTCAAGATTTCCTGTTCCAACTCATGCGCCTTGCGCCGAATCGGCTTGGCTTCCTCGCTCTGCAATGCCGATTCCAGCGTGTGCGCCTCCGCCAGCAACGCGTTGACTCCGCGTTGTTCGCGGCCCTGCTCGATGCGCGCCTTGAACTCGCCTGTCTTGGCGCGCAACTGCTCTTCGCTGAGTTGTTGGTACTCCAGCTCGATCTCGCTGACACGGTGCACCATCGGCCAGAGCCGTTTCAACTCGCGCTGGTTTTTGTTACCCAGAATCTTTTTGAGAATCCAACCAATCATTGAGATCCTTCGCTACGCTCAGGATGACGCTTCGCGTCAGCTTCCCGGTTTCACCACGGGCGACCCGGCCCGGCACATTGGACACTGCGCGGAATCGAATGTCTCGATGTGGAGCTTCAACAGACTCGCAAATGGCGCGCCAAAATCGACCTTGCCGTCCGACCGATCCACCATTGTGCCCACCGCTGCCACGACGCCACCAAGTTGCCGCACGATGTCAATCGTCTCTTGTACGCGTCCGCCTTTCGTGACTACGTCTTCGACCACGATAAACTTCTCGCCGTGCCCGACCTGAAAACTCCGTCGCAACTGCAGTTTTCCTTCCGCGTTCTTTTCGACAAATATGTGACGCAGCCGCAGCGCCCGTGCCACCTCGTGCCCGACGAACAGTCCGCCCAGCGCGGGCGAAATCACCGTTTGCGCCGCAGCCGATGAAAGTTTCGCCGCCAGCGCCGCGCACAATCGCTCGGCATGATGCGGATACTGCAGAACCAGCGCGCACTGGAAATACTGACGGCTGTGCAAACCCGACCGCAGCAGGAAGTGACCATCCAATAGCGCGTTCGTCTCGCGAAAGATTTGAAGAACTTCAGCGTCGGTCATGTTTTCACCACCCACTTGTCTTCCGGCCGACTGGCCTGCTCGACTTCAAGGCGTTTGGCTTCGTAGCCTTTCCGTCCCATAAGGCCGTATGTAAAATTCTTCCCCAGCTCCACGCCTGGCTGATCGAACGCGTTGATGTTGAACAGCTCGCCCGCATAGGCCGTCTGCATTTCCAGCAGATACATGAGCGCGCCGACCGTCTTCGCGTCCACCTTCTTCACCCGAATCGCGCAGTTCGGCCTGCCGGTGGTCGTCAGCGCCAGCTCAGTCGCCTTCTGCTCGGCATTGAGCAACTCGTTCATCGTGTGGCCGCCGAGATACTTCACCGTGTCATACTCCGGGAACGCATCCGGGATTGTCACCGTCGCGCCGAACTCGTCCACCGTCAGGAACGTGACCACCTTGTCGTAAGGTCCTTCAATGTAAAGTTGCATTACCGAATGCTGGTCGGTCGCGCCAAGCGCCTTCTCGGGTGTCTGGCCTGTGCGCGCCAGTTTGCCTGCGCGATCCAGCTGTTTGCCGAGACTTTCCGCCCAGAGTTGACGGAACCAGTCCGCCACATCCCTCAACGCATGTGAGTATGGCATCATCACCTGGATGTTTTTCCCCTTCGCCTTGTCCAGGAGGTAATGCATCGCCGCACCTGTCAACGCCGGGTTCTCCCACAACTTCTTGGATTTGCATGCCGCATCCATTTCCGCGGCGCCAGCCAGCAACTGATGAATGTCAATCCCAGTCACCGCCGCGCTCAGCAATCCCACCGCGCTCAACACCGAGAACCGTCCGCCCACGTCCGGTGGAATCGGCAATGACGCATAGCCAAGCTTCTTCACAATCTCGCGCAGCTCGCCCTTTTCAGGATCAGTGGTGATAACAATATGCTCGATATGCTGTTTTTCCCCGAGCTTGCGGATCAACGCGTCGCGGAACACAAGGAACTCACTCATCGTTTCCGCCGTACCGCCGGACTTCGTAATGACGTTGAATACCGTCTTATCCAGATCAAGCACGTCGAGCAGACCATCGATCCGGTCGGGATCAACGTTATCGGGCACGAACAACCGCGGTCCGCGTCGTCGCGATCGTTCCAGCAGATTGTACTCAGGATGATTCAGTGCCGACTGCAACGCAATGTTTCCCAGCGCCGAGCCGCCAATGCCTACCACCACAAAATTGTCGAACCGTTTGTTGAGCTTCTTCGCCAGCGCCGCAACCTCGTCCGCCAGCTTCGTGTTGAATGGCAACTTGCGGAATCCAAGAGGCGCCTTCTCGACCGCCGCGGCTGCCGCTTCGATTTTTGGCCCCAACGCATTTAATTCCGAGTCGGCGATACCGTGTTCCCCGATCCGCCAAGCCATTAGATTGTTGAGATCATATCGCAAATTCAGCACTTTCCGTGTCCTCCGTTGCGTGGATTATATCGCAGATTCCGGCGCGTCCGACAACAACTTTAGCGCTCCGGACACGGCGGACCTATCTTCCTACTGTCGTTTTTGTTTCTGTGCAGCTATTGTAGCGGCGGCTCTGTGAGCCGCCGAAATCCTTGTGGAATCTCAACGCTTCGGCGTTTCACAGAAGCGCCGCTACATCGACTTCAGAGGCTTCATAGCGCCAGGGGCGCCATGAACTTCGACCGGTTCCCCGAGCCGCAGGCCGAGCGCCCTTGCGGCGTGGCCGCCGTTGACGGCGATCTCGAGGAAACCGCTGGAGCCCATCGCCGCCACCGCTTCGCCGCTGGCAACCTCCTGGTAATAATTTTTCACGGGACAAACTTCTTCGCTGCGCAGGAAAACCGTCGGCGCATGTCTCGTAAGCTTGGTGAGATCGGCGGGAGCGATATTGGTTATGGCGTTGCCGAAATGGTCGATGTAAACGACTTCGCCATGCACAACGCCGTCGCAGACGGAAACTTGCGGCCAGGCGACTTGGACGTATTTCGTCAGTTCCGCTCCGAAATCTTTCAACGGCACACCGAGCGTCAGATGCGCTGCTACCGGCGCGAAGACGTCGCGCCCGTGAAACGTGTGGCTGACAGGTTTGTGAAAATATTGGCTGTGGTCGAGTCGCCGGATCTCCAATACCTGTTCCTGCGCCAATGCCAGCGATAAGATGCCGTCGTCCGGGCCGACAAACATATAATTTTGCGTCCGCACGGCGATGGCTGCGCGGCTGCTGCCAACGCCGGGATCAACCACGGCCACATGAATCGTATCTCTCGGGAAACAGCGATAGCACGCCAACAACGCGAACGCCGCCGCGCGGATATCGCCGCCGGGAATCTCGTGAGTGATGTCCACAACTGTGGCCTGTGGGTTGATGCCAAGAATGACGCCCTTCATGCTGCCCACAAACCAGTCGGCCGTGCCGAAATCAGTCGTCAAAGTGATGATATTTATTGCTTCACGCTCCAAGATCCGGTTGCCGCCCTGTGTTATTGCCAGCATACAAACGTGTAAACCGCTGGTCAAACAAACTATTTGATGGAGTTCACACGCGTGCGTCGGCTATGCTATAGTCCGATGGCAGCATGAGCACGCCCACACAAGAGACGGCCTCGATGAAGATTCCCATATTTCGCATCCGCCCGTCGCGCGGGTTGGTGGCAATCAATCTGCACGAGTTGTGGGTGTACCGCGATCTGCTGGCGATTCTGGTGTGGCGCGACATCAAAGTACGCTACAAACAGACGGCGCTGGGCGTGGTGTGGGCCATCCTCCAGCCGTTTTTGACTATGGTTGTGTTCAGCGTGTTTTTAGGGCGGCTCGCTAAAGTACCGTCGGACGGCATCCCCTACCCGATTTTCGTCTACTGCGCGCTGCTGCCATGGCAACTCTTTGCCTATGCACTGAACGAATCGGGAAACAGCCTGGTAATGAATCGTAATTTGATCACGAAAGTCTATTTCCCGCGCATCGTAATTCCTCTGGCAGCTGTGTTGTCCGGGCTGGTGGACTTCGGAGTCGCCTTCGTGGTGCTGGTGGGAATGATGTTCTACTATGGGATCGTGCCTACAGCGGCGGCGGTCGCGATGCCACTGTTGGCGTTGCTGGCGGTGGTGACCGCGTTGGCGGTCGGCCTCTGGCTGTCGGCGTTGAACGTCGAGTACCGTGACGTGCGATACACAATCCCGTTTCTGACGCAGGTGTGGCTGTTCGCCACTCCAGTCGCGTACCCGAGCAGCCTTATCCCCGAAAGCCTGCGCCCGCTATACGGGCTCAACCCGATGGCGGGCGTCGTCGAAGGTTTTCGCTGGGCGCTGCTTGGCACCGCACAACCGCCCGGCGCGATGCTCGCAGTGTCGGTGGCCACCGTTATAGCGCTGCTGCTCGGAGGCCTGATGTATTTTTGTCGCATGGAGAAAACTTTTGCAGATGTAATCTGAGCTGATGAGTAACACCGTCGCCATCCACGCCGAAAAGCTCGGCAAGCAATATCGCATCGGTGAGCGTCCGCGCTACCGGACGCTGCGTGACACGATCGCTGGCGCGTTCCATCGACCCAGCAGCGCCGCAACTAAACATATCTGGGCGTTAAAGGATGTGTCGTTCGATGTTCAACAGGGCGAAGTCGTCGGCATCATCGGCAGCAACGGTGCGGGCAAGAGCACACTGCTAAAGGTTTTGTCGCGGATCACCGAACCGACGGAGGGGCTGGCGGAAGTTCACGGGCGCATCGGCTCGCTGCTCGAAGTCGGCACAGGATTTCACCCCGAACTGACTGGCCGAGAGAATATCTACCTCAATGGCGCGATCCTCGGCATGCGCAAATCCGAAATTACGCGTAAGTTCGACGAGATCGTCGCGTTTGCCGAAACCGAGCAGTTTCTCGACACGCCTGTGAAACATTACTCCAGCGGGATGCAAGTGCGTCTGGCGTTCGCCATCGCCGCACACCTCGAACCCGAAATCCTGCTTGTGGACGAAGTGCTGGCGGTGGGCGACGCCGCCTTCCAAAAGAGGTGCTTGGGCAAAATGGGCAGCGTCGCCAGTTCCGGCCGCACTGTATTGTTTGTCAGCCACAATATCGGTGCCTTGGAGGCGCTCTGCCCGAGAAGTATTCTATTGGGCGCGGGACGGTTCCTATATTCTGGGTCTACGCGGGATGCGCTTGATCGGTACCGTGAGATTGGACCGGTTACGGGTGCCATTTATCATAAAATCACCCCCGTCTTGCGGTGGCTCGGATTGGTCAATAGAAACCAACTCGATGATCTGTCGCCTGACCACGATCTGGAGTTCGTACTCGCATTCGAAACCGGAGACCGAGCGTTAAAGAACCTTTATGTCGACATCGCTTTGCAGAACGATCGCGGCACCATCGTGGTCCATGGCAAATGGAAGTTCGTAGTGCCGCCAGCCGATCTTCCTAGCGGCTGCCGGTTTCACGTTCACTACGAAATCGAATCGCCCAAGCTGGCTCCCGGTAGATACGCCCTAACGGTCTGCGCTTACTCCGGCGGCGAAGTGCTGTTCTGGGCAGAAGATATCGACGCCTGCCACATTTCTGCCAAACCGTACTTCGGAATTGTGGAATGCTACGACCAGATTCTGTCGTGCATTCTGCCCAAGTACGCCGTCCGCTATGAGGTTGTGCGCTAGCCATGAGGAGATCTACTAAATGCAAGCTCCGCGCAATTCGGAACGTGCTGATGCTCAGGAATGTTGCCTGGGCGCGACGGCTGGCAAACACTGCCGTACACCCGAACGAAGTCGTCGTGGTCGGCCGGGGTAGCCAAGTCTACCTGCCAAAGCTGCAAGTAAGGCTGTCTGCTGAGGACGATCTGTTCCTGCTGCGTCACTACCCGCTGGCTCTCAGCCTGGTCGAAAAGGCGGGGGCAGGGTTTCACCGGGCCAGCGATGGACAACTGTTTGTCCACGTGGCGAACGTGAGGGCCGCGGTGCATAACGGTGATGAACTCTGTATGCTCAAGGAGATCTTTTTGTACCACATCTACAACTTGCAGCGACCAGAGCCCGTCGTGGTCTTGGACATCGGCATGAACGTGGGACTTGCTGCTTTGTACTTTGCCGCAACGCTTCCGGACGTTAACGTCATTGGCTACGAGCCGATCTCCGATACCTACGAAATGGCCCTTCGAAACTTCGCTCTCAATCCGGATCTGGCCAAGCGCATTCGAAGCTTTAACGCGGGGATCGGCGGCGCTAACTCGACCGTCGATGCTTACTACGTCAGCGAGCTGCACGGCAGCTCCGGCCTGTTCCCCTTGCCTTCCGATTCCCCACACTTTTCAAACCAAGCGAAGAGACAAGTGCAACTCCGCTCGGCCCCGGAGGTGCTCGACGAGGTTTTGAGGGAGTTTCCCGGCCGTACAGTAGTTGCCAAAATCGACTGCGAAGGCGCGGAATACGCTATCATCCGAGCACTCAGTTCCTCACGTAAACTGCAGAACCTGAGCTGCGTGATCATGGAATGGCACAAACGAGCACCAGACCATAATCCGCAGGAGATCGTCGAGGAACTCAAGGAGGCCGGTTTCACGGTGTTTCTTACCGTCGCATCCGATTCAAGCACGGGCATGATGTACGCTGTCCAACATCGGCCACGATCACATGAGACAAGTCGATGAGAATCTCGATGGCTTCCTTGGTCGGCATGACAAACTGTAAGCCCGCAGCCTATGCACGATGAATCATCCTGAAATCACGGCGTTAATGCCGATCTATAATGCTGAACGCTACCTGCGGACGGCCGTGGAGGGCGTGGAGATTGGTCTACACTGGCCTTTGGTTGTGTATCCCGCAACAGTTTGTTCCCCATTGCGTATTCCAAGAGTACGAGCCTATCACTCGGAAAGCCTTTTTGATCGCACCGCGTCCTAGAATGGTGGTGGTGGACATTGGCGCCTATATTGGGTACTATAACTTTGTTAGCAGCCAAAGCGGTCGAAAATCCCGGTGGATGACATGGTGTAGGGCACCGTGCGCGTTGTGAAAATTGATGTCGAAGGGGCAGAGATCGAAGTCTAGGACGGGATGAAACGGGTGCTTAGGGATAACGAGGGACTATCGCTTTGTGTGGAATGGAATCCTGCTTGTATGAAGAACGCGGGACTTGATGCGCTGGCTTTGCCTGCGTATCTGCAAGACTTGGGTTCCCGTCTGATTTGGGTTCTCGATGACGACGCGAGGCGAATGCGTCCTTTGGATGAAGTGCGAGAACTGGTTCGCAGAATTCGAATACCCGATAACTGGTACGTCAACTTATGGGCTAGGAGAGTTTAATTGCGGATCGTCTGGATTTCTCACAGTGGAGGACTGGGCGGAACCGAGTTGGCTCTCGTTGAAACCGTCAAAGGATTGACGGCAAGGGGGACCGAGGTTCACGTCATTGTTCCCACGCATGGTAAGTTGGCGAATCTTCTGGAAGCCAATGGCGCCACCATTTCTGTCATCCCGTGTGCGTGGTGGGTAAGCCCGCGCATGACATTCCCACGCGCAATAAGACACCTGTACTATAATTTATGCGTTGGTCCAATGGATACTGCCCGGGTTCTTCGTAAAACCAGCCCAAACCTTGTGATCACGAATACCTTAACGGTGCCTTTTGGAGCATTCGCCGCGAAACTGGTTGGGATTCCCCATGTCTGGTACATTCACGAGTTCCTGACAGAAGATCACGGATTGACCTTTGATATCGGCACTTCATTCAGTCTTTTTCTCGTGAACAAGCTTTCCGTGCGAGTCATTGTGACTTCCCAAGCGGTGTACAAGAAGTTCCAGAAGTGGATACCTGCGGACAAGATGCGAGTCATCTATGACGGAGTGGACGTGCCCGCCGTGTCAGCGAAGACGAGGGAGGGAAAGGGCGATTTCAGGCTTGTTCTTGTCGGTCGAAAGACATGGAGCAAGCGGCAAGAGGATGCTATTCGCGCTGTGCATCTACTAGTGGGGAAAGGGCTTAACGTCCGACTGGCACTCGTTGGGGACGAAACCCCCGATTACGGAACCTACTTGCACAAGTTGGTTGAAGGACTCGGCGTCCAAAAGCAGGTTGATTTCATCTCTTTCACCGATTCGCCTTGTTCGTATGTCGTCGATTCAGACGTTGCTTTGATGTGCTCGAAATGCGAGGCCTTTGGGCGGGTGACCATCGAAGCCATGAAGCAGGGGAAACCCGTCATCGGCGCAAACAGCGGAGGCACGGCTGAAATCATTAAGGATGGATGGAATGGTTATCTTTATGAACCGGAAAACTACGCAGACCTCGCCAAGAAGATTGAAATCTTATACCAGAATCGCGAGACTGCGATGCAAATGGGAAGCCGCGCGCAAGAGTGGGCGCTTAGCACTTTCAATCTAAACAATTACACGACCGCCCTTCTCAGTTTGTTTGAGGAAATCCTCTGCGCCAGCCGAAAGTGAGAAGCAATGCATAACCCGCGGATTTCCATTGCCTTGTGCACGTTCAACGGTGCGCGGTTCCTGCCCGAGCAACTCGCCAGCATCGCCACGCAGACTCGCTTGACGGACGAACTCATCGTGTGCGACGACCATTCGACGGACGACACAATTGCGATCATCAACAAGTTCGCTTCCCATGCGGCTTTCCCTGTTCGGGTGTTCGTTAACGAGCAGACCCTCGGTTCAACGAAGAATTTTGAAAAGGCAATCGGGCTTTGCAAGGGTAGCGTCATTGTCTTGTCCGATCAGGATGACGTCTGGTTTTCTCACAAACTCGCCCGAATCGATGCGGCTTTTTCCGAGTCCCCAACGATCGAGGCTGTCTTTTCAGACGCTGAAATGGTGAATAAGCGGCTGGAACCTCTTGGTGTGCGCCTGTGGGAAGCCGTGAGGTTCACTCCATCGCAGCAAAAAGCCTTCGCCCAAGGGAGGACTATCAAGGTGCTGCTTAAACACAACGTTGTGACGGGCGCAACGCTTGCGTTCCGGGCCGAGGACCGTGCGCTGGTGCTGCCGATCCCCGATGGCTGGGTGCATGACGCGTGGATCGCGCTCCTGATTGCAGCTACGACGGAACTGGAAATGCTGCCGGAACCGCTGGTGAAATACCGTCAGCACATAGGCCAGCAGCTTGGCGCACCGAAACGGAGCCTCCGCAGACGTTGGCAGTTGGCACAGGAAACCTCAGCCAAGAACTATTTACAGATCGCCGCGCAGTACGAGGTGGCGCGCGCCCGGCTGGCGTCGTTGCCAGCAGGCCGTTGTCGCGCCGAAGCGTTGCAGCTTCTCGAAGAAAAGGTCCAACACTTCCGCTGGCGAGCCGGTTTGCCCCGCGGCAAACTTACCCGCCTTCCGATGATCCTATCGGAGCTTGTGGCGGGTCGGTATCACTGTTATTCAAACGGCTGGACGAGCGCTGCGAAGGACTTATGCCTGTGGGTCGACCAGATGCCGCCGGCTGCCTAAGCCCGTTGCGGATCCCAGCCACCACATCAGCAGGAACGGATACAACACGATGCGATCCAGCGACGCACTCCTGCTTAGCCTGTGTTTCCGCCGGAGGTAAACGAAGCTCTCCACCCACTGCCGACGCCGCCCCCACCGCCCGATCTCAATGCTGCTGCGCCCGCTCAGGTGAATGATTCGTGCGTCCGCGCAAAACAAAATGCGCCCACTAATCTGCTGCAATCGGATCCCGAAATCTTGCTCCTCGCAGTACAGAAAAAGATGTGCGTCGAATCCGCCGAGTTGTTCGAACGTCGTCCGGCGGACTGCCCACGCGAACCCGCTAACGTTGTCCACCCATCGGTCGCTCTGGCGGTCCCAATCTGCCATCCGGTAGCGGTCGCCATCCCGGCGGAATAGCCGATAACCCGTTAGAAAACTGATGGCTGCCCGTAGCGTCTGTCGCCCGAAGCAACTCCAGGCCGTACGTCCGTCTACATCCAACTCCCGGCAGGCCACCGCCGCCGGCGATGGTTCACGTCGAAACGCTTCTGATACCGAGTCGAGCGCGCCATCCAGCATCTGCGTATCACTGTTCAGAAATAGCAGGAACTCTCCATGCGCGTGACCGGCGCCGATGTTGCAGGCCATGCCGTAACCGCAATTCACCGGTTCCGCGATCACAGTGACCTGTGGAAACTCGCGCCCGACCAATTCTACCGTGCCGTCCCGCGAGCCATTGTCCACAACGATAATCTCATTTGTCGTACGCCCCGGTTGCGCCAAGATGCTCTGTAAACAATTGCGTGTCAGCGCTGCCGTGTTAAAGCTCGGGATGATGATTGAAAGCGTGGGAGCCGTCTCGTTCATCGCGCGGCCAGTCTAGTCAGGTGCTCTACGGCAGGCAAGCGGTGAATTCCAGGATTGCACATCGGCGTCGGTTCTGAAATCCTCTACAAGGTTATGGCCAATGCTCTTTACGCGCCGTCGCGCACCCCGGTAATGGTTCGAGGATAACCGTTATGTGCGGCATCTGCGGATTCATACGTCCAAGCACGGGGCACGATGTGGCCACGCGGTTGCTCGAACAAATGAGCGCCATGCTCGCGCACCGCGGCCCCGATGATGCCGGCACTTGGGCGCATGGTGACGTCGGACTCGCCACGCGGCGGCTCAGCATCCTTGATCTCACCCCCGCCGGGCATCAGCCGATGCAAAGCGACGATGGCCAGCTCATTGTTGCGTTCAACGGCGAGATCTACAATTTCCAGTCCATCCGCGCTTCGCTTGAAGCCAAAGGGCGACGTTTTCGCAGTCAAAGCGACACCGAGTGCCTGCTGCATCTGTACGCCGTGTACGGTGATGATATGCTGGCGCATTTGCACGGAATGTTTGCTTTCGCCCTCTGGGATAATGCGCGCCACCGACTCTTGGTCGCTCGCGACCGGCTTGGCAAGAAGCCGCTGTACTATTTTGCCGGCAACGGCGCTTTCGCTTTCGCCTCGGAAATCAAATCGCTCCTGGAGTTTCCACTTCTTTCCCGTCAGTTGGACTGGGAGGCGGTGGACGATTTCTTTCACCGCCGATGGATTACCGGGCCCCGCACCGTATTTCGTGACATTCGCAAACTGCTGCCGGGTCATTACCTGATTTTCGATCGGGATAAACCGTTGGCTGACCGTTGTTACTGGAGTCCTCCCAAACCCTCGATGCAGACGCCTGCTCTCAGTACCGATGAACTGGATGAATTATTACAAACGAGCGTGCGCCTGCGATTGGTGAGCGATGTGCCTGTCGGCGCCTTTCTCAGCGGCGGAGTTGATTCCAGTCTTATTGTGGCGCTGATGAGCCGGGTCGGGGGCAACCAGATCAAGACCTTCTCCATTGGTTTCGCCGAGACCGGCGGTTTCGACGAAGCCCGCTTCTCCCGACTAATCAGCGAGCAATTTGGAACGCAACACCACGCACATACCTTTACCGCCGAAGATCTGCTTCGCGAGATCCAGACCGCAGTATATCACTTGGATGAACCGTTGGCCGACGCGGCATGCGTACCCACGCTGCTGCTGAGCCGCGCCGCGGCCAGCGAGGTGAAAGTTGTACTGTCGGGCGAGGGAGCCGACGAGTTATTTGCCGGTTACACACGTCACCATCGCGAGCAGTTTTTCGCCTGGGCGCAAAGCCTGCCGTTCTACCCGCTGGGTAAAAAACTGGCGGAGCTGTCGCGGCGTCTGCCGTTGTCGAGACGCCAACGCAAGGCCTTGTTGCTATTGACGCAAGAACCAACCGCTCGGGTTGATTCGTACCACGGCGTCTTCGACACAACCGAGCGCATGGAGCTTTTTGAACCGTTGTCGCAATTGCAGCGGCGACCGGTTGCGCGAATTGATCTCAGTGAGTTTCCCAGCAGTCTGGACTGGTTGTTGTGGGAAGACATGCGCACGTGGCTGCCAGACGATTTGCTGATGAAAGTGGACAAGATGAGCATGGCTGTTTCGTTGGAAGTACGCGCCCCATATTTAGACCATGTGTTGGTGGAACGCGTATTGCCAATCCCGGCACAAGAGAAAATCAATCGGCAACAAAACAAGATCCTGCTGCGCCGCCTTGCCAAACGGTATCTGCCCGAATCCATTGTGAACCGTCCCAAACACGGGTTTGATGTCCCACTGGATGCATGGTTGCGCACCAAGCTGAAGTCGTTCGCCCAAGAGGTGCTCTTTGATGAACAACTTGGATCTCTGGCGCCAGATCAACGCGTTGTTCGTCGCTACTGGGATGAACACCAGGATGGCCGGGATAACCACGGTTTGAAACTGTGGGCTTTGATATGCTGGAAACTTTGGTGCGCATCCTATCGCCCGCACGAATGAACATGAAACCGCTCCACGTTTATTTCATAGTTCCGAGAATAGACCGCATCGGCGGCTATGAGAATCAGGCGCTTACATTGGGACGGGCCTTGCTCAAAGATCCATCGGTTCAATTGCATGTTGTCACGGACACGCCAAGCGAACAGTGTTCACATCTCCCGGCGAGCATTCGTGCTGTCTCCCAGCATCTCCCTTCCGGTTCGATCATTCGGCAGTATCGTTCTTTTGATCAGCAATTTCGCCATGCTCCAGCCGGTGCATCAGTTGTTCATGCCCATGCCTTGTACCGGTTTTCGGCTGTCGGCTTGCTGGCGGCTTTGCGGCTTCGTTGCCCCACACTCCTGAAGCTGCCCACTGAACGTGACGCGAAGATGCTGTTTCAATCTTATCGGCCGGCGATGTGGATTTTCCGCCCGGTACTGACCCGGGTTGATGCGTTTGTTTGTCCAAGCCAGGCGATTGCCGCTGAATTACAGCCACACTTGGTGCGTGCCAGTCGGGCTGTATGCTTACCGAACGCCGTTGACACCAAGCGGTTCTGTCCTGCCGACGACGGGGAGCGGCAAGAACTCAAGCGGAAGCTGGGCATTCCGTTTGAACGGGTGATTCTGTTCGCCGGACGGCACGTAAAGCGCAAGGGTGGCGACCTGCTTCTGCGCGCTGTGTCACTCTGTCGGCAGGCGTTGCCCGCGCGGACAGGCGTGGTGTTTCTGGGAGACGGCGACCAGAAACCTTCCTGGCAGAGGTTGGCGCATGAATTGGAATTGGCTGAGCGGGTCGTTTTCTTTGACGGTAATTCATCGCCAGAACAGTTTTATCGAGCAGCTAATGCATTCGTGCTTCCTTCCCTTTACGAGGGGATGCCGAATGTATTGTTGGAAGCGATGGCTTGTGGATTGCCCTGCCTCGCATCACGCATTGGCGGTGTCACCGATATCTTCGGAGAACGATTTGACGATCAACTGATACCGGTTGAGGATATCGATGCACTTGCTGTGAAACTGCCGCGCCTGCTGCAGGAAAATGCGCGCCGCGTCGGTGCGGAAATGCGGGAGCATGTGCTGGCCCGTTATTCCGTTGAGACCGTTTCGCGCCAATTGGTCGAGCTGTACCGGGAGTTGCTTGTAACTGGCTGATGTCGCTATGAAAGTACTTTTTCTTACCCAAACCCCAGAACTCGGTCCGTCCTCACGTTATCGTGTTTATCAATTGCTGCCGCTATTGCGGAACTTGGGAATCGAATGTGTGGTATCACCTGCTATCGATTCAGAGCTTTATGCGCGGGTCTATCTGCAAGAGCATGGGTCCCGCCGAGCCGCGCTGACCGCGGCATGGAAGAAGCGGCGCGCCGATTTGCAGCGGATCGATGAGTTCGACGCTGTGTTTGTGCAAAAAGGCGTTTTCCCGGGTTTGTACTCCGGATTCGAATCCCGCATTGCGGGACGCAAACCACTCGTGTTCGATTTGGACGACGCGATCTGGCTGCCACGCAAGGGCGGCAACCCCCTCCTCCGCGCACTCCATTGCGAACGCGCGGTGCAAGATATCATGCGTTGTGCGACGGCTGTGATCGCTGGTAATGAGTTTCTTGCCGAGTACGCGTCGCATTTCAACCGGAACGTAACTGTTGTGCCGAGTTCAATCGATGTCGCTGCTTGCCCGCGCGCGACCAACTCGAACATCGTTGGCTGGATTGGAAGCGGCACAACATTGCCTTACTTGAAACCGCTTGGTCCTGTTTTCACCGAACTTGGCGTCACGCCCCGGATCATCGCATCGGGTAATCCGAAGATACTGGGTTTTCGCACTGACTTCAGGCGCTGGCGGCTCGAAACCGAACTCAGCGACTTGGCGGAAATAGGCATTGGTATCGCGCCGTTACCGGACACGGCTTGGGAACAGGGCAAGTGTGGCGTAAAAGTTCTGCAGTACATGGCCTGCGGCATCCCGGTCGTTGCGTCCGCCGTTGGCGTCCAAAAGCAAATCATACAGCACGGTTTGAATGGGTTCCTTGTGAGAACCGTGGTGGATTGGGCCGAGCAACTGCAGATGCTGCTGGCCGATGCCGCGCTACGGGCGCGCCTTGGCGCAGCGGGCCGTCAGCGCGTCGAAAAGGAGTTTACGGTAACTCGTGCCGCGACACAGGTCGCCGCCGTACTGCGGCGCTTGGGTAGTTGATTGACTTTCCGCCGGTGGATTCGTAGTTTCCTTTTCACAGGAAAGATTGCGCACGATCGCCTGAGATTGAACGAAGAAATATTATGTCTTTCACTTTCAAACAACTTGCCATAGCTGACGTGGTGCTCGTGGAGACATCGGCATTTTCCGACGACCGCGGCCAGTTCTGGGAGGCCTACAAGCATTCGGCATTCGTTGTGTCCGGAATTGCCGAGACATTTGTTCAGGACAACTTCTGCCGCTCCGTCCGTGGCGTGTTGCGCGGACTCCATTTCCAGAAAAGCGCTGCCGCACAGGGCAAGCTCATCTTCGTGGTGCGTGGCGAGGTCTTCGATGTCGCCGTGGACATTCGTCGTGGTTCCCCCACTTTCGGCCAGTGGGTGAGTATGAATCTATCTGAGCAGAACCGTCTAGCGCTCTATGTTCCGCAGGGATTCGCCCATGGTTACTGTGTGCTCAGTGAGGAGGCCGTTGTCGGATACAAAACCACGGCCGAGTACGCCCCCAAACTCGATCGCGGGATCGTGTGGAACGATCCTACGCTGAAGATCGCGTGGCCGGTCCGCAACCCCATCCTTAGCGGAAAAGACCAGCGGTTACCCCGACTTGCCGAAGCGGAAATCGATTTTGTTTATTCGGCGGGTCTGAAACCCTGACATCAGACCTGAATTAGCGCGCTCAGTCTGCGAACCGGTAGCGGACCAACGTCCAAACGGCCTGCAGGCCATCCGTCCACCGGATTTTCTTACCTTCCGTAAACGTGCGCGGGTGATATGCGACGGGCAATTCGTGGATTACCGTGCCTTGCCGCAACAACTTGGCGGTGACCTCCGGGCAAAATTCAAAACGGTGGGACCGCAGACCCATGTCCTGTAGCAGTTCCGTCCGCATCATCTTGTAACAGGTCGGCTCATCGGTAATATTGGAACTGAACAGCAGGTTGCAGGCCCATCCGACCATCTGTCCACCCCAATAGAAACTCCGGTAGGAATGTTCCCGTGACCCAAGTGTACGCGAGCCGTACACCACCTCAGCCTCGCCACGCGCGATCGACTCCCACAACTTGACCAGGTCTTGTGGATTGTATTCCAGATCCGCGTCCTGAATTACCACCACCTCGCCCGTGACTGCGGGCAGGGCCGTGCGAATCGCCATGCCTTTACCCTGATTGCTGTCATGGTGGAACACTTTCAACACATGACGAGGAGCGCCAGCTTGCTCCCGCGCCAACGCGTCGGCCACCGCGCCGCTGCCGTCACGAGAGCCGTCATCTACAAGAATGATCTCTGTCGGCATCGGCAGACGGAGCAATTGTTCGACCAGTTGAGGCAGCGTCTGCGCTTCGTTCAGGAAGGGCACGATGATGCTGAGCTTTTTCACCGGTGGACGAAGTTTCTCCTGGCGACGATGACGCGATCGGATAAACGCCACCCCGGCAATACCGCATATCAGCGGCATGATTGGGATCCGATAGCGCACCGAACCGACAAAAACCGAATGTAGTATCGCAAAATAAAGCACCGGTGCCAGCAGCCACAACCAGCGGCGGCAGGACTGTCGCTGACGCCACGCGCCGACAAAGAACAGTGCCATTACCGGCACATACCATCCCGCGCTCATGATATTGTAATGCCACTTCCGAAAACTGCCAAGGTTCAGAATTGGACTCCAAAACCGCGAGAACTTTCGCACGCTCAGTTGCAGCGCCCAACCGGGATGTTCCCGCACGTGCTGCAATGCCGCCTCTTTCAACAATGCATCTCGCTGTACCTCGGTCGTGCCTGTTGGCAACTGCGGCCACTTGACAATCATCGTCGCCGGCCCGCCGGTGGCGCCATCGCCGAGCGATTCGTACAAGCTGATGCCTGTCATTGTTGTCAACGTCAGTTTTCCGAGCCTGCGCTGATTCCGTAACATCCAAGGCAGCACGACGATCATCTGGATCGCCACCACCCCGGCCACCAACAAGGCCGCGCGCCGCCAGTTGCGCATGGCCAATATCAAAAAGGGAAACGAGAATACTGTCAGATACCAAAGTGAAGGTTTGACCAGACAACCCAACCCCGCGCAGACACCCGCCGCCACCGACCACCGCCAGTCCTGCTGCATGCGCAGCAGACAATACATCAGCGCCAACAGCAACGTGATAAAGACCGTCTCGTTCAGCAGCCGTCCACAGAAATAGATCTGAAACGGATCCAATGCGACCAGCGCGGCCGCCAACAGGCCGGCGCTCGAACAGAACACGCGTCCTACCAGCACGAACACCTGCCACACAACCAGGGCACTCAATATCGCCTGCACGAGCCATACCACCCGTACCGATTCACGCCCCAAAACTGAATAAACACCTACCAGGAAAACCGGATATCCAGGCGGACGAACGGCTATCGCGTCAGGGGACAATTGCGCGCCTTTACCTGCCAAAATATTCCGAGCCACTTGTTGATATGCCGCTTCATCTGGGAAGACCAGCCGGTTGGGCTCTGACAGTACGTATCCGATCCGCAGGGCCAGCGCCAGCACGCTCAAGATCGTTAGCAACCGGACGCAGGAAACGTAATGCGGTTTCATGGTTCGCGGGGAGGTCAGACACAAGATGTAGGCTTTGTTTTCGTAAGATGATTTGTAGTCGCGCTCAGTCCCGAAAGCAATCCGCTCCTGCACGCATCGACGAAAAAATGGTGGGCGCGACAGGACTTGAACCTGTGACCTCGCGGGTGTGATCCGCGCGTTCTAGCCAACTGAACTACGCGCCCAAGCGTTTACCTTTCGAACGCGTGCGCAGACTACGCGCTGATTTGGAAATATTCAAGCCTTGAGCTTCGAGTGCCGTGACGAGTAAACTAATCCGTAATGACCGCGACTTCGGCGCTCCCTTCAAATGTCAGTGACCGCCCGTCATTATTCCACCCGTGGCGGTTGGCTCTAATCATCATGGCCGCGATTAATCTCGCCGCCTTCTGGTTCCTGCTCCAGCGCAAGTATTCATCCGTGAGCTACCGGACCGATCCCGTTGGTCTCAGCAGAACGGAGCTTGCCTGGATCGGGGTCAGCATCTGCGTAGCGATTATTGTTGTAGTTTCTTCATGGCGAAATGCAGATGCGGCCCGCCGACTTGTCCGGGCTGGTCTGGTGGCGACTGTTGTCTCAGCGGTTGTGCTGGTAGAGGCGCTAGCCGGTGGCAGGATTAGATCCGTCGATGCCATTCTGTTTTCAGCCTCTTGGGGTTGGGCAATGGTCTTTTGGATGCGCAGTGCTGGTGTGCTAAATCTTGACCGGACACTCCCGCTGCGGTTGGGCAACCGTGTTTGGCATCCAAGGATGGTGACCGTACTCGCAATGGGTGTCTGGCTCGCAGCGGCCGGTCTGTTCCTCTATTACATGGCGCAACAGATCTATTACCTGAACAATCTCGCACTCGGCTATGCCGACTGCGGCGCGAACGCCCGCCTGATGTACAACACAATTCACAACCCGCGGGAATTGTTTTTGCGGGTCAATCTGGATAAGCCGCTGTTCTATGACCATATCCATCTCGGCATTCTCCCGTTTCTCCCATTGTGGCTCCTGTGGCCTAATCTGAAACTGACGATCCTCTTGCAGGTATTGGCGATTCTCGGCTGCACCGCGCCGATATACTGGATTGGAAAGGAAGTGTTGCGAGACAAAGCGGCCGCTTTGCTGTTGGTAGCCGCTTGGTTGGTCTTTCCTTCCACCTCACTGTTCATCTACAGCGGCTCCTATGGCTTTCGGTGGGGAAATTTCTGCGTGCCTCTCTACTTTCTGGCGCTGGCCTGCTGGATGAAGGGTCGCAACGGCACAGCGTTGCTGTTAGCTGCGTGGGCGATCCTTATCAAGGAGCAAGCTGCCATACCGATCGGCACGTTCGGGATTTACCTCGCCATATTTGAAAAGCGCCGCTGGATGGGTACAGTGATTGCGACCGCTGCCTTTGCCTATTATGTGCTGGTCATGTGGATTGTGATCCCGTCCATGAGCCCCCAAGGATATCTCATGCAAGGCTTCTTTTCCGCTTTTGGCAACAGCAAATGGGAGCTCTTTCTGTCACCATGGACAAGACCGCGGGTTTTCTGGGGCAAGCTTTTCGAGTCGTCGTCGTTCTATTTTGCCGCGCTTCTACTGGCGCCATTGTTGTTTGTCCCCCTCCGAAGACCTTCCGTGCTATTTGTCGGGTCGCTGATCTTCATATTTGATTGTTTGCATCCCCTGTTCAAAAGCATCTGCTACTGGTACCAAGCGGCCCTGTTGCCCGTGGTATTCTGGGCACTGGTTGCGGCCTTGCGGACCGATGACAGGGTGCGGCAACGCGCCACCCTATCGGGCGCCGTCATCGCCGGGATCCTGCTTTCCCTCTTTTTTGGCAACGCCTGCTGGAGCAAAGACATTTCCCCTCGCCTGTCTCCGGGCCGGCTGCAACTCGTCCAGCGGATGGGTCGTCACATCGACAAGAACAGCTCACTGTTTGCCACGCAACGCGTTGCCGCTCATTTCATCACCCAGAAGTATCTGTACGTCGACGCTCCCCTGCCGTCGTCTATAGATTACGCGCTGCTGGATCTGCGCGATTCCTTTAGCAATGGAATTCTCGACGCGCCATGGCTACGGAGATTGCGCGCTCTTCAACGACAAGTCGAAGCGTGTCCCGATCTGCATCTGGTCGATGCCGAAGACGGACTATTGTTCTATGCACAGCATGGTACGTCGATCAACCCACGCGCTCTGGTTGAAAGAAACGCATTGCCATCAGATGCGACGACCGCAGACATAAGTCTCGCGCCCGGCGCCAAGATTGTCGGTTACAAGGTTGATCCGATGCCGTCCCCGGAAGGCAATACGCGCCTGGCTTTGCTTCGAGTCGCCACTTTCAGCGCTGTCACCATGCCTATCAACGTCGATCTGGCTGTCCGCTGTAACCTGCAATTCCACATGATAGGAGCAGAGACAAGCAGCCTCGTCTCGAAACTGCAGCCGCTCGGGCAGGGTATATGGCCCACCGAACGGTGGGAGACGGGTAAGTTTTACGCTGATGATTTTCTCATCAGCGTGCCAGTGGAACTAACCAACCAACCATTCGCAATCACGTTTACCGCGACAGCACTGAACCCATGAAAGTACTGCGCTCAAGGCGGGGGTTTACCGTCAGAATAGGGAGATGACGATCAATGACTGTGACTCCGGTACTCTCCCCAAATGTCAACAGACGTTCGTCATTATTCGACCCGTGGCGGCTGGCTCTCGTCATCATGGCCGCGATTAATCTCGCCGCCTTCTGGTTCCTGATTCAGTACAGCTATTCACCTGTGAACTACCGCGCCGATCGCATTGATCTAAGCAGAACGGAGCTTATCTGGATCGGGGTCAGCATCTGCGTAGCGACTATTGCCGTGGTTTCGTCATGGCAAAACGCGGACGCAGCACGCCGGCTGGTGCGCGCCGGTCTTTTGACCACAGCGGCTTCGGCGGTCGTGATAGTGGAGACATTAGCCGGCGTCCCGCTTAGATGTCTTGACGCCATCCTATTCTCCGTCGCTTGGGGTTGGACGACGGTCTTCTGGCTACGAAGCGCTGGTGTGCTGAATTTTGAACGGACACTCTCGTTGCGGTTGGGCGACCACTGTTGGCATCCAAAGATGGTGAACGCGCTCGCCGCGGCTGTTTGGATCGCAGTGGCCGGTCTGTTCATCTATTACATGGCGCAGCAGATCTATTACCTGAGCAATCTTGCGCTTGGTTACGCTGACTGTGGTGAAATTTCGAGCCTGATGTACAACACCATCCACAATCCGCGGGAATTATTTCTACGGGTAAATCCGGATAAGCCGCTGTTCTATGACCATTTTCAACCGGGTGTACTGCCTGTGGTGTCTCTGTGGTTACTCTGGCCAGATATCAAGTTAACGATTCTGTTGCAGGTACTGGCTGTCGTAGGCTGCGTCATTCCGATCTACTGGATCGGCAAGGAAGTATTACGAGACAAAACCGCCGCTCTACTGCTTGTGGTCGCGTGGCTGGTTTTCCCTTCCACTTCACAGTTTATTTACAATGGCTCTTATGGTTTTCGCTGGGGAAGTCTTTGCTTGCCTCTCTATTTTCTGGCCTTGGCCTGCTGGATGAAGGACCGTCGGGGTTGGTCCCTCCTGTTTGCTGTGTGGGCGATTCTCCTTAAGGAAGAGGCCGCGATTCCGATCGGGACGTTTGGGGTTTACGTCGCAATCTTCGAAAGGCGCCGCTTAATGGGTGCATTGATTGCGATTGCTGCATTTGCCTATTTTCTGCTGGTCACCTCAGTTGTAATCCCGTCCATCAGCCACCAAGGATACGCGATGCAACGCTTCTTCTCGGTTCTTGGCGCTAACCCGTGGGAGATATTTCTGTCGCCGTTGACAAAACCGGGGATCTTTTGGGGCAGGCTTTTTGAGTCGTCGTCGTTCTATTTTGCCGCGCTTCTACTGGCGCCATTGTTATTTGTGCCGCTCCGAAAAGCTTCTGTGCTCTTTGCCGGATCACTGGTTTTCCTGTTTGATTGCTTGAATCCCATAATGAAGAGCATCAACTATCAATATCAAGCGGCCCTGCTGCCCATGGTGTTCTGGGCGCTGGCCGCGGCGCTGCAAACCGATGACGCGGCGAGGCGGCGCGCCACCTTGTCGGGCGCCGTTGTGGCCGGGGTTCTTCTTTCTCTATTCTTTGGAAACACCTGCTGGAGCAAAGATACTATTCCGCCTCCATTGTCTCCCGGCCGGCTGCAGATTGTCCAACGTATGGGTCGTCGCATTGACAAGAGCGGCTCGCTCTTCGCCACACAACGTGTCGCCGCTCATTTCATCACCCAGAAGTATCTGTACACCGATACTGCCCTGCCGTCGTCCGTAGATTACGCGTTGCTGGATCTGCGGGATTTCTGGCGGACAGTGACTGATGTGCATTGGCTACGTGGTTTGCGGAACGTCCAACGGCAAGCCGAAGCGCGTCCTGATCTGCATTTGATCGATGTCGAGGACGGGCTTTTGCTCTACGCTCGTCGAGGCACACCGCTCGATGCGCGAGCCATGGTGGAACATGACGCGCTGCCTGCTGGTACGACTCAGCAGAATCTGAGCCTGGGTCATGGCATTCGAGTTGCGACCGTAAGCATCCTTACCCAGCCCGTCGCAAGGTACGCCCGAACATGTCCGATCCGCGTCACAACCTTCAGTGCTGTGGACGCTCGCACCAATGTGGACATTGCCGTTTGCTGCGTTCTCCAGTTCGCCGGTAAAGGAACTGGGATCCAAGGCTATGCCTCCAGACTCCAACCGCTCGGGCAGGGTATATGGCCCATCGAACGGTGGGAGACGGGTAAGTTTTACGCCGATGACTTCCTTATCAACGTGCCAGCGAAACTGACCAACCAATCATTCGCTGTCACGTTCAGCACGGCTGTGTTGAACTAATGAATGTATTGCCATCAAAACGGGTTCTGTTAGGTTTTACTGTCAAATAAGGAGATAACGGCTATGACAAATGAGACGAGCAAAGTTTACGATCACATTGCTACATTGCTGTTACGGCTGTTTATCGGGCTGATGATGCTGTCTGCGGGCCTCGGGAAATTCGGCAATCTGGAAGGGTTCCGCCAATTCATACATCACGATTTCGACAAGACGCTTTTAGCCGGACCGCTATTGGACGTATTTGCGTACGCCCAACCCTACGCCGAGGTAATTCTGGGCGCGCTGGTGTTGGTGGGGCTGTTGACGCGCCCGATCCTGGTGTTGACGGCATTAAATCTGATCGTGCTATTCTTTGGGAAGTGGGTGGTTCACGACCTACAAACCTCCGCAAACAATTCCCTCTACGTGCTTATCGCCATCTATGCTCTGTGCCGGTCCGAGTACAACCGGTTTTCCATCGATCATCTGATTTGTTCACTCTGCTGCCGCGACGACAAACACGAAAACCAGTCCTGCTGCAAGTGACGCGGGAGCTGGTGGCGTGGATATCTATCCACTGACGACCGGTCAGCCCGGTCGCAGTTCAGCCACGGCCTCGCAGTGGGCAGTCTGTGGGAACATATCGAACGGGATCACCCGTTCCAGCACGTAACCGGCCGCGATCAATTCCTTGATGTCACGCGCAAGCATTGGCGGCGCGCAGGAGATATAAATAATCTTACGCGGCTTTTGTTCGCGCAGCGTCTTCAATACGAGTTTGCCGCAACCGGAACGCGGCGGGTCGAGTATGAGACAAGTCTCGTCTAGTTTGCTCTGGCGTAGGGTATAGAACAGGAGACGATCCGTTTTGCCCACGTAGAAGTCGCAGTTGGTCAGCCCCAATCGTTGCGCATTGGCGTTTGCCGCTCCAATCGCTTTGTCATCAATCTCGATCCCGTAACAATGCCGGGCGACGTCGGCCAGTAGCAGCGCAAACAGCCCAACACCGCAATAGGCGTCAACCAGCGTCTGGCAGCCGCTCGCGCCGAAGATTGTGCGGACATGTTTCAATGCCAGCTCGATGACGCCTTGGTTAACTTGGAAAAACGATCCGAGTGGCGCGCAAAGCGTTTTGCCGAGAATAGTCTCGCTGATGGTGGATTGAACCTGCTGCTCGCCTGTAGCCTCGCCCCCCAAGGGGTCAGCATGGTCGCGACGGGTTTCAGTGTAGAGCCAGACTTGCCCCTCCGAGTTGCAGCGGATGGTGAGGTGTTTGTCTTGCAGAGACTCAGCATGCTGTGCCCCTACCTCTGCGAGCTTTGCATTGATCTCCTCCCGTGCAATCGGGCAGTGGTCAACCGCAATAATGGAACGACCGCGCATAGTCCAGAAACCGGGCCTGCCGGGGCCGTGGACGACGATCTTGTTGCGGTAACCGTACGACTGGGGCGACGCAACAACAGATTCGATGGGCGGTTCAGGGATGCGACCGATGCGCTGGAAGACGTCGCGGATCTGGTTGCGTTTCAATTCCAGCTGGTGCGCATAGTCAACATGCTGATACTGGCAACCGGCACAACGCATATAGTATGAGCAACGCGGCTCGACTCGTAACGGCGATGGCGTGATTACGCGGATGAGATCGGCAGTGGCGTAACGTTTCTTGACTTCGACGATCTCGACTTCGACCCGTTCTCCTTCGATCACGAACGGCACGAACACGACAAAGTTGTCGATGCGCCCGATTCCATCACCACCGAATGCGACCGTGGTGATGTCGAGTTCGATCCGCTGGCCGGATTGAAGATTGGGTGTGGTCACGCGCTGGTTGTATGCGTTGCCCGCAGAATCCGCAAGCTCGTCACTATCGCCCAGAACCAACCTGCGAGAAATAATGCCAAGCCGATTAGGCCGAGACGGAGCTGCGGGCCGCCGTCCAATGGGAAGGCTTGCGTCTGAACGCATGCGCCGATGAATGAGACAAACCAGGAACAAGTGAGTCCAAATCCAGTCAACGCGAGCACCACCTGCAAGAGGCCGACAAACCGTCGTCCGGCCAGCCACGAACCCAACCCCGGCAATACCAGCAGATTGGTCAGGAAGTAGTTCCGTGCCGAGGCGCGGTTACACAGTTTTGGGGGTGCGGGGCCCGAAAATGTCTTCATAGGCATACATGAGAACGGCATAAGTCAGTGGCGCAGTGAAAAGCACGCCGATGCAGCAGGCGACTATGCCAGCGGCACCAACCAGGCCGGCCAGTAATACAAGGGCAAACACCATCCACCAGTTCTTCGCGACAACTTTCCGGCTCAACTCCATGGCCTCCCAAAACCCCAGGTTCCTATCGATTACCAACGGAAGGGCAAAAACCCAAGCGATGCCCAGATAAATGCCGGGGATCAAGCAGAGGGCAAGCCCTAGATAGATCAGCAGTATCGTCACGATATATGTTGCAGTCAAAGCGACAAATGACTTTCCGAATCCAGCAAACGCGTCGGCGAAACCGGCGGGTTGGCCACGGATCAACTTCAGGTTGAACGCAAATAAGCCACCCATCAAAGCTCCAGCGACTACAAAACACCACAACGTGTTCGCGACAAAACCGGCCACGGCGCCAGCTGTAGTGTGAAAACCAATAGGCACACGGACAGCCAAGCTGATAAGCGCCCCTATGCCGCCGAGGAGCAACCCGACCACCAGATTCACAACAACCATCAAACCGAAGTTCGCCTTCCAAAGATTCCATGCACGCTTAATACAGCCGCCGATGTCGATCTCGTAATCGCGGGCAACAATCTCATCGGCCCATCGTTGAGTGTTGACGGCCTCGACCTGTGGCGGGGGCGGCTGTGTCGCCGCGAAAACACCGGCGAATTCCGGCAATGTCCCCAGAGGTTTCCATTCGGTGCTGCCTTCGCTCTGCACTTGCGTATGCGCGTTGGTGCGGCCTTCGGTAATCCACTGGCGCAGTTGTTCGGTGGTAACAGGTCCGTACTCTTTGCCATCTGCTCCGATGATCTTGTACATTGAGACGCTCCTTCCCTACCCCGCTGGCTTTCAGGTTGGCAAAATTCTATCCGTCAGTGTTCGGCAAAGCGAGGCCTTATTTGCCGGTGGTTTCCACGGGCGGCGCCAGCGACAAGAACGGGCGACAAGGGATATTACGGACGACGCCAAATGCCACGATCGCTGCCAGAACCATCCAGAGCCATCCCAAACTGGATTGCCGTGCCGCAATCGGTGGTTGACGACGGAGGGCGCGTGCGAGCAAAACGCCGCCGATCAATGGCAAAGCGAGAACCAGAAGCGCATTGTTGCGAAGCGCCTCGCGGAGTTCGCCGTGCAGCAGGCAGTACAATGCCCGTGTCGAGCCGCAGCCGGGGCAATATAACCCGGTCAATTTATGGAACAGGCATTTCGGATAGAACGCAGCGGTCGCAGGATTGAAGAAGAATATGACGGCCCCGACGGCAATGATCGCCCCGAAGAGAGCAACATCCTGGAGCGGTTTTCTCATCGTCAGCAGACGCATACTTGAGCACATCGTGAACTACCCGATCTAGCCTGACCTATTCATGAACCACTTGAAACGTCCGGCAACCCCTCACCTTAATCCTCTCCCCGCAAGCGGGGCGAGGACATTTCCCCTCTCCCTTTCCAAGGGAGAGGGTCAGGGTGAGGGTTGAGCCGCTTGCGGTGCGTCTCGCATTTGAGCACATCGTGAACCATCAGGTCAGAGGCGCCAATGCCGTTGCCAAAACATTGGTGCGTGGCCCAAAATGCTTATCGTTCCAAACAGCACACCGAGTATCAACGTGGCAATCAGTCCAAGGATCGACAATACCAGTCCAGCTATCGCGATACCTCTGCCGGTATTTTGCGCAGGATTCCGACGGATTTGCGACAGGCCAACACTGGAAAAGGCAATACCGAGAACGCTGAACAACGGCCCGCAACAGAACCAACCGCCGGTCAGCCCGAGCAATCCAAAAACAAGTCCCGCAACCGCCGTGCTGTTTGTTGTGGACGCGGACGTGGCCATCGGTGGTAGTGACGGGCTGAGTTCGGGGAGAACCGCGAGCGGCCTCCACTCGGTGGTCCCTGCGGCCTGAGTCAGCGTTTTCTGGTTTACGCGGCCTTCACCGACCCACTGGCGCAATTGTTCAGCGGTGACCGGCCCGTATTCCCGTCCATCTGCTCCGATGATCTTGTACACGCTGTCTCCCTATTCCATGAGGATTGTATTCGTGCGTCAGAACCAAGTCTTCTTGTTCAGGATATACGTGCGGACAAACTCCTCATCGGTCTTCACCAGATAAACGATTCCCTCGATAAGGCCGATGATCTTCATGGGGATGGCGCCGATCCCACAGGTCAACACGCTGATCAGTAACATTGTCAGGCCCGTGCCCGTGTAACCGAGGATAAACTTGTGGACGCCGAAAGGCCCAAGCAGGATGGCGCAGATGCCCGCAGCTATCTTCTTTCCGGCGCCCGGCAATTTGTCGCTTGCCACGGGTTGCGCGGGTGGCGGCATGGGCGGCGGAACACCAGCCGCAGCCGGTGTGCTCGTCTGGCTCACGTCAGCGAATGCAGAAAGCGATTTCCATTCGTTTGTGCCTTCCGCTTGAACTCTGGTTTGCGCATTGGCGCGGCCTTCAGCGATCCACTGGCGCAATTGTTCAACGGTTACCGGCCCGTACTCCCGTCCGTCTGCTCCAATGATCTTGTACACTATCCAACGCTCCTTAAGTTGGCGCGACACTAGGCCAGCGCCTTGCGAATTGCGAGTTTCAGTTTGTCCAGCCGGTCGCCTTCCAGCGCGGAAATCTCCAGGACTTTTGGTGGAGTGGTCTTACTGCCCGCGCGGTTTCTCTTGGATGGGCGGGACGCTCGCCCGACTGCACGCTTAAACGCCGCCAGATTCTTGCGCGCCTCTTCCAGATCCATCTTGTTGGCGACGACCAGGCGAGGCTTGTCGAGGATCGTGGGGTTGTGGAGTTCCAGTTCCTTGAGCAACTGATGGTAATCATCTTGCGGTTTGCGTCCGTCCACGCCCGCCATGTCGAGCAGGATAATGAGAAGCTTGCACCGCTCGATGTGCCGCAGGAAATCGTGACCCAGCCCATGCCCCGCGTGTGCGCCGTCGATCAATCCCGGAATGTCGGCGATCAACGCCCGTCCTTCATCCTCGTAGGTGATTACGCCGACGTTTGGCGTCAACGTCGTGAACGGGTAGGCAGCGATCTTCGGGCGCGCATTGGAGATTTTCGAGATAAGCGTGGACTTGCCCGCGTTCGGGTAACCAACAAGCCCGACGTCGGCCAGCGTCTTTAATTCTAACTCGGCGCGCAGTTCCTCGCCCGCCTCGCCGTATTCAAACTCGCGCGGCACCTGGTGGATGGAACTTCTAAACCCGAAGTTGCCGCGTCCGCCCTTCCCGCCTTTTGCCAGCACGAACCGCTGTCCGTCCGCCACCAAATCCGCGATAAGTTCGTGGTCCGATTCAGGGCTTGTGGGGGGCAGAGCTTCTGCCTGGTCGCCGGGTTCAATAATCTCGGTCGCGCTGGCGCGCAACTCTCCAGACTTCGCACGCGGACGCCGGTCGAATCCAAACGGTTTGCCGACGGATGCCTCCGCCGCGAAAACCTCCGTTGCGGCGGCGGGATGATAGCGCGACGGCGCGCGTTCGCGGACAACCGGCGTAAGCCGGTACACCTGCGTGCCGACAGGCACTCTTACGACCACATCGGGCGTATTGCGCCCGTAACAATTCTTGCCGCGTCCATGACCGCCGGGCTTTACGACGAGGCGCGGACTGTAGTAGAGATCGGACAAATCACTGACATTACGGTCGGCAACCAGCACGACGTCGCCGCCCTTGCCGCCGTTGCCGCCATCGGGGCCGCCGTGGTCGATGTACTTCTCGCGACGGAACGACACGGATCCGTTGCCGCCATCACCTGCCTTCGCATGAATCTTGACCTTATCTACGAACATGCGAACAGCATAACGGAGAGGACTGCGCGGTGCGAGCAGTTAGTGTCTGGTGAAAATATTGATTCCCATGATGTTTTCTGTCGGATTTGCCGTCTGGTGGCGCTTTACTGATGATAAGTGATGGATCACCAAGCAACGGGGGGCACGAGTTTGTTGGGCGGACGCGTTTTTTATTGTGCTTCGCGCACGGTTGCCATTACAAATCGCCTCCGCGATCAGGGGTTGGACAATGCAGGAGTGATCCGAGTATAGGAGATAATCATGAAATTACGGTTCCGAGTATTGTGCGCGGTGATGTGCTGTAGTCTGGTGGGAGTGTCGGCCATGGCACTCGAAGACTGGCAGAACCCAAGACTGACCGGGCTTGGCAACGAACCGCCGCATGCTACGATGGTTGTCTGTCCCGATGCTTCAACGGCGCGGCAGATCGAACTGGCCAACAACGCCGAGCGCGTGAAGTCGTCGTTCTACCGTTCCCTCAATGGCGACTGGAAATATCACTACTCTTCCAATCAGCTCGCGCGCGTGGCGGATTTTTGGAAGACGGATTTTAATGACGCCGGGTGGGAGACGATTCCCGTGCCCGCCAACGTCGAGATGGAAGGCCACGGCGTCCCGATTTACGTGAACATCCAGTATCCGTGGTCGTGGCCATGGAATCCGCCGCTCGTCCCCGGCAACAACCGGAACAACACAGTGAACGCCTACCGCCGCGCGTTCACCCTGCCGAATGATTGGGATGGCCGGCGCGTGCTCATCACGTTCGACGGCGTCAACTCGTTCTTCTATCTCTGGATCAACGGCCAAAAGATCGGGTTCGGCAAGGATAGCCGCACCCCAGTCGAGTTCGACATCACCAACTACGTCAAACCCGGCCAAAACCAGATCGCTGTGGAAAACTTCCGCTGGTGCGACGGCTCGTACCTCGAAGATCAGGATATGTGGCGCATGAGCGGCATTTTCCGCGACGTTTATCTCTGGTCGCCACCTAATGTGCATATCCGTGATTTTAAAGTGGCGACGGACTTTGACGCGCAATATGGCGATGCGAAACTCAACGTGATGGTGCAGTTGACCAATTACACTTCTCAGGCCACAAGTGTCACGCTCCAGGCCGATTTGTTGGATCCTTCGGGCAATACGGTTTTATCACCGGTTACCCAAAAAACCTTGGACGCCCATCAGGAAATATCCGCCGGTGGCGCGTCAACTGTCTTGAACCCGCTCAAATGGTCCGCTGAAACGCCAAACCTTTACAAGCTCCTGCTCACTCTCAAGGACGGCGCCGGTCAAACGCTCGAAGTCATTCCTGTCAACATCGGTTTCCGCAAAGTCGAAATCAAAGACGGCGATTTACTCGTCAACGGCAAGCGCATCCTGATCAAGGGCGTCAATCGTCATGAGTTCGATCCCGATCGCGGCCAGGCGATCATGACCGACACGATGATCAAGGATATCCTCGTGATGAAGCAGTACAACATCAATGCGATGCGTTGCTGCCATTACCCGAACCAGCCCGCGTGGTACGACCTCTGTGACCGTTACGGTCTTTACCTGATTGACGAGGCAAACATCGAAAGCCATGGCATGGGCTATGACGAAAAGACACTGGCGAAGAATCCCGATTGGGCCGATACCCACATGAACCGCACCGTCCGCATGGTCGAACGCGACAAGAACCATCCTTCCGTTATCATTTGGTCGCTCGGCAACGAAGCCGGCGAGGGCTCGAACTTCGTGGCCACATCCAAATGGATTCATGAGCGCGACAACAGCCGGCCCGTGCATTACGAGGGCGCGGGAGACAAGCCTTACGTGGATTTGATTTCGCCCATGTATCCCAATCCGCAATGGTTAGCTGACTACGGCTCGAATCCGAAGCAGACGCGCCCATTCATAATGTGCGAATACGAGCACGCAATGGGCAACGGCTCCGGCGATTTCCAGTCATACTGGGACAAGATTTACACGTTGCCACACCTGCAAGGCGGGTTCATTTGGGACTGGGTAGACCAGGGTATCCGGCAGTCGTGCGATAAGGACCGCAATGGTCTCATGAAGAAGGTCGGGCCCGGCCAGAAGTTTTTCTGGGCTTTCGGCGGCGATTTTGGCCCCGCCGGCACGCCTAGTGACGACGACTTCTGTTGCAACGGCCTAGTCACGCCCGACCGCAAACCTCATCCCGGACTGTTCGAAGTCGCGCATATATATCAATACGTTCACTGCAAACCGGTGGATTTGGCTGCGCGCCAGATCGAAGTGAAGAACTGGTATGATTTCATTAACCTGAAAGACATCGCCGTCGCACACTGGCGTCTGACCGGTGATGGCAAGGAATTGCAGGCCGGCACCCTCCCCTCGTTGGATCTCGCCCCGCGAGCAACGACGGTTGTCACAGTGCCTATGAAGTTGTTCAAGCCCGAGCCGGGCGTCGAGTATTTCCTCGAACTAAGTTTTCGGCTGAAGAACGATACGCTTTGGGCAAAGGCTGGCCACGAGATTGCGTGGGATCAGTTCAAACTGCCCGACACTGCGCCCGCGCCACAATTCGCCACGACAGCGCCGCTCAAGCTGACCGATACCACCGTCACCGGTCAGGGTTTCGAGATCGTCTTCGACAAACAGTCCGGCACGCTCAAATCCTGGCGGCACAATGGCAGCGAGTTGATCGGTTCGCCGTTGAGGCCTGACTTCTGGCGCGCGCAGACCGACAATGACCGTGGCCGAAACGAACTCAAATCGCAGGGCATCTGGCGCGACGCACACAAGGATGTCACTGTCACCGGTTTTAGCATCGAACAACCCGCGCCGAGCCAGGTCGTCGCGAAAATCTCGCTGACGCTGCCGAGCGTTAAAGCCGCGTGGGAGACCACTTACACCGTTTATGGCAGCGGCGACATCGTCGTTGGCGCGCAGTTCAAGCCGACCGATCCAAAACTGCCGAAGTTGGTTCGTCTAGGAATGCAGATGACGTTGCCAGCCGGCTTTGAACGCATCACATGGCTCGGTCCCGGCCCGCAAGAGACTTATTGCGACCGGAAAAGTTCGCGCGTTGGTATCTACAGCGGCACGGTGGACGAACAGTTCTTCGCCGACTACGTCAAGCCCGGTGAAACCGGCAATAAAGTGGATGTCCGCTGGGTCGCTCTTACCAATGACAAAGGTGCAGGCCTCCTCGCCGTCGGCCTGCCACTGCTCAGCGTTAACGCGCTGCATTACGACACGGAGGATTTGAACGCTGGCAAACACGCATTCGAGCTGCCGCGCCGCGATTTCATCACGCTAAATCTCGATTGGAAACAACAGGGCGTGGGTGGTGACAATAGTTGGGGCGCATGGCCACACGAGCAATTTCTAATTCCGTGCACGGAGCAGAGTTACAGTTTCCGATTGTACCCGCTCAGCGCCGGTGACGACCCGGAACGTCTGGCGCGCGAAGTCCGATTCTGAGGAAAGCCGCGAACAAAACCTCCACGCCCTGTAGCCGCACCCTTTATGGGTGCGCCCGGACGCAGGCTAAGCCGAGTCCGCGAGACGCCATCACCAGATGGCAACCCTGCGGCTACCGGTCTTGTTAGGCTCTAATCCTTCCGCTGTTCGACGTGACCGTCGGCATACAAGACGGTGCGTCTTCCGCGATGGTTGGCTTCGATCTCACGCAGCACAATGACGTTGGGGTCGGCCTGCCAGAGGTTGGTCGCGCCAGTGAACGCGTAACTGCAGTTCGTCTGATCTTTGGCTGCCGGACAGATCAAAACCTTTCTCGATGGAAGCTCTTGTTTCAGATCATCAAAACTGCGCGGCGGTTTGTCGTTGTTGTCGTTGGCATACAAAGTGCAGGCGATGCCGATCTGTTTAACGTTGTTAATGCATAGAGTCGAGCGGGCCTTTCCCCGCGCTTGACCGAGCGCTGGCAGCAGCAAGGCTGCCATAATCGGGAGCATCAAGAGGCCAATACCACCGGTGATTAACCCTGCCACGGCTTGGCCGTGGCCGGTGAGTTGTCCACCGGACTTGCCGATCTGGTTCAGCGCGACGATGCCAAAGATAACTGCAAGCAGCGCGCCTATGATTGGCAGGATGCATGTGAGACCGAGAATGCCGAGCACCAAGCTAGCGATGGCCAGACCCGAGGTCTTGGATCGTGCAATCATAGGCGGAGTTGGTGTGGCTGGTGATGGTTGTTCATTCATTATGGATGTCTCCTGTGTGGACCGGGCGTCTTATATCAGATTCCCTTCTTCTGCACCAGCACCTTGAAAGTCCGGCCCATAAGCTCGGGGTGCAAGAGTTGGTGAATGGCCTGTCGTTCTTTGCTGGGCTGGCCGGCCGTACGCTCAACGATTTCAGCAATGATCGGTTCGCCGATCTGCAGGAGGTAATGTGATTGATCGGTGAAGAGCACCGGTTCGAGGCCGAGTTGTTTGCCATGTTCGATGAACGAAGTAAACTCGACGTGGGCGGTGATGTCCTGTTCGCCGATGTGCTGGTACGGATTGTCATTCTTGGTATGACGATGATAACAGAGCAACGTGCCGGCGCGATGTTGTGGTGAAAAATAGGCTTCGCGCTCGTAACCATAGTCAATCGTCAGCATGAATCCGCGTTGGAGTCGTGGCGCGACATCCTCCAGCCAGTCGAGCGCGCGAAGGTTCACCTCCGTTGTGTAGCCTTCCATGAGATGCACGGGCAGGTCTTTGAGGTAATTAATAAGCCGAGCATCGGATAGCGGGCCGTTGATCTCTACGAAGCTGTTGGCCTGTAGAGGCACGGCATGCCGTGCCCCTACCGCGGCGGGCTGTGCCCCTACATACAGTTCGCGCCATTCGCCATTCGCGACCGTGACCCGGTGCACCGGCAGTGCATCCAGAAATTCATTGGAAAAGATACAGCCAACAATTTTCTCGGGAAGCGGGTCGCCGATTTCCACAATGCGATAGCGTAATTCCGGCGCGGCCGCCAGCACGTCGTCTCGGAGCTGGCCGCGATGGCCGCCAAACTCGACGACCTCAAACTCCGGCGGGTTCCCCAGCTCAGCGCAGAACTGCTGGAATTGACGCGCCAGAATCCGCCCGAATAGCGGGCCGACACTGACGCTGGTGAAGTAATCGCCCGCTTTGCCTATGCGCGGACGGCGGCCTGAGCCAGCCCGCCCTACCACGTCCGGCTGTGGGTAGGGCGCGCTCGCTGAGCGCGCCGTCTCGTGGCCCTCGACAGCCGAGCCGGTGTAGTAACCGTGCTGGGGATGATACAACGCCAGTTCCATGAACTGCGCGAAGGTGATTCTTCCGCCCGCCTCGGAAATCGCGCGGCAGATTTCGGCGATAAGTGACTGGTTGCCATCCACGTCGCTACGATAATCTAGCAGTCGGCGAAGCAGAAGGGAAATTGCTCTTGCAAGCAAAGTCGAATTTGATAATCTCCCACGAACTTCAGCGCGGACTAGCCTGTTCGCGCTATCGTTTTGCCGGGTGAGATGATTACAGAACTGCAACAATTCGTGCCAGTCGGTCTATTACTAATGGCGGCGGCCGGGGTCACACTCGGCATGCTGCTGACCCCATGGATTATCGGCAAGAAACGGGTTCACAGCCCGGTGAAAGACAGCCCGTACGAATGCGGCATGCCCGCCGTGACCGGAGCCGACGCGCGGTTCAGCGTGAAGTTCTATCTCGTCGCCATGCTGTTCATCCTTTTCGACATCGAAGTTGTTTTTCTTCTGGGCTGGAGCGCGGTGTTCCATGATTTGATCAAGCCGGTCAACGAGGGTGGCATCGGATTGAACATGCTGTTTGGCGCGCTGGTGTTTCTGGCGATTCTGGAAGTCGGCCACATCTATGCATGGAAAAAAGGTGCGCTGGATTGGTCGCCACGACATGCGAAGAAAGAAGAGAGAAGGGCGAAGAGCGAAACGGCATGACTCAGCGCATCGAAACTGGATTTGATCCCAAGGTTGAAGGTCGCGATATCATTGTGACCCGCGTGGACGCGGCAATCGACTGGTTCCGCAAGAATTCCTGCTGGCCGATGCCGATGGGGCTGGCGTGCTGCGCTATCGAATTGATGGCGGCAGGCGCGAGCCGTTTTGATATTGCGCGGTTTGGCTCGGAAGTGATGCGGTTCTCGCCACGGCAGTCTGACTTGATGATTATTGCGGGCACCTGTGTCTACAAGACGGCCGGTGTCGTCAAACGGGTTTGGGACCAGATGGCGGAACCGAAATGGTGTATCGCGATGGGCGCATGCGCCAGTTCGGGCGGGATGTATCGGAGCTATGCGGTGGTGCAAGGGGTCGACCATTTTCTGCCTGTGGATGTGTACATCTCCGGGTGTCCGCCCCGGCCTGAAGCATTGCTAGAAGGCTTGATGGCGATCCAAGCCAAGATCGCGCAAGAACGCGCCATCAGAGATATGAAGACCGGCGGACAGGCGTCGCCTCTCTACAAGAGACCAGAAGGCCCGATCATCATTCGCGGCGAATACGCCCCGTCATTCAAGGGTGAATGGATTCGATGACGCTACAAGACGCAATACAGAAATTGAAAACGCGATTCGGCGCGGCGGTTCCCGCGCCTGTTGAGTTTCGTGGCGAGGTTACGGTTTCGGTGCCGCGCGAAAAGGTCATGGAGATTTGCCGTTTCCTAAAAACTGAATGCGCATTCGATATGCTCACGGACCTGGCTGGCGTGGACAACTACGGTGAAGACCCGCGCTATGAAGTGGATTATCTGCTGTACTCGTTGACGGATCATAACCGGTTGCGATTGAAGATCGGCGTTCCAGAGGATGACTTGGTTGTGCAATCCGTGACGGGCGTATGGCGTACCGCTGACTGGCATGAGCGCGAGGCATTCGACATGTTCGGCATTCGGTTTCGGGGCCATCCAAACCTGAAACGGATTTTGATGTGGGAGGGTTATCCGCATCATCCGTTGCGGAAGGATTTCCCATTGGCTGGCATCCCGGCGGAATTGCCGGAAACCGCGGTGGACGCCGGCGCGGTCGAGCGCGCGCCGATGTTGGGTGGTCCATTCTTCAGCGGCACTGGTACCCTCAGTTCGGTCAGCCGAGAGCCGCGCCAGTACGATACGATTGCCGAGCAACAGAAAAAGCTGAAGAACCCGAACAAGCAGGAGCCGGTATGAAGGTGCGAATTCATTCGTGCTTATTCGTGTTCATTCGTGGCTAAAAAAATATGGCAATGCAACACGAAATTGAGTTGATCGAATCTGCAGCTCGCGCCCAGGACGCGATGGAAAAAGGGCTGGGTGGCGAGAGAATGATCATCAATATGGGGCCGTCTCACCCCAGCACGCACGGGGTGTTGCGGCTTGTGTTGGAGTTGGACGGCGAGGAGATCGTCAGCGCCCGGCCTGTCATCGGTTACCTGCATCGCGGCGACGAGAAAATCGCCGAGAACATGACTTACACGCAGTTCATTCCATACACCGATCGCCTCGATTACCTCGCGCCGCTCGCCAACAACGTCGCGTACGCCTATGCCGTGGAAAAACTTTGCGACATCGAAGTGCCGCCACGCTGCCAGTACATCCGGGTCATCTGCGCGGAACTTGCCCGCGTCAGCTCGCATCTGCTGGGCATCGGTTGCTTTGGCATGGACATCGGCGCCATGACAATCTTCCTGTACACGTTCCGTGAACGCGAGAAGATCCACGATTTGTGCGAGCTGATCAGTGGCGCGCGGTTTACCACGAGTTACACGCGCATCGGCGGCCTCGCCAACGATATGCCCGCGGATTTCCTGCCGATGCTGCGGAAGTTTCTCAAGGAACTGCCCGCGACCATCGATGAAGTGGACAAGCTGTTGACGCGAAACAGGGTTTTCATCGAGCGCACCCGTGAAATTGGTGTGCTTCCCAAGGCGGACGCCATTGATCTTGGTGTCACGGGGCCGAACCTGCGCGGTTCGGGTGTCGAATGGGACATTCGCAAGGCGCATCCTTATGGCGGCTATCAGAATTTCGATTTCGACATCCCAGTCGGCACGGTGGGTGACTGTTACGACCGCTATCTCGTCCGCATGGAAGAAATGCGCCAGAGCATGCGTATCATCCAGCAGGCGATGGATCATATGCCCGACGGGCCGTGGAACTCGCCCGACGCCAAGATTTTGTTGCCGGAGAAAAAGGCCGTACTGACGAAGATGGAGGAATTGATCCACCAGTTTATCAACGTCACCGAGGGCATCAACGCGCCACCGGGCGAAGTGTATTTCTCCGCCGAAAACCCGAAGGGTGAACTCGGTTTCTACATCGTCAGCAAAGGCGGCGGCACACCGCATCGCCTGAAGATCCGCGCTCCGTCGTTCGCGAACCTGCAGGCTGTACCGCTGATGGCCAAGGGCCACATGATCGGTGACTTGGTGGCAATCCTGGCGAGCATCGATTTCGTGATGGGAGAATGCGATAGATGACCATACCGTCACAACTCGAACGTCAGATTGACGAGATCATCACGCACTACCCGCCGCAATACAAACGGGCGGCGGTGCTGTGGTTGTTGCATCTGCTGCAGGAGCACTTTGGCTGTATTGGCAAAGAACAGGTGGAATGGACGGCAGCCAAGCTTGGCCTCCAACCGATCAACGTTTGGGAGCTGGTCAGCTTTTATCCGATGTTCACCAGCAAACCGCGCGGCAAATTCCACATCAAGGTTTGTCGCACGTTGTCCTGCGAACTCGGCGGTTGTGGCCGCATACTCGATCACCTTCAGAAGAAGCTTGGGGTCGGTCTGGAGGAAACAACCGCAGATGGCCTATTCATGATTTCCACGGTCGAGTGTCTTGCTGCTTGCGGCACGGGACCGGTGATGATGGTCAACGATGAGTTGTTCGAGAGTATGACGCCCGAGAAGGTGGATGCGATCATTGATCGCATCAAGACCACAGGGCGGTTGGAGCCGCAACGATTGCCGCCGTTGCAACCGGCGCATCCGTTGGAGAAACGCATCCTGCTGGCAAACGCCGGCCGGCCCGGTTACACAGGTTCGATTGCCGACTACGAAGGCGTCGGAGGTTATCAGACGTTTCGCCAGGCGCTCGGCATGAGACCCGAGGACATCGCCAACGAAGTCAAGGAAAGCAAGCTTCGCGGGCGCGGTGGCGCGGGATTCCCGACCGGGCTGAAGTGGCAGTTTCTCGACCGCAAATCGGGTAAGCCGATTTATCTGATATGCAACGCCGACGAGAGCGAGCCGGGCACGTTCAAGGATCGTCAGCTCATCCATTATGATCCCCACCAACTGCTCGAGGGCATGCTGATTTCCTGCTACGCCGTCGGGGCGCATACCGCCTACATATATATTCGTGGCGAGATGGCGCTCGGAGCGAAGATTCTTATTCGAGCCATCGAAGAAGCACGGGCCAAAACTTATATCGGACGAAATATCCTCGGCAAAGGATTTGACTGTGAGATTTATGTCCACCGCGGCGCCGGCGCTTACATCTGCGGCGAGGAAACGGGTCTGATCGAATCGCTCGAAGGTAAACGCAGTTATCCGCGCATCAAACCGCCCTTCCCCGCGGTCGTGGGCCTGTTCGGTTGCCCGACCGTCGTCAACAACGTCGAGACGTTGTCCAACATCCCGTACATCGTCAAGAACGGCTCAGTATGGTTCAAGGCGATGGGCGTACCCGGTTCTTCCGGAACGCGCCTGGTCTGCGTCAGCGGTCCGGTAAAACGGCCCGGCTATTACGAGTTTGAGATGGGCAAGCTGACCATGCGCCAGCTCATTTACGATTTGTGTGGAGGTCTGAAGGACGGTCACACGCTTAAAGGCGTTGTGCCCGGCGGCAGTTCGATGCCCGTGCTGAAGGCCGACCAGATCGATGTGCCCCTCGATTTTGATTCGTTGGTCAAGGCAGGCACGATGGCTGGCTCAGGTGGCGTGATCGTCCTCGACGATACGGCCAACATCGTGAGCGCCACGTTCAACGTTTCCAAGTTTTATGCTCACGAATCCTGCGGCCAATGCACGCCGTGCCGCGAAGGCACTCTTTGGATGGAAAAAATGCTCCATCGGATACAAGCGGGACACGGGCGCGCACAGGACGTGGATTTGCTCTACGACGTGGCCGACAACATTGACGGCAAAACGATCTGCCCGCTCGGAGAAGCCGTCGCCTGGCCCGTGAAAGCGTTTGTCACGAAGTACCGACAGGAGTTTGAAGCAGCGTGTAAGAAGAATGAACATGGGACTTAACCACAGAGGCACAGAGAACATGGAGACTCTGTGAACTCTGTTGTCTCTGTGGTTTAATTGAGCCGGCAAATGGCAGAACAGATGGTCAAATTAACGATTGATGGCAAGGCGGTCGAGGCGCCACGCGGCACGAATATCATTGATGCCGCGAAGCGCGTTGGGATCGAGGTGCCGCATTATTGCTATCATCCGCAGTTGCCTGTCGTGGGCAACTGCCGCATGTGCATGGTCGAAGTCGGCATGCCCAAGCTCGGTCCGGATAAGAAACAGGAAGTTGGTCCCGACGGTAAACCGGTTATCCTCTTCCAGCCTAAACCGGCTATCGGATGCAACACCGCCATCGCCGAAGGCATGGTTGTGCTCACCAAGTCGCCAAAGGTCATCAAGGCGCGCGAAGGCGTGATGGAGTTCCTGCTCATCAATCACCCGCTCGACTGCCCGATTTGCGATCAGGCTGGCGAATGCCGGTTGCAGGAGTTCTCAGAGGATTACGGCAAAGGCCAGAGCCGATTCGTTGAAGAAAAGGTTCACAAGCCGAAACATACGCCGCTCGGTCCGAAGATCATGCTCGATGACGAACGCTGCATTCTTTGCTCGCGATGCGTCCGTTTCATGCGCGAAGTCGCCGGGCAGGATTGTCTCGGGTTTGTCAATCGCGGCAGCTATTCGACGTTGACGTGTTATCCCGGCATGGAGCCGAACACCAATTACGACCTCAACATCGTGGATATCTGTCCCGTCGGTGCGTTGACCTCGACGGATTTCCGTTTCAAGCAGCGCGTTTGGTTCTTGAAGGAAACCAAGAGCATCTGCCCGAACTGTGCAAGGGGCTGTAACACCGTGCTCTGGTCGCGCGAAGGTGTCGTATATCGTCAGACGCCGCGCGACAACGATGCCGTCAACCAGTGCTGGATGTGCGATTACGGTCGGCTCAATTACAAGTTCATAAACGATCCGAACCGGCTCAGCACGCCCAGCGTCAGGTCGACAGCGGTGGGTGAGCGATTTAACCTGACATGGACCGAAGCGACGCGCCAGATGGCCGATAGACTCAAGGCTGCCAAGGCGAACGGTGGCGCCTCGATTGCCGCGATCGGTTCCGCAATGGCCACGACTGAAGAACTTTTCCTATTCAATAAACTGGTCCGCGAAGTGTTGGGCGCTGAATTGATGGATTGCGTTGCCCGCATCGAACAGGCCGACAAGTTCTTCTTGAACGCTGACCGCAACCCGAATACCGGCGGTGCCAAGCTCGCGGGCGTGACCGCGGATCCTGTCGGCGGCAGGATTCCAGCCATTGCCGAGGCGATCAAAGCGGGTAGAATCAAGACGCTGATTGTGCTCGGCGAGAATGTCGCCAAGCACGGCATCGCTGAAGATCTGCTGGCAGAACTGGAATTGCTTGTCGTTATCGACACGCTGCCGAATCAGACGACGGGATTGGCCAATTACGTTCTGCCCGGCGCGACGTTCGCCGAGAAACGCGGGACGTTCATCAACGTCAACGGGCGTCTCCAACGATTGAACGCGGCCATCCCCTCGCCCGGCATTGGGCGGCCCGAATGGCAGACGTTGGCGGCATTGCTGAGCGAACTCAGCCCGGCCAGCAACTACCCGACAATCGAAGGTGTTTTTGCTGACATGACGCGAAAGATTCCGGCATTGGCGGGATTAAACCTGTCGAAGGTTGGAGATTTGGGAACTGAGTTGAAGGCACGAATGGACACGAATGAAACGCCAAAGATTCGTGGCTGAGAAACCATGATCGAATTCATCATCATAAGTTTCGCGAAGATTTGCACTGTTATCGGCGTGATGCTCGGCATCGTGGCGTACACGGTGATGCTGGAGCGATGGGTTTGCGCATGGATACAAGACCGGATCGGACCAAATCGCGTCGGCCCGTTCGGCTTGCTCCAGCCGATGGCGGACGGGATCAAGCTGATGTTGAAGGAGGACGTGCTGCCGAACCACGTTCACAAGGTGCTATATACAGTCGGGCCGATGCTGGTGATACTGCCGGCATTGGTCAACATGGCCGTGATCCCGTGGGGCAGCAACCTGCCGATCCTGGGTCGGCAAGTCAAATGTGTGATCGCCGATTTAAACATCGGCATCCTGTTCATATTCGCCTTTGCGGCCTTCTCGGTTTACGGCATCGTCCTCGCGGGCTGGGCCAGCAACTCGAAATATTCGTTCCTCGGCGGTGTCCGCTCCAGCGCACAGATGATTTCTTACGAGGTGGCGCTCGGGCTGAGCGTTGTGCCGGTGTTCATGCAGGTTGGGTCGTTGAACTTGGGCAAGGTGGTCGAATATCAAGCGCAACATGGATGGATGGCTTTCTATCCCTACCAATGGATTCCGCTTTTTGTCTTCACGGTCAGCGCGTTTGCGGAAACGAACCGGTTGCCATTCGATATGCCCGAAGCCGAGCAGGAACTCGTGGGCGGTTACAACACCGAGTACAGCTCGATGAAGTTCGGTATGTTTTTCATGGGCGAGTACGCGGCGATGTTCGTGATGTCGTCACTAATGACGACGCTGTTCTGGGGCGGCTGGTCGCTGCCGTTTGCGCCGTTCAATGCGCCTGCGCAAGTGCTGTGGGTTGGGTTGGCGCAGATCGGTATTTTCTTGGCGAAGACGATTTTCGGTCTCTTTTTATACGTCTGGGTGCGCTGGACGATACCACGTTTCCGCTACGATCAACTCATGGCGTTCGGCTGGAAGGTGTTCATCCCGTTGGCGCTTATGAACATTTTGATTACGGGAGTCATATTGGCAATGGTGCAGAAATGAGGCGCGGATACACACAGATTTTCGCGGATGGATTTGCGGTAGGGGCACGGCATGCCGTGCCCCTACAGGTTCATCTGTGGCTAACTTGATTATGCAGTTACAAAGACCAAAACTTAGCATTTGGGAACGGACATATGTGCCGCAGATTCTGTACGGGATGTGGTTGACGCTGAAACATATCCCGCAACGGAAGTTCACGCGCCAATACCCGGAAGTGCAGCCGCCGTTATACGGCAAGTACCGCGGCGCGCCGCTGCTGGTGTGCGATCCCGAAGGCCGGGTCAAATGCGTGGCTTGTCAGTTGTGCGAGTTCGTCTGTCCGCCCAAGGCGATCCGTGTGACCCCGGGCAGCCGCGATGCAACGCGTCCCGATGCCAATGTGGAGAAGGAACCGAAGGACTTCGTCATCGACATGCTGCGATGCATCTATTGCGGTTACTGCGAAGAGGTTTGCCCAGAGCAGGCGATTTTCCTCAAGGACATTTTTGCGGAAGTCGGTTACAAACGCGAGGAAATGCAATTTCACAAAGACAAGCTGTTGGAACTCGGCGGCGTGAAAGAAGATTCGATTTGGAAGTGGAAGAACAAATGAAGCCACAGATGAGCACGAACTCGTATGGATGCCGTAGGGGCACGGCATGCCGTGCCCTTACATTGGTGTCCATTCGTGTGGATTAGTGGCTGAATAAGACGAATGAACCTATACGCCATACTATTCTGGTTCTTTAGCATCGCGATGCTGCTGTGCGGGGCGCTGGTGATTTTCAATCGCAACCCCGTCACGAGCGCGATGTTCTTGATCCTGCTATTCTTTTTCATGGCCGGATTGTTTGTGCTGCTGGAAGCGTTCTTCCTGGCGGCGATTCAGGTGCTTGTTTACGCGGGCGCCGTGATGGTCCTGTTCCTGTTCGTCATCATGTTGCTGGACATCAAAGCGACGTCGCGCCGGCAGTTTAATCTCCTCGCCTTGGTGGGAGGATTGGCCGTAGCGGCGGCGTTTGTCTGGGAACTTGCGCTCATTTTGAGTCAGCCTATGCAGCCGTTGGCCACGGGCACGGCGGACCTTCATGGCAGCCTGGATCAGGTCGTGAAACCGCTGTTTACCAACTACATGCTGCCATTTGAGGTCACAGCGCTGCTGCTCCTGGTCGCCATGATCGGTGTCGTGTTGTTGTCGAAGAAGGATTTGAAATGAGTTCACAGATGAACACGAATTCGTATGGATGCCGTAGGGGCACGGCATACCGTGGCCCTACATTAGTGTCCATTCGTGTGGATTAGTGGCTAAGAAATCATGATTACGCTCAACGATTATCTTTGGGTCAGCGGCCTGTTGTTCGCGCTGGGCATCACTGGCGTCGTGCTGCGGCGCAATGTGCTGGTCATTTACATGGCGCTGGAGATGAACCTCAACGCCGCCAATCTCGCGCTGGTTGCGTTTTCGAAGTTTAACCGCATTGTCGATGGCCAGGTTCTCGTGTTTTTCATCATCGCCATCGCTGCGGCGGAGGTCGCTGTCGGCCTGGCTATCATTGTGGCGTTGTTCCGCCGCAAACAAACCGTGAATGTGGATGAACTGACGTCAATGCGACTATAGCCACACATGAAACACAAAGTCACATACTTATCGACCGAGCCTATGGATGGGCTGATTCTGTGTATTCGCGGTCAGCGCGTAATCGTGGATGCCGACTTGGCGCAGATTTATGGCGTGACCACCAAGCGGCTCAACGAAGCAGTAAAACGCAACCGGGAGCGCTTTCCTTCCGACTTCGTCTTCCAGCTTACCACCGCTGAAAAACAAGAGGTGGTCGCAAATTGCGACCACCTCCGTACTCTTAAGTTTTCGCCTGTTTCGCCCCACGTCTTCACCGAACACGGTGCGATCATGGCAGCGACGGTACTCAACAGTTCGCAGGCCGCGCAGATGAGTGTGTTTGTCGTCCGTGCTTTCGTGAAGATGCGCGAGGTGCTGGCTCAGAACAAAGCGCTGGCCGACAAACTGGCCGAACTGGAACGCAAGCTCACCGACCGGCTCGATGTTCATGAAAAGGCCATCGTCCACATTCTGCATGAACTGCGCGAACTCATGAACCCGCTGCCACAACCTGAGCCGCCGCGCAAGCAGATTGGCTTTGGTGTGCGCGAAAGCGGCCTGAAATACCGGGTACATCGGCTGCCGCGAATGCGCACGAATGGCAAGGTAAGAACATGAACCCGGTCTGGATCATTTTATTTGCGCCGCTGATAGCCTGTGCGGTCATCACGCTGTTCACGCAGCGGTGGAAGATGCTCAGCGCGCTTATCTCGATTGCTGCCATCGTGACCGGCTTCGTGATCAGCCTGCAATTGTTCGCGCAACAGGGTAACTGGCAGTCACCGGAGCCGTTCCAATGGCTCGTCATAGGCGACCTGGTAAAGATCGAGTTCGGCGCGACCGTTGATCGGCTCAGTATCCTGATGTTGCTGGTGGTAACCGGTGTGGGATCGGCGATTCACATCTATTCGCTCGGCTACATGAAGGGCGACTCCGGGTTCTCCCGCTTCTTCGCCTGCATGTCGTTGTTCACCTTCTCGATGCTGGGGATCGTGCTATCAAACAATTTCATCCAAATCTTCATCTTTTGGGAACTGGTCGGGCTGTCGTCGTACCTGCTTATTGGCTACTGGTTTGAGCGGCCGGCTGCAGCCGAAGCGGGCAAGAAGGCGTTCCTTGTCACACGCATCGGCGACTTCGGCATGATGCTCGGTGTACTGCTGTTGTGGTCATATTCCGGTACGTTCAACTTCGCGGAGCTGCAACAGAGGCTGCCGGGTCTCCATTTGTCTAGCGGGATACTGGCGCTGGCCGGTGCGCTGATCTTCTGCGGAGCGGTAGGCAAAAGCGCGCAATTCCCATTGCATGTGTGGTTACCCGATGCCATGGAAGGTCCGACGCCTGTCTCCGCGCTGATCCATGCCGCAACGATGGTCGCTGCCGGCGTGTACATGCTTTGCCGCGTCTCGTGGCTGATTCTGCCGAGCGCGACCGCTTTGACGTTGATTGCCTGGACCGGCGGGATCACGGCCATCATGGCGGCAACGATCGCGATCGCGCAGAACGACATCAAACGCATCCTCGCCTACTCTACCCTTTCGCAACTTGGTTACATGGTGATGGCGGTCGGGCTGGGTGGCCCGACTGCGGCGATGTTCCACCTAACCACTCACGCCTTCTTCAAGGCGCTGTTGTTCCTCGGCGCGGGCAGCGTAATCATCGCGTTGCACCACGAGCAGGACATCTGGAAGATGGGCGGACTGTGGAAGAAAACGCCGATCACGTTTGCGACATTTCTTATAGGCACGCTGGCGCTGGCGGGCGTGTATCCGCTCGCAGGATTTTACAGCAAAGACGAAATCCTGTTACTGGCGATGGGAAAAAGCACGCCACTGTTCATCATCGGGGTGACAACGGCGTTCCTCACCGCCTACTACATGGGCCGGGAATGCTTCGTCGTGTTTTTCGGCAAACCGCGTGACCAACATGTGTACGATCACGCCCATGAATCACCGTGGGTAATGACCGTTCCATTGATCGTTCTGGCAATCTTCTCGATCATCGCCGGCTGGAACGGCGAAGTGCCGCATTTCCTCGATCCCGGAGCCGAAGTCACGCACAACAACCTCGGTTACGCGTTGTTGCTAGTGCCACTCGCGGGTTTCCTTGTCGCGGCGAAGATTTACTGGAAACCCGCGCCGAGCGACGGGCCGGTAAGATCAGTGCTCGGTTACGGATGGTTGTGGATTCAGAACAAGTTCTACTTCGACGAGGTGTACCTGTTGGTCGTGAAATACGTCCAGGGAACAATCGCGCTGGTCTGCGAATGGTTCGATATCTGGATTCTCCAGCGTCTAGGTATCGGTGGTCTGTCGGTCGGCACAGGTGCGCTCGGCAGAACGGTGCGGCGGTTGCAGACCGGCAACCTCCAGTCGTACGTCTTCATCTTCGCCTTGGGCGTGACAGTAATCATTTATTACGTGGTGGTGAGATAATCTAATGGAACTCTTACTGATAATTGCAGTCCTGCTCCCGCTCGCGGCGGCGTTTCTCGCGTTTCTGTTTCCGGCGAACAAGCCGAAGGCGATTCGGTGGCTGGCGATTGCGGCAACGGGAATCTCGTTGGCGCTATACCTGACGCTGTTCGCCAACTTCGACCGGGCACAAGCTGGTTATCAGTTCGTTTCTAAGATGGATTGGATTCCACAGCTCGGCGTGTCGTTTCATCTGGGTCTGGATGGAATCTCAATGACTTTGCTTTTGCTGGTCGGGTTCATTGCGTTTGCGGGCACACTGGTCAGCAGCGAAATCCACGAACGACAGAAGGAGTATTACATACTCTTCCTCGCATTGACGACGGGGATCAGCGGGACGTTCGCTTCGATGGACCTGTTCTTCTTCTACTTCTTTTACGAGATGGCGGTGATCCCGATGTACTTGCTCATCGGCATCTGGGGTTCGCTGCCGCCGGGCAAACACGGCCGCACAAAAGAATACGCGACGATGAAGTTGACGCTGTACCTGACGGCGGGCGCGGTTCTGGCGTTGATCGGGTTGCTGGCAATGTACTACGGGGCAGGAGGGCGGACATTCGACATGGTGGAAATCCAGCGGCAATTCAAGCTGAACCCGCTGTCGGCCACGTCGCAACGGTGGATATTCCCCACCCTGCTCTTTGGCTTCGGTTTCCTGGCGTCGCTCTGGCCGTTCCACACGTGGTCGCCGTTGGGATACGCCGCGGCGCCAACGGCAGCCTCGATGATGCACGCGGGTGTGCTGAAGAAACTCGGCGCGTACGGCATCATCCGTATCGCGTTGCCGCTGTTGCCTCAGGGTGCGCGATACTGGGCGAACCTGCTGGTGATTCTGGCGTGCTTCAACATTCTGTATGCGGGCTGGTCTGCAATGATGCAGCGCGACTGGAAATTCGTCATCGGCTACAGCTCGGTCAGCCATATGGGTTACGTGTTGCTTGGGATCGCGACGTTGAACATCGTCGGCGTCAGCGGCGCGGTGCTGTTGATGTTCGCGCACGGGTTGATGGCGGCGCTAACATTCTCGTTGATTGGGTTTTTCTATCACCAGACCCACAATCGTTACGTGCCGGAGTTGAGCGGGTTGGCCCGGAAGATTCCGTTTATCGGTACGTGCATGGTGATGGCGGTCATGGCATCGAGCGGGTTGCCGGGGTTTGCCAATTTTCCAAGCGAAGTGATGGTGTTCATCGGCGCCTGGCATCGCGGCACGACGATATTCCAGATTGCGACGATCTGCGCGGTCTGGGGCATCGTGGTGACAGCGACCTATCTGCTGCGAGCAGTGCGCGCGAGCTTTTTCGGGCCGTTCGATGAGAAATGGTCAATGCTTAAGGACGCAACAACGTTATGGCGGAAATTCCCGTATGCTCTGCTGCTGGCGGCGTTATTGGTGGTCGGGTTCTATCCGCGAATCCTGACCGACATCATTCAAAAGAGCGTGGCGGGCGTGGTCGAGAAGCAGGGCGTTGGTGTAGTAGCCGCCGTCCCGGCGGCGGAACGTGCGCCCGAGACGGGCGCCACTACACCTGACTTGGTGAAGGTGCAACCATGATGGGGCTTCTTTACCCGATTCAATTTGAATGTCTGGCGGTCGTGCTGGCGGTGCTGACGCTGCTCGGTGACGCGTTCAAGCCGTTGCCCGATAGGCGCAGACTCGGGTACGTGCTGGCCGCTGTTATGGGTCTGCTGCTGCTTTATAGTTTCGGTCCCTGGATTCAGGTGCAAGACCAGACATTTTTCCACGGCATGTACCGGTTCGACGCCTTCGCGCTGTTCTTCAAGCGGTTGTTCCTGTTGGTGTTGATGTTTGTTCTGGTGATGGCGGCGGAGTTCTCGCCGCGCATTGAGTCAGGTATTGCTGAGTTATACGCTTTGATACTGCTTTGCGGGACAGGAATGTTACTTACCGCGTCAGTCAACGATTTCATTCTTCTGTTCGTTGCCCTTGAGTTGGTGACGATCAGTTTTTATGTGTTGGTAAGTTATCTGCGGCGTCAACTGCCGTCGCTCGAAGCTGGCACGAAGTATCTGGTGTTGGGCGCGCTTTCCAGTGGTTTCAACGTGTACGGCATCGCCTACATCTTCGGCACAATGGGCACGACGAATTTCGATACGCTCCACGCTCGACTCTCCGCGCTCCACGCTTCACCCTCCATGGCGTTCACATTCGGTCTGCTGTTGGTGCTGACTGGGCTTGGCTTCAAGATTTCCAGTTTCCCATTTCAAATCTGGACGCCCGACGTTTATCAGGGCGCGCCGACGCCGGTCACGGCGTTTCTGGCGGTTGGCAGCAAGACTGCTGGATTCGCCCTGCTGTTGCGAGTGCTGTTTACGGGACTGCTGCCTGTTCAGGGCGTCTGGGTGAATCTCCTTATGGTACTGGCCGGCGCGTCGCTTCTTTACGGTAATCTCGGCGCGATTCCGCAACGTAACATCAAACGGTTGCTCGGCTACTCATCCATCGGCCACGCGGGCTACATGCTGATGGGTGTCGCGGCGATCAACTCTATCGGCGCGGGAGCGGTCCTGTTCTATCTCGGTCAGTATGCGTTCACAAACTTGTGCGCGTTCCTCGCGATTGTGGCGGTATCGAACGTGACGGGCAGCAGCGAGATTTCGAGTTTCTCGGGATTGGGCAAACGCTCGCCGATTCTGGGGGCGGCATTGTTCATCGCAATGCTTTCATTGGCTGGCATACCGCCATTGAGCGGGTTCTTTGGGAAATTCTACCTGTTTGTAGCCGTGATCGCCCGCGCCGCAACCGATTGGCGGTACTACGTGCTGGCCGGGATCGGCGCTGTGACGGCAGTGATTTCGTTGTACTTCTATCTCGGTGTAGCGAAGGCGATTTACATCCAGGAACCGGAAAATCCCGCGAATGCGGGACCAATTCCCGTGAGCGACCCGATGCGCCTTGCGCTGTACGTCTGCATGGCCGCAATCATCGGCCTGGGTATCTTCCAGGGACCACTCGTAAACGCCGCGATTCAAGCAGCCAGCGTGTTTGGACTCCGGTGATATGGAACACCTTAACGTCCAACGTTCAACGGCAAACACTCAACGCTCAACTGACGGCACGAAATTCTACTGCCACAACGCGGGGCGATTGTAGCCGCGAGCCTGCTCGCGGGCTTTCCTTGCAGGACGGTGGCCATTTTGCCGCGAGCAGGCTCGCGGCTACAATAGCGGCAGTGTCAAGATACGGCCCGCAGACAGTCAGAATGATGTTGAACGTTGAGCGTTGAATGTTCATAACTGGACGTTGAGGTGTTTATGAAGACACGCACTGAGAAAGATTCTCTTGGTTCGCTGGAAGTGCCGGCGGACGCTTACTACGGCGTGCAGACACAGCGGGCAGTCAGTAATTTCCCTATCAGCGGCTGGCCGATGCCGCCCCGGTTCATCCATGCGATGGGCCGGATCAAACGCGCCGCCGCCCGGACGAATCTCGAACTCGGATTGATAGATAAGAAAGTTGCCGACGCCATCATCGCTGCGGCTACCGAAGTGCTTGAAGGCAAACTCGACAATCAATTCCCAGTTGACGTTTTTCAGACCGGCTCCGGCACTTCGACCAACATGAATGCCAACGAAGTCATTGCCAGCCGGGCCAATGAAATCCTCGGCGGTCCCGCAAGGCGGGATGGCAGCAAATCGCCCGTCCATCCCAACGACCACGTCAATCTATGCCAGTCCAGCAACGACGTCTTCCCCACGGCAATCCACATCAGCACCGTCGAAGCTATCCGCGAGGAACTCGTGCCCGCGCTGGAGCATCTCCACAAGGTCTTGGCAAAGAAGTCTCGCGACTTCGATAACGTGATGAAGATCGGCCGGACCCATTTGCAGGATGCGACCCCAATCCGACTGGGTCAGGAATTCTCGGGTTATGCAGCACAGGTTGAATACGCGATCGGCCGAGCCTCCAAGGCGGTGGAAACGCTATCTGAACTTCCGCTGGGCGGCACGGCAGTCGGCACCGGATTGAACGCGCACCCGGATTTTGCGAAAAAGACCATCGCCAAGCTGGCCGACGAACTCAAAGTCAAGCTGACCGAGGCACGCAACCATTTTGAGGCGGCGTCATCGCGCGATGCCTGCGTCGAAGCCAGCGGCCACCTGAAAACCATAGCCGTCAGTCTCGCGAAGATCGCCAGCGACATTCGCCTGCTAGGGAGCGGCCCGCGATGCGGCATCGGCGAACTGAAGATTCCCACTGTCCAGCCCGGTAGCTCGATCATGCCCGGCAAAGTAAACCCGGTGATTGCCGAGAGCATGATCCAAGTTTGCCTGTGGGTCATTAGTGCCGACCTCGCCGTCACGCTCGCCGGATTACAGAGTTTCTTCGAGTTAAACGTCGGGATGCCACTCATCGCTGCCAAAATGCTGGAGAGCACCCACCTTCTCGCTGCGTCAGCCCGCAACTTCGCCGATAAATGCGTCAAAGGCATCGAAGCCGACCGGGACCGCTGCGAATCGCTGGTCGAGAAGAGTCTGGCGATGTGCACGCCGTTGGCGCCCGTTATCGGCTACGACAAAGCTGCCGCCATTGCCAAGAAAGCCTGCGCGACCGGCAAAACTGTCCGCGAAGTCGCCCGCGAAATGTCTGGCTTGAGCGAGAAAGAACTCGACAAGATCTTAGACCTCCGCACACTTACCGAGCCGGGGATTCGAGCCAAGGGCGGGGAGTAAAGCCACGAATCCACACGAATCGCCACGAATGACGCAAAGGCAAACGGTTTAACCGCGACGACATCGCGGTTCCCCCTCTCTTTGTCATCCTGATCCCGCAGTCGCGGGAGAAGGATCTCAGTCGCTTAGCCACAGAGATTTACCCGCCTATGGCGCGGCACACGGATTATCACGGATTGAATGGGCGCAAGAAGGCACAAAACTAAACGGTCTTTCAGGCCAACGACCGTTGCACTGATAAGCCTGTTAGCGGCGATGGCACCGGCTCAAGCGCAGTTCGACTTGTAAAGGCCGGTTAATCTTCATATCCTGCCGTCATGAAACGCTCTTTCCTGCTGTTTCTGATTCTCGCCGCTGTCCTCGCCACCCCCATTCGCGCGGAGACGGAAACGATTGATCTCAAAGCGCTCGCGAAAAAAGCGCGACCGGCGGTGATGCTGCTGGTCGTCTCCGACGCCAACGGCAAAGAAATCGCCACCGGCACGGGCTTCCTCGTCTCCAGCGACGGCAAGCTCATCACCAACCATCACGTCATCGAAGGCGGCGCGAGCGCTGTTGCCAAGGCGGAGAACGGCGGCCTGTTCCCCGTCGAAGGCATTTTAGCCGACGATCCGAAGAACGACCTCGTGCTGCTGAAGTTCAAGGGTAAAGATATGCCGTTCCTGCTGCTTCGGAAGAACGAGAATATCGAAGTCGGCACCCGCATCGCCCTCATCGGCAGCCCGCTGGGTTTGGAGGGTACGCTCACCGAAGGAATTGTGTCGGCAGTGCGCGAGTTAATGGGTGACATGCGACTTCTCCAAATTACCGCCGCGATCTCGCCCGGTTCCAGCGGCTCGCCAGTCTTGGACGCAAATGGCGAAGTCATCGGCGTGGCTAGATCGCTATTACGGGAAGGACAGGCGCTGAATTTTGCTGTGCCTGTCGAGTGTGCCAATCAGTTGTTGGCAAAAGTCGAACCATCTGCCGCGCCTCAACCAATCGCCCAATCTGCTAGCAGCGGTGACGACATCATCTTCTCCGACCCCGATTATCGTGCGTCTTGTGCTGCCGAAGCCGACGGCGACTCCGTTGAACAGCTCAAACGCAACAAGGTGTTGGTCGCCCGGTATCCCGACAACGCCATAGCGTGGTATAGCCTGGGCTGTGCTTTTTCGCGTCTGAAGTTCTCCGACGATACGATTGCCGCCTACCGGCAGGCCATCAAGTTGAGACCGGACTATGCCAGGGCGTGGTGCAACCTCGGTGTAGCCTACGGTGAAGTAGGCCGGATGGATGATGCAATTGCGGCCTGCAGGCAAGCGACCAAACTCAAGCCCAATGATGCAGAAACGTGGTACAACCTCGGCGTGTGCTATGCGAGAGTAGGTCGCACGGACGACGCAATTGCGGCCTACCGGCAAGCGATTAAGATCAAGCCCGATGATGCAGAAACGTGGTGCGGCCTCGGCGTGCGCTTCGGGAAAGTAGGGCGTACGGACGATGCGATCGCCGCCTACCGGCAAGCGATCAAACTCAAGCCCGATTACGCAAGGGCATGGTACAACCTTGGCGTGGTCTATGGCAACGCAGGACGGACGGATGAGGCGCGTGATGCCTTCCAACGGGCCAAGAACCTGAACCCCGACCTGTTCAAGTAACCGTGCTGCCCGTATGATAGAAAACAAGGATTGTATATTTCTTCTACCATGCTAATGCGAAAGTTTAGAATATCAATTGCTCAGACGTTTTTGGAGACCGCGCGAAGTGTTCAAAACGTGGGCTTACTTATTGACCGCGCTAAAAAGAAGCAAATCTCCGAAATGACGGAGGACGACGCGGCGGCAACCCTAGCTCTTGCTGTGTCTTCGATAAGTATCATCTACAGCGTTCTTGCCGTAGAAAGCTTTGTAAACTACCAGCTGTATTCTCTGTGGAAAAGGTCTCGTGAGACCTCTGGTAAACCGAAGGGCACTTGTTCGACGAGCTGCCCGACAGATCCATTGTTGGGGAAATTCTATAAGGAATATGGCCTAGAAAACAGGTTTGTACAATTGAAGGGCAAGAAGGGCATAAGAGAACTGCCTGAGCGGATAAAAACCATTTGCAAGTACCTACCAGTGATACCAATTCATGCAGCAAACCCCAAACTGTGGCAAGAATTCCTAGCGTTGGTAGAAAAATCCCGTCATTTTCTTGTTCACTCATATCCCGATCCCGAGTTGGTTCAGGGCAATTTGGACCGAATGTTGATGAAGGAACCGCTCGATCTTCACCCAAGAGTGGCCGCCTCCGTCATACGTCACTTCTACGTCCAAAGGGGAGGCACGCCTCCTGCATGGCTTGATAAGAACAAGGTCTTCAGATTTAGCAGAATCGAATTTCCCATCTCCTGAGACTGGGAAACATCAACCCTGCGCACCACCGCCCGTTTATTCCCGGATTAGCCGTTCGCATTTGTCGCGAGCGTCGCAACGATATATCGCTAAGCGATATATGATGCATCAAAGGATTGCGCTCTTTGCCTGCCAAGGGCTTCAAAACCGCCGCAAGTATGGTTGTGGTCGATACGCTAAAGCGTGGACAAGTTCATGTTGCATATGCAACACCGGGTTGTCCATAGCCTGTTGTCGGGGGCAGGTTTCGATTCAGCACTCTCATTCCCGGATTGGCCGTTCGGATTCGTCGCCAACCTCACGATGATATATCGCATGCGAATATATCCGCCGAAGACACCACGACGATTTCCATTTCGAGAAGTTCTGAATCTACGTATCGCGTCCGGCTTGCCCGCCAAAGCCTTGGCGAAGGCGGATCGCGGCAGAGCCTGTCCTGAGTTGCTCGCGGCAGGGATGCCGCTCCTACGAGAAGCGGAGCGCTTGCCCTACAACAACTCTGAGTCCTCTGCCTGCCCCGAAGGCTTTCGGGGTAAATATCTGTGGTTAATTTCCAGTGGCGTCGGCGCTCATAGAGCGCCGCTACAAAAGATCATTGTCGCTTGGTTCCGGGGCGGTGTGGTCCCGGCAGGCGTTGGTGGCGCCGATAAGGAAGATGGCGAAGGCGACCAGATAGACCAGTCCAAGGTTCATGCCTTCCAAGTCGGCTGCTCCGTACACGGCGACGATGATTGCCGCGGGCGTTGCGGCGTGGATGGCAAGGTTGAGCAGTTGCAGGAACCGCAGGCCATCAGGCAGATTGCGTTCGAAAAACGATCCGAGAGCGCAAAAGATCACGGCTTGAGACAGCGCCGCCAGCATCGCGGCCAGTGTGGCTGCAATGAACAGAAGCGGCAGTCCGAACGGCAGCAGCGACCAGACCATGCCTTCAAGGTAGTCACCGTTGACCGTGCCGTTGGGGAAATCGCGGAGGCTCTGTTTTTGACTAAACAATGGCGCGTCCACGGTATTGGTCGTTTTTCTCCAAACGACAAACGAATCTGCCATGACCAACACGCCTCGCATGGCGCTCGGGTCGGGCTTGGCGGCCTTGTCAGCCGTATCCAGCACGAACATAAAATCCTCGTCACCGGCATGGAACGGTTGTTTCACACTGGTAACCACATGTCCGTTATTAATCTCGAACGGCGGCAGGTGACGATCCGCCCAGTCGGCATACTGGCTGAACTGTTGAAGACCTTGCGGGATGAACCACGCCAGCAGCGCCAGCACAAGCAAAGCCATTAGTTGCGCGAGATACCGCAGGGAACTGAACAACGGCACATCGCGAATAGCGCGGTAACTCTTAAAGCTGGTGCAAACAGCAATAATGGTTTGGAAGAAGTTCATCGGGACGAGTGGGGGTCAGCAGCGGATCAACGCATGACCAGTCTCGAGACAAGTTTACGGCGTGGTTTGACGGCCTTGCTGAGCTTGGCCTGCGTTTCTTTCTGCAGTTTCTTGATCTTGCCGGCGAAGCTGGCGCGAGTAGCGGCGTCCATGCGGTCGATAAACAATATGCCGTTCAGGTGATCGACTTCGTGCTGGACGGCGCGGGCGAGTAAACCTGTGCAATCAAAAGTGATTTCCTTCTCGTCAAGGTTCTGGGCGCGGACGGTGATTCTGGAGGCGCGCCGGATATCGGCGGTCACGTCGGGCACACTGAGGCAGCCCTCGGAGGCGATTTGTTCGCCTTCAGGGTTGCTCAACACTGGATTGACGAGCGCCAGTGGCATCCACGCGGTCATGTCCTGCAACTGGCCGTTGACGATAAGTTCTGAAGGCAATTCGCTCGCAGTCGCGTCTATGATCGCGAGCATTAATGCGCGGCTGACTTGTTGCGCGGCGAGGCCGATCCCGTTGGCGGCGTGCATGGTCTCGATCATGTCGTCAGCCAATTGGCGCAGTTCGGGCGTGACATGATCTATGCGTTGGCCTTTCTCGCGCAAGACTGGGTTGCCGCATTGTACGATTTCCAATATCACAAATGCAGTATAGCGGCGAAGCGCGGCAACCGCAAGCGAGGATGACTTGGGCCATTCGAGGCGAGCTTGCGCCGCGACGGTTGTTCTGCTACACAATCACGGAAAGGAGGACGGACACGGTGCCGCTGGACGCTTATCTAGTCAGTCTCGTGCAACTGGTTGTCGCGCCATTTCACAATTTCAGAGCGGTGTGGCCCGGAATTGTGCCGTTGTACGTCTCGCTGGTGCTCGGCGAGCTGTACAAGAGCAAGGTGTCGTTCGGACACGCAGTCGGCAACGGGTTCGTGATGTTGTGGGCTGGGTTGAACTGGGCGATGCACCTGTCGAATTTCGGGATGTTCGCCTACCTCGGAGGCGCAGCCAAGGAGCGGATGGTGCTCGCGTGGATTGTGACAGCATGTTGCATCGGTCTTGGGATTTTCACCGTCATTCTCGGCTTGCGGAAGAAAGACAAAACGCTCTGTCAGATCCTTGGCCACACGCGGTTCTCGGGGTACTTCATCATTCTGGTGTACCCGATGCAGACGGGGCTGGTGACATGGAACATGCAATCGGTCGCGGCGATCCTGATCTTCGCGCTGCCGGCGTGGTTTGTGATTTACCTCGCGGGACGCCTAATGCGAACATGCATCAAATGAGCGGAACCCTACTCCCCCACACACGCGGTTGTTTCGTCTGTGGCGCGAACAACCCGCACGGACTACATCTTCGGTTCCGTCGCGACGGCGCTGCGGTCGTGACCGAGTTCGTGCCCGAACCGAATCATGCCGGTTTCCGCGACATCGTGCACGGCGGTATTCTGGCGACGGTGCTCGACGAGGCGATGTTCTGGGCGGCGGCATGCGCGACGAAGCGATTTTGTCTGGCTGCGGAACTCAATGTGCGGTTCCTGAAGAAAGCGGGCGTCGGCCAGCGACTGTTCTGCGTGGCCAATCTCACGGCGGATCGCGGACGGCTCTGGGAATCGCGCGCCGAACTGCGCGACGAGCCAGGGACAGTTTATGCGCGGGCTACATGCAAACAGATGCCAATGAGCGTTGCCGACATGCGTGCCGCGGCTCTGGATTTCCTCTGTGACGAACATACGATTGCTGCACAGGAATTGTTTCCTGACCTTAACGCCTGAGTCGCCGGGAACTGGCGATCAGCTCCAGGATTGTCCATAATGGTTCTTGACTGCGGAGAGCATTTTTATTAAAAGCCCACCCTACAGTTTTGGTTTCCGATCCTCTTGTAGGCTGGTAGCCAAGGATGTGCAGCTGCGGGGCGAAACTACCTGAATTTGCTGTACGCGTGTTGATAGGCCGTTTTTAGGATTTGGCGTGATATACAATGAGAAAAGAAAAAGGAGAAATTGAAATGGCGCGATTGACAGAGAAAAAGATGAGTTGGTGCAAGCAGGCCAGTGATTCCGCAAAGAGGATATTGAGGCCAATTGTGCTTCCACGATCCGTTCGGGGCGCATTCCTGGAGCGAGGCTGGGTAATCGCGAACCATAAATTGGTTTCGTTCCACGCAGCCTTCATCTCATCGGTATTGAGTGTCCCAGCCGATGTGTCAGGCAAGCTGCAAACGCTGAGGTTTATGTTTGTCAGCGTGGAAACCATCGTTTCCGCCATCATAGTTTACATTTCATGGCACGTTGGGATTGCAGTCCACGAAATGGGGCATTATGTGACCGCGGCCCGTTTGACCGCGCTGAACAAATCTTCACAAGATGCCGCCGACGCGCTGAAAACCAAAGGTTTGCTGGCAAAAGTTTGCTGGTATGCGAAGGCTTTCGTGTTGATACCGTGGGGCAAGTTCGATGGTGTAAAGAAGGACGAGGGAAACTTTGCTCCCGATGCTCCGTATAACCTGGCAGTGGCAGCGGCAGCGCCGGTCTGGAGCGGTTATTTAGCTATGGTGACGCTGCCAGTCGCAGTGATTGGCATCTGGGCAGGACTACATTTCGACAACGCCATTGCCACTTACATCGGCAGATTCTTTCTCGCGCCGGGCCTGGTTGGGCTGATGGACCGTTTTCTTGCTGACCGCGGCAAACTGAAGGAATTCACCATAAGAGAGAAGATCGCCGCAGACCAAGCCGGTATGGCGGCCAAAGCGATTTCAAAGGAGAGTTGGCTGGCCAGAGTCGGTGCAGTCAAGAACACTTTGTTGACCACGCGGATGCAGACCGTGAAGCTCAAGGACGGCACGACGGTCAGCGCCCCATGGCAGTTCAGAAACTGCGCGATGGGTGGACGCCATACCGAAAAGGAATATCCAGAGAGCAATATCAGCATGCAGGAAAGCATGTTTATGCCGCTTTCGGCCAAGACCTACGAAGACGCCCAAGAGATGACGGTGAAATTGCAGTATCGCTTGAAGGAAATTATCGAGTCGGCCCCCGGCGCAAAAGTCATGGGAGTCGGGCTGGAAGGCGGAATCGCGCCATACATCGACAAAGAACCGCAAGACCGGGTGCCTGAACAGAGAATGTGGCGGCTTATGAAGCAGGCGATCATGGATTGCCAGTACGTGCCGGGCGTGGACGTGGCAATCGCGCTCGACCCCGCAGCTTCGGAATTGGAGAATGCGTACCGCGAAGAAACCGGCCAATTGGACTCGGTTGGTATGTACCGTTTCTGGCGGGACAAGAGCCGCGTTGATATGAGCCGCGATGAGATTCTCGATCTCTACAGACAGGCCATGGAGAAGGATGGGATACCGGTCCTTTCGATCGAGGATGGGTTCGGCGAGCGCGACCACGACGGTTGGAAACTCTTGATGAACGGTGACAAGGGCAGAGGCGTTACCGGATTGGGCGACAAAATATTCGTCATCGGAGACGACCTTGTCACCACCAAAGACTCAACCATCGAACGGTGCGCGAGGAACGGCGAGATCAATGCCTCCCTTATCAAGGCCAACCAAATCGGCACGTTGACCGAAACCGTATTGGCGATGTTGACCTCGTTGGCTTACGGGGCGGAACTGGTGGTTTCCCATCGCTCAAAGTCGCCGAACGATCCATTTGAAGCAGACATTGCGACTGCGATGGATGCCCTCGGTATGAAGACCGGCGGTGGCGCCAATACTGAACGATTGCAGAAGTATGGCCGGGTAATGGAAATCATGGCGCTGGCAAAGGTTGGCCAGAGAGAAGTGACGCCTCAGGAAAGACATGAGATTGAGAAACACCTGAAGGAGTTGGTCCACACATTAACCGGAAAGGATGGGGAACTCGCGCCGAACGCCACCGACATCGACATCACCAGCCTGTTGATTCGGCTGCTGGCGATCGAAGCGCTCAATGGCACGGAAGAGGCGACCAACGCCGGGATTCCGTCAGCCGCAGCCACCCTGGTTTTGGGCCGCTCAGGGATTATCCGTTTCAAAGGTTCCACTCCGCTCGGTACGTCTGCCGGAACTGACGAAGCCATCCATTACGTGGACAGCATCATTCTTCCCGGCAAGATCACTCAGCGGAATCCGGATTTGTTCAAAGATGCTGGCGATGGGACGTTTCGCTTTAAGAAAGGTTTGGAGTTTACAAACATCGAGGCCAAGAACGATCCAGAGTTATTGGCTCTTTGGAAACGGGCGCGGCGCTATGATGGTAAAGGTTGCATGGATGCCGTCGAACACATCGAGACGGTGCTGGCCAAGGCGTTTGTCGGAAAGAGGCTTCTGGAGCTTGGCAGTTTGCTTGATGTGGACAGGAAGCTGCTTGCACTGGAAAAAGAACAGGCCGTGGCGACAAACAGACTGGCGGCAAACGCGTCGTACGAAGACCAGGTCCACGTTATGCAGAGGAAAGGCGTCTTGGGAATGAACGCGATCCTGTCCGTGTCTTTGGCGTTGGGCAGGGCTGTTGCGGCCGGGCAAGGCAAGGAACTCTGGCAATTGATCCGCGAGATGGCGACCGATACCATGGCCAAGTTCATTGCGGCAAACTCGAAGGATGCCAGCAAGAAAGACGTTGCGGCTCTCAAGCGGCTGGGTTTCCAGGAGCTGACAGCCCTATTCAGGAAGACGTCAGAAGTCACAATCGAAGAAAAGAAGCAGATATTCGAACTCCTAAGGGAACAATTGCCGGTTTACGCTGCGCAGCGAAAGTAGGGGAAGGCGCCGAATCGAAGAAGTTCTCGCTAAGATGCGGTGTGCGGAGGTAAGCTTCGGGTAATGAGTTGGTGGGAACGATTGTGGCAACGGATCCAGTCTTTGGGATTTGCTGTGTTCGTTCTCATGGTGGCATTCGGGGTGGCGCTGTTGTTTATTCCCCTGCTCAGCCGCAGCCATCTCATGCAGCAGGACATTCGACGGCTCGACAGCGAGATCGAGCGGCTGGAAGCGGCCGAGCGCCAACAACGCGCGGAAATCGATGCGCTTAAGACCGATGCCGCGTTCGTCGAACGCACGGCCCGCGACAAACTGAACCTTGCCAAACCGAACGAGACGATCTTCAAGTTCGAACCTGCGCCTTCATCGGTTGCCTCCAACCTAACGACTTCGCGTCGTCTGTCACAGACAACGCCGTCGGTGCGCTGAGTAGAAACGAAGCTTGCCCCGAATTTTACCCCGACACAGTCGGGGCCTTTTCAGGGCTTGACGGATGCTGTCACCCACCCTAATGTCCATTCGCGGGGTGGAGCAGCCCGGTAGCTCGTCAGGCTCATAACCTGAAGGTCGTGGGTTCAAATCCCACCCCCGCAACCAATTTCGTGTCATGGCTTGGAGCAGGATCGGCTTCACTCCAAGCCTTTTCTGTCAGCGATGCGGCGTGTGACACCGAACCGAAAACACTACTGGGTTTACGTTCTCTGGTCTACAAGCCGCAGTTGCTTCTACACCGGGCTTTCCGAGAATCCCACACTGCGCCTCGCGCAACACAATGCGGACATATCTCGGTGGACTCGAAACAAGGGGCCGTGGCAACTGGTCTGGCGGCGGGAATTCCATTCGCTTACGGAGGCGCGCCAGTTTGAGAATATCCTGAAACGACAGAAGGGCGGCGCCGGTTTCTTTCGTCTAACGGGACTAAAGGCAAAGGGTCTCGGCGCGGCTGGCTCATAATCCCGCAGTCGCGGGATCGTGGGTTCAAATCCCACCCCCGCAACCAATTTGAATGGGTCTGAAAGCAATTTCAGACCCATTTTCATTGGTCGAAATGCACTTCTTGCCGACTCTCGCCAATTCGATGAAACACCCCGGACATCCTGAAACTGGACGGACAAAAACCCACACATCAACCCACACGCATTCAGGCTATAAGCCTGAATGTCTACGATGTGTGGGTTTGGACCAGTTTCGGTATGCCGCCAGGGGGCGGGTAGAGGATTTCGGGAGTATGTTCTTAATGCAATCCATGCGTCAGTAGGCCGTGGCCGGAATCATCGTTTTCCATTTTCTTTGGGGGGATGACTACGATTTCCCGGAAAGCTCAGCCAACAACTGCTGCAAGGTGGCATAGTTCTCGGGTGTCAACTGTTTGGGGTTTTCCAGGTGGCAGAGCATAGCGTTCTTCGCTGCCGTAAGAGCCTGGGGCCGGTATTGCCGAGGAGCTTGATTCAGGACGATAGCCGTCGTGAACCAGAAAGCCGCGCTTCGTTCGTACTTTGAAGCCCACTTGTTCAAAAAGAGATATGCGGCGAGTCCGGTTATTCCCACTTTGGCTGCCGCCATTAACTGAGCTTGTTTACAAATGGCGACAAGTTCCCAGCCTTCAACCTGCTGGAGCTTCTCTCACGTCGCAATCGCTTCAGTCATCTTTCCGACATCGACCAGAGCCTGCACCAAGAAATTCAGCGCCTCACCGTCCTGTGGATTTCATTCGAGCGCTTGATTGAGGGCATCTACCGGCTCGGTCATTTCCAACTTCGCAAGTTCCTGCAGTCGTTGTCGAGCACGTGCGATTTCCTGGTCATACATTGGGGCTGCCAACTCGATGAACTTTCTGTAACTACTTGCTGCCTCACGCCAACGCTGTACTGGACCCTGTTCGAGGTCAACCACCGCGCCACATTGAGCCTCGGGGCCATCTACCTGTTGCCACAAGGTGATCACTATCAACTCTTGAATGTGCAGTATTACGTCAGCGGCAAATATTATGCAGCTGCGACACTGTGCGAGATTTGGCCGATGCGAGTTGGGGAGAAATCCGGGGCCCTTGTGTGGCGGGGCGATTTCGTTTCGGCGCCGACGCTGGCGTTCGTCAGGGGAACCGGCCGCATCGTCTACGGCGAGATCCTGCTTCAGGAGATCAAGAAAGTGGTCCGCTGCTTCCAGAATGACTTAAAGGCAAGCGCTGAGCCGCCACTGCGCCTCGCCTCGACCAGGGTCTTCGCAAATCCAGGCGCCTCATTGGTTGTACGCTGAACTTCACGTGGTTATGGCGAGACCTACTCTTAATGAGTACCTCTAATCCTCCACGGTAGGGTTCTACCCCATAGCGAAAGGCCAGCGCACCGCGTAGCGTACCAGTGGTAAGGGAACCAAAGACGCAGCAACAGAAAGCGGCAGACCGAAAGGAGAGTCATATGTTGTGGACAATTGCTATAATACTGATGGTTCTGTGGGCGCTCGGACTAGTGACCAGTTACACGATGGGAGGGTTCATTCACCTCCTGCTGGTGATTGCCATCATCGTGGTGCTAATCAGGATCATTCAGGGACGACGTTTGGCCTAAGAAGCGGTTAACTGAACAAGGAAACTGAAGGCCCGAGATAAGTTCAAGAGTAGTTGCAGTCATGCTGATCGCACTTGGTATTGTGGTGCTCGCTTATTTGAGTGTCACTTTCAAGACCCCGGGGAGACCCATCAATTTCCTCGGAATGCACATTGAGACCACCCACAGCCACTTCATTCCCCCAGTCGCCGGAGCGCTCGCGCTAGTCGGCGGGATTGCGGTGCTTCTCGTGAGCCCCAAGAAAGCTTGACTGGAAGAGGCTATCGAGCGCCTTCGAAGTACGGATAGAGTCCTTCTGCCAGGTAACGGCGCGTTGCCATGAGTTCCGGAGTCAAGCGAACGTTTGCAGACCCGGTCGTCTTATTCGCATCCAAGAGGAATGCTTCCCCATTGTGGATCACGTAGTCGAATTTGCCGCAATCAAACTTCATTTCTCTCAGCCTCTGCACGATGGCGGGATGCGGTTCGACCTTTTCCATGCGAATCTGATTCGACCACTTGACGATCGGGTCCGGTGAAGCCAGCCGGCTACAAGTCATCCGGTCACCGAGAAAAAGCAGCATGCGCACGTGATAAAGGCTGTCCTCCATTTCGGGCACGAACTTCTCCACGACAATGTCCGATCTGGTCAACCATTCCGGGGGCACCGTGCGCAGGTGGTCGAAAACCCGATAGTCCGAGGGCGACCTAAAAAGTGGCGCGGGCAGGTTGCGAACGCCGTCTAGCATTTGTATCGCCAATTCGCGGTCGCCGGCATAGTTCAAGTCTGATTTGACGATCACTCTCCCGTCATAAGGGTCACCCGGCCTAACGAGAAGGTCGCTGAACGCCGATTTCCGGATGTCTTTGACTGCGCCGTTTAAGACGATCGGATAGCGTTTGGCGAACTCGAGATACTCGTCTGGCACAACTGACAGATCGACGTGAACAATTACCAAGTCAGCAGGCACAAACTTGCTGACACCAAAAAGATAAATGACCTCATGTCCGTCAGCACGCCAGATCTCGGCAAGCCCGTTGATTATGTAGCCCAATTGCCGACGGTTATCCGTCTCATGAAACAGTATGGCAATCTTCCGTTTTGTATTCACCGGGGTTCCATGAGTAGGATCGGACAACGGTCGCCCAGCTCGTAGTTCGGGTGGTGACATGCCTTTTCCAAAAAGTATGGGGAAAAAGCGTCGCGCAACTCGTTTAATGTGGGGAAAGTGCAGCGATTGCTGCTCTCATGCCAGGAATCCATGCTGTGAATTATCTCGGTCGACCAGCCCAGTTGTCGCGCGATGGCGTCCGGGTCCGGGAAAGCCTTAGTCCAAGCATTCCCGACGTCTGCTATGCGCACGCCCGCCTTGAGGTCACGCTGCAGCGCTGCAGCTAGTCGCCATTTGAATACATGGAAGTTTCCGATTCGTCCCGCCCGAAGATCATTGAAGACCGCAGCGACAGTCTCCGGCGTATCGGGCCTGATGAAAAACCGCAAGACCACCGCGCCAGTAGGCCGGAGCACGCGGCGCAGTTGCCGATTCACGGCATCATACTCCGGATAGCCTAATGTAACAAAGCAGCCATCACCTACGACCACATCGCATGATTCATCGGCGATTGGCATCATTCTCCAGTCGGCGCACACGGCCTCCGCACGGGCCAGTTGGTTGCCGGGCCAGACATTTCGGATCATGGGCATGTTGCAGTCAATCGCCAACAAGCGTGTCTTGGCCGGCCATCGCATGGTCGCAATCTCGGGTGTGACGCCGAGAAGGACTGCATGCGGCGACGTACGCCCGACAGCCGCGCATTTGTCAGCAACGAGCCGTTGAAACAAATCAATGTCTTGCGCGGCCGGTCGCAAAGGCGGGCCGCTCTTTCTCCACTGCAACGAAAGCCTGTCCCAAATGTTTACGTTTTCTGTCATTACCAATCGCTGATTGAACTCCCCTCGGACGCGCAGTCTAGCAGACGCGTACCAACGGGCAAGGCGTTTGTACGGGCGATAGCAGTCGTTGAACAGGTGGCAGAAACCTTGAATTCCTGCTATCGAACCATTATTATGAATTATCACTGATGACGACGAGAATACTATTGTTCGCTAAAATTCACCGGGCCACCGTGACGCATTGTGATCTCAACTACGAGGGCAGTTGTGGAATCGGACCTGATTTGCTTAAAGCGTCCGGCATCATGCCCTACGAACGGGTTTCGGTGCTGAATGTTTCCACGGGCGGCCGTTTGGAAACGTATGTGATTCGGGGTAAAAAGAAGGGCGAACTGTCGCTCAACGGTGCAGCCGCGCGGCATGCAACCGTAGGCGACAAAGTCATCATCCTTGCCTACTCGCTTGTTCCCGAAAACGAAATGCCGAGGCACAAAGCCCGCATTGTCATCGTGGACGGCAAGAACCGCGTTATCTCCAAGCGCACTGGGAGCCCTCTGGACTAAACGGCGTTCTTCCCTTGTGGTCGCCACCTTACTGCGCTAGAAGAATCTCTTATGAAATCGTTCTTTATGGCGGCAGTTCTTGGAATGTTTCTCGCCAACTCCGCCGCACAGGCCGACGGCGTGAATTTGACCAACGACGCGCGCGCCATCCTCCAGCGCGTGCTCGCCAATCGCCCGGCGCATGATTTCGTGCTGAAAGCGCGGCTCCTTCCCACGCGCGAGGAATCGGTCCCGTTGGAGATCCTGGTCAAGAACACGCCGACCGAGACCCGCACGATTTTCAGGAGAACCGGGTTCGCCCTTCTCGTCATACAGCCCGTGCGGGCCGAGCCACGGTTCTATCTTGGCGGCACGAACGAACTGACCGGGCTGCGACGGACAGAACGGTTTCTCGGCTCGCATTTCACGTATTACGACCTCGGTGCACCATTCCTGCTCTGGCAGAACGAGAAATTCCTGGGCGAGGACATCATGCGAGGCCAGGAATGTTTCATTCTGGAGACCGCGACCAGCAACGCGCCGTACGCGCGGGTAAAGATGTGGATTCACAAGGAGTATTTTGCGTTGCTGCGCGCCGAGGCATTCGACGATGGAGGCGCATTGGTAAAACGATTCATGATCAGCAGCTTTAAAAAAATCGGCGATGTCTGGATCCCGCGCGGAGTGGAGATCGCTGATGTGCCGCCTGGCCAGGCGCTGCCCGCTCAGGAGAAATCGCGGCTGGAGATCTACGAGGGGAACTATGACACCGAACTGCCTGCCGAGTGGTTCCTGCCAGAACGTTTCTCCGAACTAAAGGATGCTCCGGCCAGAACTTCTCAGCACTGACCGCAAACAACGAAGATCAGTACTGCCACCCAAGCTGAACGGCTAGACGACACCAGATGAGCTCCGTCCAACCCATTGGAGTCCGACCCGGTTCCAGTTCCGGAATTTCATCTCCACGTGGGAGACTTCCCCTATGCGACGGATCTCGTGCTCGATTTGCATCAGCAAACGCTTCATACCCATCTCACGCTGGACGCGGTCCGTATGCTGATGGGTAGGATGATACTCGAACACGTGAAACTCGCCTTCGATGTACACGGACGAGCCAACTACTTGCACATCCAGCCGCTGAGTATCGACATAGTTGCGCACCAAGATACTCTGCACCAGCCGCATCAACCTCAGTTCTTCGAGCGTCATTGCTCGCGCCCTTCCCTATGGCCAGTATACTGACCGTTTACAGGAAATACAAGAAGAAAGCAATCCTGCGCCCGCCTTAGGAACGGGGTCGCTCCGGCGAAAGTCCCAGTTCTGTCAGCAATGCCAAATCGTCATTCACTTCTGGATTCTTAGCCGTAAGCAATCTTTCGCCGAAGAAGATCGAGTTAGCACCGGCGAAGAAACACAGCGCCTGAGCCTCACGCGAAAGACGGGAACGGCCCGCTGATAATCGCACCCTGGAGGTTGGCAACGCAATGCGTGTCGTTGCCACAAGGCGTATCAGCTTAAGAACATCCACTGGCGGCAGGTTCTCGAGCGGAGTGCCTGCCATCGGTACGAGAGAGTTGATCGGCACGCTTTCCGGTGGAGGATCAAAACCCGCCAACACCTCCAGCATGCGCAATCTATCCGTCTCGCTTTCCCCAAGCCCTATGATTCCGCCGCAACAGACGCCCAAACCTGCCTGTTGCACCGCGCGAATCGTCCGCAACCTGTCCTCAAAGCTGTGCGTGGTAATGATCTGTGGATAAAACTCCGGGCTGGTGTCGAGATTGTGGTTGTAGATCGCCGCGCCTGCATCTTTCAGTTGCCGCGCAGCAGTCTCGCTCAGTTCACCCAACGTTATGCAGACCTCCAAGCCCAGCGCGTCCACTGCTCGCACGATGTCCAACACCGACTCGAACTGCGTTGTGCCCTCGCGAGCGCCGCGCCAGGCCGCGCCCATGCAGAATCGCGCCGCCCCGTTCTGCTTCGCCTTCTGCGCCACCGCAATCACTTCCGTAAGTGTCAACATCTTCTCCATCTTGACCTCTGTCGAGTAGCGCGCGCTCTGGGCGCAATAAGCGCAATCTTCGCTACAACCGCCCGTCTTAATGCTCAGCAACGCACAAAGTTGTACCTCGTTGCTCTTCCAATGCCTCTTGTGGATGGCATGAGCCTGCTCAATCAGGTCGAGGAACGGCTGATCATAGACGCGTTTCAGGTCTGCCAACGTTGGCGAACTCATCGTGGGTGTATCGTAACAGGCGCCTTCTCCCCGCGCAAGAACACGGTTTTGTAAGGCATCTCTAGCCTCGTAACATGCTATCCCTGAGTCGCTTGCATATTTTATATGGCCGGCGCGATGTTGGATTGCCTCGCGGGACGGGTTTCTGGTAACTTATAAGCCACGTATGGACAAGACTATCCGAAGAATTTGCGAAATGCTCCAGAGTCCCGACGGCATGAGACGCTGTGCCGCCGCCATGGTCATCACGGAATTCGCTCCCAAAGATGCGAGCGTGATTCGCGCTCTTGGCGATGCCCTCAAGAACAGCAGCAGCCAATTGCTGACACGCTACGTGCTCGAAGCGTTCGAGGCGATTGGCACGCGCGCCGTCGTACCTCACGTCCTGCCTCTGCTCGACGCGGAGGACATGGAAACGAAGCTGCGCGCCGCGGGTATCTTGGCGCGTTTCGGCGGCGACATTCTGGATGAACTTCGCCTCCGCTTCGAAAAAGCCGATAGTCGGCAGAAACATGTCTTTGTGGACATCCTTGCCCGCATTCACAGCCGTAGCGCGATGCAGATCATCCTCGATACGCTATTTGATTCCGATTTTGAACTGGTCAAGGAGGCTTGCCAGGCCGTGCGCCGCCACATTGCGGACGCCACACCGAAGGATCGTGTCGCGTTGCACAAGCAGGTCGTCAAGTTCATGGGCACTGCCCGTGTGAAGAAGAACGAAAGGGCGCTGACCTCCTGCCTGTTACTCGTCGGATGCCTGGGCGCGCCAGAAGCTCGCACGATCTTGCTCAAACATTCTGGTTCGCGGACCCCGAGCTACGTCCGGCGGAATGCGCTCCTCGCCCTCAAGGGACTCGAGTTCACAGGCGCGGCGGTCAACCAGGTCGCCCGCCAAATGCTGAAATATCTGGCCGAGCCTGATTTCCCGAACATTGGTCAACATGCGCTCGACATCATCGAGCGATTACCGTTGCCGTCCTCGTACGTCACAGAGTGGCGAAAACTGCTTAAGAGCAAGCATCCAAGTGTGCGCGCATTCGCAGCGCGTAAACTGGCGGCCTACGACGATGCCACTGTCAACCGCCTGCTGTTGGATCTGCTCGGTCATGCCGACACACAAGTCAGCGAGATCGCCGCTGGAGCGTTGGCACGGCACAAGGGCGCGCTCAAACCGTTGTTGCAAGCGTTGGCACGCGAGCGGAAAATCGAGGCGGCTTGGCGACTTGCCAAGATTCTCAAACCGCATTCCGAATCCGTCGACAAGAAGACGGTCAAGAAGTTTGCCGCGCTCACCGCGCGCGACCTCGAGGCCGGAAACCCGCGCCACGAAGCGCTGCTGTATTATCTGCGCAACATCGATCCGTCGCTTGCGGACGGTGTCTGGCGCGACGTGGGGTTGAAACTTAAGAAAGCCAGAAAATGGGACAAGGCTGCGGCTTGTCTGCGACAACTAGCGCGCCCGGAAGGTTTGGACCACGACATCCGGTACGACCTGAGCGTCTGCAACCTTAAACTGTCTCCGAAGGAACTGGCTGCCAACCGTCGCGCCGCAGACCCAGCGTTGCGCGGCTTCCAGACGCTGCTCCAGGACGGGAAATTCAAACTATTTGAACATTTCAAGAAGGACAGAGCGCTCGAAGCAATTGATCTGTTCTACGTCGGCTTCCATTTCAGCGAGAGCACCGGTGCGGAAGGACGGTTTGGCAGTAGCCTGCTTGATTTCGTCGCTCGCCGCTGGCCAAAATCCAAGGAAGGCAAGGCCGCGCGCAGCAAACTTAAGCTGGCTGAACAAGCCTCCGCGAACGTTCCCTCTGGAACCAGTCCTCGGACCTGAACGCAGTCGGTGCTCGTTCAGGATTTCGTGGAAGAATCCCGACGCGGTTCTGTCGGAACCAACGCGTTCGCCAGCGCAATCCATTGATCGAGGTTCAGTTCCTCGCCACGCACTGTTGCTGGAATACCCAAGCGAGCAAACGCCTCCTCGACTTTGCCAAAACCCATGAGCTGCTTCTTCAGCATCTTTCGTCTGTGAGCAAACCCTGCCCGCACCGCGTCGGAAAACCGCGCGCCCGGCACCGGCGTAACGCGCGGGTCGCGCCGCTCCAATACCACCACGGCGCTCTCGACACGCGGTGATGGATAAAAACAACGCGGCGACACGATATGCGCCACCGTCGCGTGGTAATACACCTGCGTGAGAAGCGTCAGCGCTCCGTACTCCTTGGTGCCCGGTTGCGCAGCCAATCGCGCTGCCACCTCCCGCTGCAACGTAACCACTATTGACCTCGGTTTCCGCGCCGCCTCGACGAACCGTTCAAGAATCGGCGTCGAAATGCTGTATGGCAAGTTCGACACAATCTTGTACCCTGAACTCAGAACGCTAAACGCTGAACCCTGAACCTTAAACTCTGAATGTAGCACCTTGACCGCGTCTCCCTCGATCAGTTCCAGAAACGGGAATTGGTCCCGCAAGTAGGAGCATAAACGGCGGTCTTTTTCGATGGCGATCACGCGCCCGGCGCGGGCAATCAGTTCGGCGGTGAGAACGCCAAGGCCCGGCCCGACCTCGATGACGGTTTCATCCGGTTTAATTCGTGCCTGTTCGATGATGATCGCAAGAATGTTCGAGTCGATGAGGAAATTCTGCCCCATCGCCCTGTTAGGGCGTATGCCAAGCTCGGTAAGCAACCGTCGGACTTCAGTCAGTGTCATCGTGCAGATTGTCTCACGCAAAGCTTGCCACGTTTCACGTGTGACGCCAAGACGCAAAGAAGTTCTTTCAGTTCTTGGTGGCTTTGCGTCTTTGCGAAAGTTGTGCTGCGAGGTTGATTGCCGCGATCATGCTGGCTGGGTTGGCGATCCCCTTCCCCGCGATATCGAACGCGGTGCCGTGGTCGGGCGACGTGCGAACGAATGGCAACCCGAGTGTCAGGTTCACGCCTGAATCGAATGCTATCATCTTCAGCGGGGCTAGACCCTGATCGTGATACATCGCCACAACGGCATCGAAGTCTCCGCAATACGCCTTGTGGAATAGCGTGTCGGCCGGCCACGGCCCGGTGACGTTGATACCTTTGCGCTTCGCACTCCGGATCGCCGGCGCAATGATGCGTTGCTCCTCGTAACCAAGCAGGCCGCCTTCGCCAGCGTGCGGATTCAATCCGGCCACACCGATCTTTGGTCGTCGGATGCCAAACCGTTTACAGGCATCGTGGCTGAGTTCAATGACCTCGGCAATCCGTTTCGTCGAAAGTAGTCGCGGCACTCTTGACAGCGGCACATGAATCGTCACCAGAGCCACGCGTAATGCCCCCCCCACAAGCATCATGGCGAAGCGTTTCGTCCGTGCAATATGCGCGAGCAGTTCGGTGTGCCCTTCAAAGCGATAACCGGCGTCGCGCAGAAGTTGCTTGCTGATAGGCGCGGTGACGAGTCCCGACAATTCGCCCGACAAACAACGGTGTGCGCCTTGCGCGACCCAATCAGCGGCATCGGCCCGGCGTTTTGTGCGTGGGTCGCCGATGATCTCGTAGTCGAATCTACGGTCGAGCTTGCGCGAGGCTAGCGCCTTGGCGACGATTTCCGGGCCGATGCCCGCGACATCGCCCAGCGTGATGCCAATTCGCGGCTGCGTGGGCATTAACCAGACCTATTCATGAATTCTCCTGCGTTACGCTGGCCCCTCACCTTAATCCTCTCCCCGCAAGCGGGGAGAGGAGATTTCCCCTCTCCCATTCGAAGGGAGAGGGTCAGGGTGAGGGCTGAGCCGTTTGCAGGATGTTGGCGGCCTGAGCACTTCATAAATAATCTAGGTCAGAAGACGTGGATGTACGCCTTCGCGCGGAGTTGCTTGACCCATTCCTCCTGAAGTTTGGCGCGTTTCTGTTGAAGGAGGATGTTCTCAATCTGGTCACGCACTTCGGCCAGCGGTTTTTCGTGTGCAGCCTGCACATCATCGACCTGCAGGATGTAATAGCCGTCCGCAGTCTCAACGATCTTGCTATGCTGGCCTGGTTTGAGTTGGAATGCCGCTTCGCGCAGTTCATCGCGCAGGTGATCTCGCGTAATCCAACCCCAATCGCCGCCCGCCTTCGCTTCCTTGGCTTCTGAGTAAGTGCGCGCCAAGCTGTCAAAACTTTCATTCGCATCCAGTTTGGCAAGGATTTCATCGGCAAGTTTGCGGCGTGGATCGACAGCAGTCTCTGCCGTCGGACTTGCGGCACTGACGCTGTTCGTGTCCGGTCTTCGGACGACGATCATCCGCAGTTTGATCTGGTCGCCGACCTTATAATCGTCCAAATGATCCTGATAATACTTCTCCATTTTTGCTGGTGAGACCACGACCTCCTGCTGGACTTTGCGACTCCGCATCGCCTGCACGATAATCCGCTCGCGTAGTTGCTCGCGATACTGGGTAAGCGTCATCTTCTGCGCTTCGAGTGTCTTGATGAAGGTTTCGCGGTTGCCGCCGAACTCATTAGCGATGACGTCGCTCAGGTCCCGGTCGATGACGTTGTCGGGAATGTTGAAACCCTTCTCCTTAAACTCCTGCAGAATCAGCGCGCGCTCGATCAATTGATTCAACGCGTCCATGTGCGCCGCGTGAACCTTCGCGATTAGTTCGTCCCCGTCATATTGTTGGCGAAGTCGCTCAATCACCGGCATGGCCAGCATCCGCACTTCGCTATAGGTAATCGTGCGGTCGTTGACCACTGCCGCAACGCCATCTACGATTTCGGGCGTGGCTGCAGCCACTCGCCAAGCCACAATTAGGAGGGACAGCAGAATAATAATTCGTTTCATGGTGTGTCTCTTGCTTGATGTAGGTTCGTGTCGGACGCGCATCGGTGAACAGAGTACCCCGACGCTCGTAACAACGCAAGCCGTAGCCCGCTCCACCCCATGCCGCTCAGCTCGCCCGCGGCGCCGCAGCCAGAATCTCCGTCGAGACGCCTTTAAACTGTTCAAAGTTCTTCACAAACCTCGCAGCGAGGTCGTGTGCCCGATGTTTGTAGTCGTGCGCGTCTTCCGCCGCGGCCTGCGGGTCGAGGACCTCCGCTGGCACCCCGGGCAGGGCCTTCGGCACTTCAAATCCAAAAACCGGATCCTTGCGAAACTCGGCTTTATCAAGCGTGCCATCGAGGATCTGAGTCACGTTCTCGCGGTTGATTGTCAGCCGGATACGCGGCGCTTTGCCGAACGGGCTGCCAACCCAACCTGTGTTCAGCAGGTAACAATGCACCTTGTGCTTCCGCATTCGTTCCGCAAGCATTTCGGCATACGTTTGCGGCGGCAGCGGCAGGAAAGGCGCGCCAAAACAGCTCGAGAACGTCGGTACCGGGTCTTTGCCAACATTCGCTTCCGTCCCCGCCAACGACGCCGTGTAACCGCTCATGAAATGATACATTGCTTGCGCAGGACTCAATCGCGCCACTGCCGGCAGCACGCCAAACGCGTCGCAAGCCAGGAAAATGACCGCTCGCGGATGTCCGCCCATGCCGCTCGATTCGACGTGCGAGATGTAATCGAGCGGATAGGCGCACCGTGTGTTCTCTGTCACCGAATCATTGTTGTAGTCCGGCTCACGCGTCACCGGATCGACCACCACATTCTCGATGACCGAACCGAACCGGATTGCGTCCCAAATCAACGGCTCGCGTTTTTTGGTCAAGTTGATGCACTTCGCATAACAGCCGCCTTCGAAGTTGAACACGCCGGTATCGGTCCATCCATGTTCGTCATCGCCAATCAATGTGCGGTCCGGGTCTGCCGACAGGGTGGTCTTGCCCGTGCCGCTGAGACCGAAGAAGATCGCCACGTCGCCTTTAGCGCCGATGTTCGCGGAGCAATGCATCGGCAGCACGCCTTTCAATGGCAACACGTAATTGAGCACGGTAAAGATGCTCTTCTTAATCTCGCCGGCATACTGCGTCCCGCCAATCAACACCGTCTTCCGCGCGATGTCCACCACCACAAACACTTCGCTGTTCAGTTTGTGCTTCTTCGGGTCGGCGAGGAACCGGCAGGCGTTGATGACTGTCCACTCGGGAGCGTGATTGGGTAACTGATCTGGCGTGGGTTTGCGGAACAGTTGCTTGACGAACAACGCGTGCCACGCCAACTCGGTGATGATGCGAATCGGCATCGTAAAACGCGGGTCGGCGCCCGCGAAGGCATCGATGACAAATGACTCGCGTCCCTGCAGATAAGTCGTCACCTCTTGCCGTAACGCCAGATAATCTGCGTCAGCGATCGGTTGATTAACCTTACCCCACCAAATCCGGTCGTGGCACGATGGTTCATCCACCACAAACTTGTCACGGGGAGAACGCCCCGTCCGAGTGCCGGTCATCGCGTTCAGCGCGCCGCTGCTGGTCAGCGCGCCTTCGCCACGACGCACCGCCTCCTCCACCAATTGCGCGGTGGACAAATTACGATACATCGTACCTGACTGTGGTATAGCCTGATCCTTTGAATGATTGTGATGACTCATGAAGCGCACCGCCTTTTGCGCGCCGCATTTACACGAGTTTGAGATGCTATTGCAATACTAAACTTCAGAAACAGTCCGCCCTGCCCGGCCTCACGCCCCGTAGAAACTCTCGACGTTCAAACCTGTTTCCTCGCGTACGCGGCGCGCGATGGCGTCCACATCGGCGTTCGCCAGCGGGGCCACCAATTTCGATGCAGGATCTCCGTCCACGATACCCATGGGTTTGCGCGCAAGCGTGCAAATCTGCACCCGCTGGATGCACCCGCCCGCGCCAACGATTTCCCGCAGTCGCGCGCAATACGCCCCAATCTCCTCCGCCGACGGCCCGCTGCCGCGAAGGTTCAGGAACAGACTCTGAATGATGATCGGCCGCTCTTTCGCCATGGCCGTAATATTATCCAGAATCTGCGCAAACGGGACCTTCGTGCGGTTGATGAGTCGGAAATACTCCTCGGTGCCGGCATCCAGTTTCACCCATACCTCGCCGTCGTTGGCGTCCATGATCGCCAAGCCGCGTTTTACGTCCGCACGATCCAACCCGGTTGCGTTGGTGATGAGCACGATCTTCGCAGGACGCGGTTTCACTTGCGCAATCATTTCTATGACGGCGGAGAAGTTCTGTAGCGTTGTCGGCTCGGCGTCGCCGCTGAGCGCGACGTCGTTCAGGCGCAGCATATCGCGCGGCACGGAATTAAACGGCGAATACTGAGCCAATTCGCCAGACTGTACGATCTCCAGCATGGCGCGCAGTTCTTGCTCGGCAATAGCGAGGTCGAACTTTTCTACCGTTGTCACGGCGTTACGGTCCACCTGACAGTAGATACAATCAAAGTTACAGACCTTGTCAGGATTCGTGTTGATACCTATCGAAATGCCGCGGCTCCGGCGTGAAATGACCGGATAGACAAACTTGAAGTCATCAAACCGCCGCGAATGCTGCCGATATGCTTTTGAGATCGTCACAACAACAGAATATCCGCAGATTCCACATATTTCCACGGATTAAATCCGTGTAATCCGTGCTCTTCGCGGATAACATTCATCCAATGGAATCGCCAGAGACTTTCCGAAGCGGTCTTGCCGTGCTGGTCGGCCGCACCAATGTCGGCAAATCCACGCTACTGAACGCGCTGGTCGGTACCAAGATTGCCATCGTCACGCCCAAACCTCAGACCACGCGTGACACCTATCATGGGATCGTGACCCGCGCCGGGCAGGGCCAGATCGTCTTTGTGGACACACCTGGCATCTTTAAGACGCAGCCGAGCCGACTCGTCTCCAATCTCCACCACAAAGTCCGCGACGCCCTTGAAGGCATTGATGTCGTAGTGCACGTCGCCGACCCAACGCGTTCCATCGGCCCGGAAGACCAGCGCGTCATTGAATTGGTTGATCACATCCCGCACCCGAAGATACTCTGTCTGAACAAGCTCGACCTTCCCAACCGGTACTACCGCGACACGTGGCTCGCACGCGGCCCGAAGTACGCCTCTGTTATCGAGGTCTCCGCGCTGAAGAACAAGAACGTCGAGTTGGTCATCCAGGCGATCTTCGAACATCTGCCCATCGGTCCGGCGCAGTATCCCGAGGGCCAGGTCACCAACGTCACGAACGAATTCTGGATTGCCGAACTCATCCGCGAAAAGTTGTACCTCCAGACTTCGCAGGAAGTCCCCTACTCTGCCACCGTCCAAGTCGAGCAAGTCGAAGATCGGAAAGATAAGCAAGGCAAACCGCTCATCTACATCAAAGCCGCCATCCTAACCACGGACGAGCGTCATCAACGCATGCTCATCGGCCAGGGTGCGAGAAAGATCAAGAACATCGGGAGCGCCGCCCGCCATGAACTCGAAGTGGCCATGAACAAGAAGATCTTCCTCGACCTCGATGTGCTTGTGGACGAGGAATGGATGGAGAGAATGACCTGATGCTCCAGCCGAACGAAGAAGCCTTTGATAGATGGCAAATGCGCGCGCTTATGTTCTATGTAGCAGCGAAACACCTCCGCGCTACTGGCCAAAGCCGCATGCTACCGCCTTCGGCGTTCTGCGTTTTTCAAGCCATCGAAAACATGCTCAAAGCTGTTGGTTTCTTTCACGACCCAAACTTTCACCCTGAGAAGTTTAACCACGACATCTTGAAACTCATCGGGCATCTCGAAAAGCTGGGACTGGATGTGAACCATATCAAAATCCCGACTCACTGGATTCGATGGCAAGAGTTCACGCGCTACCCCGACAAAGGCTTCTTTCTTGGCAATGAGGACATCCAATTCTTGGATAAGATATTCACCGACCTCATTGAGTTGGTTCCGTTCCAATTCTCCAATGGTTTGCTCGCGCACATACTGTGGGACGGCAACTACAATTGGGAGCGCGAGATCCTCCAAGAAGATAACCAGCACGTCCAGCGACTTGAAGCTGCGGCGAAACGCAACTTACGGTCGCCATCGCCATAGTTTTCTTAAGGTTTTATCCTGTCGGTTGTCATTTATTGGCAGACGGGCGCTGCGCACGGCTGGAATTTCAGTTTACCGGCTGCCAGCAGATTCACGATATCTTTGTGACCAGCCTCGGCTTCAGCCTGCGTTGAATAGTCTCGCATGTAGAGATGTTTCCCGTACTCTTTGGAGACGACTGTTGAGTAACCCGTGATTACTAGAGGCACTTGCCCAAAAGGGATTTTGTGCTGGAGAGCGTAAGTTAGCTTCGCCTCTGCGGAAGACGTGTCGCATTGGAAGGTCGAGACGACATACTGCCTTCCCGGCCACCAACTCGCAACCCAAGTCTGAGCAACACAGCCAAAAGCGGGCTTGGGATTGTGCATTACCCATCTTGCACGCATCGTGGATAAGGTTAGTAGCAGAGAGTTCTTTCCGAAGCAAGACCCGAAGGCGCGCGGCATTCCGCCAGGGCGAGATCAAGGGAATCAATCTCAAGCTACCTTTAGGAGAGTTGCCCGTGGTCATTAGCATCAGAACCGCTGCACGTGTACCCGGACTTGTTTCGGGTTAAGAAACCAGTTCAGCAAAAAACTGACGATGCTGATGACGATTGCGCCGCCGACAGCAGTCCAGAATCCTTCCACGTGGAATGCTGGGATCAGCCAACTGACGAGTTTGAGCATCAGCGCGTTGATGACCAAAGTGAACAAACCCAGAGTCAGGATGTTCAACGGCAGGGTCAGTACGATCACCAGCGGGCGCAGATAGGTGTTCACCAACGCCAATAGGATGGCGGCTGCAATGGTAGCGCGCAACGCGCTCTGTGGCTCAACCCATATGCCATGAAACATAGCCTCCACGACCACCAAGGCCAGGGCGTTGATGACAAGTTTGACGAACAACAACATCAGGTTGCGCGCCATCGGATTCACAACTTCCATTTGATGGTCGAACCAATGGCGTGCGTGACTGGATTTTCGACTTTCTTATGGGCGAGGACGGCCTCGATGGCGTCGCGCAGGTCGTGACTCTTGGCCTTTGCGGGATGTTGCCAGTTGTCATCAATACGCCCCATGTAGCGGACCCGAAACTTGGAGTTGAGTACAAACGCTTCCGGTGTGTACCTCGCGCCATACGCCCGCGCAATGCGCTGGGTCTCATCGCGCAGGTAAGGAAAGTTGTAGCTCCTCCGTGTCGCTCGTTTAACCATGCTGTCAAAACCATCCTCCGGATACCCGACGCTCTCGTTGGCGTTGATGGCTACGAATTGGACACCCAGTGGCGCGAACGTCCGCTGGAGACTGAACAACCGGTCCTCGTATGCCCGGACGTATGGGCAATGGTTGCATGCGAACACGACGACCACGACCTGCTTGTCCTTAAACTTGGCAAGCGAGTGATCCTTGCCGTCCACACCGGGTAGGACGAAATCAGGGGCCCGCTCACCGATCTCCAGTTTCTTCATAGAACTCTGAGCTTATCGTCTTGTCCAAATATCTTGCACTGATTCACCTCTAAGCTATCAGCGGCTGCGGAAACGTCAAGACTCCGTCGCGCTCGCCCGTGCAAAAAACATTGAGCGCGTCAGCGGTATCTGTTACACAATGCCACGTCACAAGCAGCGACAACCAAACGGGAATTCTTATGGGAAACGTAAACCACCTTGCGCAACGAGCCGCGGCAACTCTCCGCGGGACCGCCGCATCCTTGCCAACATACCGTGTGACGATCGGCCTCGACGGATTTGTGGACGAGATCATCAGGGTTGTGGATAAACGCGAGTCGGCCGACAAGTTCACGCGCGTGCCGATGCTTGCTGCCTTTGCCGAACGCATTGCCAAGGCTGCTGGACAAAGCTCCAATGCCGAGTTGGTTGTGGAACGCGTCAAACTCGGTGGCAACGGCCCTATCATGGCGAACGCGCTGGCCGCGTTCGGCACACGGGTGACCTACATTGGCAACATCGGTTATCCTACAGTGCATCCCGCGTTTGCCGAGTTTGCAAAACGCGCCACCGTATTCAGCGTGGCCGAGCCGGGTCGGACCGATGCGCTGGAGTTCGATGACGGCAAACTGATGCTTGGCAAACACGCGTCATTGCGCGATGTGACGTGGGCGAATCTCCTCGAACGCGTGGGCCGCGATAAGCTGACCGAAGCGTTCACACGGGCGAGTCTTGTCGGGCTTCAGAACTGGACGATGTTGCCCCACATGAGCGATATCTGGCAGCACGTGCTGGATGAGTTATGTCCGCAACTGACCGCGCGTTGCACCTTCTTTTTTGACCTCGCCGACCCTGAAAAACGCGAGCGGAAGGACATTCGGCGCGCGCTAGAGTTGGTCGCCAAGTTTCAAAAACACTTCGACACGTACCTCGGACTGAACGAGAAAGAATCGTTCGAGATCGGCGAAGTGCTTGGTTACAAGGGCGGGCACGATGGCGAAGTGGCTATCAAGAGCGTCGCCCAGTTCATCTGGGAGAAGTTGAAAGTTTCAGGCGTAATCGTTCATCCGCGCGCATATGCGGTGACGGCCGGCGAGCGGGGCGTGGTCAAGGTGGATGGCCCGTTCGCGCCGAAACCGCTGATCAGCACCGGCGCGGGCGATCATTTCAATGCCGGTTTCTGTCTTGGCAAACTGATCGGCGCTGACAACGAGATCGCGCTCCAGTTCGGCGTGGGCGCCAGCGGTTATTACGTCCGCACGGCCAAGAGTCCGTCGGCCAACGATCTCGCCGAGTTCCTACAATCATTGTAGCCGCAGTTTATTCCCGCACACGGATTGGCAAAACCACGGTGGCTAAGCCGCGCCACTGGAGACGGCGTTGGATGGCGTAGGCGGTTTCGTTGTGGAGGATGCGCTGATACCACTTCTCGCGCTCGAATACGAGTTTGCCGGTGAAAAAGGTCGCCTTCGGGAATTGTTGCGCAAGCTCGATGCAGATTTTCTCCGCGCCTTCGACGGGCTCGATCCCAACGTCCATTGCGTAGGTCGCTGCCAATCCGTGGCTGCGGGCAAAGGTGACGTACATGTCGAGGTCCTCATGGACGTGCCACTTGAGCGCATCGATCTCCTGATTACCCTTGAACGTACCAGAATCAATCACTGCTACCGCGACAAACACGACCTGATGGAAGTAACCGGGGAATTGACGGACGATGTTCAACAACGAGTGCAACCCCAGTCCGCCGTAGCGGTTGACCAACAGCACAGCGGTAGGTTTGCTCGGGTCGAGTTCCTTTGGCACCCTGTCGCCGGCATCCCCGGCTGGGATATCCCCAAGTGTCTTCGAGAGAATGTCCATCTTGGCGGCCACCGTCCTATAATGACGCCGGATCGCCCAGCACAGGGCGATCAGCAGCGAGGTGACAACGAGAGTCATCCAGCCGCCCTCCATGAATTTTTCTTTGACCACGATGACAAGGATGGATACGCACAGTATCAATCCAGTCATATGGATCGGCAGGGCGCGTTTCCATTCGGGGTGTTTCTTCCGTTCAGTGATCCAGAACCGGCACATGCCTGTTTCCGTCAGCGAGAATGTGAGAAAGACGTTGATCGAGTACATCGTGATCAGGGCGCTAATATTGCCTTTCGTGTAGATCAACGTGGCGATCGATGCGGCAGCCATCAGCCCGACGCCGTAGTGCATGGTCAGGCGTTCCGACAACGAGTCGAACCGTCGTGGGAACCAGGAATCTAATGCCATGTTGGCCATCACGCGCGGCCCGTCAATAAAACCCGTTTGCGCCGCCAGCACCAGCAACGCCCCTTCCGCAATGAGGGTCAACACGACAAACCACATACCAAATCCGAGCCGCTCAACCATCACGGCGTTCATCGTCTTACCTTCCTCTGGGTGCACACCCAACAACAGATAGCAGAGCAGAATGCCTGCCGCGGTCACCGCTAGAGATGTCGCCAGATACACCATCGTTTTCTTGGCTGTGTGGACACGCGGCTCGCGCATAACCTGAATGCCGTTGGAAACAGCTTCGATGCCGGTGTAGGTGCCCGCCCCGCGCGAATACGCCTTGGCAAACAGGAAGAACAACGCCCAGAAACCCATTGCCGTGTAACCACTCCGCACGCCAGCTACAACCTGGTGCGACACCGCGGGCAACTCGTGCAAGTGCATCCCGATACCCACAACCAGTACAACCACGTGCGTCACCACGAATAGCAGGAAGATCGGCATCAGCACCTTGATGGATTCCTTTATGCCGCGAACGTTCAACACCAACAAGACCACGATCACTAGAATTTCCAGCGGCACCTTTATCCCATGCCAGCCGAGCGGTAGGAAACTGAATATCTGGTCCGCCGCCGATGCGATTGACACGCTGATCGTCAGTACATAGTCCACCAGCAAAGCGCAGCCCGACACGAGGCCGAACCTTGGCCCAAGTAGTTTCGTCGCTACAAGGTAACCGCCGCCGCCCGACGGGAAATGCTCGATGATGCGGCTGTATGCGTAAGAAATGATGAACACTGTCAGCGCAGTTGCCAGCGCCAGAAACACAGCCAAATAGGTGTGCTCACCCAGCGCGCGGAATGCTTCGTCAGGGCCGTATGCAGACGAACTCAATCCGTCTGCGCCAAGGCCGACCCACGCGAGAAACGCGATCAGTGAGATCTTATGGAAAATGTGCGGGTCCTCGACATCACGAGGCGCACCGAACAATAACCGTTTAAACCGTTCCCACGGCGTCATTTTCCAAACTCCGTTTCACTTTCTTTCATTCAGGCAGGACAAGTCCGTCAGTACCCTGCCCCAGCACGAACTCTCTTACAGCTCAACGGGGGAGATCGGTGGCCGCGCCACCCGGCGGGTCAAAAGATCGCCCTTCCAAATGCCGGCGAGGTTAGCTGTCGGGCTCGGTCTTGGAAGTGACCGCGACGCGTGTTTACTCACCGCCGTACGCCCCATCCCCGACGCGCGTCGGAGAATCCCGGTTCCCCCGCATCCGCCCTCAGAAACGAAGACGGATTTAGGCTGCAATAGTCGGAAAGCGTAGCATAGCCGTAGAGACTGTCAAGCTCATGGAATCCGATTGCGTTTCGGCGACCGCTGCCGTATGTCTAATCCCGCTAACATGCTATCAGCTATGAACATCCGTGTCAGATTCGCCCCAAGCCCGACTGGGTTTCTGCACATTGGCAGCGTCCGCACAGCGCTGTTCAATTGGTTGTACGCGCGCCACACTGGCGGCACGTTCGTGCTTCGGATTGAGGACACCGATACAGCCCGCAACACCGACCAATCCATGCACACCATTCTGGATGGCCTGCGCTGGCTCGGCCTTGACTGGGACGAAGGCCCGGACAAGGGCGGCTCATGTGGCCCCTACTTCCAGTCACAGCGCGGCGACATCTACAAACGCCGCATCCGGGAGTTGATGGACAAAGAAATGGCCTACGAACGTGAAGGCGCCATCCGTTTCAAAATGACACGCCAACCGGTGGAGATTCCCGATCTCATCGTCGGCGACGTCGTCCGACCGCTCAACGAGACTGAAATGCTCGATCCCGATTTTGTCATTGTCCGCAGTGACGGCAACCCGGTGTTCCATCTTGTCAACGTCGTGGACGACATCGAAATGCAAATCACCCACGTCATTCGCGGCGAAGATCATCTCTCGAACACGCCGAAGCATATCGCACTGTTCCGCGCGTTCGGTGTCGAGCCACCCCGGTACGCCCACATCCCAATGATTCTCAACGTTGACGGAACCAAGATGAGCAAAAGCGATCCCGACGTCGCCAAGGCTCGGCTCGCTTCGCTGCAAACCTATGTTGACGACGGCTACGTGTCTGAGGCGGTGCGCAACTACCTGTGCCTGCTTGGCTGGTCGCCGAAAGACAACCGCGAGGTCATGCCCGTCGAGGAAGTCATTCGTGTGTTCGACTTGGCGCAGATCCTGCGGACGAACGCCCGATTCGACGTGACCAAACTCATGTGGATGAATGGCGAGTATATCCGAGCCATGCCACGTGACCGCTTCATCACAATGGCTCAGCCCTTCTTGGGTAGGGACGGACCGCCGGGCCGTCCGTTCGACGAGCCGTATCTTCGCGCCGTTCTTGGCCTCGTTCAGGAAAAGGTCAAGCTGTTGAAAGAGCTTCCCGATCGGGTCAACTACTTCTTCGGCGATGAGTACGCGTTCGATCCCGAAGCGGTGAAGAAGTCATGCGGCGCGCCCCAAACAAGCGAACGGCTGACAAAACTGGCCGACAAGTTCACCACAATCGTTACGTGGGATGCCGCCAGTCTCGAAGCGGCGTTAAAGGCATTGGCGACGGAGTTGGGTATCAAGACCGGTGAACTGATCCATCCATGCCGCGTAGCGGTGTCTGGCAAGTCGGCCGGTCCGTCGCTGTATCACATGTTGGAAGTCCTCGGTCGCGATCGTGTCATGGCGCGATTGCGAAAAGCAGTTGAAAGATTCCGCAAATGACTACCGCCAACAAGATCACCATTTTCCGCATTCTGCTGATCCCTGTGTTTATTTTCGTGACATTGGATTACATCCATGACTGTCAGCATGAGGAACAGCAGGCATGGCAACGCTTTCTCGTTTGCACTATTTTCGCCGTTGCGACCGTTTCCGACGCCGTAGACGGCTATATCGCGCGGCGTTATCACCAGAAGAGCAAACTCGGTCTTTACCTTGATCCACTAGCCGATAAGGCGTTGTTGATTTCCGCGCTGGTGTTACTCAGCCGAGATTCGCACGGGGCCTTCGATAAACTGCCGCTCTGGTTCCCGGTATTGGTGATTAGTCGCGATGCGATTATACTGGCGGGCACGGTCTTGATTCATATGATTGTCGGCCAGGTGAAGACGCAGCCGCGTGTCGTCGGCAAGTTCGCCACGCTTTTTCAGATGATCACGCTTGGCTGGGTCTTGCTGGGCATTGACCGGCCCCCGTTTTGGTGGCCGATGATTGCCGCCGGCCTGTTCACGTTCGCCTCGGGCATCTGGTACATCTTGGACGGCGTCAACCAGCTTAACGTCCATGAAGCAAAAAAGGTCTGATTCCGGCCCTTCCCACAACCTCGTCTGTCGGCCCATTTCTAATGTTGCGGAGCCGGAACATTGGCCATTGGCGGCGTCGCCTGCCGGATCGCCTTTTGAGGTCGTTCAATACAGTTGTGGATGATCTGCGCGGAACTTATCCGCGAAGGACCTTGTTGCGGGGTTATACGGCTCCAACTGAAGAGACTTTTCATAAGCCTCCTTGGCCGCTTCAAACTTTCCCATTTTCTCGAAGGTTCGAGCCATCACCCCGTAACTCAGGCCGGGGACGATCCCAAGCTGGATGTTCTGGCGACATTGAGCCAGTGCTTCGCTCTCCATGCCAACCTCATCATAAAGAATAGCCAGATTCCTGCTCACATCAGGATTTCGCGGATTGTCGGCGATAATTGCGCGTCCGACTTGGATGGCCTCCATCTTCTGGCCATCGGCAATGTAGCAATTCATGAGCATCTGTTTGACTCCGTCCATGGAACCGTCCTGCTGTAGTGCGGTTAAGAAGCAGCCGATGGCCTCCTTGTAATTGCCGCGTTGTGCCAGGTGAGATCCTTGGTTGGCATAAGCCGTAGGACTATTCAGCGCATCAGGATAAGCGACGAACTGGCCTCTTTTTTTGCAGTCAAAGAGCATATAACCCGTAAAATTCGGCGTGTGTATCATGGTGAAATGAGTTTTTGCATAGCGATACAGGGAAGGCGCATATTTGGAAGCGTCGTCCACGAAGACCACAAATCTGATTTTGTTTACTGGATCTCGGAGCAGTTCCCAAGAAGAGGGCGCGCTGTAGTAGCGGATGCCCAACCGCGGAAATGACAGCACCAACGGATCGGTGTAGCCAAACCCCGTTACGAGCAATCCCTCGTCTGGCGCAACATGACTTGCCATCCATGTTGTGATCGCCCGTGAAGGCCATCCTGAAGGGCGGTCGAGAACGGCGGTCGAACGGTCTGACCATGAGATGCCGTACGCGGAACCGGGCACCCCAACCAGCGTCAAGAATAGGTGTACCACCAGAACACCACCTAGGACCAATGCCCTGTAAAGGAAATTCGAGAAAAACATCACCGACAAACCAAGCAGCGGCCATAACGTGGGGACCAAGAACACCAGCTCCCGAATGTTAGTCCGGAAAAATGGCACCACGACTACCAAAGATAAGGCCGTTAGACACAACGGTAGTATAAATACCATCAAATCACGGCGCTTTCTCACCAGAATCCAGCCGCCTATTCCCAAAAGGATGACCACGCCGGCATAGAACCGCCAAAACGCGCCAATCTGGATGGCAATGTTTCCCAGATTTAGACCGAATACCGCGCGCGGACCTTCTTCCTCGAAGAAGTGGATTCGGCCACCGTTCACCTTCGTAGCAACTACCATTGCCAAGACGGGCAGGAGCGATAAGAGCAAGGACAGGTATCCCCAAAGTCGCTTTCGCTTATCCGTGATTATAAAAGGAAGACCTAGCAAGAGAAAGAACCACAGACTCAGGGATGTCAGCTTGGAAAATACAGCCAACGCCATGGTAACGCCGAACAGCACAAACCTGAATGCTGGCGCTCCGGGTCGCGAGATGTGGAACAGTTGTATCAAACCGCAAATCAGGAAAAAGGCGGCTATGACGTCCGGAGTGACCTTGGTGCTGAGGAAGACATGCAGCGGGAACACTCCCAGTAGGCAGGCGGCCCATAGGGCGCTCCAGAGAGACTTTGTCAGATGCCAGACCAACACTGCCATGGCAGCAATCGAGAGCGTACCGAACAACACCGGCCAAATCTTGACGGCAAGTTCATTTGGTCCGAGAAAATGTACTGATACGATCTGAAGCAGCACATACAAGCAATCGGGGCGAGCGTAGTAATGCGGATAATCGTTCGTCACCAACAATGAAGGACGGAGCGCTTGGATCAGAAAATGGCTCTCATCGTTGTTAAGTATCCATCCCGTTATCCGGTAAACGCGAAGCGCAAAGCCGAGAGAAATGATCGCCACCAGCAACCAAATAGCCCAACGAGAAACCGTTCTCCCATCGGTCTGGGGGTCAACTCTTGGACCGTGAAGGTTCATTGGTCGCCCGTTTTTCAATCTTCGCCCACGTGTCTTTCAGCGTAATGGTTCGGTTAAGCACAGGTTTACCGGATTTGGTGTCGGGGTCGAAGGCGAAATAGCCGAGGCGCTCAAACTGGTAGGGCAGATCCGTCTCCGCTCCCTTAAGTGTTGGTTCTACCTTTGCAGTGATTACTTCGAGGGAATCAGGATTCAGCATCGTCCGGAAATCTTCCGCTGCGTCTGGCTCAGGCACCGTGAACAAGGTTTTGTAAAGCCGGACTTCGGCGTCAATGGCGTGGGCTGCAGAAACCCAATGAATCGTCCCTTTGATCTTGCGGGAAGAAGTTGGGCCGCTGGTTTTGCTACCTAAATCGGCGGTGCAACGGAGTTCGGTAATCTTGCCGTCGGCATCTTTTATAACCTCGTCGCACTTGATGATGTAGGCGTATTTCAACCTAACTTCGCCGCCGGGCTTTAACCTGTGAAACTTTGGCGGCGGAACTTCCATGAAGTCGTCCTGCTCGATGTACAGCGTGCGGCTAAACGGAATCTTGCGGGTGCTAGTCGCCGGGTTCTCGGGGTTGTTGACCGCATCAAGTTCCTCGAAATGGCTTTCCGGTAGGTTCGTGATGACAACTTTGATCGGGCGGAGCACGGCCAACCGGCGCAGAGCCCGTTTGTTCAGGTTTTCGCGGACGAAATGTTCCAGCAGCCCGAACTCGATCACGTTCTCGCGTTTGGCGACGCCTATCCGTTCGCAGAAGGCGCGCAACGCTTCGGCCGGGTAACCGCGCCGGCGCATCCCCGAAATGGTCGGCATCCGCGGGTCATCCCAACCGCGCACCTTCCCTTCCTCCACCAGCCGCAACAGCTTACGTTTGCTCATTACCGTATAGGTGACATTGAGCCGGGCAAACTCGTATTGGTGGGGCAACGGACGCGGTAAATCCAGGTTTTCCAGAATCCAGTCGTACAGCGGCCGATGCACCTCGAACTCAAGCGTGCATATGCTGTGGGTAATCCCTTCGATATAATCGCTCAGGCAATGGGCGAAATCGTACATCGGGTAGATGCACCATTTGGCGCCCGTGTGATGATGCTCCGAATGACGGATCCGATACAGGATCGGATCGCGCATCCAGACGTTGGATGACGCCATATCGATCTTCGCCCGCAACGTCCGGTTGCCATCTGGGAACTCGCCGTTCTTCATGCGGACGAATAGATCGAGGCTCTCTTCAATGCTGCGATTGCGAAACTCGCTCGATTCGCCGTCTTTGTCGGGCGCACCGCGCATCCGGTCAACTTCCTCCGCCGTATGATCGCAGACGTAGGCTTTGCCCTTCTTGATCAATTCAATGGCCCATTCATAGATCTGGTCGAAATAATCGGACGCGTAGAATGGTTCAAGGGGAATTGCGGATTGTGGATTGCGAACCGCGGATTGAACAACGGCCGGCAGATGGAAATCTTTCTTCCCGTTCGATGTGATGGTCTCCGGGGTTTTGCCTTTGGGTTTCATGCCGAGACAATGGTCGGCCCATCCGGCGATCAGCCATTTCACGTCGGTGATGATGGAGTCAACATACTCAACGTCTTCCTTGGTAGGATTCGTGTCATCCATGCGTAGGTTGCACTGACCGTTGAACTCGCGGGCGATGCCGAAGTTGAGGCAGATGGATTTGGCATGGCCGATGTGGAGATAACCGTTCGGCTCCGGCGGGAACCGTGTGACGATCTTCTTGTACTTGGCTTCCGCTAGATGCTGTCTGACGATTTCCCGGATGAAATCGAGTTGCTCTGGCGCGGGTACACCCTCGCTTGGATTCACATTCTGATTCGACATAGCGCCTGTAGGAAACAGCATTTCCGGCGATTTGTCCACACCGCGGATAGCCGTGGTCTGGGTAAGGTTCAAACACTGTAGCGGCGGTCTATGACCGCCGATGCCCACAGATTCGGCGCTCGCAGAGCGCCGCTACAACAGGTGGCGCACCCGACACCGCTACGCTTTGGCATCTGCCTTCCGGATGGCGTCCTGCTCTTTTGCGGTAAGCGGACGCGGTTTACCGGCGATGAGAGCGGCCACCTGCGTCTTCGCCTGATCCTCAATGACGATCATCCGCGTCAACGCCTCGCACGCGCCACTCCCGACTGTGATGACGCCGTGGTTGCACAGGCAGACGGCGTTGACACCTTTTGCGAACGCTTTCCCGACTGCCACAGCGAGTTCCCGACTGCCGTGGGGCATATAAGGCAGGTATTTGACGCGGTCCACTAGCAGAATGAATCCGGGCGTGAACGGCATAATCTCCATGCCGCCAGAGATGAGACCTACGGTGATGGCTGGATGCGCGTGGCAGACAAACCGGACGTCGGGCCGCGCTTTGAAAATGCGCAGGTGCATCTCGACTTCGCACGTCGGTTTCAATCCGCCGATCTGTTTTCCGCGGTTCAGATCGATAACCGCCCATTCCTTCGGTTTGATGTTGTCGAGGTCGGAGCCAGTCGGGGACAGGTACACGAGCTTGCCGTCGCGCCCGCTAATGTTGCCGCCGGAGCCGACAACAAGTCGCTTCTCGACCATCGCCTTCCCCATCCCCGTCAACGCTCTTATGATTGCCGGTGCCATGCTGTTCCGCCTCACACCAATGCCTCCAGACTTCCAGCTTTTACCAGCGCGTCTTCCAGTTCGACGATCTCTTTGATTTGTTGGAGGAACCACGGATCTATATGTGTAAGTTTGTTGATTTCTTCGGGAGAGAAACCGGCACGGAAGGCGTGGCGTATGTAAAAGATGCGTTCGGCGCACGGAGAGATCAGTTTGCGTTCGATTTCGTCACGCTCGCGGATTTCGCGGGCACCACCCCAACGTCCGCCGTATAAACCGCTGACGCCGATTTCGAGACCGCGCAACGCTTTCTGTAAAGATTCCTTGAATGTGCGCCCGATGGCCATGACTTCTCCCACGCTTTTCATCTGCGTGGTCAGCGTCGGGTCGGCCATGGGAAACTTCTCAAAGGCGAACCGGGGAATCTTTACGACGACATAGTCAATCGACGGCTCGAAGCTGGCGGGCGTGCTCTTGGTGATGTCGTTGGGGATTTCATCAAGCGTATAGCCAACGGCGAGTTTGGCGGCGATCTTGGCTATGGGAAAACCAGTGGCTTTCGACGCAAGCGCGCTGCTTCGGCTTACGCGCGGGTTCATCTCGATGATGCACATCCGCCCGTTATCGGGGTTGACCGCGAACTGGATGTTCGAGCCGCCGGTCTCGACGCCGATCTCGCGGATACAAGCGAAACTGGCGTCCCGCATGACCTGCCATTCTTTGTCGGTCAACGTCTGGATCGGGGCAACCGTAATCGAATCGCCGGTGTGGACGCCCATCGGATCGAAGTTTTCAATCGAGCAAACAACGACGCAATTGTCGTTCTTGTCGCGCATCACCTCGGTCTCGAATTCTTTCCAGCCGATGAGCGATTCTTCAATAAGAATTTCGTTAATCGGCGACGCTTCGAGGCCGTTCCGCGCCATCGTGTCGAACTCCATGCGGTTGTAGGCGATACCGCCGCCGGTGCCGCCGAGCGTATAGGCGGGGCGAATAATGACGGGGAACTGGCCGACCTGCTGCGTGACCTCGCGAGCTTCGTCGAGATTGTGCGCGACGCCGCTGACCGGCACGTCCAAGCCGATCTTCTGCATGCATTCCTTGAACTTTAACCGGTCTTCGCCTTTCTCAATCGCCCCGGCTTTCGCGCCGATCATTTCCACGCCATGTTTCTGGAGGATACCCGCGCGCCAGAGATCCATCGCGGTATTGAGACCGGTCTGGCCACCTAGCGTTGGCAGTACAGCATCAGGCTTCTCTTTTTCGATTATCTTGGTGACCGCTTCGACCGTTATCGGCTCGATGTAAGTGGCATCGGCAAACTCGGGGTCGGTCATGATAGTGGCGGGATTGGAATTGACCAGTACAACCTTAAACCCTTCCTCGCGGAGAGCTTTGCAGGCCTGCGTGCCGGAGTAATCAAACTCGCATGCCTGACCGATTACGATTGGTCCGCTGCCGATGATCAGAATCTTATGAATATCAGTTCGTTTTGGCATGGCTTCAGAAGATAATTATCCACAGATTACACGGATTGCACGGATTTTCTCAGAATACCATCCGTTTCCATTCCACTGAGCGACCGCCGAAGTTTACAAGCAAGCCAACCTTCTTACCAGTCGCTTTCAAGTAGTTGAGAAGCTGGCTTTCCTCGACCGCACCGATGACCTTCTGCGTCAATTCCTTCTCGATCAGTTCCATCGGTGGAATCCGTGAAATCCGTGGATCAAAGCAGTTCGGTCTGTACTGTTCCCAGCTTCTTGAAATGTGGCGCGATAAATCAGGGCGGATGTGAGCGTCTCCTATTTCGGCAGGGCGCGTTGGAGCGTGATTGTAGAATTGCTCGTTGATAGAGCAAGTCCTTCGTCGGTGACCTGATACTTCCACGCCCAAGATTCTTTCCTGCTTGGGTCATCTGATTCGACCGTAAGTTGGTCGCCTTCGATCCAATAGTGGCCATAGCGTCGGAATTTCGGCAGACCTTTTTGTTTCCAAACGAATCGCGCCCAGCCATCGTCATCCAACCGCAGTTCATAGGATTCGATGGTTCCCTCTAAGGGGCCGCTGTAACGAATACTCGTCCAAGAGCCGACCAGCCCCTTGTGCTCGCCGCTGGGGGATGGGGCTGGGCGGGGTTGTGACTTGGGTCGGTCACGGCTTACCTTCCGCGGAAACTCCTGTACCGCGACACCCTCAGGCGGTTTGTACACAAACCGGTCACCTCCATCAGTCTCGTTAAAACGAGTATTCAGGAGCACAACGCCATCAGACCAAGCATTGGGGATAAACTGAGCCTCTTTCATCTTGAATTCCACGCCCCGCTCAAAAACGTGGATAAACCCATCTTCTGCCCCCACCAAAATCCGACATTCACCTGTCACCGATTCAATTTCGTCGGCAAGCTTGGGATTAGCCATCTTTTGGCCAATCTCTTTCTTGAGAGAGCCACTGATGGCAAACATGGTCTGCTCTTCGACAACTTCGTTCGTCTCATTAGTGAAATCGTATTCCTTCTTAAGTTCAGTCCAGAGATGCCCCGGTTCAACGACTTTGAACAACAGCGGCCATGAAACATACGCGTCTATACCGTTCGAAAGAACTTGGCTGGCATCGGCTCGGCACACGGTTGTGCCGGATCGCGGGTGTTCCTCCACCCATAGCACGCGATCCCTCCCCAACAGGAGCAAGCTTTCGGAATCAAATCCCATAACGGAGGTTGTGCCTTCGACCCGCCATTGCTGTGACCTTGCCCAAACCACCGTGCCAGTGGTCTCCATAGGTAGTCCGCGCTCGCTGTGACGGTAGGCAAAGTCCGCCGTTAAGTTTTTATACCCCTCTGTTTTCTTCGCGGCAAACGCCATGACTTCATCGGGTGTCTTGGGGCGTTCCGCCGCATAAGAGATGCTGACACTGGCGATAATTGTCAGAATTGTGAGTCGCCTCTTCACTCCTATCCTCCTTAGCCAACTGGGAGTATGACGATCTAGGTCTTGGCAAGGCCAGAGCCGGTCGGTCTTCGCGTATCCGTGAAATCCGTGGATCAAAGCAGTTCGCCCTCCTTTGTGCCCATCTTCACGCCGAGTTTCTTATATGTCAGTTCGGTAGGGACACGGCCTTGCGGGGTGCGTTTGAGGTAACCTTCCTGGATAAGGAACGGTTCGTACACTTCCTCAATCGTGTCGGGTTCCTCGCCGACCGCCACGGCCAACGAACTGATGCCGACCGGTCGCCCGCCGAATTTGTGGACCAGCGTTTCCAAAATCCGTTTGTCCATCTCATCAAGCCCGTGTTCGTCTATCTCCAACATCGCCAACGCCTTGTCGGCAATGTCGGCAGTGATGGTTGCGGACTTCGCCTTGACCTGCGCGTAGTCGCGGACGCGTTTGAGTAGGTTGTTGGCAATGCGCGGCGTGCCGCGTGCGCGCCGTGCAATCTCGTCCGCGCCGGCCTTGTCGACATCCACATTCAGGATGCGCGCCGAGCGGTTAACAATCACCGCCAAGTCAGCGGCGCTGTAATAATCCAGCCGCTCTGTCAACCCGAACCGCGAGCGCAGCGGCGATGTCAACAATCCGCTCCGTGTCGTCGCGCCGATCAGTGTAAACCGCGGGAGGTTCAACCGCACACTGCGAGCATGCGGGCCTTGGTCTATGACGATATCGAGTTTGAAATCCTCCATCGCGGGATAAAGATACTCCTCGACAGTGCTCTGAAGCCGGTGGATCTCATCAATGAACAGCACGTCGCCCTTGTTAAGCTTTGTCAATAGGCCGGCGAGATCACCAGCCTTCTCGATCACGGGACCGCTGGTGGCGACCACGTTTACGTCCATCGCCTTTGCGAGTATGTAAGCGAGCGTGGTCTTACCGAGACCCGGCGGGCCGCTGAGGAGAATATGGTCAAGTGGCTCCTTTCGCATCCGCGCGGCCTCGACCGCCAGTTCGAGTCGATCCTTGACCTTGCGTTGGCCGGTGAAATCGGTAAATACGCTTGGCCGCAATGACACGTCCAGCGTCTTGTCGTGCAATGTCTCTGTGACGAACCGTTCCGCCATGCAGCGAAGATGCGCGAACCTTGCATCATGACGCAAGCCGAAAAACGTGCATCACACCAGTAGCTTGTGCTACGCTAATGATAACGATGGATAGAATCATCATCAGCGATTTGGAGGTTGAGGCGCGCGTGGGCGTTACGGAGGCGGAACGGGCGCAGCCCCAGCGGTTATTAATCACTGTGGAATTGGAACGCGATCTGCGTCAAGCTGGGCGCACGGACGATTTACTGGCGACTGCCGATTATGCCGCAGCAGCCCGCTTGGTGCGCGAAATTGCCATGGCCAAACCGCGCAACCTGTTGGAGGCGTTTGCCGAGGAATTGGCGCAAGCGATTCTTTCCCGCAAACTGGCGAATACAGTGACAGTGGAAGTGAAGAAGTTCAGCCTACCAAAAACCCGGTTCGTTGCCGTGCGATTGACTCGAAGCCGGCAGGACGATGGTTGAAATCGGCCACTGACGGTCCGAGTTATCGCCAGTACTTCTCGAAATCATCCACGTCAGCCTTCTCCAGCGTCGGGAAACGCGTATGACCGGGATCCTTCTCTGTAATGCCCAACCACTTTTGCTCCACCGATTGGTACACCTCCATCGGGAGTGTATCGAACCGAACGACCAAGCCGGTTGGTTGGTAGCCGTCCCATATCTTGGGCATGAAGACCGACAAGCTCAACATCAGGCAGGAAACCACAATCGTCGCCGAAATGATTCCGAACACAGGGCCTAGGAGCAAGTCGAGTATGCGGGGATATGGAGCCACGACATCTTTCTGCATAAACCGTGTCAGGACCAACACTGGCACACAGGCCATGAGAAAGACCGCCCAAAACGCGACCAGGGCGGCATTGACATCGGTCAGGGGTGTATTCGCCATCAACACAGCAGTGGCCAGCCACCAATACCGCAAGGTCACCATCATGGCAAAGAACAACCACAGCGCGTTGCTTAGTTCCTGGAACACGCCGAAGAGGATACCCAGCCATCCCAGATAGAGGATTAGTCCGATCACCAGAACGCTGAGTATTTGTTCAAACATTTCGATTAACCCGCCTGTAGCACTTCGTCCACCGTGGTGATGCCAGTAAGGATCTTTATCCCACCATCTTCGCGGTACGAGTGCCAGCCTTTCGCCCGCGCGACAGCCACCAACTCTTGTTGACTGATACCATCACCGATCCGGTGTCGCAAATCATCATCCAACACCAGCAGTTCATAAATCCCCGTCCGCCCCCGGTAACCCGTGTGATCACATGCCCCGCAGCCTTTGGCCCGATAGATTGTTGCCCCCTGAGGCAACTCTAATCCCAAGGTTAGTAGTTCCGTTCCGGAGGACAGATACGGTTCGCGACACTGCTCGCACAGCACCCGCACCAACCGCTGCGCCACCACCATCAACAGCGCCGAGGAAATCTGATACTTCTCAACTCCCATTTCCTGCAAGCGGACGAGCGTATTCAGCGTGTCTTGCGCGTGCAACGTGCTGAACACCAACTGACCCGTCAGCGCCGCGCGAATGGCCGTGGTAGCGGTCTCAGCATCCCGGATCTCGCCAACGAGAATCACGTCGGGATCCTGGCGCAGAATCGAGCGCAGCCCGGATTCAAACGTCACACCTGCTTTGGGCCTGACGGGAATCTGGGTGGCGCCGTCCAAGTGGTACTCGACGGGGTCCTCAATGGTCATCACGTTGAAATGGCGTGTGTCCAGTCGGCCCAGCGCCGCGTACAACGTGGAGGTCTTCCCCGCGCCGGTCGGCCCGGTGGCAAGGATGATTCCGCTACGCGAACGGATTACCGCATCGAACGTCTCCATCATCTCCTTGGGCATACCGAGATCCTCAAGACCGAGCAGCCCCGACTTGCGATCCAGAATGCGGACCACGAGTTTCTCGCCGTACATCGAGTAGGTGGTAGCCACACGGAAGTCGATATCATGCAGACTGGTGTGAACGCGGAACCGGCCATCCTGCGCCTTCCGTTTCTCCGCGACGTCGATTTGCGCCAGCACTTTCAGAGATGACACCACCCGTTGGCCATCCGCCTTCTCGAACTCCATCCGTTCCTGCAACTGTCCGTCGACGCGAAACCGTACGCGGTACGCTTTTTCCATCGGTTCGAGATGCACATCGCTGGCCCGCTCTGTAATCGCCTGCTGCAACACCTGATGCGCCGCCTCAATGCCGGTCATCTCCGGCGCATCCCGGTGAATATCGATGGGGTGGCCGTCGTCGTCCAGAAACTCGAACTCCACCTGCTGTTTCTTGTGTCGGAACACCGTGCTAAGCTTGACGCGCCCGCCGAACAGGCCGCGTCTCGGTGCGGCTGCGGTGACGGCAGGCGCGGCCGTAGCCAGCGGCGCGGAAAGCGGTGTCGGAATTGCTTCCCGTTCCGCAATCACGCGCGACCGCTCCCGAAAATACCACCACAACCCAAAGCCCGGCAGTAACAATACGACGGCATTCCAACGTTTGCAGCCACGCGGGGATCTATCAAACAGCGCTGCCACATCGTGCTGCGCCCATAACAACATGCCGGTCCAGATAACGCTAATCACTCCGAACACCAACAGAAGCAGCTCCATCTTGAAGTTGTGGACGTATGGCCCGGCTGGGACGATGGTCGACGACTTATGCGAGACGGCGGACGCGGTGCTAGTCGTCGGGCGCCCGTGCGGCCCCGGCGAGGCCGTCAGGGGATGTACGAGGGTGGATGTCGCGCCGGCCGTTGTGCTCTCACCAGGCTTCGGCAAAGGTGGCGGCGAAGGGGGCGCATGGATTACGGCGATGCCATCGATGCTCGTGATGGACTTGAGGGGAATTCCGATCTCGCCATAGGGCACCTGAATCTGAATGTGCTCAGCGTCGCGCTGCAGAATGGTGACATTAGAGTAAGACTTTCCATCGTTCAACAGAATCTCTGAACCGAAAGCAGCGAGGGAAGACGCCAACAGAAGGCATAATGCAGTTCCGCCCCGAGCAAAACGCAAACGCATAAATGCATAATGTCCTATCATTTGCATAGGTCAAACAAAAAAACGCGATTCCTTGGAAACGGATAGGTATATCGTGACCCACGCCCTCCTCAGGAGGGACACCGCTCACTTCGCCGAGCCGGACTTGCCGGCCTTGGCGGTGTATAACATCGGGCGCTCGTTCGCCAAGGCGCCGTCACCGATCACCACAACGACTGGCATTATAACCCACACGCCCGGTTTCACGTTCTGATTCACCAATCCGTGCGCCAACCACGGCTCACGCCAGGTACCCTTTGCCAGTTTGGCTTTCAATGCCCACAAGCCAGTCTTCTTGTTACGAGCCAGTTTGCAGCTTCCATACCGGCTCACACCCTTCCCTTTCCCCTTCGCGTCCAAGGTGAACGGCACCTGCGCGCCGCCGATATTCAGCGTGACCGCCATGTTCGTCATACTGTAGCCCGCATCCAAATTATCGAGTATCGCGCTCAGGCTCGCGCTGTCTGCGTACTGCTTGGCAAAATTCACCTTCACCCGCATCTTGGTGACAGTCATTGGGCAGGCGACGGTCACCAGCCCGGCCGCGTTTGTCGAAACAAAGCCGTCACTGACCTCTACGCTCACCGCATACTGTCCGCAGTTGGTGAATACATGGCATGGATTGCAATCAATGCCAGCGCTTTGCGCGCCGTCGCCGAAATCCCAGAAGCAATACAGCGCATTGAAATCTGGATCAAACATCCCAACAGTTAGACACGACGGCTCAAGCCCTGCCACTCCCGCCACCACTGGCAGGTTGTCCACCTGTGCTAATATGTTCGTTGCTGTAGGCGGGGATGTGATCTCTGGAGGCGCATTGACGATTGCCGTCGCGTTACTGCTGGTTGACAACACCCCATCCGACGCCGTCAACCGCAGCACATACGTGCCATTGGTCGCAAATGTCGCTGTCGTGTTGGTGGCATTGGCGTTGCCGAACACGACGGAACCGGGGCCACTCACCTTTGACCAGACGACACTGACCGTTCCCGAGGGCGCACCGTCGTCGGTCACAGTTGCGCTCAGGTTCACCGTCCGCACAGGCAAAGTGACCGTCGCGACTGGCGCGATGCTGACTTGCGGCGCGGTGTTTCCCACTTGTGTCACCGTGAAGGTCAGACCGGCGATACTAACCGTACCGGTCCTTGCATTACTCGAACTGTTGCCAGCAACAACGTATGTCACAGTGCCAGAACCCACGCCGCTATCACCGCTCAGGATCGTCAACCACGCGTTGCCCGGCGTCGCGCTCCACGGGCACGGGCTGGTTGTGATCACGTTGACCGTATTCGTACCGCCCTTTGCGAGGGAGCTTGCACTATTGCTGCTGAGTGCATAAGAGCAGAAACCGACGCCTGCCACCCCGTTGGTCAAGTCGCCGCCGTTGCTGGTGAAGATCACCGAACCATTGAGTATGCCGACCGAGCTTGGCGCAAATGTAATTGTCACCGTCTGCGCATGTCCGCCGGTCACATTGTACGTGCCGCCGCTGGTGACGGCAAACGGTGCCGTGCTCGTAGCCGTGCCGATCAGAGGGCCGGAAGCGGGATTTGTATTGATCACAGAGAAATTCAGACTCTTGGTCTGGCCAACGGTGACCACTCCAAAATTGAGGTTGGTCGGTGTGACAACCAACTTCGGCTCACAAGCACTGATGCAGACGTACCACGAGTTGGTGTTGTCAGACCACCAGTCATCGTTGAAATATAATGTCAAGGTGCCGGAGTTCGTCGCAACAAAAGATCCAGCGCTGCCAAGTTGGAAGCACGCCCCACCGTTGATCTTTCCCACCAGCGACATGGGCACGAGCCCGTTGCATTTGAAACCAGTAGAGTTATCCATCGGATACGGGAAGAATGTCGTGCAGTTGTTCGTGGAGATGTTTCCGTCCGGATCTGAGCTCCAAGGTGGATTCTGTGAATCAATAAACTCTATACAGCCCGAGGCGAGGTAGCAGTAGGTCTGTCCCGCGACAACGCTCCCAAATAATACCCCTTGAGGAACCGGAAGAACCTCCTGACACACGCTCACCCCCAAACCAGCAACAACAATGTAGTTCGAGCGGGTCATGGTACTCGTGTTAACCAGTCCTGAGACTGTCAGGCTGACGTTGTAAGTGCCACCTGTGCTGTAGGTGTGGCCTGGGTTGGTCGCGACTGCAAAGTTGGTCGTGCTGCCGTCCCCAAAATCCCAGAACCGATTGGTGATTATGCCGGTGGAACTGTCGATAAACGTCACATCCAATGGCGCCAAACCGAGGGTCGGACTGCCAGTGAAACCGGCCACCGGCACAGTACTTTCTCCCGTGCCGGTCACGATGTTGCTGGAGCCACCGCCGTTGGCAGTAGCAAATACCACACTGCCAGTGAAGACCCCGAGAGATGTCGGGGCAAACTGCACAACCACGTTGGTCGAGCCGAATCCCGGGACGCTGAAGGTCGCGCCCGACACAATCGTGAACCCGCCAGATGGCGGGCCGCTTACGGTCGCCGTGCCGTTGCTGATCGTCGTGCCGACGGAGTTAGTCACCGTGAAACTGGCTTGGGCCGTCACGCCAGTCGTCACCATCCCGAAATCAAGTGTGCCGGGCGTGACCGTGATATTGCCGGGCACCGCGGTAAAAGCCTTGATGCAAACATTGCAGGTAGGATCCCATGCCCTTGTCGCATCCAGCCAAGACGCGCCGTCGATGCTCAGATAGCTTTGGCCCGCCGCAGCCGTAGCTCCGCTGCTGTATCCCGGATACGCGTATTCGATGGGTATAGGCCAATTGTAACCGGGCGTCGTGAGCTTGATCACCACGGAGAACGTCTGGCCGGCGGTCAATGCAACCGGCGTCGTCAGCGTAAGCGTGTGATAGCCGGGATATGAGATTGTCCCCGTCATGCTGCTGACCGAGCTGCCGCCGATGGGCGGACTGCTCGGATTCAAATAGATGTAAACTTCATAGGAAGAGTTTGCAGAGCCAGCATAGAAACTCACTGCCTTCAATTGTTCGGCCCCGCCCGCCATAAAAACATTGGCAAACCATGCGGTTGTGTTGCCTGCTCCCAAGCCAGAGACCCAGCCGAGTGGATCATATTGGTAAACGTGGGCGTAGTTTGCCGTTGATTCAGCATTCTCGAAGACAGCATTCTCGTTCATTCCAACCTGCGCATCGTAATACGAGATGTAGAAATAACCTGACTGTCCCCACCCGGCGCCCCAACTGTTCTTCATGATAAAGGCCCCGTTTCCCGGCGGTGTGTTGTTGAACTTGCTCTTGTCAAAGTTGTCGTCCCAGCCGACGATAGCCACTTCGTGGTTGGCGTAGGTCGCCGAATTGCAGTAGTAGGCGTAATTGCCACTGTTGTAATAAGCGCCGTCATAGTAAAAGGAGGTCGTGACCGCGCCGTAAGTCATGATGGTCTGTTTAATGGTATCGTTGTCGGCTGCATTGGCGCGCAAAGGAAGGAAGAGAACTTCTTGGACGTGTTTGACGGCGGAAACAGTCGGTGACGGGCGGTCATCCCACGGGTGATAAGGATCAGCGACCTCAGTCGCGGGGCCGCTCCACCGGGAGAGATAGGCAGCCGACATCAAAACATCCCCACCATCACACGGGCCGTTGTCGAAACCATGGGTATTCTTCAGGTTGTTCTCGGAGAAATCCCAAGTCTCGTTGGTCAACAGACACGATTCCAATGAAGCAAAAGTGCCGAACGTCCAGCAACTACCGCATTGCCCTTGATCTCTAACCGCAGTGAGCTTGCTGTGGGTTCGTAAGTCGTAAGAGCTGGGTGGCCCGTAGAGTGGATGCGGAATCAACGCCCTCTGTCCAACCGTGTGTTTAAGGTTTAACGGCGCAGGAACGTAACCCAACACATGACCATCAGCTGTCATCGTCCGGGCCATTCCACTTTGTCGCGCAGCCTGATATTGCTCGAAGGCGGGGTTGACCGGCGACCGGGACAGCTTTTCCTGGGCAGCAGCAAGAGACGGATGCAGAATAGCCAAGCTGAGAATTGCCAGCCACAGCGCCCAGCATTTTGGCCCGACGCGAGTCATGGCTTTAAGATAGCAGAATTCATGCCCTACCGGAACGGCATTCCGCACAGTGAAACCTTGCGTAAATGCAGCAGAATCCACTCGGCGCGGGCATCGGGTCGGCGTGAGAAACACGCACCATGCGTGCGGTGCACGCACATGCACCTACCAGTTCCAACAAAAACGCGGTTCCTGCTCGCAGGATCACACTGATTGTGGCAGCAAATACTGTGAGGCTCAGTGTCCACAAGTTCCGGCATAAGGCTGCATAGATTGCCAGGGGACGGGTGTGATGCCTTCGCACAACGTAGAAAGGCGGGGCAAACATGAAGCGAATGTATTGGCTGTCGGCTGTCGTGAGCATGATCTGCCTGGCGTGGCTGGTCCGCGCTGATACCGTCAAGCTCAAGGACGGCACGGTGCTGGAGGGCACAATCACGGAGGAGGACGCGATCTCCGTCACCATCCAAGTGGAGAGCGCGAATGGCGCGGTTACAGAAAAGCGCTGGGCATTGAAATCCGGTACCACGGAGATTCACCGCACCACGGCGGAGGAAAAAGCGGCGCGCGCCATGGAACTCGCTTTCGCAACCATCCAGAAACTACAGCTCGATCCTACCAACAGTTTCCAGCTCGAGTACTACGACCGGACACTCACCAACGTCTTCCGCAAGTTCGTCGCCGATTATCCCGATTCGCCGCACACCAAGGAAGTCGGCAACAAGATTGCCGAATGGGAAGCCGAACGGGCGCTGGTAGCATCGGGCAAGGTCAAAGTGGGCGGCCAATGGCTGAGCGTGGCGGAAGTCACCGCCCGTGCCGCGCGCGATGCCGCAGAACAGGCGTACCAACAGGGCCGTGTATTTCTTCGCCAGAAGAGATCTGGAGAGGCGGTGGAACGATTCGAGTTTGTGATCGAGAAGAGCGACGACACTGCGCTGGTCAAGCAGGCGCGGGAATTGCGGATAGACGCGTACCAACAGTGGGTGACAGTCCTCGGACAGCAACGGAAGTGGCTCGCAAACGAGATGAAGAGATTGGAACAGCGCGTGACTGACGCGCGCAATGCCAAGACCCAAGCCGAGGCCAAACTCAACGCGCAGACTCCCGGCGGCGGTGGGGGCATCTATCGGGGCGGCGACATACGTGCCAGAGCCAGAGCTTTGGGGGTGCCACGTGATGTTGGCGCTGGCGAAGCCACCCGGTTGGAAACGGATGCGAATCGCGCGCAAGCCTTTGCTGCCGCGTCGCGCGCACGATTGGAATTACAGACGGCGGAGACCGAGCTTGCTGAGGCGCAGCGCAATGGGAAGGCCACCGACGACACGCTCGCCAGGATCCAGCCGCAAGTCGCGGTACTAGGGATCACCCTAGCACCGAGCGCCGAAGCGGTCGCGACCCAAGTCGTAGCGACGGCCGCCCCTCAGGCGGCAACCAGTACCGAGCCAGAAGACATGGTCACCGGCATCGGTCAGTTTGCGGCTACGTACTGGATCTACTTTTTGGCAGTCGCGGTAATCCTGATCTGGTTTTTCTCGCGCGCATTGGGGCGATAGCCCCGATACTCGTGTCGGAGCGCATAAGCGACGCGGACGGGTCCGCTAACTGATCATTCCCGTACGGTGCGCGTACTCGAATATCCCGCCGGCATCGAGGACGGGGCGCGCATCGCCAAGCGACCGCGTAGCGAAGATATTGCCAGTCTTGACGAGCTTCAAGGTGTTGGCGTCGAGATCGAGTTCAACTTCGTCACCGGTGCGAATCTTATCGCACAACCGCGTTGCAGTCTCGACCGGGTATAGTTCGCCGGTTGCGACGCAGTTTCGAAAAAAGATGCGGGCGAAACTCTCGGCCACCACAGCCTGGCAACCCGCAGCGCCAAGCGCGATCGGGGCATGCTCGCGCGAACTGCCGCAACCGAAGTTGCGCCCGGCGATGACCACCGCATAGCCGGACTTGGTTTGCCCCTCTCCCGTGAATCGTGTTGGGTACTGATCGCGCGGCAAGCCGCAGAAGGCAAAACTGCCTAGTTTTTCGTATTCCTCAGGAATGGTAGGAACAAGATTGAGATATTGCGCCGGAATGATCTGGTCGGTGTCAATATTGTCCAATACCACAAATGCTTTCCCGTGAATGACAGTACTCATAGTGGTTGAACCCTATGCGAACCGCAAAAGCGAATCAATCCTGAACTCTGCTGCGGCTGCTTTAAGTTGGCAAGGCTGATGCTGTTCATGGAAGCATGGTCGAATACAGTGATCCTGAGAAGACGTACAGCCTCGAGTATCCCGAAGGCTGGCTACCGCTGACGCATGAAGGATTGACCAACATCAGCCTGGCAAGCTTGACCACGGGCGGTTATCTCGAGGTTGAGGCCTACCATTTCTCAGACACGCAGGCGCCGCTGCCAGCACCAGAGCGCACGCTTGCCGCGCTCATCGAATATGAACGGCGTACCCACCCCGATATCGGCAGTCCGCCGATTCGGCACGGGTTCCGCAATGCCGCCGCAAGCGCTTACAGCCAGTTTACCCGGACGGAAACGGCTGTCCCGAAGCACGCGACGGACTTCGGTCACGCCCGCGCCTGGGTGTTCTGCCGTGGCAGTGTCCAGGTGCGATGCGTATACCGGTGCCGCAGCGAGGACGCGACGACCGACGACGGCGACCTCGATGTGATCATCAACTCGCTCGTGCTCAACGATACACCGCGCGTGAGCGCCGAAGGTTTCGCCCATTACTATTTCAGCCTCTTAAAACGGAGCCGCCCGCATGTCTCGACCCGTCCGCCAGACGGTCTCACGCTGACCTTGTCTGATGGCCAGACCATTCTGCTCGAACATCTCTACAATCATTACCTGCAGGAACCCGAACGGATGGACGAGCTAATTGAGAAACACATCAATCTTTTGGATTATTGCGGAGACGACGTGCCGGACCTTACGAACTACAGAATGATTCGTCGCCAGATTTATCCAAAGATTGTGCGCGCACCAAACGGCGACCTGCCACCACATCGGTTGCCGCATTGGCCGGGGTTGGCCGTTGGCGCCATCGTCCAAGGCAGCGTATTCACTTACGGCGTGGGCAGCGAACGGCTGCGGGCCTGGGGTTTCTCCAGTCTGGAAACCGTCATTGAGGATGCCTTGAACAATCTATACCGTCTGCCGTCCGTTCCGCCGCGCGGCCTGCACGACAACGATGGTCATACCCGCGCAGTCAGCTACGTCGATCATCCGCTCAGCGCCTCGTTCACCCTTTTCGATGACTTCTACCAGACCACGGCGCAGAACCTCGGAGCGGAAGAGTTCCTCGTCGGGATGCCAGACCCGGGATGCGTATCCTGTTTCAGCGACGACGATCCGCGGTTCATCGTGCAACATGCCGCCGTTCTGCGCTGGGAATACCATCGCGGTATCGAGCGATTGACCGATACGATTTATCTCGTCAGTGGTGCAACGCCGCAGGATGTGCGGCCTTACGATGTGCTGCACTGCTGTCCGAGAAAGGTTTAGATTTTGGCCGCGCCAAGGCCACGAGGAGAGCGCCGCACGATTGCGCGGGCTGCGGTAGAGCGAGGCAGCCTGGCAATCGTGCGGTGTGATTTTAATGCGTTGGGTGACCAGCAGTGTCCGCAATAAAAGAATACTTCTGATAGAAACCAATTGACACGATTGCGGACAATCGCGTATGTTGCGACCAGTTTTTGGAGGATAATTCCATGGCTGATGAGAAACCCGTACCACCTCAGGAAGATTCAAAGAAGGATACCGTACGCATTAATCTCCCGACCGCCGCTCGCGTCGGGACGGCTCCTCCTGGCGGACCCGCGACCGTGAAGCTAAATGTTGCCTCGACCGGCGCGCCGAGCCATTTCCCTGAGGAAAAAGAAGCCACAGCGATTATTGGCAGACCGCCGGCACCCGGCAAACCAAAGACGGACACCTCACAGGTGGACGTCGCCGGTGGCAAAAGAAGCGCTCCTGCGCCAGTGCGCCCGACGGTGAAGTTGCGCCGGGAAGCAGAGCCAGCGGCACCGATGGCCGCCGGGGCACCAACCATGGCAGCACCCGAGGAGGTTGTTGTCGCGGAGAGTGGCGGCCCCGAGACCAGCATGGCGTTGGCCGCCATGGCGCTCGCGCTCGCCGTTACGGCGTATCTGGCCTATGTGGCCTTCGTTGCGTGAGGCAGCATCCGGACCGAATTGCATTCGAAACCTCCGACCTCGGCATCTAATCTGGTGTCCGGGTCGCATTTGAGACATTGAAGGGCAACCGTATGTCGAGCCAGCAGATAGTCACCTTATCCACCACAGATTTCGACAAGGAAGTCCTCCAGTATTCAGGCGCTGTGCTGGTGGATTTTTGGGCTGAATGGTGCGGGCCGTGCCGCATGCTTGCGCCAATCCTGGACGAGCTCGCCACCGAGAATGGCGACAAACTCAAGATTGGCAAGGTCAACGTGGATAACAACCAGGAGTTGGCCACGAAGTTCGGCGTCCGTTCAATACCGACGTTGCTGGTGTTCAAAGGCGGCAAGGTGCAAGAGCAAATGGTCGGGATGATGAGCAAGAAGGATCTGGAGAAGAAACTCGCGCCGTATCTCGCTTGACTCCCCTTCTCCCGTTCAGTGGAGCGCCTTTCCCTGCATGACTGTCAGTTCGGCAATGCCTTGCCCTGCCAGCTTTATCAACCGCGATAGATCCCGTTGCGAAAAGGTGGACTCTTCACCCGAGCTTTGCACTTCCACGAAGCGGTCGTCCTCGGTCATCACCACGGTCATGTCCACGGCCGCGCGGACGTCCTCCTCGTAACAAAGATCAAGCAGCGCGCAATCATCCACCAGACCCGCGCTGACCGCGGCAACCAAGCCGCGCACCGGGTTCTCCGCGAGCACTCCGTCTTGCTGTAACCGTCGCACTGCCAGCGCCAAAGCGACTGAGGCGCCCGTGATTGCTGCCGTGCGCGTGCCGCCGTCGGCCTGTAATACATCGCAGTCAACCCACAACGTCCGCGAACCGAGTTTCTCAAGGTCCACAGCCGCCCGGAGTGAGCGCCCGATAAGCCGTTGGATCTCCTGGGTGCGTCCTTCGGGTCGTCCCCTGGTGACTTCACGAGGTTTGCGGGGCATCGAGGCGCACGGGAGCATCGAATACTCCGCGGTGATCCAGCCGCCTGATACGCCCTGATCGCGCATCCATCGCGGCACGCTTCCTTCAACCGATACGGCGCAGAGCACACGTGTCTTGCCCATCTCTATAAGGACCGAACCAGCCGGTGCCTCGACGTAATGCGGGTGAATTTTGACGGGACGAAGTTCATCCGCGGCGCGGCTATCGGAACGGTTCATGGCGCTAAGGATGGTCGGCGACTCCGCGCGACGCAAGCACTTTTTCGGTGTTGAACGATATGGAAGAGGCCGATACACTGAAGACGCATTGAGTATCTGTGCGCCCGTAGCTCAACTGGATAGAGCGTTGGCCTCCGGAGCCAAAGGCTGGTGGTTCAAATCCACTCGGGCGTACCATTCGTCGCTGCGCTCCTCATGGCAAGCCATCCGTTGACAATCGTCGCCCGCTTTGGCAAGAGAATCTATCGCGAACGAAACAACGACGAATGATCCTGAGGAACAAAGTGACGAAGGGCCAGCCGCAGACGAAAAGCATTGATTTGGGTGCCGGTTGGTTCACTTACATCGTCGAATGTGGCGATGGCTCATTCTACACGGGCATAACACAGAATCTGGGCGCGCGACGTTTGTCGCATGCCACAGGTAGAGGAGCGAAGTGGACGAAACTGAGACCGCCGATACGACTGCGATTTGCTGAGAGGCATCCTGACAAGAGCACCGCGCGCCGGCAGGAACTAGAAATAAAAGGATGGCGACGCGAGAAAAAACTGGCTCTCATCGAGTCGAATGCCAACCAGATCTTCGACAACCAACTGAGGAATATTGAAACACGCGTTACTCGCGTGCCACATTCTACGCCGCTGTCGCCGATGAAGTGTTGACCGCAGCCGGAGTGGGAGGCGCACTCTGCGAGACCGCAGGCACAGACTCGCGAGCCAGCAACTCATCGGTCACCTGCCGATAAACTGTCGCCGCGTAGGAACCGGGCGCATACGCCGTAATCGGTTTGCCGAAACTAGGCGCCTCCCCTAGCCGCACTGTGCGCGGGATCACCGTGTTGAATACTTTGTCGCCGAAATGCTTGCGGACTTCGCTGATAACTTGTTGCGCGAGATTGGTGCGACTGTCGTACATCGTCATCAGGATGCCGGCCAAATCCAGCGTGGGATTCGCGCCGCCGCCCTTGATTTGCTGTATGACGCGCATAATCACCGCCAAACCTTCGAGCGCGAAATACTCGCACTGAATCGGGATCAACACTGCATCCGCAGCCGCCAAAGCGTTCATTGTCAGGATGCCGAGCGACGGCGGACAATCTATCAGCAAGAAATCAAACTTGTTTGCGCTGTGAATCGGCGCGAGAGCATTGCGGAGCCGGTGCAGATAGTTCTCAGTGCGGGCTACGTCCACCTCGGCGACCGCAAGGTCAACTTCGCTGGGGATTACGCTCAGGTTCTCGTAACCACCGGGCCGGATCGAATCGGCCAATGCCACGCTTCCGAGCAACGCCTGATATACGCTACCGCCTTCGAGTTTCTCCAATCCGAGCGCGCTGGTGGCATTCGCTTGCGGATCGAGATCGAGCAGCAGCGTCCGTTTGCCGCGCTCGGCCAAACAAGCTGCGATGTTGACCGCTGAGGTGGTCTTGCCGACGCCACCTTTCTGGTTGGCCACGGCAATTGTGCGGGTGCTCATCGCCGCCGCTTATACCGAATCGCCAAGCCGTCCGCAATGCCAAATGGCGCGCCCGACACGCAACGCGAGACTGACGTTCCCCAAATCTGATTAGAGAGAGTGGCTCAGTTTGAGACTTACTTATGATATCAGCAGGGATAATGTGTTCTACAATGACCGCAAGTATGATTGAGGCGGCCGACAAACCAGATGGAACGCTAGGCAGCCCTGCTTAACAAAACGGCTGGCTCGTTGCGTTGCTCCCTGCTAGACTGTGGCTCATGGAATCAGCGGGAATAGTCCTAGGTGTTCTATCCGTTCTCTTGCTCCTGCTCGTACTCGCAATCGTGCTCGCCCGCACCAAGCCGAAACCCGCTCAGCCCGATCAGGGCATGCTTCTTCTCCAGCAGCAGCTCAACTCCTTCCAGCAGCGGCTTGACGCCTTTGGTCAGACTGTTGCCGAGAATCTCCAGCAATCGAGCACCTCGATGAACACGCGGCTTGATAACGCCGCAAAAGTTATCGGTGATCTCCGCGAAAAAGTCGGCCAGATCCACGAGGTCGGCAAAGCCGCCGCGGAACTGGTCAACATCATGCGCGCCCCGAAACTTCGCGGCGGCATGGGTGAACTGTTTCTCGGCGATCTCCTCGCGCAAATCCTGCCGCCCGAACACTATCAGTTGCAGCACCGGTTCAAAAGCGGCGACATCGTGGATGCGGCCATTCAGATCGGGCAACGGCTTGTGCCCGTGGACGCCAAATTCCCGTACGAAAACTTCCGTCGCGTTCTTGAAGCGCCCACCGACGCCGAGCGCGGCACGGCTCGGAAAGTGTTTATGCGCGATGTAAAGAAGCATATCGACGCCATCGCCGACAAATACATTCTACCCGACGAAGGCACCTACGATTTTGCGTTGATGTACGTGCCGGCCGAGAATGTCTACTACGAGACGATCATTAAGGAAGACGTCACTGGCGAGGAACACCAGCTTTTCAGCTATGCGCTCCAGCGACGTGTGGTTCCGGTATCACCGAACAGTTTTTATGCTTACCTGCAAACGATCCTGCTCGGTTTGCGTGGAATGAAGGTGGAACAACAGGCACAGGAAATCCTCGCGACACTTGCGCGTCTCCGCGGCGACTTCGAACGCGTGCAGGAAGGCTTTCGCGTGCTGGGCAAACATCTTACAGACGCCGCCAGCACCTACGCTGCCACAGAGAAATCGCTTACCAAACTCGATGACAAGCTCAGTCAGATCGAACAACCGCAACTGCGCGCTGATTCGTCCCCTACCCTGCCTTTGTCATCCTGAGCGCAGTCGGATCTGCTATCGCACCAATTTGGCCGCGATGGTAGCGACGTGTTTCCCTTGATATCTTGCGGCGGCGAGTTCGTTTTCACTCGGCATCCGGCTGTTGTCGCCGCTTGTGATAGTCGAAGCGCCGTACGGGCTGCCACCGGTGATCTCATCCATCCGCGTCTGACCCTGGAACGCGTATGGCAATCCAACGACGATCATCCCTTGGTGCAGCAGGGTAACGTGGAAACTGAGGATGGTGGATTCCTGTCCGCCGTGTTGTGTTGAGGAACTGGCGAAAACGCTGCCTACCTTGCCAACCAATGCCCCCTTAAGCCAAAGCCCGCCGGTCGCGTCAAGGAACTGCCGCATCTGGCCGCACATGTTCCCGAAACGCGTCGGCGTGCCAAACAGAATCGCATCGGCGGCTGCCAGCTCATTTACCGTACAGACCGGCACGCCAGCCATGCTCTTCTGTGCTTCCAACGCCCCCATTTTCCCGAGCGCTTTCTGCGAGAGCGTTTCCGGCACCCGCCGCAGCACGACGTTTGCGCCTTTCACCTGCTTGGCGCCTTCGGCGACGGCCTCGGCCATCCGGTGCAGGTTTCCATACATCGAGTAGTAAACCACGAGGACATTCATATCTGCTCCTTTCTCCCTTGGTCAAGGACCACGGTATGATACACGAAAACAGCGAAACTGAAAGCCAGCGACGCAAAAAGATGAAGGAAGTCGGGCTACGACGTTATAACATCGCGAATTCCTAAATAATTTGTGGCATACTACGAAATACGAACATGAGCGAGTCGACAATAACACCGCAAGAGATCGGCGATCTGGTTCGCCGTCTGTGTGTGGCATTGAGCAATGTGGAGACGTTCTCCGCAGATCACTTGGTCGCAAAGAAACAGATCACGTCAGCATACAAGTACCTTGCGGGTTTATTGCAGCGGCAAAACAAACCCTTGGTCATTACCGTGGCCGACAAACGCATCGTGTTCGATCAGTCACCCATCGAAGAACGCAGTCCGGTGGCCGCAAAGTTTGCAACCCGTCTTGAGGACAACCACATCAATCACCTCACGTTTGATCCAGGGCTGACAGCGGCTGAGTTGGAAGGGTTCTATCGCGTGCTCGGCAAGGGGTCGAAGTTCATCAATGCGCATGGCGGCTTGCCCGCGTTGTTCGAAGCCGCACAGATCACTCACGTGAAGGTCCGTCGTCTGGATTTCGTGATGGTTGGCGAAGATCAGAAAGTCGTCAGCAAGACCGCGGTGGTGGCTGGTGAAAATGAAAAAGTCGTCGGCAAGACCGCGATGGTCGTCGAGTCTCCAGCAGGCAAAGAACGCTTCCAAGACATCATCGCCATTCAGGAAGTCCTGCAAAAAGTGGTGGAGCACACCGATGAACAAAAGTGGCTGCTTGACGAAATGAAGAAGGATCCGCGCAGGATAGCCGATCTGTTCGTGGAAGGCATCAAGCTTGCCACCTCCAAGATGGAAGCGGGCATGACCGGTCAAAGCGCTGGATCAGAGGCGCTGCTCAAGAGCATCCAAATCCTCGGCGATGTGCTCGTGACCGGGGAAGCCAGCACTCCGCCCGAAGACCGGGCGGATCTGGAGAGGTTCATAATCATACTGGAAGAAGAGATCCGCCAGTGCTCAGTTCAGTTGATCTCCTCCAAAGTCGCTGCGGGCTTGTTGACGGAAATCATCAAGGCCATCACTTCTTATGCCGATCAGGTACGCGCTCACAAGATTGCCGAAGAATTCCTCCGAGGCGATAAGAGCATCAAGAAGGTCGGGCGATTGCTGCGTGATCTGACTCCCGCAACTGAATCCGTCGAGAATCTCGTGTCTCGCATTCGTAAATACCTGCTGGAACGCGGCCTGACGGAGGATGACTTAGCGCGATTGGAACAGACCATCAAGACGGCGCATAAACCAAAGCCCCCTCGCAAACTCCGCAAACGCTCCAGTGAGGCCATTGCTCGAGGCATCGCAGAGCGACTCAAGGATCTCAACCTGGAACCCGCGTTACTCGAGGAAATAATTGCAAGGCTGTGCAAGTTTATCGAAGACGTCGTGCGGGAGAAAGCAGGCGAACTCCGTCTCGATATAGAAACACTCCGCAGCCAACTCGCCAGCCACGAGAACGTTCTCCACGATCTACCGGGTGGGGTGGTGCTATGGAACGCTGAGGGCAAAGTCGAGTTCCTCAGTCATGCCGCAGCCAAGGCGCTCGGCTCTGAAACCGGCGTTGAGCTTGGCGCCACGCTTAAAGCGCGCCTGTGCGAGTGGAACTTCCCGCTAAGCACCCCTGCCCCGCCGTCCACCGAACTGTCCGCCGCCGAAATACAATTGCTCCGGTCAGTCTCCTTTGTGTTTAAGGATAAAACCGGCGGCATTCATGGCGTGCTCATTAACGTCTAACCTTCCGGTTCCAATCGTCCGTAGCGTATTTCTCGCGAGCCAGTTCTTCAGCAAGAGCTTTTTCCGCCGGTGACAGTCTGTAAGACCGAAAGTCGGCGTGGAACGCCTGGCGAAAGCCATCTTGGAGCTGGTCGGCAGTCACTTTTGCAGCGATGGAACCTTGGTGGAGCATGCCGTGTCTTGTGCGACGCTGCGCTGCGCCCGCAAGTTTCCTCCCATCAGCAACAACATCCCCATGCACTGGATTCTGGAAACATTCGTACGCACCCCGCGGCAGTGTCGACGGGCCTGCTTGGAGAGTCGGGCTTCCGCCCGACCGCTTATTGGTTGCATGTTCACACGCAGTGGCGACAGCCTTGTGAATCGCACAATAGGCATCGGTTGTTTTCATCTCGTAAAGAGGGTGGCCGGGTGGAACCACGATGGTGTAGGTGGTGTCGTCGCCGTGGTAAACCATTCCGCCGCCCGTTGGCCGGCGGATCAGTTCGTATTTCGCGGCCAGACCCGCGGGAAATTTCTGAAAATAACCAAACGACACTGCGGGCCGCGCCCATGCATACAAGCGCAGCAGTGGCACGCGACGCTTGGTGGCGCTAAGCAGTAGCGCCTCGTCCACGGCCATGTTGGTCGCCGCGCCGGCCGCTGGTGACTGGAGAAATAACCATGACTCCGACATAGCCTAAGTGTAACGGAGCACAAACGTCTGCGGAAAGCGGAAAGAGAATTGGAATTGCGCTCATTCCCGGACGGTCAGTCTGCGTGCGTCCACGGTGGGACCGGTTCGGGAGGCGGACCCTCGCGGAACTCGCTATGCCGCACCTGACCGCCCGCGTGGCCGATCCAGCCACCCAGCCCGAGCGCAACCAGCGTCGCCACCAGCGTAATGGCCACCAGCGCATTATTGGTTTTCGGAAACTTCCACGGCACGAGAATGGTCGCGACTGCTAGCGCGGCGACCACGTAAAACACCGGCGCCAGCCGCGAGGCGCGCGTGACATGAACGTCGAGCCACTGTTGCGATTCCCTGTCCGACATCGCATAAACGCGATCATAACCGCGCTCGCCAAACTCGATGACCGGCCACACCGATAACCCCGCTAATGCCACGATCAGCAGTGCGACAGCTTGCGCGGCACGACTGCGGGCGATCCACGCCGCCACCAGCGCCACCACACCCATCGCCAATCCGTACACTGGCAGCGGGTTCAGCAGCACGTGAACGTAGTCCGGTTGTTTCAGATGTTGGAGCATGAGATGCAATTCTGTCATGGGTCAACCTCCACCTTAATGGCAGGTTGGTCGGACACCTGCCCTGTCACATCTAGACCCCAACTCTCAACCCCAGCCGCGCAAGAGAAGTCGCGACTGCACAGGGTTGTTTCCGGTGCCCTCTGGGTTGGTCTGGGTCAAACAACCACAACGGAGTTTACTCCGCCGTGGGGGTTGGGGACAGATTCCTTGGCGTTGGGATCGCTAATCCAGTTGCCATCGACAACGAAACGATATTCATGACGACCGGATACCAATGATACCCGCGCGAACCAAGTCCCTGACCCGCCTTTTCTCATCGGCGTCTTTGCCGCATCCCAGTTATTGAAACCACCGGCCACACCGACTGTCTGGGCTTGTGGCGCATCCAACTTGAACTCGATCCATTTGCTGCGTGCCATAATGTGATCCTCCTCCCGTGTCCACCGCGCGACAAACCTTAGCGTCCTAGCTTGCTATCACCTTGTCAAGTCAAACTTGCTTGCTCTACGGGAAGAATTCCCATTCCCTACCGCCGTGAACGCAAGAGCGCTCCTCCCCCATCTCCTTTGCCGGGCAAGGGAGAGAGTCAGGTTGAAGAGGATTTGCTGGCGCTTACTTCTTCTCCACCAGGTTCATTCCGCACTTCGGGCACTTGCCGGGTTTGTCAAACGCGCCGCCGCACATCGGACAAGTGTACTTCATGTCCGCCGCGGGCTTGGCGGTTGTCGCGCTGCCGATAATCTCTGCGTTCTCGATCATGCTGATCCCATCGCGCGTAACCAGTTTACCCCGGATGGTGATCGTCTTCGCCGCAAGCGGCGCGAGTTCCTTGTTCAACGGCTTATGCTCGCCGATAACGAGATAGACCTTTCCTTCTTTGTCCTTGATACCGACCGGCAGCCCGGACTCGATACACGTCTTGGCGCACGAAGTGTGGTTCTCGCCCTGAGCGCCGTGATCAAGGTAGCATGCCATATCTAGCACTTCGCCCACCACGGTGACACTCTCTTCCACTTTGACTGTGGCTTGACCTTGCACCTCTGCCGCACGGACCAAGCCGGTAACGAACAAGCCTGTAATGGCCACTGCAGCCATTGCGATCACGAGTTTCTTCATAACTTTCCTCCGTTTTGTTGTTGGTTTACTCCGACCCAAAATATTGGACACACAATAGATTCTTATTGTTCGACCAAGATGACGCGCAGTCTCATGATGGTTTGGCCAGCGACGGTTTTACCTCCTTGTGCCACTTCCAGAGCAGATAAATGGCTGGATAAACGAGTAGTTCCATGATGAACGACGTGAACAGGCCGCCCACCATCGGCGCTGCGACGCGTTTCATCATGTCGGCCCCGGTGCCGACGGACGACATGATCGGCATTAAACCCATCGTGGCAGCCGCAACTGTCATGAGTTTCGGCCGGATCCTCTTCACTGCGCCGTGGACGATTGCCTCGTGCAAGCCTGCCAAGCTGGTGAGCAGGCCTTTTCGTTTATACTCATCATACGAGAGGTCAAGGAATAGCAGCATGAATACGCCGGTTTCGGCGTCGAGACCCATCAGCGCGATCATGCCGACCCAGACGGCAATCGAGATGTTATAGTTCAGGATATAAAGAAGCCATACCGCGCCCACCAGCGAGAACGGGACGGCTAGCATGACTACCAATGCTTTGAACACGCTCTTTGTGTTTGCGTACAGGAGCAGGAAGATCAGCAGGATCGTGACAGGCACGACGATCTTGAGACGCTCCTTTGCGCGGAGCATGTTTTCATATTGGCCGCTCCAGATGAGCGAGTAACCGGTGGGCAGTCTCACTTCCTTTGCCACGATTTGTTTGGCGTCTTCCACATAACCGCCGATGTCGCGCCCGGTAATGTCCACGTACACATAGCCGGCCAGCATGCCGTTTTCGTCGCGAATCATGGATGGGCCATTGACCAGCTTGATCTCGGCCAACTCCGAGATGGGCACTTGGAACGCCCCTGCTCCCTTCATCGACTTGGCCGTGACCAGCACGCGGGCGAGTTGGTCTAGGTTTGCACGCAAGTCACGCGGGTAACGGAGATTGATCGAGTAACGTTCGCGGCCTTCGACGGTGGTCGTGATGTTCTCGCCGCCGATGGCAGTCATGATTACTTCCTGAAGATCGTCAATGGTCAGGCCATAACGGGCCAGCGCCTCGCGGTTGGGCACGAAATCCACAAAATAACCTCCCGAGGCGCGCTCGGCAAAAATGCTGCGCGTCCCGGGCACTTTGCGAACGACGGCTTCGACGTTTTCGCCAACACGCTGGATCTCGTCGAGATTTGCGCCAAGGATCTTGATGCCAACAGGCGTGCGCACGCCAGTAGTCAGCATGTCAATACGACCTTTGATGGGCATCGTCCAGGCGTTGACGGTACCGGGAATCTGCAGCGCGCTATCCATCTCGTTAATCAGTTCTTCCCACGAGATATGGTCAGGCCAGACATGACTCAGGCCGACCCGGAGCGGCTTCGGCCACGACGAGAAAAAGCGGTTCTTGGAACGCCACTGGGCTTCTGGTTTGAGCACCACGGTGGTTTCCATCATCGAGAATGGCGCGGGATCGGTGGACGTGTCGGCGCGGCCGGCCTTACCCCAGACCGACTCGACTTCAGGGAACGATCTAAGGATACGGTCCTGCGTTTCCATTAGACGTTGCGCTTCGGTGACGGAGATGCCGGGCAACGTCGTCGGCATATAGAGGATGACGCCTTCATTGAGCGGCGGTATGAATTCGTGGCCAAGTTTTAGATACACTGGCACAGCCGTCGCGACGATGAGAACAGCCAGCGCTATGGTTGTTTTCGGGAACCGAAGGACGACCCGGCACGGCTTCTCGTACAGCCAGAATAGGACACGGCTGACCGGGTGGCGTTCTTCGGGATAGTATTTGCCAACGGTGATGGCGTTGACCAGCCATGCGAGCCAGCCCGGGCGAAACCTGAACCCATCCATCCGCGCAAACAGCATGCGCATGGCGGGATCGAGTGTCACCGCGAGAAACGCCGCCAACGCGATCGCCAGTGTCTTGGTGTACGCAAGCGGCTTGAATAACCGGCCCTCCTGGTCCACGAGCGTGAACACGGGTAGGAACGCCACGGCGATCACCAAGAGCGAGAAGAATACCGACGGCCCGACTTCCTTCAATGCCTCCAGCCGGATTTGATGGAAATCACCCTTGCGACCTTCCTCCTGCCAGCGTTCCAGTTTCTTGTAGGCGTTTTCCACCTCGACAATCGCGCCATCCACCAGCACACCGATTGAGATGGCGATGCCGGCCAGGCTCATGATGTTGGAAGAGATCCCCATAAAATACATCGGGATAAAACACAGCACCACCGAGATCGGAATGGTGATGATCGGCACGATGGCCGATGGGATATGCCATAGGAAGAATAGGATCACCGCACTCACGATAATCATCTCCATCAACAGCTCCCCCTTGAGGTTGTTGATGGATTTCTGGATCAGTTCCGAGCGGTCATACGTCGCCACGATCTTCACGCCTTCGGGCAGTGACGGCTTGATTTCCTCCAGTTTGGTTTTTACGCGCCTGATGACATTGAGCGCATTCTCTCCCTGCCGCATCACGACGATTCCGCCGACGGTGTCGCCGCCGCCATCGAGGTCCGCGACGCCACGGCGGATTTGTGGCCCAAGAGTGATAACGGCGACATCTCGCAACAGCACCGGCGTGCCTTGCGGGTTGGTTTTGACGACGACTGCGCCAAGGGCTTCTGTGTCCTGAACATAGCCGCGTGCTCGGACCATGAACTCTTTGCCGCCCCACTCGATCAACCGTGCACCGACTTCGTTATTGTTGCGACGTATCGCCTCCATGACCTCCATGACCGACAACCCGAAGCTCTGGAGTTGGTTAGGGTCTATTGTGACCTGATACTGCTTCTGGAAGCCGCCGATTCCCGCCACTTCGGAAACGCCGGCCACGCTTTGCAGCACGTATCGGAGATTCCAGTCCTGGAACGAACGCAGTTCCGCCAAGGAATGTTTGCCCGACTTATCCACGAGCGCATATTGGTAAACCCAACCTACGCCCGTCGCATCCGGGCCAAGCTCGGGCTTTACACCCTGCGGAAGGTTACCCGTGATTTTCGACAGATACTCAAGCACGCGGCTGCGCGCCCAGTAGATGTCCGTGCCATCCTGGAAAACCACATACACATACGAAAACCCGAAATCGCTGAATCCCCGGACGGCTTTTACCTTCGGAGCTCCGAGCAGCGCGGTGATGATCGGGTATGTGACCTGGTCCTCCATGATATCCGGACTACGATCCCATTTCGTATAGATAATGACTTGCGTGTCGCTCAGGTCGGGAATCGCATCCAGCCGGATATTGTTCAGTGTATATATGGAGTACGCCACCGCTGCCGCCACCAGCCCGATAACCAGGATCCGGTTCCGCGCGCTAAACTCTATAAGTCTTCTAACCATGTTAGTGCTGGCGTTTCCCAATTGTCAGCGATTGCAGCGCGGCTTTCATTGAAGATTCTGAATCCACGAGAAAATTGGCAGAAGTAACAACGCGGTCTCCCTCGTTGAGACCGGAAAGCAGTTCGTACCAGCCATCGCTGCGAAGTCCGGTTATGATATCGACCGGAATAAGGCTGTGATCGCCGTCATCCTTGAACGCATAAACGCGCTCGCCTGTGAACATCACCGCAGATTCGGGAATGGCCAGTCTCTCGCCGAGTTCATAGGACAAGCGCGCGTTGGCATACATCTCGGGTTTAAGCAGAAGGTCTGGATTGGCGATCTCCATGCGCGCTTTCATCGTCCGGGTTTCAGGATTCAGCGTGGGCGAGACGAAAATAACTTTGCCCTTAAACGTCTTATCCGGCCAATACGGCAGTACCGCTTCAACGGGCATTCCTACCTTCACATATGGCAGGTCGGATTGGTAAATGTCCGCGTCGGCCCAAACACCGGTCAAGTCTGCCACGACGAGAAGCGAATCGCCCGTCATGATCTTCTGGCCCGCCAACACGTTCTTCTCGATCACCACGCCGTCGGCCGGCGCGTAAAGCGTCAACGTCTTCTCGACCTGGCCAGTCTTCTCCAAGCGATCAATTTGGTCGTCACTGACGTCCCACAATTGCAGGCGACGCCGGGCCGATGCGCGCAATGTTATGCCGCCACTGACCGCATCGGGATTGCCGCTGCCGGCCAATTGTTTTTCCGTGGCCATCGCCGTCAGATACTCCTGCTCCGCCGATACCAGTTCCGGGCTATAGATTGTCAACAACGAATCGCCCTTCTTGACCTCTTGGCCGGTGATGTTGACGACCAGTTTGTCCACCCAGCCTTCGGTTTTCGTGGTAACCCGATACAGCCGCGTCTCGTCGGCCACAATGCGCGCCGACGTTCGCACGTCGCGAGCCAGGACGCGTTTCTCTACCGTACCGAATGTCAGCCCCATCCGCTGCTGCGCGGCAGGAGTGATCGAGACCGCTGCCAGCCCCGACACCGTCGAGGTCGACTGTTCCACTTCAAACGGCGCCATCTCCATGCCCATTGAATCCTTGCCCGGATGATCACTGACCTCATTGAGGTTCATCGTCGAGCGGTACATCGTCTTCTTCTTTGGCGCGTCGGCGGTCGGCTGTTTGCCTTCATCCATCGGCACAAGCTTCATACCGCAGATCGGACAATCCCCGGGCTTGTCGGACACGACGCTAGGGTGCATTGGGCAGTGGTATTTCACAGCCTTGGCCTGTGATTGCGCGGACTTGCCGCAGCCGACTGTCGTCAATGTCACGGTGGCCAGTCCGATCCAGAGAGTCAATGCGATGGCTATGGTGAACAGGCGCAGTTTCATTGTTTTTCTCCCTCCGGCTTCAGAGCCCGTTTCAAATCCATTCCAATTGCCCGCTCCAGCCGGGCCGCTTCCATCCCGACGTTGCCTTCAGCCGTGGCAGCCAGCACGCGGGCGTTGAGCAGAAACCGCTCGCTCTCCAGTAAGTCGAGGAAATCAGTTTTGCCGGAGCGATAACCGGCCTCACTCGCGCTGAACCGCGCCTCGGCTTGGGGAATCAGAGACAACTTGTACAAATCAAACGTGCGCTGCGCGGTCAACAACTTGAACCCAGCATCTTGCACGTCAAAAGAGATCTGCTTTCCCACCACTTCCAGCCCGGCCTGACTGGACTCAATCATCTTTTCGGCCTCGCGCACGCCGGCGCGGTACTTCGTCTGCCAGATTGGCAGATCAATCCCGATGGTGAACATCACCATGTCTTCGGACCGGGTGAAAGTAGACCAGTCCACGCCGACATTGCGGTACTCCACGCCAAGTCTGTAGTCGGGGAAACCTTCCTTCTTCATCAAATCGCGCTCGTACTGGTTGCGTTGGACCTGCGCCTGTGCGCCTTTGATTTCTGGGCGATTCTTTTCCGCCAGTTCAAATAACTCTTTGATATCGCCGCCAAACCCGCGCTGTGGCTCGGTCACGGCCAATCCCAAGGGCGAATCGCCTTGCCGGTTCAGTAGTTGATTCAGTTTTGCCTTGAGCACGACCTCCTGCTGTTCCAATTCCAGAATGCGCGCCTTCAGCATCGAAACCTCCGCTTGCGCCTTCAACACGTCTTGCTGTGCGGCTTCGCCGGTGCCGTACCTGGTCTCAGCGACCTTCTGCGTCTGCTTGAGCAAGTCTTCTTCCGTGCGAGTGATTGCAAGCGAACGCTGCACGGCGTAGAGGTCGTAGTAGTTTTCTTTCACCATCATGACGATCTCGCGCTGCATCGTTTCATACTCGCGCTGCATCGCCTCCGCTTCCTTCTCCGCAACCTTCCCCTTCAGACCGAGCTTGCCAAACCACGGGAACGGCTGCTCGATTCCAACACGCTTCTCCTGCGTGTTCGGCCAGTTGCCGCCCTTGACCATATCCATCGCGCTGTAGGTTAACATCGGATTCGGTAACGTGCGTTCCTGCACCGGCCGTTCCGTCATCGCCTCCCATTTCGCCCGTATCGCGTGGATTTGTGGGTTGTTCTGCAACGCGTCCGCCACGACTTTTTCCAGTGTCAGACTGGAAACAATCTCTTCCGGTTCGGCGTGCAGCACAAACGCGCCACTGACTAACCATACAAGGACGACAACGAACCAGTTATGTGTAATTCGTGCGAAGCGCATAAGAATCCTGCTCATGATTTATGGCGTTCCCATCGGCATACTGCACATCTGATTGTGGATGACCGCCGAGTACCGTCGCGCCTGTTCGTCAGTCAACAGCGCCCGCACTTTCAGAATGTGCTCCAATGTTGCCCGCTCGGCTTCAGCCTGCACCTGATTCATCCGCTCCACGTCGGCGCGCTCCCTTTCTGTGTCTGGCTTCGGTTTCATCAATTCATCGCCGAGCGCGAATCGGGCCGCGCAATGCGCCGCGCAGGAAGCGTTAAGCTTCGACTGAAAATCTTTCTCCAGCGTTTCAATGTCGCGCTTTTGTGATTCCGACAGGCCAAGTTCATGACTCAGCCACGCGGTATCGTGGATGTTCACCCGTGTTTGCGGTTGACCGCAACGGATCAACCAGCGGGACATCCCGAAAGATAATCCCACGGAAACCACCGCCACCACAGCCATCAACACCAGAATTCGTTTCATCGTCCGCCTCCCGTGTTTCTATTGACATAACTACCTGCCAGCGTGCCCGACCCGAGAAATTGCAGCTCGCTGGGCGCGACGGTCGCCGGCCTGCGCGTGCTCAGAACGCCAGCTGACGATCCGATGACCGCACCTACCGCCATGACGACCGCAAAGGCCATAGCCGGTTGCCACAACCAGCCGCGCAACAGTTCAGGCAGGCTAACGCGCTCTGGCCGTGCCGCTTTCACTTGCCGAATCTGCCGCCATACATTGGTCTCGAAGTTCGGTTTCGGTTCGATCTCACCCCATCGCTTCAACAGGGCCCGGAGTTGTGGATCTGTCTCTTTCATCACACAGTAATACGTTGGGGCACAAAAAAACCCTCGCAGATCTCCGCGAGGGTTTCTCTGCCGCCAAATGCAGACGCTCAATCCAGTAAATGCCGCAGTTTCTCTCGCAGCGCGTGCTTGGCGCGGTAAAGGCGGGATTCGACCGATTTCTCCGAGCACCGCATGATCTCAGCGATCTCCGCGTAACTCAGGCCCTGGTATTCGGCCAGCACCAATGCTGTCCGCTGGTCTTCAGGAAGCGCGGCAACCGCCACGGTGACTTGGGCGCCAATCTCGCGGGCATTGACCTCTTCGGCGACACCGATCAACGTTACTGGATCGGGTGTGGAATCCAGTGGCTGGGTTGGGTGCCGTTTGCGCCAGCGGAGCCGGTCAATCGCCGCATTACGCGCCACTGCGAACAGCCACGTCGAGAACCGCGTGCGCGGTGAGTAGTCGCGAAGATTCTGGTAAACACGAACAAACACTTCCTGCGCGATGTCTTCGGCCTCTTCAGCGTTGCCCAGCAAGCGATAGACGAAGTTCAGCACGGGCCGCTTGTAACGCCGCATCAACTCCTCAAATGCAGCCTCATCACCCGCGCGAGCCTGCTCTATGAGCGTCGCTTCTGATTGGTCGTCCACTGGCAGGCGCATCGTCGGCGCAGTGCGAACAGTTGTCAAGCCGTAGCTCCCGTGGTAATTGTTGTGACATGGAACCGCGACCGCGAATGGCGACAAGCGCTGGGGCGATCTTCCGTTGCCTCACTGCGTTCCTGATGCTTGCCACAGTCGCCTGCTTCCCGCAAACGGCCTCCGCTGATGACCAAGTGCGCGCCGAGATGTTGTTGTCGGCGGACAAACTTGCCGTTGGTACTCCGTTCAAACTTGCCGTGGTGGCGAACATTGCTTCAGCGTGGCACATCAACTCCAATCCCGCCGGCCAGCCTGATCTCATCCCAACGACTTTGACCGTACAAGCCCCTTCAACGGTTGTCATTGATAGAATTGTCTATCCAAAAGGTAAAAGGACAACCGTTTCATGGGCAGATCAGCCCGTCGAACTCTACGCCGGTCGCGCCGTCATTCTAGTCGAGGCGCATATGCGCCCCGATGCCGCACCAGCACCGCTCACGCTTGTCGCCAACCTGCGCTATCAGGCTTGCAATGATCGCGTTTGCCTGGCGCCGGTCACGATCCCGCTGCAGGTTGCCACCGCGATCTTGCCGGCCACTGCAAAACTACAGCCGATGCATCCCGAAGTTTTTGGTTCCAACCCCCTGCCGACGCGTCCGACATCAACATCCGGGACCCAGGAAAACTCCATCGCCCGCATGATGCGCGAGCGCGGACTGCTGGTAACACTGGTATTTCTTTTCGTGAGCGGCCTATTGTTGAACCTTACGCCATGCGTTTATCCGATGATTACCATCACGGTGAGTTATTTCGGCGGCAAAGGAGAAAAGAAATCGGCCGCAGCGTTCGCCGGCGCACTCGCGTATTTTCTTGGCATCGTCATTACATATTCCGCCCTAGGTCTGGTTGCGGCCTTGACCGGAGGACTCTTCGGTGCGTTGCTCCAAAATCCAATCGTACTGTGCGCGATAGGCCTTCTGCTGGTGGCGATGGCTTTGAGCATGTTCGGACTGTTCGAACTGCAGCCGCCGCAGTTCCTGATGCAAAGAGTCTCCGATCTCTCGTCGAAAGCTGGTTATCTGGGATTGTTCTTTCTCGGCGCAACGGTAGGCGTCATTGCTGCTCCATGCCTCGCGCCGATTGTGGTTGTGGTGCTAGCGTTCGCCGGCTCGACTGGCGACCCATGGACCGGCTGGTGGCTGTTCTTCGCGCTGGGCACAGGTTTGGGGCTGCCTTATATTGTGCTCGGCACTTTTTCCAGCTTGCTGGTACGGCTTCCAAAATCCGGCACGTGGATGGTCTGGGTCAAACGCGTCTTCGGTGTCGCGCTGATCGCCGTTGCGTTGTGGATTACCAATCCGTTGTGGTTGCGCACTGCGCCGACCACGAACAGCGGCATCACGTGGCAGCCCTATTCCACCGTAGTACTTCAACAAGCTGGCACCGATAAACATCCCGTGTTAATCGATTTCTATGCCGACTGGTGCATTCCATGCAAAGAAATGGACAAAAGAACCTACCCGAACCAGCAAGTGATTGAGAAATCCCGCCAATTCCTGATGCTCAGAGTCGATCTGACACACAGCAGCTCGCCGGAAGTCGAACAGCTTGCCAAACAGTTCCAGATATTGGGCGTGCCTACCGCCGTATTCATAGATGCAGATGGACGGGAACGCGCTGAGTTGCGCGTAGTCGGTTTCATATCGGCGCAAGAACTCCTAGACGTGATGGATAAAGCACTCTCGCCGCCGTCTGCATCAACAAACATTACTGCCGCCGCGGCGCGAGATTTGTAGCCCCAAATCCTATTTTCGCGGTTACAGACTTACCTTGCGCAGGCGCAAGGCGTTGCTGACGACAGAAACAGAACTGAAGCTCATGGCAGCAGCGGCAATCATCGGGCTTAACAGCACGCCGAAGAATGGATAGAGCGCTCCTGCTGCGATAGGCACGCCGAGCGCGTTGTAGACGAAGGCGAAGAAGAGGTTCTGGCGTATGTTGCTCATCGTGGCGTGACTGAGACGGATGGCCTTAACGATGCCACGCAGGTCGCCTTTGACGAGTGTGATGCCAGCGCTTTCCATCGCCACGTCCGTGCCCGTCCCCATCGCGATCCCGACATGTGCCAGTGCCAGTGCCGGTGCATCGTTGATGCCGTCACCCGCCATCGCCACGATGCGACCTTCGTCTTGAAGTCGCTTGACCACTTCACTTTTCTGATCGGGTCGTACTTCGGCTTCAATCCAATCCAGACTGAGTTTGTGGCCGACAGCTTCGGCAGTCGCGCGATGATCCCCGGTGACCATCAAGATTTGGATGCCTGCCTCGTGCAACAACTTGATCGCTTCGGGCGTTGAGGCTTTGATTGGATCTACAATGCCGAGCGTGCCAGCAGACCGGTCGTCGATGGTGATGAAGACGGTGGTTTGGCCTTCGTGGTCGAGGCTGGCACCGGCGGACCCACCCTTGGCCCCTCTAGAGGCGGGGATGTCAGATTTGGAGTTCCCCTCTTGGGAGGGGTTAGGGGTGGGTTCCGCCTCATACGGCTGATTGCTCACCGCAACAAGTCTTCCATCCACTTTGCCGCTCACGCCACGCCCAGTCTCCGACCGGAACTCGGTCACATTCGAGAGCCTAAGCCCGCGTTGTTGGGCGGCTTCAACTATCGCTTGCGCCAAGGGGTGCTCGCTCGCGCGTTCGACACTGGCAGCGAGTCGCAGCGTGTCGTTGTCGGTGTCCACTGTCATCACGCGCGGCTTGCCTTCGGTGAGTGTGCCTGTCTTGTCCACGATAAGCGTGTCAACTTTCTCAAGAACTTCCAGCGATTCCGCATCCTTGATGAGCACACCGGCGGTCGCTCCCCGGCCGATGCCGACCATGATAGACATTGGCGTCGCCAGACCCAAAGCGCATGGGCAAGCTATGATCAGCACCGCGACGGCGTTGACCAATGCGTGAGCAAGACGCGGTTCTGGCCCACAAAACACCCAAATAATGAAGGTGGCAATGGCAACGACGATGACTGACGGTACGAACCACGCCGCGACAATGTCTGCGAGCCGTTGGATCGGCGCGCGACTACGTTGGGCTTCGCTGACCATCCGGACAATTTGCGCCAACAATGTTTCGCTCCCTACCCGTTCCGCGCGCATGACGAAACCACCTGCTCCGTTAACCGTGCCGCCGGTAACACTGTCGCCAACTTCTTTTTCAACAGGGAACGCTTCGCCGGTCACCATTGACTCGTCGATTGAACTGGATCCTTCCAGCAGAACACCGTCCACAGGCACTTTCTCGCCGGGGCGCACGCGGAGTCGGTTACCCTGTTTCACGTCCTGCAATGGCACATCCGTTTCCGAACCATCTTCACGAATCACCCGGGCCGTCTTCGGCGCGAGACCAAGCAGCTTTCTGATGGCGCTGGATGTGCGCCGCCGCGCGCGCAGTTCCAATACTTGCCCCAGTAATACGAGCGTCACGATCACCGACGCCGACTCGAAGTACACCTGGCCACCATAAAACGCGGCAAAAACACTGTATAACCACGCCACGCCGGTCCCGATCGCGATGAGCGTGAACATATTCAGGCTCCGATGAACAACGGATTCCCAGCCGCGTTGGAAGAATGGCCAGCCACCCCACAACACGACCGGTGTAGCCAGCGCAAGTTGCAGCCAGTTCAACCCGTCAACGTGCAGCATGGCAATGACGAAGACCGGCAGCGTGAGCGCGACGCTCACCCATAATCGCCGCGTCATGTCGCGCAATGCGAGTGGTTCTTCTTCCCCCGCTGCCGCGCTGACTAGTTCCAAGTCCATGCCGCACTTCGGGCACGCGCCCGGTTTGTCTCTTTGCACCTCTGGGTGCATCGGACAAGTGTATATCCCAGCGGGACCGCGGAGCGATGGAGTAGCGGACTGCGGCTTCAGATATTTCTCAGGTGCGGCCCGAAACTTTTCCAAGCAATGTGTGCTACAGAAAAAGTATGTCACGCCCTCATACACACAGGACCCGGCCGAGTGCGCCGGTTCAACGTCCATGCCGCAAATCAAATCTTTCATGATCGTGGGTTCACGACGAACGCGTTTTCCGCGCTATCTTGGCGATCGTCTCTCCCAACACCAGTCGCTCGTCGAGTTGCGTTGAAACAAGTTGGCGATTGGCTTCCAAGAGCAACTCCATAGCGCCCGTCAATTCCTCGATATGAAAATTTCGAGCCGCCAAAGCGCACCGATACAACCGCCACGCGCTTGGCAACTTATCTTCCTTGGTGCGCGGAAAATGCGCAACCCGGTTTTCGGCCAGACGCTCGAACGCCCTCACAAACTCAACATTGCCGCCCGGACCTTCGCGCACGCTTATAAGTTTGCGCTGCATCAGGTCTTTCGCGAGCAACATCAACCGAAACTGCGCCACCAGCATCATCAACACCCCAATCGCCTGTTCGCCCGACGCCAACAAGTTCTCCAGCGCAGCAATCGCCCTCGCCACTTGCCTCGCGCCAAGCGCGTCGGTCAATTCCCAGATCACCGCCTGCCGCGATACGCTGCAGATGGCGCGAACGTCAGCGGCGGAAATGACCTTGCGAGTGCCGACGTAGATGGAGAGTTTCTCCAATTCGTTGGCAATCTCGCGCAGGTCAGGCGCGACGAGTTCGCGGAACACCTCGAACGCCTCGGAATCTATCGTTTTGCCTTCGGCGCGGAGTTTCTTCTGGATGAACTCGGCAATCTCAGCGGCGCCGGCCTGTTTGGATTCATCTGGCATGTCGAACGCCTGTACCTCGGCCACCTTTTCCAGCGCCTTGTACGCCGCGCGCCGACGGTCGAGACCGATGGCGCTAATCAACAGCGTCACGCCGTCGGGCAACCCGCGCTTGATCTGGTCGCTGAACTCGCCGAGCGCTTCCTTGACCGATTCAGCGCTGACCGCCTTGTCGTCCGCGAGCAGGTTGGTGTTTCTCAACCAAACCAGCTTGGCCGCGCTGAAAAACCCTACCGTGTTAATCGCCTCGTGAAGCCTGCTAAAGATCTTTAGAGCCTCATCCTGATTGGTCGCCGCGCCCTCGATGATCTCGATGCCAAACTCACCGGCGCCTTTCGGCGCGAGTTTCTCCGCCAGCTTCGCAGCGGCCTCCTTGATGGAAAACTCGTCACTCCCACCCAGAAGATAAATGGATTTGGTTGGCGTTTGCGTTGCAGGCATCGCCTGCCTTGTAGAGCCTGCCGCCGATACTGTCAAGGCGTCCCGGCGGCGAGCATTTCTCGACAATCTCATCGGGAACCTATAAGCTTGGTTCAGTACAGCCGCTTTATGAACATCAACGGTTCAACAACGATTGTGGGCGTGTTTGGCTCTCCGATTACGCACACCGCGTCGCCCGCGATGCATAACGCCGCGTTCAAGGCGCTGAAAATGAACTGGGTGTATCTGGCGTTCCCAGTCGAACCACAGAACCTGCGCGAAGCGTTGCTAGGCGCGCGCGACATGGGGTTGACGGGCATCAACCTCACCGTCCCGCACAAGTTGCTTGCACTATCCATCATGGACGAGGTTGGCGAGGAAGCGCGCAGATTCGGCGCAGTCAATACGGTCCTTATCGAAAACGGCAAACTCCGCGGGTTTAACACCGACGGTTACGGCATCGCCAAGGCGATCAAGGCGGAGTTTAACTTCACCTTCAAGGGCAAACGAGTGTTGGTGCTTGGCGCGGGTGGCGCCGGGCGGGCGATTGCCGTCCAATGCGCGCTTGACGGCGCAACGCAAGTATTCGTCGCCAACCGCACCCCGTCAAAGATCGACCCGATTGCCAAAGAAATCGCCACGACCAAGACCGCATTCCGCGCGCTGGCGCTCAATACGGACGACATCGCCCGAGTGATTAACGATGTGGATCTGCTCATCAACGCCACATCGGTGGGATTATGCGAAGGCGAATCGCTCGGGCTGGACGCGAAGTTGTTCTCGCCCCGATTATTTGTGTACGACACAGTTTACCAGCCTGCCGAGACTGAACTACTGCGGATGGCAGCCGCCGGCGGTGCGAAAACGGCCAACGGACTGAGCATGTTGCTGCATCAAGGCGCCAAGGCGTTTGAAATCTGGACGAAACATAAAGCGCCGATGGCCGTGATGCGCCGCGCGCTTAACACCGCCGTGTACGGAGCCAAGACATGAGCACGGCACTCCGGTTGTACCTCGATTTCGTGGTTTTTGTGTTCGGCGCTGCAATGGGCAGCTTCCTCAATGTCTGCATCTACCGTATGCCGCGCGGGGAATCCATTATTAACCCGCCATCGCACTGTCCGCACTGCAACGCGCGAATTCGATGGGCCGACAATATACCATTGCTGAGTTACGTGGCGCTTCGCGGGAAATGTCGCTACTGCGGCGGCTCAATCAGGCCGCGATACATGCTGGTAGAGCTGTTGACGGCGCTCTTGTTCCTCGGTATCTGGCTCAAGTACCCTCTGAGCCTACTGGCGCCGATCTACTGGGTCGCTGTGGGAGGCTTGATTGTTGGAACGTTTATCGACCTCGAACACTATATCATCCCCGATGAGATCACTATTGGCGGCGTTGTCGTGGGATTTGTGGCGAGCATCATTGTACCGTCGCTCCACGGCGAGACGTTCTTGTTTTTGTCGGCGTACAAAAGTCTGTTGGGGATCCTGATTGGCTCGGCGCTGGTACTGTGGATAGCTATTTTCGGCGAATTGATATTCAAGAAGGAAGCAATGGGATTTGGAGACGTGAAACTTACGGCCATGATCGGCGCGTTTCTTGGCTGGCAAGGCGCGGTGTTCGCGCTTGCCGTGTCGTCCATGATCGGCGCGGTGGTGGGGTCTATCTGGGTTTTCCTGTCCCGGGAACGCCGCGCCGTGGCGCACGAAACATCTACGGACCAAACCCGGCACAATCTTGATGCATGGAGCGTTCGGGATGAGATGGACACCCACGCGATGCACTCCGCTATCCCGTACGGGCCGTTCCTTGCGCTGGCCGCACTATTGTGGATCTTCGTGCGCGAATACGTGCAAGTGTGGTATGCACAACTGCTGAAATAAAAACAAACGAGAGACTGCCATGCCAATACTTCGTTACTTGACTGCAGGCGAGTCGCATGGACGATGTCTGGTTGCGATTCTCGAAGGTCTGCCAGCCGGCCTGAAGATCGATCCCGCAGCGATCAACCGCGACCTCGTGTCCCGCCAACAAGGCTACGGGCGCGGTGGCGGAATGCGGATTGACGCCGATGAAGTGGAAATTCTGTCTGGCGTCCGCAATGGCGAGACTATCGGCTCGCCGCTGACGCTCATGGTGACGAGCAAAGATCCACAGATTGATAAGTTACTGCCCATAAGCAAGCCCCAGCCGGGACACCCTGACACAGGCCTTGCGGCCGGCGTGCTCAAGTACGACCGACAAGATGCCCGCGACATTCTCGAACGCGCAAGCGCCCGCGAGACCGCCATGCGGGTGGCCGTAGGCGCTGTGTGTAAGTCGCTCCTCAAAGAAATTGATGTGGAAATCGTCGGCCACATCGTTGGTCTTGGCCCCGTGCAGGCGAACACGGCTGGAATGGATTTCCCGCAAATCCGCGAGCGCAGCGAGGCCAGCGAAGTTCGTTGCGCCGACCCCGATGCCACCCAGAAGATGATCGCGACGATTAATGAAGCCAAGGCCAACAACGATACGCTCGGCGGCGTGTTTGAGGTGGTCGCGACGGGATTGACGGTTGGACTCGGCAGCCACGTCCAGTGGGACCGGAAACTCGATGCCAACATCGCCCGCGCCCTGATGAGTATCCAAGCCGTCAAAGGCGTGGAGTTCGTCCAAGGTTTTGAGGGCGGTATAAGCAATGGCGACATGCCGATTGTCCGCGTAACAATGAAGCCGATTTCCACAACGATCAAACCGCCGCAGGCGGTACAGGAAGTAAAAGCACCAGTGGAACATTCCGATGTCTGCGCCCTACCGGCGGCTAGCATCGTCGGCGAGTCAGTGGTGGCAATTGAGATTGCCGCGGCCGTCCTCGACAAGTTTGGTGGCGACAGCGTCAGCGAACTCAAACGCAACATCGCCGGCTATCGCGAGGCGTGCCAGAGATAGTAGCGTGGTAGGGCGGGCTGGCCCAGCCCGCCGCGTGGAACAATGCGAACGATGACGGCGCGGTGGCCCACCGCGCCCTACCCTATCCTTCAGACGTACCGCCACGCATGATACGAACTGCGCACCAGCGGTCCGCTTTCCACGTGACGGAACCCAAGTTGCCGCGCCCTATCTCCCAACTCCGCAAACTCTGACGGTGTGACGTGACGCGCAACGGGTAATTGCTTGGATGATGGACGCAGATACTGACCGAGCGTAAGAATATCGCAGCCCACGCCGCGCAAATCTTTACAAACCGACAACACTTCCTCGCGCGTCTCACCCAAACCGAGCATCAAACCTGATTTCGTGGCGACATCTGCTCGAGCTTTCTTCGCCGCCGCCAGCACCTTCAAAGAACGTTCGTAATCCGCACCGGGCCGGACCGGCTTGTAAAGGCGCGGCACGGTTTCGAGATTGTGCGCAAGCACCGTGAGTGGCGTGTTGACCACGCACGCCACCAACGCGGCCTCGCCGCGAAAATCGGGAATCAGCGCCTCAACCTTGCATTGTGGTCGCCGACGATGAATTGCCTCGATGGTCTGCGCGAAATGGTCAGCACCGTGGTCGGGCAGATCATCGCGCGTCACCGAGGTTAGCACCACATAGTCCAGTCCCAGCGCTTCGACCGCCTCGGCTACCCGTTCCGGTTCATGTTCATCGGGCGGCACCGGCTTCCCCTTCCCAACGGCGCAGAACTGGCAATGCCGGGTGCAGACATCGCCGAGCAGGATGAACGTTGCCGTGCCATGACTCCAACACTCGCCAAGATTCGGGCACTGTGCCTCCTGGCACACCGTGTGCAGGTTGAAGCCTCGCAGCGTCTCCTTCAGTCGGATGTACTGCGGTCCGCCCGGCGCGCGGGTACGGATCCAAGGCGGCGTGTGCGCCGACACCGGCGTCGGGGTTTGTGCAACAGTATCCATTATTTCTGGCACATTACGGCAGTCCACCGTGTGCGGCAAGAGCGGACTCTTGCACGCCCGTGGGCAGTTCTGGAGTATTGCCAGCGCATCAGCACGGCGTTAGAATGTAAATTACGTGAGTGCCTTCACTGACTATTTCGTCGCAATTAAAAACAATCTCGATCACGGCGATGCGACCGAGCACACGCGCCGCCCTTAGAAATGAGCCGACCATGAGCGACATTACTCCGAGCCCCGAAACTCGTATCGCCCTGTTTCAGCGCAAGGAAATCCGCCGCACCATTCATAACAACGAATGGTGGTTTGTCGTTACCGATGTGATCGCTGCCCTGACGGATTCCGCAAATCCCTCCGACTATCTGAAGAAGATGCGCAAGCGGGACCCTGATTTGTCCGAGCTTTTCAAGGGGGGGGGGCAATTTGTCCCCCCCCTTGCCTTGGAGTTCGCCACTGCTGGCGGCCCTCAGAAAATCCAGTGCTGGAATACCGAAGGCCTCCTCCGTCTCATCCAGTCCATCCCAAGCCCGAAAGCGGAGCCGTTCAAACGCTGGCTTGCCAAAGTCGGCTACGAGCGCATTCAGGAAATTGAAGACCCCGAACTCGCCACGAAACGCACACGCGCCCTTTACAAGGCCAAAGGTTACTCCGACGACTGGATTGAGAAACGGATGCGCTCAATCGCCATTCGCGACGAACTCACGGACGAATGGAAGAAGCGCGACGTCAGAGAGCAACGCGAATACGCCATCCTTACCGCTGAAATCTCCCAAGCCACATTCGGTTTGACTCCCAGCCAATACGCCGAGCTAAAAGGCCTGCAGCGCCAAAATCTCCGCGACCACATGAACGATCTCGAACTCATCTTCTCCATGCTGGGCGAAGCCGCCACAACGGAAATCACTCGCACCCGTGATGCCCAAGGCTTCCCGGAAGGCAAACAGGCTGCTCATGCTGGCGGCACGGTTGCCGGCAATGCCCGCCGCGAACTCGAAAAGAAAAGCGGCCGCAAAGTTGTGACGAGCGAAAACTATCTTGCCCTAAGCCAGTCGGTGAAGAAAGTGAAACAATTACAGCAGGGCAAACGGCGGCGCTTGAATAAGCCAAAGTCAAATTGATGAATAATGAGATATGACCCTGCTATGCTGCTTTCTTGGAGCGGTAAAGAATTAGCCATACGCCAATTAACAAGCCAATGACAAAACCAATCAAGACCCGGTATGTGGAACTTCCTCGACGTGAATACATTCGGCTCCTATCCGAATATGCACTAGATTCCAAGTTCAAGCCTTCAGATGAGCGCAACATTCTTCTTTCCGTGGAACTCATAAAAGAACACTACCTTTCTGGTTCTTATATTCACGTTTTGCCGGGTCCAAAAGGCCAAAATCCAAGCCCAATTTGCCTTATTGAGCCGGGAATTACGGTAAAGGGTCGTTTATTCTTGCAGAAACTTGAGAAGGAAGAACAGGACGAATCCTGTTGGGGAAAGCTCAGGAAACATTTGGATTCCAGCATCGACATCTTAATCGGCGTGATTATCGGGGTGGCCATACCTATCGCTGTGGAAATCATAAGAGAATTGTTGGGTTTAACGAAATGACGAAACCGATTTCTTGGGAAAAATTAGCTTGGATGTTCAATGCGTTAGCTATCATTTATTATGATGAAGGGTTGACGGAATTGCCGCTTTCTGACGCATTGCCCTCCGTAGCCATAGACGCGGATTGCGACGAATGGTGTCGAAAATTAGCTGCCGACTTGCGCGATCCGAAAGACCCGCCGCCGCACATTCGTGGGTGGATGTTCGCGCGTGCTGTTTGCGCGTCATCTCTTGCAAAGATTCTTGCAGAACAGAAAGAAACTTCTCCGGGGAAACTCGACTCACAATTGATTGAACAGTTTTTGATTCATGAATGGCACGGGAAGAGTCGCCAACTTTGGCCGAAACTTGCTGATTATCCGAGGTCGGCTTCTTCGTGGCAGCCCCCTGATAGCAGGGGAAGCGAAACTCGCACCTAACGGCTTTTAGTGCGCCCCCCGCTTAGGGTAACGTTGTATATAAGCCCCCTAATTTGTAGTCTGGAGGGACGCGCTCCGTCGCGTCCGTTCGTGAAGTGCGGCCACGACAGAGCGTGGCCCTCCAGATTAGGACAAACCGCCAATTTTGTAGCCTTGCCCGCGCACCTCGCCCGGCGGTATCATAGTTGCGTTTAGAACTAGGAGGCCGCCATGAGATTATTGGGCGTTTTGCTTTTGTGTTGTCTCGCCGTACAACCGGCGTTCGCCGCCGAAACCAACCTGACGCTTACGGTGGATGGCGTCACTTACTCAAACGTCACGTTCGGCACGGTTACACCATCATCGGTAACGATCTTCTTTAGGACGGGCGTTGCTAGAATACCGCTGGAAAAGCTGCCAGCGGAACTGCAAAAGCAGTTCGGCTACGATCTGGAAAAGGCGAAGACACACCTTACCCTCGAAGCCCAACAATATGAACGATACCAGCAGAGCCTACAGGCAGAAAGGGAACGTGCTGATCAAGAACAGAAATCCCAGATAGAGAAGTGTAAGGATGCCACGGAAGCGTATGTCTTTATTATTAAACCTTTGCGTAAAGGCGGCATGCTTGCAGTGCTGTGTAAGTCTTTCGATTTCCTAAATGGTGGCGCTGTCGTTCTCAATGGAATACAGGGCTCTGCTGGTGCAGTTATTATTTGCCGCGTTGCGCGCTCTGGGAAGCAAGTGAAGATAGCTGGGGAAGATGAATATGGCAGGAAAGGAGGGTTCACCATTGATGTTTATACTTTCTGCGAATACTGGAAACCGAAAAAGGCTGTTGAGACTCGATACGACTCCTACAAACGATCGAAGTTTTTAGAAGGATGGGATACCGAGTAAGCGGCAAGAAGTGTTTTGATCCCGCCATTAGACCATCGGCAGAACCGGCTCTCTGCACGCCAATTCCCGGCACACGGAGCACCGCACCTCTTCGGCCACGGTGAGCCTGCACATCCGCGTCGACGCAAATCTACAGCAGCCACAGCCTTCAACACAAAGTTGGCGACCCCAACGGGATTCGAACCCGTGTTACCGCCGTGAAAGGGCGGTGTCCTGGACCGGGCTAGACGATAGGGTCTCGCCGTAAAGCGCGCTGAATATAGCGGATTGGACGGAATTCGCAACGCGGAAGTTTTTTGTAGACACGGCGCTTTCAGCCTTCGCAGCCGTAGCTGCTATGGCGGAGTAGGCCTGTCGCCGCGCAGGTTTTCGCCCCGACGGAGCGGGGCGGCTACAAAGGACGCGAGATTGGCGGGCGCGACACCCACCCTACTACACCACCATGATCTCTTTCTCTTTGTGCGCGAGAAGCGTGTCGATCTCTTTGACGTACTCGTCGGTCTTCTTCTGGATCTCTTTCTCACCGTGAGTCAACTCGTCCTCAGTGATCTTGCCGTCTTTCTGGAGTTTCTTGGCGGCTTCCACGCCGTGACGTCGTTCGTTGCGGATGGCGACCCGGCCGTCTTCGGCCAGTTTCTTGAGCATCTTGTCCAGTTCGTGCCGACGTTCCTGGTCGAGTTCGGGAATCGGGATGCGAATAATCTTGCCGTCTACAACCGGCATGATGCCGAGCGGCGATTGCTGGATCGCCTTGGTCACGGCCTGTACGACCGTTGGATCCCATGGTTGGATAACTATTAGCCGCGGTTCAGGCGTGGAGATCCCCGCCAATTCGCGCAGCCGCATATGCGTATCGTACGCTTCGACCTGTATGTTCTCCACCAACGCCGGCGACGCCTTGCCGGTGCGAACAGTCGCAAACTCGTTGTGGACGACCTCAAAGGTCTTCATCATTTTCTCTTCCATCGTATCGAGGACTTCTTGCAGGTTCATAGCCACAGCTTACAGAAAGCGTTTCCCGATATTCAATAGCTAAGTAAGAATAGATGCAGTTCGCAGCGCATCTTCATACCACCCACCCGAATCAAGGATCAGCCCCGGTAGGGCGGGTTGGCCCCAGTCCGCCGCAGGGAACGATGGGAGCGGAGGCGGCGCGGTGAGCCACCGCGCCCTACCCGCATCAAGATGCGCCTTAAAGGTTGGGGCACCCTAATGTTGCTTGATTGCTACTTCTAGTTCGTGTTCATTCGTGTGCATTCGTGGCTACGGGAAATGCAAGCTCAACGAACATTGTTAATAGATGCCGATGACACGTTGTGGGAGAACAACATCTACTATGACCGCGTGATCAAGGAATTCGTCGTCAGACTTGCCGCGCGCGGCGTGCCGGCGGAGTCTGGCCACGAGACCCTTTGGCAAACCGAGCAGCGGAACATCAAGATAACCGGATACGGCAGCGCGGCGTTTTGCGCCTCGCTTCACGAGGTCGCCCGCGCCTTCGGCGTTACCGACCTTGAACCATGGATCACCGAACAGGAACGGTTCATTTGCCATCATCCGATCGAACTTATGCCCGGCGTCCGCGAGACACTTCCCCTGCTCCACTCCAAGAATCATCTCATCATGCTCACCAAGGGCTGCGCCGATGAGCAACTCGGCAAATTCAACCGGTCAGGCTTGGGTCCGTTCTTTCACGGCACGGAGATCGTCTTCGAGAAATCCGCAGAGACATATCACGCTCTGCTCCAGAAACATGCGCTGTCGGCGGAACGGACGTGGATGATTGGCAACTCGCCAAGGTCCGACATCAATCCCGCCAAGGCAGCCGGGCTTGGCACGGTGTTCATCCCGTACCACACCACATGGCAACACGAGATTGAGGAGTTTGCGCCAAACGGCAGCACCACGTTGATGCTCGAAAGTTTTGCGGACTTGGCCCGGCATTTCGGGTAAAAGAAGCGAGGAGATATTATGCAGAACATTCCCGTATTACACGTTACTGAACAAAGCCTCGCCGCCAGCTACGAAAAGGCGCTTATCGCGCTCTACGGACACGGTACCCGGTTCCGCACCCAGTACGACAAGCCCGGCGACCCGCTCAGTCTCGATTGCACGTTGAATCTCACCGTGCTGGATCCGTTCGCCGAGCCGATGATCCACAAGGCATTCCCCGGCGGCATCGAAGACCTCCGCGAATACGTCATGGAGATACAGGGCGTGAAGGATTATTGGGTCAAGAATATGAACGACCCCAAAGACACACGCTGGGAATACACTTACCATGGCCGTCTGGCCGCCTACGGCTCATGGCAGGAACTCAGTAGTAACGGGAAACCGGTCAAGGTCGGCGCGTTCACTATCAACCAGATCGAGCGCGTTATCGAGAAACTCGCCGCCCAACCGTTCACCCGGCAGGCGCAGATGATTACATGGATGCCGAACATCGATCTCGACTGTTATGATCCGCCCTGTTTGCAGTCAATCTGGTACCGGCTGCTAGAAGACGAGACGACCGGCGAATGGTGGTTGAACTGCAATATCCGGTTCCGCAGTAACGACGCGTGGGGCGCCAGTTTCATGAACATGTTCGGGTTCATTATGTTCAACAACGACATCATTGCCGCCGGGATTGCCAAACGCACCGGCAAGACCGTCAAACTCGGCCGGTTAAACTGGCAGGCCGACTCCTATCACATCTACGGCAAAGACATTGCTGTCGCCAAACAACGTCTCTTCGATCGTCTCCCCACCACCACGTTCGCGGATCGTGTCTATAATTTCTCCGACGACATGATCCGGGAAATCTACAACGAAGCCGAAGCCGCCGTCCGTCAGAAGATCGCGGAATACGACCGCACACACTAGTGCTCAGTCAGAGTTGATTTGACACGTGCATCTCGTAACCGCAGGCTTTAGCCTGCGCACCCATAAAGGGTGCGGCTACACAGCAAATGAAGCATGACGCAACGCTGGAACTGTAGGAGATGAGCCGACGGATGGTACCTCTGCGCGCTCTGTGAGAGCCTACTACTCGCTAACAAGCGTCCCGATCTTTTCGCCGCGGAGGACACGCTGGATGTTGCCGGGCTTGAAGAGATCGAACACGATAATCGGAATCTTGTTGTCCATACAAAGCGAGAAGGCCGTCGAGTCCATCACCTGCAGCCTCCCCTTGAGCGCATCCATATAGGTGAGACGGTCGTACCGTTTCGCCTTGCGGTCTTTCTTCGGGTCGGCAGTGTAAACGCCGTCCACCTTGGTCGCCTTCAACAGGACTTCTGCGCCGATCTCGCTGGCGCGGAGCGCGGCGGTTGTGTCGGTCGAGAAATACGGACTGCCTGTGCCCGCGGCAAAGATAACGACCCGCCCTTTCTCAAGATGCCGCATCGCGCGACGGCGAATAAACGGTTCTGCCACAGCGCGCATCTCGATGGCGGACTGGAGGCGGGTCGGGACACCGTTCTTTTCGAGCGCATCCTGCAGCGCCAACGCGTTGATGACAGTGGCAAGCATACCCATGTAGTCGCCGGTGGCCCGGTCTAGGCCGCGTTTGGTGCCTGCAGCCCCGCGGAAGATATTACCGCCGCCAATGACAATGGCCAACTGGACGCCAAGCGCCATGACTTCCTTCAGTTCCTTGGCAATGGCGTCACAGGTCTCAGGCGAGACACCGTGCTGGCGTTTGCCCTGAACAGCTTCCCCGCCCAACTTCAACATCACACGCCGATATTTGGATTTCGGAGTGGATATCGGTTTCACGGTGGTTGTTCTCCAAACCTATGCCGTGGGCGCCGGCGTGACGTTCTCACCCGGTAATTCCTCGCCCACCTGCCAGCGTACAAACCGGCGAACCACGATATTCTCACCAAGCGCAGCGATCTTCGCGGTGACGTGGTCCTTGATGGTGATATCGGCGTTCTTGACGAACGGCTGTTCCATCAGGCAGACGGTGGAGTAAAATTTCTCCAACTTGCCGGCTACGATCTTCTCGATGGCCTGCGGCGGCTTATTCTTGACCTGGGCTTGATAGATATCCTTTTCCGCCTCAATCACGCTGGCTGGCACGCTTTCGCGGTTTACATAGCTCGGATTGGCCGCGGCGATCTGTTGGGCTATGTCCTTCACGAACTCGCGGAATATCTCATTCCGCGCGACGAAGTCGGTCTCGCAATTCACCTCAAGCAGCACGCCGAGCTTGCTGCCGTGGTGAATGTAGCTGGCCACGCAGCCGTCCTTGGCGCTGCGCGCGGCTTTCTTGCCCGCGACCGCGACGCCTTTCTTGCGGAGAATCTTTTCCGCTTCAGCGGCATCGCCTTTGGCTTCGACCAACGCTTGTTTGCAGTCCATCATGCCCGCGCCTGTTTTTTCGCGCAGGGCTTTTACATCCTGTGAGTTGATTTGCATGGTGTAATAAGGGAATTGAATTAGAGGTTAGACTGGCGGCAACGCGAAGGGCGGCTGTTCAGCCACCGGAGTCGCCAGCGACGCAAGGTCGGCGGCCGTCGGCGGAGGCTCGGCCGCGACAGGCACCGGTTCGGCCACCGGGACTTGCGGCAGTTGTTTACCCAGTTCCGTCAACGCCTCGGCAATCGTGTCGCCGATCACGGTCGTAATAAGTTTGATGGCGCGAATAGCGTCGTCGTTGCCCGCGATAGGATACGTGACCTGATCGGGATCGCAGTTGGTGTCCACGATGGCGATGATCGGGATATTGAGTCGCTGCGCTTCGTGCACGGCGATCTCCTGGTGATGAATGTCCACAACGAACATCGCTGCAGGAGGTTTTTCCATATTAACGATGCCGTCGAGGTTGCGGTGGAGCTTTGCCTGCTCGCGACGCAACGTGGGGAGTTCTTTACTCGGGATGTGCACTGCCTCTGGCGAAGCCAGTCTAGCATCGATCTGCTTCAAGCGGCTGACGCTGTTCCGAATCGTGCGGAGATTGGTGAGCGTACCGCCGAGCCAGCGGTCGACGACGTATGGCATTCCGATACGCATGGCGGTTTCCTTGATGATTTGCTGCGCCTGTTTCTTGGTGCCGACAAATAGCACGGCGCCATTGTTAAGAACGGTTTCATGCAAGAATCCGCAGGCGACCTGGAGTTGGGTGAGCGTCTTGCTGAGATCGAGGATATAGATGCCATTGCGCTCCCCGAAAATATATCGTTTCATCTTGGGGTTCCAACGATTGGTCTGGTGACCGAAATGAACCCCGGCTTCCAGCAGTTCTGCGACCGTTATATTTGCCAATGTGTCCTCCACAGTTGCATCCCGCCGCCCCGACACCCGACATCGTGGGCCTCCGACGAGACATCCCGCCACGCAGGCAGGATTTTGGTTCGATGTTGTTATGCCCCGAGCCGATATGCACAAGGGCGTTGCTATCCCGACATCTAGTCTGGGACAGAGTTTAGAATTTTATCCCTCCACAGACTATTTGCAAGTGGAAAAACACCACCTTGAGAAGCGAGGCCAACGCGCTGCGGCGACGCTACAGGCGCGGGGTTCCAGTGGACACGCCAAACGGTTTGTGCCATCTTCGCGCCGCATCATGAATTTTCTGAACTCAGGCATACCGATGGGCCGCTATTGGGGTATTACCGTGCGGTTGCACTTCACATTCCTGATCTTCGCGTTCTATCAAGTGTGGCAGTCTGAGAACCTGTTTGCAGGATTCCTCTTCATCGCCGGAATTTACTTTTGCATCTTGCTTCACGAATTCGGCCATGCGTTTGCCGCGCGCTGGTCCGACGGTGAAGCAGAGGACATTCTTCTGTGGCCCCTAGGCGGACTGGCCTATTGCCGTCCCGCCTGGCATCCGACCGCGCATCTCATCAGTACCGTCGCCGGACCGCTCGTGACGCTGGTGCTATGGCTGGTGTTGGCCGGATTGGCGTGGGTTTCAGAACATATCCCGGCGTTACCGCCTCTAGTTCAAGAGTTCTTGTGGCTGCTGAGCGGCTACAATCTCTTCTTGTTGCTCTTCAATCTGATCCCAGCCTTTCCGATGGACGGCGGCCGGATCCTGCGCGACACGCTTTGGCATTGGATGCGTCCCGAGACCGCAACACGCATCGCGGTCGTCGTCAGTCGGGTCATTGCGGTCGTGGGCGCAGTCATCGCCGTAAGCATGCAACGCTACTGGTGGCTCGCATTGCCGGTCTTTATCTTTATGCAAACACTTCAGGAGGAACATATTGTAGCTTGCGAAGCCGCGGGGACTTATGGTTTTTCGCTGCGTGAGCGACTGACGCGGGCGCGTCGGCAACGCGCGTTTCGCTCGGGCGTTCGAGATCTCGATCGCCTCGAAACCACTGACGCGTTTCACCGTTGCGCCACTTGCGGGAAGACGGAGCACGACTCACCAACGCTTGATTTCCGAGTTTGCTCTGACTGCGCCGAAGGTCAGGAATACTGTCCAGAACATCTGCCTGATCACCGCCACATATAACATTCGTGTTGTTCCGCTGGCGTGTAACTCCGACTGATGTTAGGTTTTGCGCGTTGTATGACAAACACCTCGAAGAATCCCCACGAGTTGCGCCTGCTGTTTTGGGAGACAACAGCGGGATGCAACCTCGCCTGTGTCCACTGTCGGCGTCTCGATGTCAGCCAGCAACTCATGAAAAGCGACATGACGACCACGGAATCGCTCAAGTTTATCAGCGCTCTTGCGACATTCACCAAACCGATCCTGGTGCTCTCGGGCGGCGAACCACTCTTTCGCCCCGACATCTTCCGCATAGCCGCCCACGCGCGCGATTGCGGATTGACTGTCGCGCTCGCTACCAACGGCACGCTCATCACCGAAGCGGTAGCTCGTAAGATCGTCGATGCCGGCATCCGGCGCGTCGCCATAAGCATTGACGGCGCCGATGATGCAACGCACGAAGGTTTCCGTCGCCAGCCCGGTTGCCTCGCCGCCGCCTTGACCGGGTTCCGCAACCTGCGGAAACTAGGTATGAACATGCAGATCAACTGCACGGTCACTCGGCACAACGTTCACCAGATCGAGACGCTCTACGCGATGACGCGTGAACTCGGGGCGGATGCGCTGCACCTGTTCATGCTTGTGCCAGTCGGCTGCGGCGTGCAGATCGCCGAATCGAACGCGTTGTCTGCTAAGGAATACGAGCGGGTATTGAACTGGGTATACGACAAAAGTAAGCTCTCCGAGTTACACTTGAAGGCTACATGCGCGCCTCATTACTTTCGTGTGACGCAACAGCGGGAGACGGGAGACAGAGGACGGAAGACCAAGGACCGAGAGCTGAGGGACGGGGGCGTTGCAGTTCATCAGTCATCTGTCGCCGGTCATCCATCTTCCAGCCGTGCACCCATGACGACTATGACAAAAGGGTGTTTAGCCGGCAGCGCTGTTTGTTTCGTGTCGCATACGGGTGAGATTTTCCCGTGCGGTTACCTCCCGGTGAGCGTGGGGAACGTGAAACGCCATAACCTGAGCGAGATCTGGCAGAACTCGGAAGTGTTCCAGCGTCTGCGCGACGAAACTCAGCTCGAGGGCAAGTGCGGTATATGCGAGTTCAAGCGTGTCTGCCTTGGCTGCCGCGCTCGTGCATATTACGACTCCCACGGCAACTACATGGCTGAGGAACCCCACTGCATCTACAAACCGAAACGCCCTCCAGCCGCGGCACGGCCTGAAATTCACGGGTAACAAATAAGAATAGCATGGTAAATATCACCAAGCTCTATTGCGGCGCCGATCAGCCTGCCGACGGATTGCGTTACGGTCACGGCGGCGGCGCGCCCAAGACCGCCGCGGAACGGCGTCCGATCGTCGTGTGGAACATCACCCGCACCTGCAATCTGCGTTGTGTTCACTGCTATTCAGACAGCGATGCGCAGAAATACCCCGGCGAACTGAGCACCGAAGAAGCGAAGCGCGTGATAGACGATCTCGCGTCTTTCCGTGTTTCTGCGCTGCTATTTTCAGGCGGCGAACCCCTGCTGCGCACCGATCTGCTGAAACTGATCGAGTACGCTACAGGTAAGGGCTTGCGCGTCACGCTCTCCACGAACGGCACGCTCATTAACGAAACCATCGCCGCCAAGCTCAAGGCGCTTGGATTAACCTACGTCGGTATTTCGCTGGATGGCATTGGCGCGACCAATGACCGGTTTCGCGGAAAGGAAGGCGCGTTCGATGCAGCGGTGCGCGGGTTCCGCAACTGTCGCATCTTCGGCCAGAAGGTAGGGCTTCGGCTCACGCTAACGCGCCGCAACTGCCAGGACTTGCATCAGATTTTTGATTTCATCGAGGCCGAAGGTATCCAACGCGCTTGCTTCTACCATCTCGTCTATTCCGGGCGCGGCAACACTGCCGACGAGTTGAAGCCAGTGGAAATCCGCCGCGCGATGGACATCATCCTGGAACGCGCCGACGATTTTCACAAGCGCGGCCTGCAAAAAGAGATCCTGACGGTGGACAACCATGCCGACAACGCCTACGTCTATTTGAAGCTCTATGCGCGCGATCCCGAACGCGCTGAGAAGGTTTATCAGTGGATGAAATGGAACGGCGGCGGAGCGAATTCCTCCGGTACCGGTATCGCCAACATCGACACTCAAGGTAACGTTCATCCCGACCAGTTCTGGCAATGTGCGACGTTTGGCAACGTGCGCGAGCGTCCGTTCAGCCGTATCTGGAGTGACAACTCAATCCCCCTTTTGGCGCAGTTACGAAATCGGTTGCCGCTGCTGAAGGGTCGCTGTGGCATATGCCGGTTTAAGGAAATCTGCGGCGGCAGCTTCAGGATCCGCGCACTGCAGGTTTACGGCGACCCGTGGGCAACCGATCCGGCCTGTTATCTTACCGACAAAGAGATTGGTTATACCGTCCAGAAAGAGGTTAAAGCCGCACTATGACTGGTCGTTCATCAACCACCCACCCAATTCTCTCTTATCAAGAGAACCGCACACTTGATGACGTACCCGGCTATACGGCTGGCCTGCAGTTGCGCTTGTCCGACGGAAGGCGCGTATACCTGGCGCGGTCGAGCACAGAACTTGCCGTGTATCTCGGCTCCGATCTGGCGCTACATTACGACTTGGAAGGTCGATTGACCAAGATCGCCACTCCCCATGAGTACCGGCGACGGAGCTTGTCGCATCGCATCCTACAAACACGGAAGCTTGCGGCGGAAGATGGCGGAGGCATTGTGCGAGCGGTACTGCCCGCAGAAGCCGCCGACGCGGTGGTCTCAGAAGCTCACAAACAGATGCACATCATCCACGGTCAACTTCGAAGCGGTATGGCGCAGCCTGATCCCGCTCAAAGCGGAATTGAATTTGCCAAGCCTGCGTCTGACGAAGCGCGGGATAAAATCGGCCCGATTCTAGAACGCGCTGCGGCTTTTAACGTGGATGCGGCCCGCGAAGATGCCCGGCGCTTCCGTCATGTGTATGGACAAGTGGCAGTGCTGCCTCCAGACCAGTACAACGCCCTCGTGTTGCAGGCCACGGAAGGTTGCGCGTACGGCCATTGTTTATTTTGCGAGTTGTACCACGCCGTGCCTTACCATCGCAAAACAGCCCAGCAGTTCCGTGAGCATGTCCGCACCGCCATTGCCTATCACGGCGAAGCATTGCGCGCGCGCCGCTCCATTTTTCTGGGTGAAGCAAACGCGCTGACCTTGCCGCAGGCGGAACTGGTGGAAATCTTCCATGTTCTGCACGAACACTTCGAGTTGCCTTCTGACGAGCAACAGGATGTCTCCGCGCATTGGTGGATTGGGAGCGCGACGCGATTCGACGGTGTCAGTTCGTTCCAGGACGCGTTCATGGAGCCACACCGATCGGTCGCCGAATTTGCCGAACTGCGACGGCTTGGTTTGCGCCGCGTCTACGTCGGCCTGGAGAGTGGCCACGACCCGTTGTTGCGCTGGCTGCGCAAGCCGGCCACTGCAGCGACCATCCTCCGTACGGTGCAAACCCTGAAGGAGGCAATGATCGCGGTTGGTGTGATAGCGCTGCTGGGCGCTGGCGGCCACCAGTTTGGCGCAGCCCATGTGCAGGGAACCGTCCAGTTGCTCAACGAACTGCCACTCGGGCGTGGTGACTACGTGTACTTCTCGCCCTTGGAGGTCTTTCCCTGCGGCTCATATGCGGTGCACGAAACTGCGCACGGCATAAGACGCCTCACGGAGACAGAGATGCGCGGGCAAGAACAAGCCATTCGGACCGCTCTCCGTTTCGACTCCGCCCGGGGCAAGCCCTACATTGCCCGTTACGAAGTGGAGACCTTCGTATACTGACTGTGGCGCTTTCGAAGCCGACATAAAGCCGTACGACCATGTTGAATAACTCAAGTTCCCGCAAAAAGGTCACCGGTCCGCTCGCGCGGCATCTGGAGTTCCTCCAGTAGAGACTTGAACCCGTGTTTCTGGAACAGATTCGCCAGCTTCGCAACGTCAGGGGGTTGACTGCGAAGAGAATCAAGGGACACAGGGAGTTTCAAGCCAGTGTACAGAGCGATTAAGACATGGTTGGCGAGGATTTGCCCGGCGCGCGCCTCAATCATCTCGCGTAATTTCGGCTTGGAAATCTCGCCTGTCCGCCCAAGCAGATTGTCGAGGGATTGAAACTTTGTCAGCAGTTCGACAGCGGTTTTCGGTCCTACGCCCGGGATGCCAGGAATGTTATCCACGCTGTCGCCGATCAAGCTGAGGTAGTCCGCAATCTGTTCAGGCCTCACACCGTAGCGCGCGACAACAGCGGCCGCGTCCAACAACACCGTCTGCTTGCCCTCGGGACGAATTACTTGGATCTGCGGACCAACCAGTTGGAGGAAATCCTTATCGCTGCTGGCAATAAGAGAGCGCGCGCCGGCATGCGCGACCTGTACCGCCAAGGTGGCAATAATGTCGTCTGCTTCCTCGCCTTCGATCTCAACGACTGCCACGCGAAGCGCATCCAGCATTTCGCGGATACCAGCCAGTTGCTCTTCAAGCGCCGGCGGGGTCGGCGGACGCTGCGCCTTGTAGCTCGGCAAGTGTTTAAGACGTCGAACCGGTGGGCCAAGATCGAACACCACGGCCACATGCGTATGACCGACATCGCCGCATAGTTTTCGCAGCATCTTGGTAAAACCATAGATCGCGTTGACCGGCCGACCGTCCGGCGCCGTGAGGTTGGGGATGGCAAAGAAGGCGCGGTAAATCAGCGAGAAGGCGTCAACCAGCAAAAAGGTCTGGCGCATGGCAAATGGATGTTAGCATGGCCGCCCAAAAAAACAACCCCGACACAAGTGCCGGGGTTGTTCGGTGCGGTAGTACTTAACCGGCTGTCTCGTCGCCTGTCGTCTGTTTGTGGATCTTGTTACCCGCGGGATCGATCAGGTTTGCGGTCACAAAAATCAGCAGATTTTGCTTTGACCGGCTCGTAACCTTGCTACGGAACAACCGTCCTAGAAACGGAATGTCCCCGAGAAACGGAACTTTGTCGTCAATCTTTTCCGATTGTTCCTTGACCAAGCCGCCGAGCACCACCGTCTGGCCGTCCCAGATGACCACGCTCGTGGTCAGCGTGCGGGTCTGGAATAGTGGCTGCTTGATGTCGTTGGGCACGGTAACAGTACTGTTTCCAGTAGCGAAGCCAATCGGAGAGCCGTAATTAATAAAACCGAGGAACTCGGAGACTTCAGGGATCAACGTCAGGTTGATCGTATAGCCATCCGCGCCGATTGTAGGCGTCACATTGAGCAACACGCCGATCTCACGAGTCTGGAAGGAACTCGGGATAGCCGGAGTGACCGCGGCTGCTGCACTACCGCCGCCAGTACCCCCGCCCGATGAGGTCACCTGGGCCTGGCTATACGTTGTCGGATAGATAAACTCTTGAACAACCTTCATCTGCGCTGAACTGCCGCTAATGGTGGTGACCTTCGGCGCCGACAAAATATCCGTACTCTTCTTCTGAGCCAATGCTTTGATTACTACTTGAAACTGTGGATTCGTAAGGATGCCGCGGATGGTCGCAAGGTTATTGACCGAAGACGCAGACGAACTCGCTCCCATCAGGACATCCAACGCGCTGGACGCCATGCTCGAGCTGTCGCGAAGCCCTTGCGTAACATTGGGGTTGGCACTGGGAGTAGCATCTGGCGGAAACACCCCTGACGGGCTACCACCACCCACGTCAAAACTGCCAGCAGTCTTTCGCCCCACTTGCCATTGAAAGCTAAGTTCGTCCAAGTCGCCCTGCGAAATATCCACGAACTTCGCTTCGACTTCCACCTGCATTGGCACGACGTTAATACTGGCAAGCACGCGTTCGAAGGTCTCGAGGTTCTCGGTTGTATTGCGGATAATGATCACGCTAGATCGCTCGTTGTAAACAAGGCTGGAGCCTGCGGGAAAAGGCACACCAGCGTCCTCAAAGAACCTCCGTACATCTCTCAATGTTGTAGCGCCACCCTCACCACCCATGCGGGTCATTGTACCCACGCCACCACCACTACCACCACCACCACCACCACCACCACCACCCGTCGCAGTGCCGGTGTTACCGATAAGCGTGGTCCGGAACGCCTCGCCGGAAACCGGGTACGGGCGCGTAATCATCTGACCAGCTTGGGCAAGGCCCATTCCAACTATGACTGCATTCCGTTCAATCCGGAACTCCAAACCCGCCCCCGACGTCGCGTAACGAAGAGCTTCAATCAACGGGATGTTGTGAAGGTTCAGCGAAACCAAGCGTGCGAGCACATTCGTGCCGCCGATCTGCTCGGTCTGCAAAACAAAGTTAACGCCTTCCTTGGTCGGCTCATCCAGCCGACGGCTTTCATCAACGAAAAGTTTGATCACGTCAGTAATAGTCGCATCACGGAAGCTGACCTCAGGCAATATGATTCTGTTAAGCTTCTCCTTCGTTCTCGCCAACGCCACCGACTCGGCTTGCACCGGCGTGGTCAGGCTGGGTCTCGGCGGCTCTACCCGCGAGCCAATAGGCTGGACCCATTCGCGGCTCACATCCCACAGCCGTTCCATGCGAGACTTGTCTCCCGCTTGCTCAGCGAACCCAAGGCGTGCCGTGTTTAGTTTCTCCAGGAACGTATGGGCATCGTCATTGTAAGGGTCGAGCAGGAGTATTTGCTGAAATCGCCTCTCGGCCTCGTCAAACTGGCCTGAGCCCAAGAGAATCTTACCTTCGCGAAAAAGCTTCTTGATCTGATTGCGCTTCTCAAGAAAAGCCGGCGTCTTGTCCAGCGGAACTTCCTTCGTTGTAACTGCCTGCGGAGGCCGCATAACACGCGCGACAAGATCCTCAGCCGCACCGTTTTGCGGTTCATACTCGAGCGCTTTCTGGGCCAACTGCTTGGCCTTGTCACGCTCATTGGCCTTCTCGGCATCAACGGCCAAGCGGTAATAGGAGTCGCTCATACCATGAATGGCGCGTGCGTAATCGCCCTCGGTTGCCTGCGCCCGCGGCAATATCCTCAGCGCATCCTCGAACTTGGCGATGGCGTCTGCATACTTCGCGGCGGAGTGTAGCTTCACCCCTTGATCGATTAACTGACGGGCAGCGATCTGGGATTCCTGCCGTCGCGCAATCTCTTCTTGAGCCGATTGTTGTGCGAGAGACTCAACTCTTTTCGTCGTCGGAGCATCCGACCACACCTGGTTGGTGACACAAAAGCTGCCAATCAGCAGCAACAACGAAATTTTTCTCATAACCATGTTCTCCATGTTCTGCTCAACCACACTTCGATTCCCTAAACCACTCATCCCAGACCGTATATCCCCGCTTGGCGTCCGCCCCGCCCCTGTTCACCTCTCACACCCAGACCACGCTAAAGCTCCAACTAAAAGCCGGGGTGTGCCTGCCGCCTAGCCAGGGTGCACCGGCCCCTTACTGCGGCTGACGCCCCCCGGAACTACCGGAACTTCACCCCCAAATGGCACCTGGGTTCCGCCTCGAGGCGAAACTGTAATTGGAGCTGCAACGGCGCCACCAGGCACTGTAATGCCATGAAACTTCTCGATGATGTCCTCTTTACCCGTATTAAGGTTTTTGATTACCATCTGCTTGTCATTCATGTCAACGATAATGTAAGTATTACTGGGGCAGATAATAGATTGATTACGCCGCAACTGGATCTCATTTTGCGGATCCTCCTGACAGACGATCGTCGCAACCGACTCCGTTCGAAGACGAACCTTGCCGAGCTCAAGCAGAATCGTGTCTTCGCCGGCCCGCTCCAGAGTCAACTCGGAATTGTCCGCTTCCATGTTGTGCCCGACAGATGGGTTGAATACGTTCTGCACCTTCCGCTCGAATTTACTGATCTTGTAACCGGTGTCTCCAAACTGGTCCTTCACTTCGTCACCAACCCCCGTCACGAAGTACGTGCGTTTCAGATCCCGCAACGATATTTGAAGGTTGAACGCCTTCTCCTTAGCCGCGTCCCACGAGTATGCCTTAAAAAGCAGATCGAACGGCAATTGCTCCAATCGCAAGTAGGCAATCGGTTTGTTGCTAATCACGCGGTCAGGATTCGTATCGGCCCTGAAAAGATCCGTGGCTGATGACACCCACACGGAGGGATGTTGCACCGCGCCTAGCGCGTTCACATACTTGCGCGTATCTAACGGCAAATAATCGGCCTTTTTGGGCGATGCAATGACGGCGTCCGGCTGGTTCAGCCGTTCACTAAGGTTGTTAACCTTCCGCACAAGGATAAAGCCAGAGATAATGACAAGTACGAACGCCATCGCGAGGAGGATTTTATCGTAGTGTTTCTTAAGAAAGTCCATCGTTGCTGAATCCCTGGTTGATCGTTCCTAGACCTAGTTACCTTTCTGTGATTTCGGGAACTCCGCCGAGGCGAGATAAATCGTAACCACCAGTCGCCGCCGCGCGCTTCTTGTTGTTGAACTCGCCGCCCCTAATGATTGTGCTGCCGGCGCCACAAAAAGCGGGTTAACCGCAGCAACTGCCGGCGACTGATCTTGAACAATCTCGCTCGATACCGTCAGCGACCGGACTATAAATAGATACTCAGAGTGCGACAGACCATTCAGCACTTCTCGCAGGTTCTCTGTGCCGCAACTGAACCGGAACTCAAATGGAAGCGCCTCATAACCCGAAGACGATTCTTTCCCCGACACTACCCCGAGAGTATCCGCACTGGGGTTTCCTTCGACCTCGGGGCGCCGAATGCCGAGAATGTTTTCGACGCGGTTGGTGATGAGCAGATCGGTGACCCTCTCCACAATGAGCAACTCTTTCATCAGTAGACGCAATCGCCGCGCACAATCGTCGCCCTTGACGTCCGCACACGGGGCGACCTCAAAATAGCGGCTGAACCCAAACGCGAACTTATCAGGAAGTTTAATGCCCGCATCCGTGGCCGACCGGCGCCACCCATCCCACTTTTGGTAAAGCGACTGCTGAAACACAATGGGATCCAGCCTGTCCGGCACTTTGATCTCGCTCTTGCTCACGGCGGCGCGCAGCGCTTCATATTGTTTGGCGAGCCGCTCGCGGTCCTTCCGCAAGAGTTCAGCGTTTTCCTTCGACGGGTACGGTTTGCCGCCACGCATCCCCTCGAGCTTGGTGCGCTTCGTATCCAGGTCGGCTTCCACACCCTTCAGTTTTCCGATGGCACTTTGCGCCAACCAGCAAACCGCGGCCAGAAGAACGACGAAGATACAAACGGAAACGATTACAATCAGGTTTTGTTTCACCCATTTCATGTCAAAATCACTGCTGAGGAATCGGGTTGCGAAGTTTGAGCCGCAGGCTGAACTGGAATGTTTGTGCTTGCAGCAACGGGTCTGGTTGTTTCACGAGTTCAATACCATCCTTCTCAAAATATGGCGACTCTCGCAGATTGCGCATGAACTCGTCGACATGCTGCAGGTCTTCGCCGGGCTGAGTCGAATGCATGCCTTCGCCGTCGAGCAGCAACCCGCTGATGCCTCCCTGCTGCGAACCTGATGGCTGTGTCACCATGCTCGCCACTGCGCGAGGCGCACTAGAAGGCACACTAGGACCCACATCATGCCCCTGACGCGCACTACGAGCCGCGGCCTGAGGCGCACCGGTAGCCGCCTCGGGGTTCTCGTCGCCTCCTGATTCCTCGGGGTTGACGGGGCCGAAGTTGCGTCCGGTTGGGGCTCGGGGCCCAGGGCGCGACGGAGCCGTCGCCGACCGTGAAGCAGCCGCAGATAGCCCAGCCCCGGATTGTGGGGTAAGCGTGCTGATCCAGATGCTCTGAGTAACCCGCTCATTCAGTTCCTGCATGAGCTCCAGCCACTGGTTTCGCTGGCTGACCACTCCGGCAATCTGGTCGCACTTTTTCTGCGCCTCAGTGATCAGGTTCTGCTCCCGGCGGACATCGTCCGCATACTTCTGAAGCTGCTGGGACGCGTCCTCAACCATACCCAGTTCCTTCTGCTTGAGGCTGACTGTCTTGTTTGTCGTCGCCCAGTAGGACAGCGGGATAAGCAACAAGCAAACGGCTGCTGCCACTAAGTACGGCCGCTTCTGTCGCGCCTGTTGACGGCGGACAATGGTCTTGGGCAACAGGCTGACCTCAGTCGGGCAAGCGACGGCTTTCCGCAATCCCAAGCCGACCACTTCGCCGAAGAAGTGCGCGCAATGCGACAATTCGTCGCGCGACACTTGTTCATCAATACCAATGTTTCGAAACGGGTTGAGGTACTCAACCTCGATTTGCAGTTTCTCGCGAAAGAACCGGTCCGTGTAGGGAAGTATGGAACTGCCACCCGACAGGAACATGTGTGCCGGCGCGCTCCCTCCCTGCTGACTGCGGTAGAAATTGATCGAGCGCGCGACCTCCGCATGCAAACGCGTCATCACGTTGCGGATGATTTTGCTGACTCGCGCCTGGATTTCGTCTTCAGGTTCCTCGTACGCGCCGCCCAGCGCGACCATGCCTTTGGAAACCTTCATCTGCTCCGCCTGCGGGAACGACACGGCGAATTCCGCTGCGATCTGCTGGGTGATCGCATTCCCTGCAATCGGGATAGCGCGCGTGAACAACTTCGTTTTTTCGAGGAACAGAAGGTTCGTAGTGCGCGCTCCGATGTCCACGATCAACGCGCAATCTTCGGGATCACCGTAGTTGTAGCGGAAGGCGTTCGAAAGCGCCATCGGCGCCACGTCCACGATCTCGGTTTTTAGGCCGGCCGCCTCGACCACGCCATTCAGTTCTTCGATAATATCGCTCTTGATGGCGAGCAACACCACTTCCATCTCGCCCTGCGCCGTGGTGCCGATCAACCGATAGTCCCAAACCACTTCGTCGATGGGGAATGGGACGTTCTGCTGCGCTTCGTACTGGATGATCTGGAGAAGCTTACTTTCCTCCACTGGCGGCAGCTTCACGAACCGCGTAAAGACCGATTGCCCCGAAACGCTTAACACGGCACGTTTCGTCTTCATTTTGCGAGTTTGCAGCACGCTGCGCAGGCAGGCCACGAGCCGATCACGCCGGTGGGTTTCCTGCTCGCCTTCAGCGCTAAACCCGGCGCGACCGAAATTCATCAACTGCAACCCACGGCCTTTGATTATGCGAAACTCGCCAATCTTGATCGTTGCGGCGCCGATATCGATTGCCAAAATTTGGTCGCTAGCTAGCATCGGGTTTCCTGTAGACTGAGTTGATTGTTAAGGCGTGACTTTCACAGCTTCGTAACGCTCATTCGCGATCACCAACCACGGCGTTTGTTGGGGCGACAGCAGAAAGCCCGTCGTCGGCGTGCTCTTCTCCCACCAATCAACACGCGACGGCGGCACACTATCCTGACCCACGAGCTGGTTCTTATAAAAGATTTGCGCTGCCACTGCCTCGACCTGACCGTGACCGTACTCTTGAACCGTGTTCGGCTGCATAAACATCGCCGAATAATGGTAACTGCCGCGCGCCACGTTTACGTGCGTCATCTGACCTGAAAACACCCGCGCATCCTGACCTTTGCCCAACAGCACGTAATACTTGACCTGCAGTTCATCAACCCAGTCTGGGTCGCTTCCGAACTGGACTTCGACTTGCAACCATTTCGCATTAAGCGCCGAAGCAGCGAGGGTCGGCCCGCGAAAGAACCCCCGCAAGTCATCAGGAGTCGGCACAAACTGGTAGCTAATCTTGCCAAGTTTCAGGTCGTTGGCGCCCGCGCCGCCAGAGCTCATCTGCGCCCGAGTGAGGGCAGGCAAACAAAAGCATGCCGCCAACAACGAGACCAAAAGTCTTACCCTCTGTCTGCCTATTTGAGTTTCCCCAAAAAACATTTCGCCACGCATTTCCTTCAAGCGCCCAACTGCACAAGCGCACACTCTAGTAAAGTGACCCACAGCGGTCAATAGGAAAACGACATGCATAGATAAATTGGCGACAAACCATTTGCCAACGCTGCAGTCTCTCGGCTATATTCCTATCACGCCTTTCGTGGAGAGGTGGCCGAGTGGTTGAAGGCGGCGGTTTGCTAAACCGTTATAGGGGACTAAAGCCTCTATCGAGGGTTCAAATCCCTCCCTCTCCGCCATTTATTTCTCCGCTGCGTGCCGTGCCCCTATATATACTTGCAAATGTCCCCGCCACTCCTATCATGGCGTCGTTATGTTTACTGGCGCTTATACGGCATTGGTTACACCATTCACTCGAAACGGTGCACTGGACGAGAAACGACTGCGCGCGTTGGTCGAGACGCAGATTGGCGCCGGCATCGACGGCATCGTTCCATCCGGTACGACCGGCGAATCACCGACGTTGAACCACGAGGAACACAGTCGGGTCATTGAACTCGTCGTGAAATTCGTCGCCGGCCGATGCAAGGTTATAGCGGGCACCGGGTCGAACTCAACCGACGAGGCGGTTTCCCTGACGCAGCACGCAAAGAACGCGGGCGCCGATGCCTCATTGCAGGTTTCACCCTACTACAACAAGCCGACTCAGGCTGGTCTGTACGCCCACTTCCGCGCGATTGCGGAGGAAGGCGGCCTGCCAATCATCATATATAATATTCCGGGCCGCACTGGCGTCGATGTGTCCAATGACACAATGGTGAAACTCCATCGCGATCTGCCCGACAAAGTCGTCGGAGTCAAGGAATCCACTGGCAATGTGGATCGCGTAAGCCAGCTGCGACAATTGTCGGGACCGGATTTCTGCATCCTTTCGGGCGACGATTCGCTTACGCTGCCGATGATGGTCGTGGGCGCGCAAGGCGCCATCAGCGTGGCGTCGAATGTTATGCCACGCGAGGTCACCGATATGATTCATGCGGCT